>ENA-UEQL01000001-UEQL01000001.1-human-gut-metagenome-genome-assembly--contig:-NODE-1-length-208258-cov-8.452107_pt1 | contig 208258 bp, 163 predicted proteins | sample MGYA00242905_ERZ507926 | MGnify/ENA primary metagenome ERZ507926 (study PRJEB26167, sample SAMN06115531) | human gut metagenome | host: Homo sapiens | place: China:Henan | collected 2015-09-09...
ACGATGACCTATCACCTGAACAACACCTTCGGCAACCCGTCGAGCCTCTACACCACCGGCCAGCAGGCCAAGGAGGATCACGAGGACGAAAAAGACTGCAAGTCCTGTTTTCTTCATGCGGTACACTCCAAACAGTATGGCATATAGCCTGCGCGCCCGTCAGTTGTCCAGCAAGATGCCCGCCGTCCCCTCCGGACGGGGAACACGGCGCGCACCATGCCCTGCCTGAGGGGTGTTCCTTGTGTCAACATGTGCGTAAATATTATAACATACTGAAAATAAAGATAATAATAAAAACAACCCCTCTTGATTTTCTTGCGCCTGCCGTATAGATGTTGCTCACGCAACAAACAATCATCATCGCAGCAGCGTCACAGGACGCTTTCGTGGGGTTTTCCGTGTCTTTGCATCTTTCCTACAAAAAATGGCTGTTCTTCGTCCTTTCCTCAGCCTATCTGGTGGTCTTCATCCAGAACGTGGCCATCACCGTGGTCACCCCCGACGTCATGCAGGACCTCGGGCTCTCCTCCGGTGACATGGGCCTGCTGGGTTCCGTCTACCTGTATGCCTATGCCCTTACCCAGGTCTTTTCCGGCATCCTCTCCACCCGTTTCGGCCCGCGCCGCCTGCTGAGCTGCCAGTTCCTGGTGGCGGCCCTGGGCGGCTTCCTTTTCGCCACGGCCCACAGTCTGCCCATGGCCGTGGCCGGGCGTCTGCTCAACGGTCTGGGCATGGCCGGGGTCATGTCCTCTTCCTTCACCCTGTTCAGCCGCTGGTTCGCGCCCGAGACCTTCTCCCGGCTCTGCACCCTGTTCTTCATCGCGGGCGGCATGGGCGACCTGCTGGCCACCACCCCGCTTTCCCTGGCCAACCACTGGGTGGGCTGGCGGCTGGTCTTCCTTGCGCTTTCCGTGCTGACCTGTTCCCTGACCGTCATCATCTATACCGTGGTGCGGGACTGGCCGCCCCATCTGGCGGCCACCTGCAGCGGCATCCGTCTGGCCGACGTGCTGCGTGACGTGGCCGCCATGGCCAGGCAGTCCGACTTCTGGAAGATGGTCGTCTGGTACCTGACCCTGCCGTCGCAGTATTTCGTGTTCCACGGGCTCTGGGGCGCTGTCTACATGGGCGGGACCTTCGGCCTTTCGCCCAGCCTCATCGGCAATATCCTGGCCATGGGCGCCGTGGGCTTCATCGCCGGGACGCCGCTTTTGACCTGGATCAGCGAAAAGCGCCTCAAGTCCCGCCGCAAGGCCATGGTCCTGGCCAGCCTGCTGGCCTGCGTCTCCGGCGCGGCCCTGAGCCTGGGCAGCGCCGGCCTGAGCGTGCCCCTGCTGTTCGTGGTCTCCCTGGGCCTGGGCATCGCGGCCAACGGCCCCTGCCCCGTGGGCTATGCCACCGGCCGGGAACGCTTCGGCAACCGCATGGTGGGCAGCCTGAGCGGCATCCTGGCATCTTCGGTGTTCGTGGGCGGGGCCCTGCTCCAGCTGATCTCCGGGGCGCTGCTTTCCTTTGCCCAGCAGGCGGACCTTTCCCAGCCCTGGACATGGGCCTTTGCCCCGCTGGCGCTCCTGGCTGCCGTCAGTGCCCTGGCCGCCTGGCTCCTGCCGGAGACGTTCGTTGATAAAAAATAATAAAAACAATATATTAATAGAGATACGCACAAAAGTGTCATAAGTGACACAGTTAAGGATCCGGCCCCCGGCAGTCCGTACAGGCAGGCTGCTGGGGGCTTTTGTTTTGCGCTGCCGTATCCCCCCACACAGAAGAAGGCAAAAAGGCTCACCGTCCAAATGCAAGCCTTCCTGACCTATCCGCCGCGCCTGAGAACGAGACGCGGACTTGTTTAGCGGACGTTTTTATGCTATAAAAACATCTTTGCGACGACCGGAAGAGGTCCCGGATCGCAAGGGGCCGCTCATGACAAATGCACATGTTTCCCTTCAGGATTTTCGCCACCGCCTGCGCCGGCATCTGCTCGGCGGCATCCCCGGTGGCCCGGATGGCGGGGGAGCGCCCTGGCTGGATGGTCTGGTCATGGAATACCTCCCGTCCGGCAATGTGTTGCGGATCACCTTTCCCCATATCTACTTCGCCCGCTGGTTCGCGCCGCACAAAACGGATTTTTCGGCAGCCGTGAAGGCCGCCTGGCCGGGCGCCGACGCCCCCCGGCTGGAGTATGTCCTGCCCGGGCGGTGCCTGCCCCGGGGCCCGGCGCCGCAAGTGGCCCCGGCCCGCATCCCGGACGCCCTCTTTTTCCATGCCGACGGCAGCAGGGACGAGATGCCGCTGCCGGGCGGCGCCCGCAATGCCTTCCCCCTGGCCATGGCCAGGGCCGTCGCCCTGCGGGAGCCCGGGCACAGCCCCTTCCTGCTCCACGGCGAAAAAGGCACGGGCAAGAGCCATCTGCTGCAGCACATGGCCGCGTCCCTCGCCCGGCAGGGCCTGCGCGTCATCCTGGCCCCGGCGGCCCGTTTTTTTCAGCACTGTCCTCTGGAGGAACAGACGGCCCCCCTGTTCTGGCAACAGGCCGAGGCCCTGTTCCTGGACGATATCCAGACCCTGGGCGGACAGCCCCGTTCCCAGCGCCTGCTGGCGGCCCTGCTGGCGCATCGCCCCGAAAAGGCCCCGGTGGTCCTCGCCCTGGAGGGCGGCCCCGATGCCCTCGGAGCGTGGGAACCCGGCCCCGCCGCCAGCGTCCGGCAACTGTTCTCCGCCGAACTGACCCCGCCGGACATGGAAGCCCGCATGCGTTACCTGCAGCAATGCTGCCGGGAGAACGCCCTGGACCTGCCCCGCGAACATCTGCGCCTCATGGCGCGGCGCGCGGCCCATTTCCACGGCCTGCGTTCCCTGCTGCTCCGGGTCAAGTCCGCCTGGGAAGATGATGCCGCCCGGCATCCCAGCCTGGACGATCTGGAACGTCTGGCCCGTACGGGACCGGTGCAGGCCTGCCATGCCGGCCACGAACAGATCCTGGCCGAGGCCGCACGCTGCTGCGATGCCGCCCCCGCCGACATCACGGGCACGGGACGCCACGCGCGGCTGGTCATGGCCCGGCAGGCCGCCATGTACGTCTGCCGTCGCCATCTGGGCCTCTCCTATCCCGAACTGGGCCGGGCCTTTGGCGGACGCGACCACAGTACCGTCATCCATGCGGTTAAAAAGATTGGAAAAATGCTGGAAAGTAACAAAGATGTGCAACACCTTGTCGCCAGACTGGAGAAATGCGCACATCAGGAACAGCCGGACAGCTCCCCCACGGACGAAGTGTTCGGGGCGTAGACGGGCAGTGCTTAAAGGGATAGTAAAAATTTCAAGTAAAAACAGTCTGTTGCATATGTTCCGCACAAAAGCACAGGCATCAATTATTACAAGGATTCTTTTATGAAACTTTCTGTTAATAAAGAACAGATCATCGAAGGCCTGCAGAAAGCGGCAGCCATCATCCCTGCCAAAGCAGGAGCCGCCTACCTGCGTTCCATCTGGTTGAAGGCCGAGAAGGGCAGCCTGTCCATCATGGCCACGGACGCCAATATCGAATTCACCGGCCGTTATCCCGCCGAAGTGAAGCAGCCCGGCCTCATCGGTGTGCAGGGCCGCGCTTTCGTGGATCTGGTGCGCCAGCTGCCTGCGGGCGTGCTCCAGCTCACGCTGGACGAGAGCACCGGCAACCTGCTGCTGGAACAGGGCCGCCGCACGTACAAGCTGCCTGTGAGCGGGGCCGAGTGGTTCCAGAACTTTTCCGAATTCCCGGCCGAGTCCCCGGTGACCTGGTCGGGCGACTTCCTGCAGGACGTGCTGGATCGCGTGGTCTTCTGCATCAGCGACGACGACGCCACCGACGCCATCACCTGCCTGTACATGAAGCCTTGCGGCAACGGCCGTATCGACGTTTGCGGCCTCAACGGCCACCAGTTCGCCCTGATCTCCTTCACCCATGACGATCTGGCCGCCCGTCTGCCCGAAGAGGGCGTGCTCATCCAGAAGAAGTACCTGCAGGACATGAAGAAGTGGCTGGGCGTGGACGAGATCGAGCTCAACATCACCGACAAGCGCCTGTACCTGCGTACCCTGGACGGTGCCGAGAGCCTGTCCGTGCCGCGTGCCGGTCATGACTATCCCGACTACACGGTGTTCATGAGCCGTCTGGAAGGCGACGGCGTGAGCCTGCTCACCGTCAACCGCAAGGAAGCCATCGAGGCCCTGGGCCGCATCCAGATCTTCAATACCGACAGCGACCGCTGCGCCTATCTCGACCTGGGCGACAACGAAGTGCGCCTCTCCGCCCAGGGGCAGGACACCGGTTCGGCCAACGAGAGCCTGGAAGTGACCTACCGCGGCGACATCAGCCGCATCGCCTTCCCCACCCGCAACCTCATGGACGTGCTGGGCCATTTCAGTTCGCCCAGCGTGGACATGATCCTGACCGGCGCCGAGGGCCCCTGCGGCATCCGCGGTTCCGAAGACAACGAGTACACGGTCATCATCATGCCCATGAAGATTTCCGAATCCACCTATTATAGCGAGGAAGATGTTTAATGGCTCCTGACATGGCCTCCAGCTACGACGCCTCATCCATTACCATTCTCGAAGGGTTGTCCGCGGTGCGCAAGCGCCCGGCCATGTACATCGGTTCCACCGACGTACGCGGCCTGCACCATCTGGTGTACGAAGTGGTGGACAACTCCATCGACGAGGCCATGGCCGGCTTCTGCACCCGCATCACCGTCATCCTGCACGCCGACAACAGCGTCACCGTGCGCGACGACGGCCGCGGCATCCCCGTGGACATCCATCCCAAGGAAGGCGTGCCCGCGGTGCAGGTGGTCATGACCAAACTGCACGCCGGCGGCAAGTTCGACAACAACAGCTACAAGGTCTCCGGCGGCCTGCACGGCGTGGGCGTGTCCTGCGTCAACGCCCTGTCCGAGTGGCTGACGGTCACGGTGCGCCGTGACGGCAAGCGCTACCGCCAGCACTATTCCCGCGGCGTGCCGCAGGACCAGCTGACGGTCATCGGCGAGGCCGATGGCCACGGCACCACGGTGCGCTTCCAGCCCGACGAGCAGATCTTCGAGGTGCTGGAATTCTCCTACGACACCCTCAAGAAGCGCTTCGAAGAGCTGGCCTACCTCAACAAGGGCCTGTACATCGAGTGCATCGACGAGCGCACCAGCGAGACCCACGTCTTCCACGCCGAGGGCGGCATCCGCCAGTTCGTGAGCGACCTCAACTCCGGCCAGCAGGGCATCCACCCCATCATCATGGCCGAAGGCGTGGTGGACAATGTGGCCATCGACTTTGCCCTCCAGTACAACGCCGGCTACAAGGAGACCATCCTCACCTTCGCCAACAACATCCATACCAAGGAAGGCGGCACGCATCTGGTGGGCTTCCGTACGGCGCTCACCCGCGCCATCAACGGCTATGTGAAGAACCAGCCGGACCTGACCAAGAAGCTCAAGGGCACGGCCCTGTCGGGCGACGACGTGCGCGAGGGCCTTACGGCCGTCATCAGCGTCAAGCTGCCCCAGCCCCAGTTCGAAGGCCAGACCAAGACCAAGCTCGGCAACAGCGAAGTGGCCGGCATGGTGGCCGGCATGGTCTATGACAGGCTCACGGTCTACTTTGAGGAGAACCCCAAGGACATCCGCCTGATCATCGACAAGGCCGTGGACGCCGCCCGCGCCCGCGACGCCGCCCGCCGCGCCAAGGAACTGGTGCGCCGCAAGGGCGCGCTCTCGGACAATTCCCTGCCCGGCAAGCTGGCCGACTGCCAGAGCAAGGACCCCGCGGAATCCGAACTGTTCATCGTGGAAGGTGACTCCGCAGGCGGCTCCGCCAAGCAGGGCCGCAACCCGCGCAATCAGGCCATCCTGCCCCTGCGCGGCAAGATCCTGAACACCGAGCGCACCCGCTTCGACAAGATGCTGGCCAACAAGGAAGTGAAGGCCCTCATCACGGCCATGGGCGCGGGTATCGGCGAAGAGGACACCGACCTCGACAAGCTGCGCTACCACAAGATCATCATCATGACGGACGCCGACGTGGACGGCGCCCACATCCGCACCCTGCTGCTGACCTTCTTCTTCCGGCAGTATCAGGAGATGGTGGAGAAGGGCTACGTCTACATCGCGCAGCCGCCCCTGTACCGTGTGCACAACGCGCGCATGGAAAAGTTCATCAAGGACGACGCCGAGCTCAACGAGTTCCTGCTCAACCGCGTGAGCGAGGACGTGACCGTGGTGGCCGCCAACGGGCGGGAATACACGGGCAGCGACCTGATCCGCCTCATGGAGACCATCGAGAAGATCGAGCTGCGCGTGGCCGATGCCGAGAGCACCGGCATGCCGCGTCCCCTGTTCCTGGCCCTGGCCACCTATCCCCGCGCCGTGGACCGCGAGCTGCTGGAAGCCCGCGATGCCGACTTCCTGGCCTGGCTGGAGAAGCACGAATACGCCCTGAGCCTGGAACGGGAACACAGCGAGGACGAGGACGAAGGCCGCGTGTTCGCCGTGTTCGAGAACACGGGCAGCCACCACACCCGCCGGGGCATGGAGTTCTTTGCCTCCCGCCTGTACCGGCAGACCTGGCAGCTGTTCAACGACCTGCGCGAGCAGTGCGGCGAGCTGAGCTTCAGCCTGCGCCGCAAGGACAGCAGCAGCCAGGCCGGCGACGTGTTCGACCTGATGCAGATGACCCTGGACGAGGCCCGCAAGGGCATCAACATCCAGCGCTACAAGGGTCTTGGTGAAATGAACCCCGAACAGCTCTGGGTGACCACCATGAACCCCGAGAATCGCGTGCTGCTGCAGGTCTCGGTGGAGGACGCCAACGAGGCTTCGGACGCCTTCGAGGAACTCATGGGCGACCGGGTGGAGCCCCGCCGCGAGTTCATCGAACGCAACGCCCTGAGCGTGCAGGATCTGGACATCTAGCTGCCGGAGGGACGACGCATGCAGGATACTGGCAAGGAAAAGAAGAGCTGCTTCGGCTGCTCCGTCATCGCCGTCTGCGGCTGGCTGGTCTGCGCGGCCATGTGCCTGTGGCTGACCATCTCGCTGGAAGGCTACCCCAAGGCCTACAGCCTGGCCTATCCGGCAGCCATGGCGGTGCTGTTCAGCAACATCTTCGTCTTCATTTTCACCAGCTCCCGCTGCGCGGGGGACGTGCGCCGTCTCCTGCCCGCCGTGATCCGTGTCTGCTTCGGTGAGGGGACCATGCTGCTGCTGGTCTGGCTCTGGGGCAGGTACTGGCTGGCTGCCTGAGGACGTTTCCCGGCGGGGGCCGCCCGGCGGCTCCCCCGGTACGACATCCTTTGAGAAAGAACACGGGACCCGCTCCCGACCTGATATTTTACCTGCGAGGCAAACGTGTCTGAACAGAACAGCGGCATACAGCAGCCGCAAGTCAGCATTGAGAAGGAACTCCGCAAGTCCTATCTGGAGTATTCCCTTTCGGTCATCATCGGGCGCGCCATCCCCGACGCGCGCGACGGCCTCAAGCCCGTGCACCGGCGCATCATGTACGCCCAGTACGAGCTGGCCAACAGTTACAACCGTCCGCACAAGAAATCGGCGCGCATCGTCGGTGACGTCATCGGTAAGTATCACCCCCACGGCGACATCGCCGTGTACGATGCCCTGGTGCGTCTGGCCCAGGATTTCTCCATGCGCGACCCGCTGGTGGACGGGCAGGGCAACTTCGGTTCCATCGACGGCGACGCCGCGGCTGCCATGCGTTACACGGAAGTGCGCATGTCGCGTCTGGCCAGCGAGTTCCTGGCCGACATCGACAAGGAGACCGTGGACTTCCGGCCCAACTACGACAACACCCTGCAGGAGCCCTCGGTGCTGCCCACCAAGGTGCCCAACCTGCTGCTCAACGGTTCGTCGGGCATCGCCGTGGGCATGGCCACCAACATCCCGCCCCACAACCTGGGCGAGCTGTGCGACGCCCTGCAGATGCTGCTGGACGATCCCCAGTGCACCATCTCGGACCTCATGGAAGTGGTCAAGGGCCCGGACTTCCCCACGCGCGGCTTCGTCTACGCGGGCAAGGGCCTGTCCGATGCCTACCACACCGGTCGCGGCACCGTGAAAGTGCGCGGCCGTCTGGAAGTGGAAGAACGCAAGAAGGGCCTGCAGGCCATCGTCATCCGCGAGATCCCCTTCGGCCTCAACAAGTCCTCGCTGGTGGAGAAGATCGCCGGTCTGGTCAATGACCACAAGATCGACGGCATCTCCGACCTGCGCGACGAATCCGACCGCAAGGGCATCCGCGTGGTCATCGACCTGAAGCGCGGCACCATCCCGGACATCGTCATCAACAGCCTGTACAAGTACACGCCGCTGGAGACCAGTTTCGGCATCAACATGCTGGCCGTGGTGGACAACCGTCCCGTGCTGCTCAACCTCAAGACGGCCCTGTCCTGCTTTGTGGACCACCGTCGCGAGGTGGTCATCCGCCGCACCCGCTACGACCTGCAGAAGGCCGAGGCCCGCGCCCACATCCTGGAAGGCCTGCGCATCGCCATCGACCACATCGACGAAGTGGTGGCCCTGATCCGCGCCTCCGCCAGCCCGGACGAGGCCCGCGCCGGCCTCATGCAGCGCTTCGAGCTCACCGAGGTGCAGGCCCGCGCCATCCTGGACATGCGCCTGCAGCGCCTGACCGGCCTGCAGCGTGAAGAGCTCATGGCCGAATACCGCGAACTGCTGGAAAAGATCGAGTTCTTCAAGTCCGTGCTGGAGAACCCCGAAGTGCTGCGCTCCGAGCTCAAGCGCGAGATCCGCGAGATCCGCGAGACCTTCGCCACGCCGCGCCGTACCGAGGTGCTCACCGACGCCCTGGGCGGCATCGACATCGAGGACCTCATCCCCGACGAGGAAGTGGTCATCACCCTGTCGCGCCGCGGCTACATGAAGCGCACCAGCCTGGAGAACTACCAGCAGCAGAAGCGCGGCGGCAAGGGCATCGCGGCCCTGCATACCTCCGATGACGACTATGTGCAGGAGTTTTTGACCACCACCAACCACCAGTACCTGTGTCTGTTCACCAACAAGGGCCGCATGCACCAGCTCAAGGTGCATCAGGTGCCCGAGGGCAGCCGCACGGCCAAGGGCGTGCACATCAACAACCTGCTGCCCCTGGAAGAAGGGGAGTGGGTCACCACGGTGCTGGCCGTGCGCGAGTTCGCCGAGGACAAGTACTTCCTTTTCGTGACCAAGCGCGGCATGGTCAAGCGCTCCTCGGCCTCGCTCTACGCGCGCTGCCGCAAGAGCGGCCTCATGGCCGTGGGCCTGCGCGAGGACGACGAGCTGGTGGTGGTGCGGCCCATCCGTGAGGACAGCCACATCGTGCTGGCCACGGCCGACGGCTACTCCATCCGCTTCGCCTGCAAGGACGTGCGTCCCATGGGCCGCGTGGCCACGGGCGTCAAGGGCATCGCCCTGCGCCGTCAGGACGTGGTGGTGGCCGGCGTCATCCTCAAGGAGAACGACCAGACCACGGAGATCATGTCCATTTCCGCCAACGGCTTCGGCAAGCGCACCCGCGTGGACCTCTACCGCCTGCAGTCGCGCGGCGGCAAGGGCATCATCAACTTCAAGGTCACGTCCAAGACCGGTCCCGTGGTGGGCGCCATGCCCGTGCGTGACAACGACGGCCTCATCATGCTGACCTCGGCCAACAAGGTGGTGCGCATCGGCGTGGAAGACGTGCGCAGCAAGGGCCGGGCCACCATGGGCGTCATGCTGGTGCGCCTGGACGAAGGCGCGCATGTGGTGGGCTTCGACCGCGTGGACGAAGGCGGCCAGACCGGCAGCCGCATGGACGACCTGGAGGACGATGACGACGCGCCCGAAAGCGCGGCGGCACCTCTGGAGAGCGCTCCGGCGGAAGCGGGAGCCGATGACGGCAACGAATAGATACGCGGCGCGGCGCCCCTGGGGACGCCGCGCCCTTTGGTTCCGGTCCCCGGCAGCTGCCGGGCCGGACCCGGGCAGGCACGGGACCGGGGAGACCCGGCCGTGCATCCCTTCTTTCCCTGTCCGGGGCAGAGCAGGAGTCAGGGGAGGAACGGCGCGGGCGCGGACTTGCATTGCGCGGCCCGCCGTTATATGACACGCCCTTTGTACCGCCGTGCGCTGGTCGGCCGCCTTGCCTGCAAGGCGGGCCCCGGAGCGGTGAGAGGGAAGACGGTCCCGCCGCAGGGCGGAGGAGACAACAACGCATTTTGCGCTGGCAGTGAGGAAACGCTATGATTCGCCACGAGTGTGGTCTTTTGGGTATCTACGGTCATGAGGAAGCGGCGCGACTGACCTATTTCGGTCTGTACGCCCAGCAGCATCGCGGACAGGAAAGCGCGGGCATCGTCACCATCGACGAGAAAGGCCTGCTGCACGAGCACAAAGGCATGGGCCTGGTGCCCGATGTCTTCGCCGAAGCCAACCTGCAGGCCCTGCCGGGCACCATCTCTCTGGGCCATGTGCGTTACTCCACCACGGGCCGTTCCGCGGCGCGCAACGCCCAGCCCTTCGTGGCCCACTACAAGGGGCTGGACATCGCCATCGCCCACAACGGCAACCTGGTGAACACCATGGAGCTGCGCGAGGAGCTGGAGAACGACGGCGCCATCTTCAGCACCACCAACGATACCGAAGTTTTCATGCACCTCATCGTGCGCGCCCTGCGCGAGCATGACCTGGTGGACGCCATCCGCGAAGCCTGTGCCCGCGTGCGCGGCGCCTACTGCCTGCTGGTCTACGCCGGCGGCACCATGGTGGCCGTGCGCGACCCTCACGGTTTCCATCCCCTGGCCTTGGGCCGTCTGGACGGCGCGCCGGTGCTGGCCTCCGAGACCTGTGCCTTCGACCTGCTGGAAGCCGACTACGAGCGTCCCATCCAGCCCGGCGAGATGCTGATCATGGACGGCAAGGGCGAACACAGCGAACAGCTGCGCGGCCCCCTGCCGGAACGTCCCCGCCAGTGCATCTTCGAACTGGTCTACTTTGCCCGCCCCGACTCCTTCGTCTTCGGCGAGCAGGTCTACCAGTGCCGCAAGCAGATGGGCTGGCAGCTGGCCCACGAGTCCACCCCCGACGTGGACTTCATCATGCCCTTCCCCGATTCCGGCGTCTATTCGGCCGTGGGCTTCGCCCAGTGCGCCGAGCTGCCCTACGAGCACGCCATGATCCGTAACCACTACGTGGGCCGTACCTTCATCCAGCCCACGCAGAGCATGCGCAACTTCGGCGTGCGCGTGAAGATCAACCCCGTGCGCTCCATGATCGAAGGCAAGAAGATCTGCATCGTGGACGACTCCATCGTGCGCGGCACCACCATGATCACCCGCGTCAAGAAGCTGCGCGAGCTGGGCGCCAAGGAAGTGCACATCCGCATCAGCTGCCCGCCGGTGAAGTTCCCCTGCTTCTACGGCATCGACTTCGCCTCGCGCGGCGAGCTCATCGCAGCCAAGTACAGCCTGCCCGAGATCACCAAGATGCTGGACGTGGATTCTCTGCATTACCTGAGCATCGACGGCCTGCTGCGCTCCGTCATGCAGTCCGACAGCTACTGCCTGGCCTGCTTCGACGGCAATTATCCCGTGCCCTGCCGCGAGTCGGGCAAACTCCGTCTGGAATGCGGCGGCTGCTGCGGCAGCCGTTAGTCCGAGGTTTTTCACATGGCTGTTATCGCTAATCGTATCAAGGGCTTCGCGGACATGTATCCGCCGCAGAGCTCGCTGTTCACCCGCATGGAGAATACCGCGCGCGAGATCTTCAGCCGTTACGGCTTCGTGGAGCTGCGCACCCCCGTGCTGGAATATACCGACCTGTTCAAGCGCTCCATCGGCGAAGAGACCGACGTGGTGCAGAAAGAGATGTTCACCTTCCCGGACCGCAAGGGCCGCATGATGACCATGCGCCCCGAAGCCACGGCCGGCGTCATGCGCGCCTATGTGGAAGATGCCCGCTACAGCCGCGAGTCCGTGAGCCGTCTGTTCACCACCGGTCCCATGTTCCGCTACGAGCGTCCCCAGAAGGGCCGCATGCGCCAGTTCCACCAGATCAACTGCGAATGCCTGGGCTCCCACAGCCCCTATGCCGACGCGGACCTGATCATCATGCTCACGCGCTTCCTCACCGCGCTGGGCCTCAAGGATCTGACGCTCAAGCTCAACTCCCTGGGCTGCGCCCACTGCCGCCCGCTGTTCAAGCAGGCCCTGGTGGACTATCTGCACCGCCAGGACTGCTGTGACCAGCTGTGCGAGGACTGCACCCGCCGCATGGAGACCAACCCCCTGCGCGTGCTGGACTGCAAGCAGGAAAAATGCCGCTGCGTCACCGACGAAGCGCCCCGCCTGCTGGACTACAACTGCCCCGAGTGCAAGAAACACTTCGACACCGTGCTGCGTCTGCTGGACGCCGCCGGGGTCAAGTACGAGATCGACCACCGTCTGGTGCGCGGTCTGGACTACTATTGCCGCACCACCTTCGAGGTGGTAAGCGGAAGCATCGGTGCGCAGGCCGCCGTGGCCGGTGGCGGCCGTTATGACGGCCTGGTCAAGAGCGTGGGCGGCCCCGACGTGCCCGGCGTGGGCTTTGCCTGCGGCATGGAACGCCTGGCCCTCATGCTCGGGGACGAAGAAGCCCCCCGCCCGGATTTCTATGCCGTGGCCATGGACGCGCAGAGCCGCGACCTGAGCTTCGGCCTGGTGCAGCGCCTGCGCGGCCTGGGCCTCAAGGGCGAGATGAATTTCAGCGATGCCGGTTTCAAGGGCCTGATGCGTCAGGCGGGCAAGTCCAATGCCCGTTTCTGCTGCATCATGGGCCCCGATGAAGCGGCCGCCGGCGCCGTGGTCGTCAAAGACATGGACAGCGGTGAGCAGCAGACCCTGTCCCTGGATGCCGCGGCGGACTTCCTTGCTGCCAATTCTGACAATGGGAAAAAATAATGACTGAACAGACGCAAAGCCTGGACGTGCAGCAGGAGCACCAGAAGTTCATCGAAGACCTCGGCGACTGGACCCGCAGCCACACTTGCGGCCAGCTGACCCTGGACAACGATGGACAGACGGTCTGCCTCATGGGCTGGGTGCAATACCGCCGCGACCACGGCGGCCTCATCTTCGTGGACCTGCGTGACCGTGAAGGCCTGACCCAGGTCGTTTTCAGCCCCGATATCGCTCCCGCCGCGCACGAGAACGCGCACATCCTGCGTTCCGAATACGTGCTGGCCATCAAGGGCGTGGTGCGTCCCCGTCCCGAGGGCATGACCAACCCCAACCTGGTCACCGGCGCCATCGAAGTGGTGGTGCATGAGTGGAAGCTGCTCAACACCTCCAAGACCCCGCCCTTCGCCATCGAAGAACGCTGCGACGCCGGTGAGAACCTGCGCCTGGCCTGGCGTTATCTGGACCTGCGCCGTCCGCGCATGCAGGCCAACCTGCGCCTGCGCCACAAGGTGGCCCAGGCCATCCGCCGCCAGCTGGACGACGACGGCTTCCTGGAAGTGGAGACCCCGGTGCTCACCAAGTCCACGCCCGAAGGCGCCCGCGACTTCCTGGTGCCCAGCCGTCTCAACCCCGGCCAGTTCTACGCCCTGCCGCAGTCGCCCCAGCTGTTCAAGCAGCTGCTCATGGTGGGCGGTTTCGACCGCTACTTCCAGATCGTGCGCTGCTTCCGTGACGAAGACCTGCGTGCCGACCGCCAGCCCGAATTCACCCAGGTGGATATCGAGATGAGCTTCGTGGACGAGGAAAAGGTCATGACCATGGCCGAAAACCTCATGGCCCGCGTGTTCCACGACGTCATGGGCATGGATATCCCCCGTCCCTTCCCGCGCATGAAGTATGAAGAAGCCATGCGCCGCTACGGTGTGGACAAGCCCGATACCCGCTTCGGTCTGGAGCTGGTGGACATCACCGACATCGTGCGCGGTTCCGGCTTCAAGCTCTTTGCCCAGGCCAAGCTGGTCAAGGCCATGAAGGTGCCCGGCGGCGAATCCATGACCCGCAAGGAGATCGACGCCTACACCGAGTTCGTCAAGATCTACGGCGCCATGGGCCTGGCCTGGATCAAGATCAAGGAAAACGAGTGGCAGTCGCCCATCGCCAAGTTCCTGTCCGAAGAAGAACGCGCCGGCATCCGTGAGGCCCTGGACCTCCAGGTGGGCGACATCGTCTTCTTCCAGGCCGGCGAGCCCGCCATGGTCAACGCCGCCCTGGGCAACCTGCGCGTGCACCTGGGCAACCAGCTGGGCCTGATCCCCGAGAACACCTTCAACTTCCTGTGGGTGACGGAATTCCCGCTGTTCGAATACAGCGAGGAAGAAAAGCGCTACGTGGCCTGCCACCATCCCTTCACCTCGCCCGCGCCCGGTCATCTGGAGATCATGAACAGCGACCCGGCCCGCGCCCTGGCCCGTGCCTACGACATGGTGCTCAACGGCAACGAAGTGGGCGGCGGTTCCATCCGCATCCACTCCGCCGAAGTGCAGCGCCACATGTTCCAGGCCCTGGGCTTCACGCCCGAGCAGGCCGAGGCCCAGTTCGGCTTCCTCATCCAGGCCCTGGAGCACGGTGCGCCGCCGCACGGTGGTCTGGCCTTTGGCCTGGACCGTCTGGTCATGCTGCTTTCCGGTGCGTCCAGCATCCGCGACGTCATCGCCTTCCCCAAGACCCAGAAGGCCACCTGCCTGATGACCGAGGCGCCCTCCACGGTGTCCGCGCGTCAGCTGCGTGAACTGGGTCTGCGCCTGCGCGAGACCGACAAGGAAGCCGCCAAACCCGCCGAGAACGCCCAGGCCTAGCGGGAGGATGCCATGATTCTGGATATTGTGACCTATCCCGCTGCCAGCCTGAAGGAAAAATGCGTGCCCGTGACGGAGATCACCGACGAGATCCGCCAGCTGGCCGCCGACATGCTGGAGACCATGTACGAGGCCCCCGGCGTGGGGCTGGCCGCCCCGCAGGTGGGCCGTAATATCCGCATGCTGGTCATGGACCCCGCCGCGCAGGACGAGGAGAAGCAGCCCCGGGTCGTCATCAACCCCGAACTGACCCTGAGCGAGGACACCGTGCTCAGCCGTCAGGAAGGCTGCCTCTCCGTGCCCCTCAACTACCGGGCCGACGTGCAGCGCGCCGAGCGCGTGCACCTGCGTTACATGGATCTGGACGGCAAGATCGTGGAAGAGAATCTGGAAGGATTCCCGGCCATCGTCATCCAGCATGAGGCCGACCATCTGGACGGCACCCTCTTCATCGACCGCATCGGCCGTCTGCGCCGTTCCCTGTACGACACCCGGGTGAAGAAATGGCTCAAACGCAAAGGATAGTCTTCATGGGTACTCCGGACCTGGCCGCCGCCGTGCTGCGGCGGCTGGTCCGGTGGCCCGGCGGCGACGTGGTGGCCGTCTACACCCAGCCTGACCGGCCCGCCGGCCGGGGCCACAAGCTGACGCCCTCGCCGGTGAAAAAGCTGGCCCTGGAGCTGGGCCTGCCCGTGCACCAGCCCCTGAACTTCCGTCAGGAAGGCGCGGTGGACAAGCTGGCCGCCCTCAAGCCCGACCTGCTGGTGGTGGCCGCCTACGGCCTCATCCTGCCGCAGGCCGTGCTGGACATCCCCACGGTGGACACCCTCAACGTGCACACCTCCCTGCTGCCGCGTTACCGCGGCGCCGCGCCCATCCAGCGCGCCGTCATGGAGAACTGGCAGCCCGGTGACGTGACGGGCGTGTCCATCATGCGCATCGTGCCCGCCCTCGACGCCGGGCCGGTCTACGCCCAGTGCGAGGTGCCCATCGGCCAGCATACGGCGGGCAGCCTGCATGACGCCCTGGCCGAAGCCGGGGGCGAGCTGCTGCTCACGGTGCTGGACCAGCTCCGCGACGGCAGCGCCCAGCCTCGGGAACAGGACGAGAGCCGCGTCACCTACGCCGCCAAGCTGGCCAAGGAAGACGGCTATATCGACTGGGCCCGTCCGGCCGCCGAGGTCCACGCCCGCATCCGCGGCGTGACGCCCTGGCCCGGTGCGCGTCTCCAGGCCCGTTTCGACGGGCAGGACGAGCTGTTGCCCCTGCTGCTCCAGCCCGGTCGCGTGGACGAGCCCTGCGACGGTGTGCAGCCCGGCAGCCTGCGTACGGACAAGAAAGGTTTGTGCGTGGCCTGTGCCGATCGCTGGTACCGCCTGCTGGTGGTGCGCCCCCAGGGCCGCAAGGACATGGAGGCCGCGGCCTTCGTCAACGGCCATCTGCGCCCGGCGCGGCATGGCGTGTGCGGCATGGCCGTGCCTTTTGGCGAGTAGATATTTTTTGTGGGGGAATGGGCGCTTTTTGTAAAAACTGCCCCTTCCCCACGCCCCCAACCCCGAAAAAACGTTATCCAGGTGACGTCACCCGTCCCCGTCGTTGACCGGCGGGCAGTGACAGCGCACATGGACCGAAAAGAGAGAGGAAAGGCCGCTCCTGATGGAGCGGCCTTTCGCGTTACGGGCTTTGTCCGTTGCGTCTCCGTCCATGCCCAATAAAACGCTCGCCATGGGAAAGGCCGGCGACGTCCCGGCGCGGGAAATACGGCGCGGCGCCATAGGCGTCGCCAAACGGCGTTTTTTCTCCGGCCCGCCCGGGTATGCAAACTAAAAAAATCCCCATCGCGTTTTTCGTTTTCAGCGAGCGATCCTTATAAAGCGCGAGCGGCGTTGCGTTCGCGTACAGGCCGGGAAAAAGCGCCACCAGGCCGCGCGATGCGGCGAAAGCCCTTGTTTTTTGGTGATGCCTGGATAACGATAAGGCTGAAAGCGTTTTTATCCGGCGCGGATGCCGCTTGAGTGAGCGATCATGCCTGTTCGCTTCCTTCCCTTTGTCCCTGCGCCTCGCCCGGGGAATCGTGCCGCGCCGTCTATCGTCGCGGGCATGACGGGCCTTGACCGTCCGCGCGCCGCCGTCCCGGGCCGGGCGGCTTTCGTCGTTTCCGTCCTCCGTCTGTCCTGTCCGCAGGCCGTCCCCGTGCGGGGCGCGGTCTCTTTGTCGTGCCCCTCCAACCGCCCCGGGAGTTTCTCCATGCTGAAACAAAGCCGTCACGCCCTCACCTGCCTTGCCAAACGCTACCGCGCCGTGCTGCGCCGCTGCCGCCTGCGCGCCCTTGTCCTTGCCTGCGCCCTGACCGCCCTGCCGCCCCTGCCCGCAGGGGCCAACAGCGGCGGGGAGGTGGGGACAGGTCATTGGGGATATCCCGCCTACATCGGCTCAACGACCGGCAGCGGCGGTGATGTGATCATAGACAGCGGCTTCGGCGGCTCTGTCTACGGCGGGTATTCGGAGTCCGGCAACGCCACGGGCAACACGGTCACCATGACCGACGGCACGGTGGGGACTGTCTTCGGCGGGAGTGGGGGGCGCGGCGCCACGCACAACACGGTCATCATCAGCGGCGGCACGGTGGCGGGGGATGTCATCGGCGGGGAATCGAACATAGGCGGCGCCACACACAACACGGTTATCATTAGCGGCGGCACGGTGGGGACTGTCTTCGGCGGGATTGGCAAGAACGCCACAAACAATACGGTCATTCTTTCCGGCGCGCCCACGCTGAACGGCACCATCTGCGGCGGGCTGGACGCCAACGGCATGCCTGAGGCCAGCGGCAACCGCCTGATCCTGCTGACAAGCGGCCTGACGGCCCCATACATCGAGAGTTTTGAGCAGTATGCCTTCCATCTGCCTGCCACGGTAAAACCCGGCGACACGGGCCTGACGCTCACAGCAGGAGCCACGGACATGGCCCCCGGCGGCAAGGCGACATTTACCGCCGCCATGCAGGGCATTGCGGGTAATGGGCCGGCGGTGAAGGTGGGGGATCGCTTTACCTTTCTCGGCAATGCCGCCGGGCTGGACACGTCGCAACTGACGCTCACGGTGCAACGGCTTGCCGATGTGCGGCAGGGCGTGACCCTTACGGCGGATCTGGACGTGAAGACGGACGCCACCAGCATTTACGCCCAAGTAACGGATACCCGCCTCAACCCCCAGACCAAGGCCCTGTCCGAGGGGCATGTGAGCGGCACGGCGCTGGCCCTGCAGGGGGCCGACCTCGCGGCGGGCAAGGGGATGGAGGCGGCCGGGCAGGCCGTGCGAGCCTCGCTGGCCGAGGGCGGCAAGGGCGTGGCGGCCTTTGGCGCGCTTTCCGGCGGCTGGTCGCGCTACAATACCGGTTCGCACATTGACGTGAGCGGCTTTTCCCTGCTGACCGGTCTGGCGTGGGGTGCGGACAGCGTGCTCGGCCAGTTCACCAGCAGCCTGTTCTTCGAGTTCGGCAGCGCAACCACCGGCACTTACAACAGTTTCAGCAATGCCGCCTCGGTGAGCGGGGACGGCTCCACGTGGTACATGGGCGCGGGCCTGCTGGCGCGTATGGACTTCAACGACTGCGGCCCCGGCCATTTCTACGCCGAGGCCTCGGGCCGGGCGGGCGGCCTGCACAACGAATACCGCAATGACGACCTGCGCGACGGCGACGGTCGCCGGGCCGACTTCGACACCACGACCCCGTATGTGAGCCTGCATGCGGGCCTCGGCTACATCTGGAACCTCACGGACGCCTTGTCCCTTGATCTGCACGCCAAGTATTTCTGGACATGGCAGGACAGCGCGGATACCGACCTTTCCACCGGCGAGGCCCTGCATTTCGATGCCGTGAACTCGCACCGCCTGCGCCTCGGCGGCCGCCTGACCTGGGCCGTCAACGAACATATCAGCCCCTACGTCGGCGCGGCCTGGGAACATGAATTCGACGGCACGGCGCGCGCAACCTCCCTCGGCTACGACCTCGACGCCCCGTCCCTCAAGGGGGATACCGGCATCGGCGAACTGGGCCTCAGCTGGACGCCCTCCGCCACCACCCCCCTGACCATCGACCTTTCCGTGCAGGGCTATACCGGCGTCCGTGAAGGCTACACCGGCTCCTTCATGGTCAAGTGGGAGTTTTAAGGAACGATGCGGTGGAGGATCTGGCGCGTGAGAGAGGGAAAGTGTTTTGAAAAACGCTTTTCCCTCTTCTCCTCGTGCTCTCCTTCACCCTTCCCAACACCGTTATTGCATGGTCACTGCCGGACAACGTGATCCGGTGTGACCCGGCCCGGCCCGTACACCTGTGGTGCCTCCATTTTTTCCGGGGCGGTCATGGAGGAAAGCCCGTGACCTGCCTGACTTTTTGCATCTTCCTGGGCAAAACGCATCGGGGAGGGACGGGGCCTTGCCCCTGTACAAACCATACTGTGCCCGTATAAAGCCCATCGCGTTCTGGCCGGAGCAGGGCGCACGAAAAGGCCGGGGAGCGTGGTGCGTTCCCCGGCCGTTGATGACGGAACAGGCCGCTGTTCTATGCCGTGACTGTTTTTTGCCGCCAGTTGAGGAGCAGGGCCGAATTGATGATGACCAGCACCGAGCCGGCGTTGTGCACCAGGGCGCCCAGCACCGGCGAGAGCAGGCCGCCCATGGCCAGGAAGATGGCCGCGAAATTGAGGATCATGGAGAAGGACAGATTGAGGGTGATGGTGCGCATCATGCGCCGGGACAGGGCGAAGATATGCGGCAGTTCCTTGATGTCGTCATGCACCAGGGCCATGTCGGCGGCGTCCACGGCGATGTCGCTGCCGATGCCGCCCATGGCCACGCCCACGAAGGCCTTTTTCAGGGCGGGCGCGTCATTGATGCCGTCACCGATCATGCAGACGGGCCGCTCCTGACGCTGGCTGTCCGCGATCCATTCCAGCTTGTCGGCGGGCAGGCAGTTGGCGCGCACGCCGTCCAGGGCCAGGCCCGCGCTGACGCTGCGGGCGGCGGCCTCGTTGTCGCCGGTCAGCAGCATGGTGGACACGCCCGCGTCCCGCAGGCCCTGCAGGGTGGCGGCAGCCGTGTTGCGCAGGCTGTCGGCCAGGGCGATGAAACCGGCAAAATGGCCGTCCAGGGCCACATGGACGAGGCTCTGGCCCGCATCAAGGGCGCGCTGTGCTTCTTCCTTGTCCGTGGGGGACAGGGCGATGCCGTTATCCTGCAACAGGGCAGGGTTGCCCGCCAGCAGCGCATGGCCGTCCACACGGGCGGAGACACCGCGCCCGGGCAGCATGCGGAAATCTTCGGCTTCGGGGATGTCCTGCGTGCTCGCGTCCCGCACGATGGCTTTGCCCAGCGGGTGCTCGGAGCGCCGCTCCGCAGCGGCGGTCAGGAGGTGCAGCTGCTGCGGCGCGAGTTCGGGCAGGGCGCTGTGCACATGGGCCACGCCGGGAGTGCCCCGGGTGAGGGTGCCGGTCTTGTCGAAGGCCACGACCCTGACGCGGGCCAGACGCTCCAGCGCGTCCCCTTCCTTGACCAGGACGCCGTGGCGGGTGGCATTGCCGATGGCGGCCATGATGGCCGTGGGCGTGGCCAGCACCAGGGCGCAGGGGCAGAAGACCACCAGGATGGTCACGGCGCGCAGCACTTCGCCGGTCACGATCCAGGTGCCCGCAGCGGCGGTCAGGGCCGTGACCACGATCCAGGTGGCCCAGCGGTCGGCCAGGCTCACGATACGGGCCTTGCCCGCGTCGGCGGACTGCACCAGGCGGATCATGCGCTGCAGGGAGCTGTCCTCGCCCACCTTGACGGCGCGCATGTCGAAGGCCCCGAACTGGTTCACCGTGCCGCTGGACACCGTATCGCCGGGGCCCTTGTCCACGGGCAGGGACTCGCCGGTCATGACCGACTGGTCGATGGCCGTCTGGCCGCTGACGATGATGCCGTCCACGGGGATGGTCTCGCCGGGCAGCACGCGCAGCAGGTCGTCCACGCGTACCTCTTCGGCGGGGATGATGCTCTCGGCCGTGCCGTCCAGGCGCCGGGCCGTGCGCGGGGTCAGATGCACCAGCCGCTCGATGCCCGCCCGGGCCTTGGCCACGGTGCGTTCCTCCAGCAGGGCGCCCAGCTGCATGATGAAGGCCACCTCACCGGCGGCGAAGATCTCGCCGATGATGACGGACGCCAGCAGGGCCAGCGAGACCAGCACGTCGGCCTTGATGTCGAAGCGCGTGAACAGGCCTTCGGCGCCTTCCTTGATGATGGGCACGCCGCACAGCAGCACGGCCAGCCAGGCCGGATTCACAGGACCGGGGACAACTTCCAGAAAACTCAGCAGCAGGGCCACTGCCGAGATACCCAGGGCCAGTGCCTGCCGGGGTTCTTCCCTGAGCCATTCCTTGACGTCTGCCAGCATGGAGCCTCCTTGTCTGTCCGGGGGCGTCATGGGCATCCACAGGTCCGGCATGTGCGGAAGGCTCTGCGGCGGATGTGCGCGGGGACAGGCGGGGTGGAAATGTATTGGATCGGCCCTCAAGATACCTATAGGGGTATAGGTAGTCAAGCAGGGGACAAAAAAAAAGCCGGGCAGGCCCGGCTAGCTGCGACGGGAAAAATGTTCCACGGCCTTGGCAAAGGCCGCGATGGTGGCGTCGGCATCCCCGTGTTCGATGCCGTCGCGCACGCAGTGCTGCAAGTGGCCTTCCAGTACGATCTGGCCCACCCGGTGCAGGGCGCCCTTGACCGCGTTGATCTGGATGAGGATGTCCTCGCAGGGCACGTCCTTGTCGATCATCTGGTCGATGGCCTGCAACTGGCCCATGAGCTTCTTCATCCGGCGGTGCAGGTTCTCCGCATCCATGCATTGTCTCATACGTCCTCCTTTCAGGGCAGGGGACATTATTGCGGGCCGTCTGTCAAGAGGAGGGCGGATACGGGGAGGGGGCAGGCCAGGCTCCGGCGCCTGGCCGCCTGCCGCATTCCTGCCGTCCGCGTCCCGAAGCCATCGTGTCCATGCGGACGGGCAGGGGGGCGCAGCAGGGTGGCCTTTGCCAGTGGAGAGTCCTACACCGGGCCGGGAAGTGTCCCGCACCCTCTGCATGCATGAGCCGGAAAGGGCGCATCCGCCGTGCCTGCTCACAAAGGGGAGAGTTCCAGCTCCAGGGGGACAGGTACGATGGCTGTGGTGAAAAGGAGGGGGCAGGCACAGGCAGTCTTCCTGCCGGGAGGGGAGGCAAGGGGCATCTGTTGTCCCGGCGGGCTTTGGTGTAGGATGGCAGCGCTGTGACCATGACGGCAAGTCCGTCCGGTGTGTCCTGAAGGCCCTTGTCATGGCGGGCCATATGAGCGCTTTTTTTTCTTTTTTTGATGCCCGGCATGGCTGATAGCCAAAAATGCCGTACAGGGCATCTGTGGGCCATTTCGGCCGTGTGGCCGTTTTTGGCCTTCACTGGAGTCCTATGCTACGAAAGTCTCCCTATTCCCTGCCCGCCAGCCAGTACGGCGGCGGGCGCAAGCGCATCTTCATCGGCCTGATGCTGGCCTCCTGCTGCGTGGCCTGTCTGGCTCTGGCCTTCTTCCTCATCCTGCCCTGGTCGGACTATGGCCAGACCCTCACCTGGCTGCCGCTGCTGTGCATGCTGGTGGGCGGGGCAGGCATCCTGGCCCTGATCTGGATGTGCGGCACGCTGGTCTGGCATGTCTACACGGGGCGCTATCTCCCCGGGGTGAGCAGCGTGCGCCATGTGACCATCCGCCTGTTCTTCCCGCTCATGGAGCTGCTGGCCAAGGTGGTGCGCATGGAGCGCAAGCGGGTGCGGCATTCCTTCATCAAGGTCAACAACGAACTGGTGCTGGCCGACCGCCCGCGCGTGCGGCCGGAGCGGCTGCTCCTGCTGCTGCCGCACTGCATCCAGCGCAGTGCCTGCCCGCACCGGCTCAACCACAATGTGGACCTGTGCCGCCGTTGCGGACAATGCCCCGTGGGCGGTCTGCTGCAGCTGCGGGACCGTTACGGTTTCCATCTGGCGCTGGCCACCGGCGGGACCATCGCCCGGCGCATCGTGGTCCAGACGCGGCCCCGCATGATCATCGCCGTGGCCTGCGAACGGGACCTCACCTCCGGCATCCAGGACAGCTACCCCTTACCGGTCTTCGGCATCCTCAACCAGCGTCCCTGCGGCCCCTGCCTGGATACGCTGGTGTCCCTTGCGGCCGTGGAGGGGGCCGTGCGCCTGTTCCTCGGGCTTGAGGACAGCGCGGAGACCGGAGATAACGCTAAAAATAATCATTTTATTTCAAAGTGATACCTATGATAGGAACAAAAAGGAAAGCAGGCCGGGACACGGCCGGTCAGGCCTTTGCCGCGGAAGGCAACGGCCATTTTACGGAAAGCCGCCGTCTGCGGCAGCTCCCGCCCGCGGCCCCGGCCCTGGCCCTGCGGGCCCTGTGTCTGCTGGACAGCGCCTTCAGTGCGGGCTGCACCATCCAGGCGGCCCTGCAGCAGGTGCTGGAAGACACGGCCCGGCGGCAGGAAGGCGGTCTGGCCGAGCGTGACCGGCATCTGGCGGCGGAGCTGGCTTACGGCACCCTGCGCATGGAGAACCGTCTGGCCTTCGTGCTGGGCAAGGTGCTGCGGCAGCCGCTCAAGCTGCCCCTGCCGTTGCGGCGCCTGCTGGCGGTGGCGGCCTACGGCCTGCTGTTCCTGGATCGTCTGCCTGCCCATGCCGTGCTGCATACGGCCGTGGATCTGGCCCGGCAGCTCTACGGGCCGGGGCTGGCCAGGGTGGTCAACGGCAGCCTGCGTTCCGTGCAGCGTTTGGGCGATGCCGTCCGGACGCCGGATTTCTATGCCGGGCCTGCGGATGAAGAAACGTTTTTTGCCGAGGATGCGGCCGCGGCCCGCAAGTTGCGCAGCCTTGCCCTGCCGGAAGCAGAGCTGCGGCTGGCCCGCTTCCATGCCGTGCCGCGCTGGCTGGTGGCCCTGTGGCAACAGGCCTACGGTGACGAGGCTTGCCGGGCCCTGCTGGCCCGTTCCGGGGCGCGCCCCTGGCAGGCGCTGCGCGTCAATGCCTCGCGTCCCCAGGCCGCGGCCCTGAAACAGGCCTTGCTGGCCTGTGTCCCGGCGGACGGCCCCGCGCCGCAGGCCGTGGGGCGCTGGGGCGTTGCCTTCGCGCCCGGGCAGACGCCTGCCGCCGTACAGGGCGAGGCGCTTGCCCGTCTGCTGGAGCAGGGGGCCCTTTCGCAGCAGGCGGCGGCCTCGCAGGAAGTGATGGCCGCGCTGGGGCTGGAAGACTGGCTGGGACGTGGATGGCCCGTCTGGGATGCCTGTGCCGGTTACGGCGGCAAGAGCGTGCAATTGCTGGAGCAGGGCGGTGACGTGCGCCTGTGCACGGACCGCAGTTTCTCCCGCCTGCGGCAGGTGCCGGGGCATTGCCGCCGTCTGGGCCTTGCGTTGCCGCATCTGGCCCTGGCCGATGCTTCCCGGCCGCCCGTCGTCCGCTGGCAGGGCGGCATCATCGCCGATGTGCCGTGCAGCGGCCTGGGCGTGCTGGCCCGCCGTCCCGATCTGCGGCGTCGTCCCCGGACGGCCCTTGCCGAGCACGCCGACCTGCAACGGGCCATCCTCAAGGCTCTGGCCGCACGTCTGGAGCCCGGCGCCGAGCTGGCCTACATCACCTGTACCCTGCATCCGCTGGAGAACGAGCAGGCCGTGGACTGGCTGCTGGCGGGAGACAGCGGCCTGGAGCGCCTTGTGCAATGGCAGACGCCCCACGACCACCCCTGGCTGGAAGGCATGTTCGCCGCGCGCCTGCGGCGGCGTGGGTAGGGGAGAAGATGCTTGAGGGGGCACGGTGTATCCTGACCGGATACACCGTGCCCCCTGTTGTTTTTTGTCATTCTGGTGGGAAGAGTTCCTGACCATTTTTACAGGGAGGGGATCACCGTCTTTCAGACAACGGCGGGGACCCTCCGGCCAGACCGGAAGAAAGGTTTTTTCAGGGATGGGGAGAGCGCGAGAGGGGAAGGGGCAGTTTTTACAAAAAACGCCCCTTCCCCTCTCGCCATTATATTTCTTTGCCTCCCGGCTACTGCCGGGGGGTCTTGGCATCCACCGGGGCCGCGATGGCTTCCCCGGCGGGCTCGTCTTCAGGGATGTGGCAGTGCAGGCGGTTCAGCAGGGCTTCCAGCTCCTGGGGGCTGGTGTAGCGCAGGGTGATGCGGCCGCTTTCCATATCGCCGCTGACGCGGGCCTTGCAGGGCAGGGCGGCGCAGAGGCTTTTTTGCAGGGCGGCGATCTGGGGCAGCTTTTTGCGCTTGCAGGGGGCGGGCCGCTGCGGGGCGGCTTCGCTGGCGGCGGTCCAGGGCAGGCGCTGTTCCTCGCGCCAGAGGGCCACGGCTTCTTCGGCCTGGCGCACGCTCAGGGACTCGCTGATGATATGGCTGCGCAGCACTTCGGCGGCGGCCAGGGCGCGCTCGTCATTGCCCAGGGCCAGCAGGCAGCGGGCATGACCGGCGCTGAGGCGGCCGTGGTGGAGATCGGCCTGCGCGGCGGGCGAGAGCTGGAGCAGGCGCAGGGCATTGGCGATGGCCGGGCGGCTCTTGCCCAGGCGGGCGGCCAGGGCCTCCTGCGTCAGCTTGAGGGTCTCGCGCAGCTGCTGCAGGGCCTGGGCCTCTTCCATGGGATTGAGGTTTTCGCGCTGCAGGTTCTCGATAAGGGCGGCGGCCATGACTTCGGCATCGCTCATCTCGCGCACGTGCACGGGCACCTGTCCGAGGCCCGCCTGACGGGCGGCCCGCCAGCGGCGTTCACCGGCCACGATCTGGTAGTGGCCGGGCCTGTCGGCCAGGGGGCGCACCAGCAGGGGCTGGATGATGCCCTGTTCGCGGATGGAGGCCGCCAGTTCGGCCAGGGATTCGGCATCGAAGGTCTGGCGGGGCTGGCTGGGATTGGCATGCAGATGGGACAGGGGCAGCAGGGTGGGGCTGTGTTCCGTGCCCGTCTCTTTTTCCGGCGTATCGTTCTTTTCCTGCCGGGCGGCGCCCATATCCGTACGGCGCAACAGGGCGTCCAGGCCGCGGCCGAGACCTTTGCTACTCATGCTCTCTCCTTGACATCATGCCGTGCTGGCGGCACTTTTTACGACAGTGATTGCCCCAAAACTTTTGACCAGAGGAAACCATGTCCAACAAGCATCTTCTGTACCTGACCGACCGTCAGGGAAATCTGGAAGGGGTGCAGCTTTCTGCCGCCCTGTGGTCGCATTGCGAGGCGGCCGTCGTCAAGGCCCTGAAGGCCATGGAGCCCCCCCTGGAACACCTGAACGACGAGCCCGTGGCTGATTTCGAGCGCCTGCTCCAGTTCTGGGATTTCCGTTATCCGTACAGCCCCGAGGTCACCTGTCCGCATTGCGGCGCCCATACCGCCGACTGGCGCAACGACCCCGCGCATCCGTTCCATCTGACCACGGCCAATCTGGGCGGTCTGCTGGTCTTCCGTTGCAAGAGCTGCCAGTCCACGGTGCGCCAGAAGCATTTCCGCGACCACATGGCTGTGGAATGCACGCCGTACAATCCTGACTAGCTTTGCCGGCGGTGTTTCCCGTTGCCGCTGTTTTTTGCCGGGCTTTGCCCGGCTTTTTTTATGCCCGCCTCTCGGGCATGACGGCGGGGCTTTCCGGCTTTTCAGGAAGGACCGGCCGTCATGTGTTTTTTTTAGCGCGGCTGCGGCATGCGGGCGGGATCGCGCAGGGCCACTTCCTTGGCAAGGTTGAGGTAGGCGTCGGCGCCCTTGGACTTGATGTCGTAGTGGATGATGGACTTGCCGTGGCTGGGCGCTTCGGAAAGGCGCACGTTGCGCGGGATGACCGTCTCGAAGAGGTGGTCGGGGAAGCAGCGCTGTACTTCGTCGCGCACTTCGCGGGTCAGGCGGTTGCGGGCATCGTACATGGTCAGCACCACGCCCAGCAGGTTCAGCTTGGGATTGAGGCGTTTTTTGACCAGTTCGAAGGTCTGCAGCAGTTTGACGATACCTTCCAGGGCGAAAAACTCGCACTGCAGGGGGATGAGCAGTTCCTGCGAGGCGCAGAGGGAGTTGAGGGTCAGCAGGCCCAGGGACGGCGGGCAGTCGATGATGATGTAATCGTACTCCGTGCCCAGCGGTTCGAGGCAGTCGCGCAGGTAGAACTCGCGGGCCATCTTGTCCACCAGTTCCAGTTCCACGGCCACCAGGTTGGTGCTGGCGGGCAGCACGTCGAGGAAGGGCGTGCGGGTGCTGCTGATGCTCTCGTGGATGTTCTCCGGCGTATAGAAGGTGGAGTAGAGGTCGTGATGCAGGTCTTCCTGGGCGATACCGATACCGCTGGTGCTGTTGGCCTGGGGGTCACAGTCCACCAGCAGCACGCGCTTTTCCATGACGGCCAGTGCGGCGGAAAGGTTGATGGCGGTGGTCGTCTTGCCGACGCCGCCTTTTTGGTTGGCTATGGAAATGATGCGCGCCATGCTGTCCTCCGGGCTGTGTTTCACGGGAAACAGGGGGAGCTGTTTCACGGGAAACAAACAAAAAAGTGAGGCCCCTCTGCCGGGGCCGCCATCTGCGGAACAAAATAAAGAAAAGCCCGGCAAATGGGAAGACGTGAACCGTCCGTGACAAAAAAATGCCGGTATGTCCGGCGGCATCGCGGTCCCCGCCATCGCCCGGGGCAGGGGTTCTTGCCCCGGATTCCGTTTCTGGCTAAAATCAGCGCCGCATTGCAACAAGGAGTTGGTTCCATGGCTGATACGCGCATTCTTCTGGTGGATGACGAAAAGGAAGTGACGGCCCTGCTGGCCAAGCGTCTTGTACGGCGCGGCTACCAGTGTGACACGGCGGCGGACGGCCTGCAGGCCGTGGAAGCCATGCGCGAACAGCCTTTTCCCATCGTCGTCATGGATGTGAAGATGCCCAATATGGACGGCATCGCCGCCCTCAAGATCATCGTGGAGCAGTGGCCCACCGCCCAGGTGATCCTGCTTTCCGGCCATGCGGACATGCAGCTTGCCGTGCAGGCCATGAGCGAAGGCGCTTTCGGCTACCTGATGAAACCTGTCGATTTTGATGAACTCCTGTTCAAAATCGAAGATGCCGCCATGCAGAGCCGGCTTGAAGGGCCGGAAAGCGACATGGCGCGATAGGATATTTGCATGAAGAAACTGTTCCGTCCTCTGGTGCTGGGCGGTATCCTTTTGCTGGCGGTGGGCCTGGCCCCCGTCATGGATACGACTCCCGCCCGTGCCGCCACCGTCACCGACGCCAACCTGAAGCAGATGCTGGAGGATCTGCTGCGCGAACATCCCGAGATCGTCCTGGACGTGCTGCGCTCCCACAGCGAAGACGTGCTGGACATCGCCCAGGCGGGCGCCAATGCGCGCCGCAAGGCCGCCCTGGAAGCCCAGTGGCACAAAGAAGTGAAGAACACGCCCCAAAAGCAGATCTTGCTGTCGGGCCGCCCGGTCAAGGGCAATGCGGCGGCGCCGGTGCGCATCGTGGCCTTTTCGGACTTCACCTGCCACTATTGCCAGCAGGCCACCCATGTGCTGGACGAGATCATGAAGAAATACGGCAAGAACGTCAGCCTGGTCTACAAGCACATGCCGCTGGACGAGCAGGGCCCCGGCATGCTGGCCGCCCGCTACTTCGTGGCCGTGGCCGCGCAGAGCGAGAGCAAGGCCTGGAAGTTCTATGACGCCATGTACGCCGACCGCGACCGCCTGCTGCTGGAAGGCCAGAAGTTCGTGGACGAGGTCTGCGACAAGCTGGGCCTGGACAAGGACCGCCTGAAAAAGGACGCCGCCAGCGACAAGACGGCCCGGATCATCGCCCAGGATCTGGACGATGCCAAAAAGCTGAAGATCGACGGCACGCCCTGCTTCCTGGTCAACGGCCTGATGGTGCGGGGCGCACTGTCCGAACCCCTGTTCGAAGCGGCCGTGGACATCGCTCTGGAAGCGGCACGCTAACATCTGATCGTGACCGTACGAAGACCGGCTGCGGGATGCCCCGTATGCCGGTCTTTTTTTATGGCTTCGGGCCGGGTCGAAGACGGGATGGGCCTGCCGGGACGGAGGCGCGGGAAGGATGGCAGTGCCCGTTGCGCGGTGGAGTTTTTTGGCCGGGCTGTCCGGGGGCGGGCATCCGTCCGGAAAGCAGGGGGACTATCGGGACGGTCCGAAGGTCCGTTCTTGTTGAAAAGGACAGCGCGTGCCGCTGACGTCCGTCATGTGTGCGGGATGGTCCGGCAGGAAAGGAAGAGACCGCCGATGCGAGGGGGCGGACAAGGCAAAGGACAGCCCGGAGGCTGCCCTTTATGTGAAGGCCGGGCGTGGCGAAACGCCCGTCAAGATTAGCTGGAATAAAAAGTGGAAATCTCACTGCAACGCTACGTCAAAAAACTCCTGATGGCAAGATGCCAGCCCCTGCGCCAGCAGAGGAAAAAGGCCGGTATGCGGGAAAGGGCGGCCTGTCGGACCGGATGTCTGGAAAAAAGGCACAAAAAAAGCGCGGTCGCCCGCGCTTTTTTCGTTCTTTCCTGCAAAGGGATCAGATGACGATGCGGCGTACCGCGATGAGCCTGTTGCCCCAGTAGGGCTGCATGTTCTCCCGGCGTACGGTCTTGCCGCGGCTGGGGCTGTGGATGAAGGTATTGTTGCCGGCATAGATGCCGGTATGCAGGCCGCGGGGGCCGCTGCTGGTCCTGAAGACCATGATGTCGCCGGGCCGGGGCGAGCTCTTGGGCACGGCATATCCGGCCCGAGCCTGATCCACGGTCACACGCGGGACCTTGAGGCCGTTCTGGCGGTAGGCCCACCAGATGAGGCCCGAGCAGTCGAAACCGCGGGAGGGAGAGGCCCCGCCCATGCGGTATTGCTTGCCTTCCTGGCTGGAGGCCGTGCGTACGATGTTCTGGGCCCGCTGGGGATTGTTGTAGCCGGGATCGTCCGGCTGGAACATGGCACAGCCCGATGCGCTGCCCAGGATCAGGGCCAGGAAAAATATCTGAAAAAGACGGCGATAGGTTCTCATGATCCGCTCTGCCTGAAAGTTTGAAAGTCACGGCGTGGAGATGCCGTCGGAAAAACTGTTTTCCAGATGCAAAGCAAATACCGGGCCAAAAAGGCACACCTTAGGGTGTTTTTATAAATATCAAGCAAAAACAGATAGATGTCGTTTGAAGGAACAGTATGCCAGCTCATAGGAACAGACAAAAATCTGTCATCCTTTTCGCATGAAAGAGGGCGGGCGTCAAAGTTTCCACGCCGCCGGAGCCGCCGTGCGGCGGTTGTGGCAGGGGCCTAAAAAAAGGGGGCCCCTTGCGGGGCCCCGGGGGTGGAGGATGAGGCATGGCCGGGCGGGACCGGACCGTTGCGGGAAAGGTCGGGGAGGGGGAGGGGAATCCCCTCCCCGATGCGGCCCGGTGACGGCCTGTGGGCCGTGCCCGCGCTGCTGTTTTCCTCAGGACGAGGCGGGACCGGCAGGGCCGCCGATCCCGTTTCAGGGCTGTCGAGGCCCTAGCGGGCGCTCAGTTCCTGACCGTCCCACACCTGTTCGGCCTTGGGCAGCACGGGCAGGAGCTGCGTCCAGGGATGCTGCTTCAGGAAATCGGCATCCTGCTGCAGCTTGCGGCTCATGTTCAGGATGGGCGGCACGATCTGCTTGATGTCCCCGGCCAGGGCGGGGCTGATGCTGTAACCGGTGGCCTGTTCGGCCAGGGCCACGGCCTTGTGGCTGAACTCCATGGAGCTCATGAGGGTGTCCAGGGCCTTGGCGGGGTTATGGAAGCCCACGCTGTTCTCGGCGGACACATAGTCCCAGTAGAGCTGGCCCTTGCGGACCATCTCGCGGGCCTCGGCCATCAGGCTGTCATAATTGGCGGCGCGCTGTTCGGCGGGCACCGCGTTGGCCAGGCGCACGGCCTCGTGGGCGCGCACGGATTCTTCCTGGGCCTTGAGCAGCTGCCTGAAGGTCTTCTCCTGGGTGTAGAGCACGCGGCCGCGCAGGTAGTCGGCGGTCTTGTCGGCATGGCACTGGCGGCAGGCGCGCAGCTCGGGGTCCTTGAGCGGCGAGGTCATCCAGTGGCTGGAGACCTTCTTGCCGTCCACGCGCTGGTAGGGCATGTGGCAGTCCGCGCAGGAGACGCCGGCGGCGCCGTGGGGGCCGTCGATGAAGGTCTCGTACTCGGGATGCTGCATCTTGATCATGGGCACCTTGGAGGCCGCATGCACCCAGTCGGTGAAGGGCCCGCTGCTGCCGTCGGCCTGCTTGGGCCCGTGGCTCTTGTAGTATTCATACATGTCGCCGGGGCCGAAGCCCTTGTCCCAGGGGAAGACGGGACGGCCCGCGGGCCCGTTGTCCTTGTGGGTGAAGTAGTATTCCACATGGCACTGGGCACAGACCAGGGTGCGCTTCTCGTTGCGGGAGAGCTTGTCCCAGTCCTTGCCGGAACGCTTCAGCCAGTCCTTGAGCGGTTCGGAGTAGGGGCGCAGCTCCATGGTGGCCGGATCGTGGCAGTTGCTGCAGCCGATGGTCTCGTCCATCTCGCTGATGGCGTCCTTGCCGCGGAAGGTGTTCACGTCCTTGGTCCAGAAGGCGTCACCGTACTTGCCGATCCATTCCATCATCTTGGGGGTCTTGCAGTTCCAGCAGGTGGCGGGCAGACCGCCCTTTTCCCCGTAGCGGTTGATGCGGTCGATGTTGACGAAGTCCTTGACGGCATAGGTGTGGCCGCGGGCCTCGTTGTATTCGTACATGAAGGGATAGCCCAGCCAGAGGTTCTTCAGATAGGGCTGGGCGTGCTTGTAGCCCTTGGGCAGGGGATTCACGTCGTCGTTCTTGTGGAACGGCACCGAGCCCTTGTACTCGGTCATGACGGACGTCTCGTTGTTTTTCTGGTACGAGGCGTACTGATGCGGGAAGGCCTCCTTGTAGGCCGAGATGCGGGTCTCGCCCGCGGGCAGGCCGGTCTTGTATTCCGGGGCCTTCAGTTCGGTGTCCACGTCCTGGCAGCCGCCCAGCAGGGGCAGCGCCAGCAGGGCCGCGGCCGCAAGGGTGAGGCCGAAGAGTCGATTAGTCATAAGCAACCGTCCTTGTGCTGATGGGCTTGTGGCGCATGTGGGCCATATTGCGGTGGCAGTCCACGCAATAGGGCTTGGCATCCATGCTGGCCACTTCGCTGTTGGTGGCAAAGTGGCAGGCCTTGCAATTTTCGTTGACCACGTCGCGGGTGCGCGCGCTGAGCGGGCGGGGGATGTCCTTGCCGGACACGTTGCCCATGAAGTCGCGCAGCCCTTCCTGTGCCTTGAACGGCAGCTTGGCCAGCAGGTTGTGCGGGGCGTGGCATTCGTTGCAGGCGAGCTTGGCATGCGTGGACAGCTTGTGCGTCACGGCGGCCTCCTGCATGATGTGGCAGCTGGCGCAGAACGGACGCTGGTCCGTCGAGACCATGGCAAAAGCCATCACGGCCAGCAGTGCCGCGCCCGCCGCCAGACCACCCAGAAAGACTTTGAGCCAGGGTCCTGTGCGGGGTGTACCCATAAAGAGCCTCCTTCGTTGATATCGCCTCCTGTCCCGCACCAAGGGGCAGGGATGACGATCTGAGCATGACGCCGGTCCCCTCCGGCGTTTGTTCCAAAAAAAGCAAGGGCCGTGCCAGTTTGGCCGCTGTGAGCACGTTCACATTTTTCCTTGTTTTATCAGCCTATTATTGGATTGAAGATTTTCTGTTTTCGGCGGGGCCTTGTGATTTTCAGGAAAAAAAGACAGATTTTCAGAAAAATATGACAACTCCGGCCCTGCTTCCGCCGTCGGGACAGCCCGGCGTGTCCGAACGGGCCGACGGAGGAACCATGTCCGACCCCGTGCGCGTACCGCCGTCCGGCGGGCCCGGACACTGGCGGCGCTGGCTGTTGCCCGTGCTGGCCAGTGCCGCCTGGCTGGTCCTGACCTTTTGCCTGTACCGCCATGCCGTGCAGGGCGAGCAGGCCCACCTGCTGGAGCTCTGCCATACCCGCCTGGCGGCCACGGCCCACCAGCTCATGGATGCCCGTGACTGGAACGCGGGCCACGGGGGCGTCTATGTGCCTCTGAGCGCCTACGGCGAGCCCAATCCCTGGCTGCCGGAAAAGGACAGGACCCTGCAGACCGCCGACGGGCGGACGCTGGTGCTCATGAATCCCGCCTACATGAGCCGCCAGATGGCCGAACGCCTCACCGAGCCCGGCTTCCGTCTGGCCATCGTGGGCCAGGCCCCCCTGCGGCCGGGCAACCGGGCCGATGACTGGGAACGGCGGATACTGGCCACGGCCACGCAGGGCGGGCAGGTCTTCTTCAGCGGGGAGGACTGCCTGCCGCAGGGCCGTCTGCGCCTGCTCAGGACACTGGCCGCACAGGAAAGCTGTCTGCGCTGCCATCAGGGCCACAAGGAAGGGGACATGCTGGGCGGTATCAGCATCAGCATGGATGCCGCCGCCTATGTGCGGGATCTGGAGCGGAAGCAGCGGGAGCTGGGCCTGCTGTACGGCCTGCTGGCCCTGACCGGGGTGCTGGCCGTGGGCGGCATCACCAGCAACCTGACCTTGCGGCGTTTGCAGGCCGAGGAGAAGAGCCGCCTCAAGAGCGCCTTCATGGGGCGTCTCAGTCACGACATGCGTACCCCGCTGGCGGCCATGCTGGGCATGAGCGATCTGCTCGACCGTCAGGACTGCGGGACGGAGCAGCGGCATACGGCCTTGGCCTATCTGCGCCGGGCCTGCGGGGCCCTTCTGGAGATGGTGGACGACATCACCGACCATGCTTCTCTGGAACAGGGGGACGTGCGTTTGCGCTGCCGGACCTTCGACCTGCCCGCCTGCCTGCGGGCCTGCGCTGATCTGTACAGACCGGCGGCGGAGGGCAAGGGGCTGGAGCTGTTGCTGCATCTGGCGCCGCATCTGCCCCGGCAGGTCCGTGGCGACGATTTCCGCCTGCGGCAGGCCCTGGGCAATCTGGTGAGCAATGCCGTCAAATTCACGGAACGGGGCCGCGTAGACGTGGAGGCAGGCGGAGGACGCCTGGCTTCCGGCGTGTTCCTGCTGCGGCTGGACGTCCGGGACAGCGGGCCCGGGCTGGAGCCCGGCGAGGAAAGGACGGTCTTTGAAAGTTTTTGCCGGGGCAGCGCCGCCGGCGGCAAGCCGGGCACCGGTCTGGGGCTGAACATCGTACGCACCATCGCCCGCCGCATGGGCGGGGACGTACAGGTGCGTTCCTGTCCCGGACAGGGCTGCACGTTCACGCTGGAAGTGCGTCTGGAGATCGTGGAGGGCGGTCCCGGCCCCAAGTCCGGGACCCCGTGTCCGGCGGAAGAGGGCATTGCGGCTCCGGCCTCTGTGGCGGGCCCCTTGCAGGGCCTGCGCGTGCTGGTGGCCGAGGATGACGCCGCGGGCCGTTATCTGCTCGAAGTGCGCTTGCGGGAGCAGGGCTGCACCGTGGGCCTTGCCGCGGACGGGGAACAGGTCCTGGACATGCTGGCCGCCGCACCGTGGGACGTCATCCTGCTGGATGCCGGTATGCCGCGCATGGACGGCCTGACCGTGCTGGAGCGCATCCGTGCCGGACAGAGTGCCGCGTCCCGGCAGCAGGCGGTGATCGTCCATTCCGCCGGTCTGGCCCCCGGCGAGGAGGCGCGCTTCCGGTCGCTGGGCGTACGGGCCCTGCTGGACAAGCCGGTACCCCCGGCCATGCTGCTGGCCGCATTGCGGGACGTGCCCCGTGGCTGTCCCGGCGACGGTCAGGCAGGGCCGACGCCCTGTGGTGCGGAGGCCGAGGCCCCCGTCATCTGGGACAGGGCGGCCGCACTGGCGGCCGCGGATCAGGACGAGGAGCTGCTGCATACCCTGGTCACGGCCTTGCGGGAGGATCTGCCGCGTCTGGACGCAGCGCTTGCAGCTGCCCGGAAACTGGCCGCCGATCCCGCGGTCCCGGCGGCCCGGACGGCGGAGGCCCTGCGCCGGGCGGCCCATGCCCTGAAGAATTCCGCGGCCACGCTCTGTTTTGAGGAACTGCGTCTCAGGGCGGCGGCTCTGGAGCAGGCGGCCCGGCAGGTGCTGGCGGACACGCCGGAGAACGCGGCGGGGCTGGGATCTTTGGCGGCGGCCTGTGCCGGGGCTCTGGCGCGTGCCGAAGAAGCCCTGCGGCGGGACAACGGCTGATGCCCCGTCTTCGCGGCGGACCATGCCGCCGTGCCCCGTATGCGGGCGGATGGACGGCAGCCGTGGCAGGCGGATGGCTGCCCGGCCGTCCGCCCGGTTGACGGGGCTCTGGTGCCGGGAACGCCGCAGGAAGGACGACGAAGGCCGAAAAGCTTTTGTATCCGGCATCAGCCGGAGAGCGCAGGAAAAAGGGAACGATATACCGGGCAGCAGGCGCGCCCGGGGATGGCCACAGGGGAAGCTCCGGGACCGCAGGCCCGGGCAGGGAGGCAAGGATGGCCCGTGTGCTGGTAGTGGATGACGAGAACCTGATGCGCACCATGGTGGAGGTGGCCTGCCGCCGTCTGGGGCACGAGGCCCTGTGCGCGGCCACCTTGGCCGAGGGACGGCGTCTGGCGGCCGCGGGCGTGGACGTCATCCTTCTGGACATGCTCCTGCCCGACGGCAACGGTCTGGATGCGCAGCAGGAGCTGGCGGCCCTGCCCGACGCGCCGGACATCGTGGTCATCACGGGCCACGGCGACGGCGATGCGGCGGAAAAAGCCCTGCGCGGCGGTGTCTGGGATTTTCTCATGAAGCCGGTGCGGGTGTGCGATGTGGAAGAGACCCTGAGCCATGTGCTGGAGGCCCGGGACAGGCGGCGCTCGCGCCGGGGCCTGGAACTGGAGCCGGGTCAGGTGGCGGGGAGCGGCCCGGCCATGCAGGCGGCGCTGGCCCAGCTGGAACAGGCGGCGCACAGCGACGTCAACGTCCTGCTGCTGGGCGAGACCGGCGTGGGCAAGGAGCTGTTCGCCCGCACCCTGTACCGCAACAGCCATCGGGCCTCGCGGCCTTTCGTGGCCGTGGACTGCGCCTCCCTGCCGGAAACGCTGGTGGAGAGCCATCTGTTCGGCCATGCCCGGGGGGCCTTCACCGGCGCGGAGCGGGCCAGCGAGGGCCTGTTGCGGGCGGCGCATCAGGGCACGCTCTTCCTGGACGAGGTGGGCGACCTGCCGCAGGGCATACAGGGGGCTTTTTTGCGGGCGCTGGAGCTGCGCCGTTTCCGCCCTGTGGGAGAGGTGCGCGAGGTGGAGAGCGATTTCCGCCTGGTGGCGGCCACCAATCAGGATCTGGAGGCCATGAGCGAGGACGGGCGCTTTCGCAAGGATCTGCTTTACCGCCTGCAGGGCATGACCATCGTGATCCCGCCCCTGCGCCGGCGCCGGGACGAGATCCCCCTGCTGGCACGGCAGGCGGTCATCCGCTGCTGCCGCCGCAACGGCATGGAGGAGAAGGAGCTTTCCCCCCTGCTGCTGGAGATGCTGGCCGAATACGACTGGCCGGGCAATGTGCGCGAGCTGTTCCATACGCTGGAGCGGGCCTGTCTGGCGGCGGAACAGGCGTCCCTGCTGTTGCCCGCGCACCTCGCCACCGGCCTGCGCGTGGCCGTGGCCCGCAGCCGGGCCGGGAAGGGACGCGTGGCGGGCGACGTGCCCGGCGGCAGGGAGGTCTGTCCCCCGCTGGCCGAAGCCGGGGCCTGTAGCGTGCCCGATCTGCCTCCCATGCCGGAAACGGGGCGGGCCTTTCCTTCGTTGCGCAGCTGGCGGCATGAGGCGGAGCGGCACTATGTGGCCCGGGTACGGGCGCTGTGCGGCGACGATGCCCGGGCCGCCGCACGCATGGCCGGTGTCTCTCGCGGGCACTGGTACGAACTGCTGAAAAAATACGGTTTCTAGGCCCGCAGGGTGCTGCCTGAAAAGCGCGCAAAGGCTTGCGGCAGGCCGGGAAAGCGGATACAAGGGGAGAAGGGACATTTCCCAGCTTTGTGAGAAAGGATTACCTAGGCATGAGCAATCCCATTACCGTGAAAGGCTATGTCTGTTCTGTGCCCCGTGCCGCCGATGCGCGGCAGGCCAGTGTGGCTGTGGTGCAGGACGATGTGGAATATCGCATCATCCCTCGTGGCGCCGGTGCCGATCTGGCCGACGAGGTGAGCGCCCTGGTGGAAGTGACCGGCCTGCTGGAGCAGGTGGACGAGGTCAACTACATCCAGGTCCGCGGCTATACGCTGGTGGACGATACTTCTTCCTGGGACGACGAATAGCGCTTTCACGGAACGCACGCCGGACCGGTACTGACGCCGGCGGCGGGCGTTGCCGCGCTGTTTCCCGGTTACCGCAGGACGGCATGGCCGTCATGTCCGCTGCACGTCAGGCGTGCAGGTCTGGGCGTGCGTCCCCGGGAACGTCCTTCGGGACCTGATATGAGGCGAGGCATGCAGGGCATGCCCCGTCTGTTGTCGCACGATATGTGGAGACGGCGGGAACGCATCACGCGTTCCCGCCGTCTTTTTTATGGGCATCAGCCTGTTGGGCGCCACGGCCCGAAACGAAAGACCACCCGCCGTGCGGGTGGTCTTGATGTATCCAATATCCCCTAGCGGCGGCGGATCACGGAGGGCAGGGCAAAATACAGACGCGCGGCCAGGTCGAAGCAGGCCCCGGGCAGATAGCTGGCCCACCAGAACAGGCGGTATTTGCGCGAGCCGTCACGCCAGGGCCGGATGACGGCGCGGGCCTCGCTGCCGCGCCCTTCGCGCCACAGGCTCACGGCCTTCTGGAAGGCGGCGCGGCGCGTCAGCAGGCTGACGAGTTCGGGATGCGCCGCATCATAGCCGGGCCAGAGGCGGCGGTGCTTTTCCAGGATGTACAGGGTCTCGTCCGCGAACTGGCCGAACTTGCGGAAGGTGGTGTTGTTGCCGTGCACCCGCCACAGGGTAAGGGGCGCGTCCACATGATCCAGTTCCCAGTCATGGGCCACGCGGTAGAAGATATCGGCCTCCTCGCAAACGTTGAGGCTCTCGTCGAACCAGACCGGCGCGCCTCCCTCACGGGCGGGCGGGCAGACCACGCTGTCCAGGGCCGCGCGGGAGAGCATGGCCGAGGACATGGAGATCCACTGCCGTTCCATGAGGGCGGCAAAGGCCTTGCCGCGCTGGGGGCGGGATTCGGCGAACAGGCGCTTCAGCACATGTTTGCCGTCGAAGATCTCGGTATCGGTGCTGACCAGGCCCACATGCGGATCGGCTTCGAAGCAGGCCACCTGACGGGCCAGCTTTTCGGGCCGCCACAGGTCGTCGCAGTCCAGAAAGGCCACATAGCGGCCCCGGCTCCGGGCGATGGCCAGATTGCGGGCCGCGCCCAGGGGCACGGTCTTTTCGCCGCGAAAATAGCGCAGGCGGCCGGCCAGCCCGGCATGGCCCCTGGCTATCTGCGGGCTGCTGTCCGTGGAGCCGTTGTCCCAGAAGATGACCTCGAAATCGGTGAAGGTCTGGGCGGCCAGGCTGTCCAGGGTCTCCTGCAGATGTTCGGAGCTGTTCAGGCAGTTCATGATGACGGAGACCACGGGGGCCTCGGACATGGGGACATGATGCATGGATGTACCTCGCGATGACGGGGACGACAGGTTCATGGAGCGTACGGGCCGGAAGACCCAGAGACGGCACAGCAGATAGAGGAAGAGCGGGGCCGCCAGGGAGGCGGCAGGCAGGGCCAGACCGTGGGGGACGCCGCACCAGCCGAGCCCCCGGGCGAATAGGTCGCCCAGCCAGAGGCCCGCGCCCTGCACCAGGACGAAGCGGGGCAGCATGCGGGCGTGGTCGCCGCCCCTGATGCCGAACGTCCAGAAACAGTGCCCGGCATAGGCGGCCAGCAGGGCCAGCATCCCGGCAAGGCCATGGGCCGCCGGGGCGGGCCAGCGGGCCCAGCTGACGAGCAGATGGCCCGCCCAGAGATAGCAGAGGGTGGCGCTGCTGCCCACCATGCCGAAACGGAGCAGGGAACGGGACAGCAGGCTGCGGGCAAAGGCCGTGGTCTCGGACAGTATCGTCATGGCATGTTCGGGTGGCATGCGCCGGGCATGGCCCCGTACCGGCAGGGGCCGGACGGGCGGAGCCGCCTGCGGCGGCTCCGTTATCGGGAAAGGTCAGGCCAGGGTTGCCGTGATGACGTCGCAGATGTGTTCCACATCGGCGGCGCTCAGGCCGGGATGCATGGGCAGGGTCACCAGTTCGCCGTAAAGCTGCTCCGTCACGGGCAGGGGCAGGGAGCCCGGAGCGGGACGGAACAGGCTCAGCAGATGGTTGGGTTTGTAGTGGACCCCCACAGGGATGCCCGCGGCGGTGAGGGCGGCCTTGAGCTCGTCCTTGCGGCCGTTGAGCACGCGCACGCAGACGATGTGCGGCACTACGAAATCCTGCGGGTCGGTCTGCAGGAGGCGCAGGCCGTCCAGCCCCGCCAGTCGCTGCCGGTAGATGTCGCCCAGGGCGCGGCGGGCCGGGATGAATTCCCCGTCCAGACGCGAGAGCTGCACGCGGCCGATGGCGGCCATGATGTTGCTCATGTGGAAGCGCCAGCCGATGCGCTTCACGTCCGGGTCCCAGGTGCGGGTGCCGGCAAAGCGGGAGCGGGTGTCGCCTTCCACGGAGAGCAGGCGGGCGTCGGCGGCATAGCCGGCTTCCGTGGCGTTGAAGAAGACGGCGCAGCCGCCTTCGCCGGAGGTGATGTTCTTGATGCCGTCAAAGCTGAAACAGACCACGTCCCCGAAGCTGCCGATCTTGCGGCCGTGGTGCAGGCAGCCGAAGGCATGGGCGGCATCTTCGATGACGCGCAGGCCGTGTTCTTTGGCGAAGGCATGGACCTCGTCCAGGTGCCAGGGGTTGCTGGCGTAGTGGACGGGCATGATGGCCAGCGTGTCGGGCGTGATGCGGCGGGCGGCGTCCTTGAGGTCGATGGTGCCGGTCTCGGCCAGCACGTCACAGGCCACGGGCTCGCAACCGGCGGCCTCGATGGCCTGGAAGGAGGCCACGAAGGTCAGGGACGGCACCAGGATCTGCGGCTTGCGGGCGGCATCGCGCGGGGCGATGGCGTCCACGGCCAGGGTCAGGGCGGCGGTGCCCGTGTTGGTGGTCACCACCTGTTCGGGCGCCACGCCCAGATAGGCGGCCAGTTCCTGTTCGAACAGGCAGGTCTCGTGTCCCATGCCCAGATAACCGTCTTCGACGATGACGCGCCGGACGGCTTCGGCCTCGGCTTCGCCCACGATGGAACGGGAAAGACGCATGCTCATGGCATCTCCTCATGTTTCATGGAAAAGTACCGGGCAGAGGCAGCCCGGAACTTTGCAATACGCTCTATCGTACGGCTGGGCAAGCAAGGTGTGGGGGACTTTTGTGCACGGTACGGGGCGGCAGGGCGGGCAGCCGTGCCGGGGCGGCACCCTGCGGTATGTGTGCGGACGGGCTGCTCTTTCGCTCGACCTTTTGCCCCGGCTTTGGCATGCTGCTGCGACGCACGGAGGCCCGGACCGGCCGCGCCTCCGGCCCCGGCTACCGAGGAGGAGATATCGTCATGTGGGTTCGCATCTGGCCGCATCTGGCCCTGCTGCTGGCCATGGTTTTCTGGAGCACGTCCTATGTGGCCCTGCGCATCGCGCTCAGCGCGCTGGATCCGTTCACGGTCATGGCCGGGCGCATGGGCGTGGCCACATTGCTGTTCCTGCCGCTGTGGGGCGGGCTGCTGCGCGACCTGCGCCGCAAGGGGCAGTGGCGCTGGCTCCTGCTCATGGCCTTTGCCGAGCCCTGCTGCTACTTTTTGCTGGAGACCCGCGCCCTGTGCCTGACCACGGCCTCGCAGGCGGGCATGATCATCTCGCTGCTGCCGCTCATCACCGCCGTGGTGGCCTGGCGCCTGCTGGGCGAGCGGGTCAGCCTGCGCGGCTGGATAGGCTTTGCCCTGGCCGTGGCCGGGGTGGTCTGGCTCTCCCTGCAGTCGGCCGTGGACGAAACCGCCACGGCGCCCGTGCTGGGCAATTTCTTCGAGGGGCTGGCCATGGTCTGCGCCGCCCTGTATACCGTGCTGGCCCGGCGTCTTTCCGCCGCCTATTCGCCCTTGCAGATCACGGCCGTGCAGTCCTTCGTGGGCATGAGCTTTTTTGCCGGGCTGCTGGCGCTGGCGCCCCTGGACTACACGCCCGTGCTGCTGCATGTGGAAGTGCCGGACTGGGCCCCCTGGGCCAGCGTGGTCTATCTGGGCGGGGTGGTCTCGCTGGGGGGCTACGGCCTGTACAACGTGGGGGTCAGCCGTCTTTCCGCCGCCGGTGCCGCCGCTTATACCAACCTTATCCCCATCCTGACCCTGGCCAGCGGCGTCATCCTGCTGCGCGAGGTCTTCCTGCCCGGCCAGTACATGGCCTCGGTGCTGGTGGTGGCCGGGGTGCTGCTCAGCCAGTGGGGCGGCCAGAAAGGCCGGCGCGAGGATAGTTAGGGGCTGTGCGGATTTTTGGGGGAAGGGGGCCCCATCATCTCTGCTGTCGATGCCCGTAAAGCTCCTTCGTCGCTGACGGGCACGGCCCTTTGGGCCGCCATTCGGTCGTTGCCAACGCGGCCCCCTTTTCCCAAGCCCCATCCCCTCCCCAGCGCGTTTTGACGGGATCGGCCGAGGCTGGGGGATACGGATTCGTGGTGTGCCTGCGGCAGCAGGGATGGGCCCCGGACGCCGGGCCTGTTTTCGCCGGGCTTTGGGGAAGATGTCCGGCAGGTTCGGAAATATAAAAAACAGGGCGCCCGTCTCCTGAAGGAGACGGGCGCCCTGTTTTGGGTCTGCGGGAAAGGATCAGGCATTGCCCGCGTAGAACACGTGGCGGGCGCTGCGGGCCGCGCTGATGCGGTAGATCTGGATGGTGTAGCGGCCTTTGCCGCCGCACAGGGGGCAGGAATCGGTGATCAGCACGCAGCTGGCATCCAGTTCCAGCGGGTCGATGCCCACGGCCGCCAGCAGGCGGCGGGTGCGCCCCTTTTCCCAGACGATGGGCGCGCCGCAATGGCCGCACTCCACATAGAGCATGTCGGGGTCGAAGGCTTCCGGCTGCGGCAGCACGGGCACGTTGACCGTATGGGGGGCCTCTTGCCGCGCGCTCAGGGAGCGGCTGCCGTGCAGCAGGGGGCGTCTGCGGTTGAGGGGGCGCCGGAGGGGGCGCTTGCCTTGCATCTGGCGGCCGGATAGAGTGGCCGCATGTCTGGAGTATCTCGTCATATTCGTTTGTTACCGCCTGAGTTGCGCAATCAGATCGCCGCCGGCGAGGTGGTGGAGCGCCCGGCCAGTGTGGTCAAGGAACTGGTGGAAAACAGCCTGGATGCCGGCGCCACGCGCGTGGACGTGTTTTTGGAGAACGGCGGCCAGAGCTGCATCCGCGTGCAGGACGACGGCGCGGGCATCGCCCCCGGCGAGCTGGAACTGGCCGTGACCCGTCACGCCACCAGCAAGATCGCCAGCATGGACGATCTTGAGCATATCGCGTCCTACGGCTTCCGTGGCGAGGCCCTGCCGAGCATCGCCTCGGTGGCCCGCTTCAGCATGGAATCCGCCGTGACCGGAGCCGACGGCGGGACGGAGGCCAGCCGCATCGTGGTGGAATTCGGCCGCCTGCTGGCGGTGGAGCCTTCGGCCCTGCATCGGGGCACCATCGTGGAAGTGCGCGATCTGTTCACCAATATACCCGCACGGCTCAAGTTTTTGAAGACCCCGGCCACGGAGCTCAAACGGGCCCAGGACTGGCTGGTGCGTCTGGCGCTGGCCCGCTGCGACGTGGGTTTCACGCTCAGGGCCGGGGAACGCGAGGCCCTGCGCTTTTTGCCCGGGCAGAGCCTGCGCGACCGCCTGGCCCTGCTGTGGCCGCGTCTGGTGGTGGAGGCCCTGCGGCCGTTCGATGCCGAACGTCACGGCATCCGGGCCCGGGGGCTGGCGGCCCTGCCGTCGGTGAGCCAGCAGCGCGGGGACCGTATCCTGCTGTACGTCAACGGCCGCAGCGTCAGCGACAAGCGCCTGCTGGCCGCCGTGCGCGAGGCCTACAAGGGGCGCATCACCAGCCGGGACTACCCGCAGGTGGTGCTCTTTGTGGACATGCCGCCCGACATGGTGGACGTCAACGTGCATCCGGCCAAGAGCGAAGTCCGTTTCCGGGACGAGTCCTCGGTCTTTTCCGCCGTGCTCCATGCCGTGCAGGGGGCCCTGGTCAGCGACGTGGAAAGCGTGCTGGACGCGGCCCGCGAAGCCGACGATGCCCGTCCGGTGGCGGCGCAGTCCCGTCTGTGGGACGATCTGCCTCCGCGCCCGCAGGGCTTTTGGGGCAGCGCCGATGCCGCGCCCCTGATGCGGCATGCGGAGGACGGGACGCGGGAAGACGAAGGCCAGTGGCAGGTGCGGCGGCCCGATGCGGACGACGGCACGGCCCCCGAGTCCATGGCGGGCACGGGAAGCGTGGCGGATGCCCCGTCCATGCCGTCATCTTCCGGCAGTGCGGCGGCCTTCGCCTCCGGGCGGACGGCCCCTGCGGGCCTGCGGGAAGCCGTGCCTCCTTCGGCGTTTTCGGCCGCGTCCTTTGCGGAGGATGCGGAAGGGACGGGACGTTTGTCCGCCGACAGACAGGAATTTTTCGAGAGCGCCCGGCAGACGGCCCGCATGGCCATGCCGCCCGACCATGTGACGACTGCAGCAGGCCATGAGGGCACGGACGGGACCACAGCGGAAAGTTTTCCTGTGCCGGAGACGGACGGGCCGGAAGCCTTGCCGGGCACCGGGGAGGCCGTCTGCGGCCCCGGCACTGCCGTGACGGACGAAAGCGTCGCCGGACGGCATGAGCTGGTGGTGGGCGGCCTGACCTATCTGGGCCAGGTGGCCGGGACCTACCTTGTCCTGCGCGATGCTTCCGGCGCCCTGATGCTGCTGGACCAGCACGCGGCGCACGAGCGCGTGCTTTACGAGCGTTTGCGCAAGGGGGCCTTCGCGGGCACGGCCCAGTGCCTGGCCCTGCCGCTGGAGCTGGCCCTGCAGCCGGTGGAAGAAGAGCGCTTTCTGGAAGTACGCGACAATCTGGAGCGCATGGGCTTCGATGTCTCCTGCTCCGGCGGCCGCCTGCTGGCCCGGGGCATCCCGCCTTCCCTGTCCCGCAGCGAAGCCGGGGAATTCCTGCGCGAGGTGCTGGCCGGTCGCAAGGACGATATTCGCGCCATGTTCATTTCCCTGTCCTGCAAGGGCGCCATCAAGGCCGGGCAGCGTCTGGCCGATGACGAGGCCGCGGCCCTGCTGCGCCAGTGGCTGCATACGCCGGAGCGGGAATACTGCCCCCACGGCCGCCCCAGCATCCTGCGCTGGGATGCCGTGGCGCTGGAGAAACTGTTCAAGCGGCGGCAGTGAGGCCTCCGGCCCTGTGGCGTGCGCGGTGTTCCCATACGCTGCGGGAAGGCCACGCTCCGGTGCCGACGGGCCTCAGCCGCAGGGCGCATTTGCCCATGACCGGCGGGCAGTTGTTCTGACCGTGCAGGGAAAACGGGCATCCGGGTGCCGTATGGATAAGAAAAGACCGGGACAGTCCCTCAGGGGGCTGTCCCGGTCTGTCATGCATGGGCGGGAGCCTCGGGCATCACAGGTGCCAGTGGGGCGCCAGGAGATGTTTGACGTTTTCTATGGCCACGTTCTGGTCGTGAGTAAGATGGTTACGGACGATCAGGCCCTCAACGGGATCCGGAACGTCCGTTTTTTCGCCGCTCATGGCCTCCAGCACGTTCAGGATGCAGAAGGACATATAGTTGCCTTTGCCGCCCTCCAGGACAGCCACCAGACGCCCGTCGGCGTGGCGGTCGGCGATGCCGCACACCAGTTTCGTCAGCTTGCCGTAACCTCTGGCGGTTATTTGCTGACGCCCCAGCGGGTCGAAGATATTGGACGCGAAGCCGGCGATAAGGACGACAAGTTCCGGTTTGTACTGGTCGGCGACAGGGACGATGATTTCTTCAAAGGCCTTGATGTAGGCGGCATCACCGGAGCCGGAAGGCATGGGGATGACCACATTGTAGCCTTGTCCCGCTCCCTCGCCGATATGGTCGGCGTTTTTGTCGGCCGCACAATTTTCGGCCATGGCGCCACTCTGGTGCGTTTCTGCGTAGAGGACTTCATCCGTATCGTACCAGGCCTGTTCAATACCGTTTTTGTAGTGATTGTCGAAGTCGATGAGCATGATCCGTTTCAGGCCATACTTTTCGCGTGCGCGCTGGATGAGGATATTGAAATCGTTCACTACGCAGAAGCCGAAGCCGCTTTCGCGTTCCGCATGGGCTCCCGGAGGACGCTGGAGGCAGAAGGCGTTGCGGACATGGCGCGCCATGACCTCATCCAGTGCCACGAGGTCGCCGCCCACTGCCTGGGCTATGACATCTAGTCCGCCGTGGCCAATCCGGCAATATTCGCCCACAAGGCCGCCTTCACCGGCACTGAGGCGTTGCAGCTTCTCGATATAGGCAGCGGAATGGAAGCCTGTAAGCTCTTCCGGGGTGGCCGGACGGGGTGCGATGGGGACAAGTTTTGCCAGAAGCCCAGACCGCTCCAGCAAAGCATGGGCCTCCGTCACCCGTTCCGGGGTATCGTAATAGTCAGTGGTGCTTATCCAGGGAGAATATTCCGCAGGGATACAGAGATAGCCATCGCCAGCCTTGTAAGCGGCGGAGGCGGGAACGTACATGAGACCTGTTTTTTGTTGGGACATGGTTATGCTCCTTGATGAAGGGAGAGGGGTTATTGCCGCATGGCCCGCAGGCCGTTGGCCACCACCAGCAGGGCCGTGCCCACGTCGGCGAAGACGGCCATCCACATGGTGGCGTGACCGGTGAAGGTCAGGGCGAAGAACAGCGCCTTGACGCCCAGCGCCAGCGTGATGTTCTGCACCAGGATGGCAAAGGTGGCCCGGGACAGGCGGATGAAGCGGGGGATCTTGCGCAGGTCGTCGTCCATGAGCGCCACGTCGGCGGTCTCGATGGCGGTGTCCGTGCCGTTGCCGGCCATGGCGAAACCGACGTCGGCCCGGGCCAGCGCCGGGGCGTCGTTGATGCCGTCGCCCACCATGCCCACCTTGTGTCCCCGGGCTTCCAGTTCCTCGATGACGGCGAGCTTGTCCGCCGGGAGCAGACCGGCCTTGAAGCTGTCCACGCCCACCTGACGGGCGATGGCCGCCGCCGTGTGTTCGTTGTCTCCGGTGAGCATGACCGTGGTCACGCCCAGTGTCTTCAGTTCCCTGACAGCTTCCAGACTGCTTTCCTTGAGCGTATCGGCCACGGCGAACAGGGCCCGGATGCCGTCGTCGCCCACGAGTGCGACCACGGTCTTGCCCTGCCGTTCCAGCCGGGAGATCTGCTCCCCGACCTCTGCCGGGCACCGGCCCAGCGATGCCGCAAGGGCGCGGTTGCCCAGATACCAGCGCCGGCCGGCCATGATGCCGCTGACGCCCTGACCGGGCAGGGCCGTGAAGTCGTCCACGTCCCGCAGGGGGATGTGGTCCGCCATGGCGGCCTGGGCGATGGCCCCGGAAACGGGATGGTCGGAGCGGGCCGCCAGACTGGCCGCCAGCGAGCGGACTTCCGCCTCATCTTCCTGCCCCGTGCAAAGGCAGTCGGTCTGGCGCGGCTTGCCGTGGGTGAGGGTGCCGGTCTTGTCCAGGGCCAGGCAGTCGAGGCGTCTGCCCTGTTCCAGGAACATGCCGCCCTTGATGAGGATGCCGTAGCGGGTGGCGGCGGCCATGCCGCTGACGATGCTCACCGGCGTGGAGATGACCAGGGCGCAGGGGCAGCCGATGACCAGTATCACCAGCGCGGTATAGATGGCGTCCGTCCAGGCGCTGCCCAGGAACAGGGGCGGCACCAGGGCGGCCAGCAGGGCCACCAGGAAGACGGCCGGGGTGTAGTAGCGCGCGAAGGTATCCACAAAGCGCTGCATGGGGGCGCGGCTGCCCTGGGCCTCTTCCACGGCATGGATGATGCGGGCCAGCGTGGTGTCCGTGGCCGCGGCGGTCACCCGGAATTCAAAGGAGCCGGAGGTATTGAGGGTCCCGGCGTAGACCGTGTCCCCGGCCTGCTTTTCCACCGGCATGCTCTCGCCGGTGATGGGCGACTGGTCCACCAGGGAACGGCCGTCCAGCACCAGACCGTCCAGGGCGATCTTTTCGCCGGGGCGCACGCGCACACGGCTGCCCACGGCCACCGTGCGGATGTCGGCTTCCTGCCAGCTGCCGTCCTCACGCAGCACCGTGGCCGTATCGGGCGCCAGGGCCAGCAGGTCCTTGATGGCGTTGCGGGCCCTGTCCAGGGCCTTGGCCTCGATAGCTTCCGAGACGTTGAACAGCACCATGACCATGGCGGCTTCCGGGAACTGCCCGATGAGCACGGCCCCGGTGACGGCCACGGACATGAGGGCATTGATGTTCAGGTCGAGGTTGGAGACGGCCAGCCAGCCCTTGCGGTAGGTGGTCAGGCCGCTCAGCAGGATGGCGATGAGGGCGCAGCACAGGGGCAGGAGCGTCAGCACGGGCCAGCCGCCCACGCTCCAGGAGGCCATGTCGAGGCCGAAGGGACGCGCCCCCCAGTGCTGGATGAGCTCCAGGATCTCGGAAAGGGCGGCAAAGCCGCCGGCCACGGCCAGCCGCTTCCAGGGGATGCGGGGAGCCGGGATGGCATCGTGCGCCTGTGTCGTGCCTTCCAGCAGCCGGGCGCCCATGTCCAGCCCTTCCAGAGCGGCGGTGATGGCCGGGAGGGCCGCGGGCTCGTGCCGCACGCGCACATGGCGCTGCATCAGGTCGATCTCAAGGCCGAGCAGGCCCGGCAGGCCCTCCAGGGCCTTGCGGATGAGGCGTTCTTCCGTGGGGCAGTCCATGCCGCTCACCGCAAAGACGGCCGTGGCGCCTTCGGCGGCATCCAGCGGCTCCGGCGTCATGTCGATGGCCTTCAGGGCCGCCTCGATGGACGCGGTGGACGGGAGCTCATGCTCCACGGTGAGCACGCGCTGCATGAGGTTGAAGGTGAGGCCGGTGATGCCGGGCACAGTGGCCAGCTTCTTCCTGATGAGCGCCTCTTCCATGGGGCAGTCCATGTTGAGGATGCGGTACACGGCGCGCGTGGCGGAAGGGGCCGCCAGCGTGCTCCAGTCCACGGCCTGGGGCGCGTCATGGCCGCAGCAGCAGGAGCCGTGCTCGTGCGCATGGTCGTGGTCGCAGCTTTCGTGGTCATGCGCATGGCAGCTTTCCGCATGGGCGTGCGGATGGTCGCCGTGTCCGTGGTCATGACCGCAGCACTCGTGGCTGTGGTCATGGCTGTGGCTGCCGTGCTCGTGGCCGTGGTGTTCGTGCCCGGCGGGCAGGGTGGCATGAAGTACCTTGTCACATACGAAGCCGTGCGGGTGCCAGGCACCGCAGGGGCATAAAAACAGTGCGTCACTGCTCATGGTCGTTCCTCCACGGGGATGCCGGTGTCCGGCGTCCTCTTGTCGTTCTTGCTATACCTGGACCATAAGGTCTATAGTCGCTATAGGGTCAAGAGGAAAGGAAGCCCCGGGGAAAAAATTTTTCCGGCCGCTGCCGGCATGGCCCGGACAGGCCGGACAGATCGGACAGGGAGGACGCGCATGAAAGTGAAGATAGGCGAGCTGGCGAAGATGACCGGCTGCCAGGTGGTCACCATCCGCTACTATGAGAAGGAGGGGCTGCTGAAGCGCCCGGAACGCACGGAACGGAACTATCGTCTCTACGGGGAGGAGGACATGGCGCGGCTGCGCTTCATCCGGCATTGCCGCCAGCACGGCATGAGCCTGGACGAGATCCGCACCCTGCTGGTGTACAGCGACCACCCCACGGGCAGCTGCGAGTGGATCAACGCGCTCATCCGCACGCATATCGAAGCGGTGGAGCAGCAGATACGGGATCTTGAGCACCTCAGGGCGCATCTTGAATCCCTGTACCACAAATGCGACGGCAGCCGGGAAGGAGGCTGCGGCATCCTGAAGAGCCTCATCGACGGCGAGAACTGCCAGTACTGTCAGGCACGGCAGCGGCGCGCGGGGCAGGAGCATCCCTGAGCCCCGCGGGGCCGTCTTTGGGCCCCTCTGCATTCGGACGGGAAGAAAAAAACGGGGCGGACCAGCCGCTGGTCCGCCCCGTCGTGCGTGTACCGGGATGTCCGGCCTAGCGCGCGCCCTTGGGGAAGAGCACCACGCCCACGGTCTTGAAGATGATGTGGATGTCCAGCAGGATGGAGATGTTCTTCACATAGAACAGGTCGTATTCCAGCTTGTGGCGGGCATCTTCCTCATTGGCGCCGTAGGGGTAGCAGACCTGGGCCCAGCCGGTGAGGCCGGGCTTCACGGTATGGCGCAGGCTGTAATAGGGGATGTGTTCCTTGAGCTGCTTCACGAAGGTCATGCGTTCGGGACGGGGACCGATGAAGCTCATGTCGCCCTTGATGATGTTCCAGATCTGGGGCAGCTCGTCGATGCGCACCTTGCGGATGAACTTGCCCACGCGGGTCACGCGGGCGTCATTGGCGGCGGCCCAGACGGCGCCGTTCTTTTCGGCGTCGGTACGCATGGAGCGGAACTTGTAGACCGTGAATTCCTTTTCATACAGGCCCACACGATCCTGACGGTAGATGACCGGGCCCGGCGATTCCAGGCGGATCAGCAGGGCGGTGATGAGCATGATGGGCGCGGCCGGGATGAGCAGCATCAGGGACAGGAACAGGTCGAAGGCGCGCTTCAGGCGGCGCAGGCTGCCGCGGGTGTTGAGCGAAAAGCCTTCGGTCTGCAGCAGCCATTCCTCGGTGATCTGGGAAAGGGGCAGGCGCTGCACCACATGCTCGTAGAAGGTGCGGATGTCCACCACCATGGCGCCATGCAGCTTGGCTTCCAGCAGGTCATGGGCGATGTCGTCGTCGATGGGGGCATCGGGCAGGAGCACGATCATGGTCGCGCCGTGCTTCTTGGCGGCTTCCAGGGCCATGAAGGGCGGGCCAAAGCACTCACCGGCGTCGGGATCCTGGTCCTTTTCCCCCACATAGCCCAGGATGCGGGCCTTGGGCAGGCCTTCGGCCAGCAGCTTGCGCACCTTGCCGCCGCGGTCCACGCCCACCAGCAGGACGCGCAGGGGATGGGTCAGCTTGTCGGCATTGAGGTAGTAGAGGAAGCGCCAGCCCAGGCAGAACACGAAGGAGAGCGCGAAGAGCAGGAGCACGGTCACGCGGTCGAAGCGCCAGTTCTCCAGGGCGAAGGACGCCGTGGCCGAGCTGATGATGCCCAGCACGCAGGCCACCAGGATGCGGCCCAGGGTGTCCTTGAAGTCTTCCATGCCCACGCTGTAGGCATCGAGGATGTAGAAGAACAGCAGATAGAAGAAGATGGTGAACAGGGAGGCGCCGGTGTAGTCGTCAAAGACGCTCAGGTCGGGCGCGATGGTCACCATGCCCGAAACGGCCAGGGCCAGCAGGATGCAGCACAGGTCCACCACCTGCATCAATGCCATGCGGTAACGGCTGATCATAGTTTCTCCATTTTTTCGTACAGTGGACGGGACAGGCCCGTGGGCCGCCTGCGGCGGGCGGGCTGTCCCTGTGACCGCGAGACACCGTCGTCCCGGCGGGGCCGGGACAGGAGCGGGCCGCCACGGGCCCGCATGGTTGCTTGTTTATCCGGCCGCGCGGGGCACGCGCATGTCGACCAGGATCTTCTCGGCCACGACTTCGGCATCGAATTCGCGGCAGGCCAGATCCCGGCCGGCGGCCCCCATGCGGACCAGCAGTCCGGGTTCGTCCAGCAGGCGGCGCATGGCGGCGGCCAGCGCCCGGGGATCGTGGGCGGCGCAGATGCAGCCGTTGACGCCGTCTTCCACCACCTCGCGGCAGCCGGGCACATCCGTGACCACGGCGGCGCGGCCCATGCTCATGCCTTCCATGATGGACGTGGGCGTGCCTTCACGCCACGAAGGCAGCACCAGCGCGTGGCAGGCCTCCACATAGGGGCGCACGTCGCGGGTCTCGCCCAGGTATTCGATGCTGCCTTCGTCCTGCCAGCGGCGCACCTGGGCCAGATCCACGCTGCCCAGGCCCTGTTCCGGCGGGCCCAGCAGCTGGAAGCGGGCGGCGGGGTACTGCGTTTTCAGTTCCTTGGCCGCGGCGGCGTATTCGGGCAGGCCCTTGGCCTCCAGCAGGCGGCCCACCAGCAGGAAGATGATCTCCCGTTCTTCGGGGGCGCAGCCTTCGGCGGGCAGGGGCGGCAGGGGCGCTTCGGCAAAGCGGCGGATGTCCACACCGGTGCCGCGCGCCATGAGCACGCGCGCGCTGCGGCGCAGGATGCCGACCTTGCGGAACAGCTCCGCGTCGTCGCGGTTCTGGAAAAACACGCCTTCGGCCCCGGCAAGGGCGCAGTGGTACAGGCCGATGCTCAGGCGGTTGACGCATTTCTTGAAGAAGTTGTCCGCCTCGAAGGCGTAGCCCAGGCCGGTGATGGTGGCGTAGATGTGCGGCACCCGCGCCAGACGCGCCGCCATGCAGCCGTAGATGACGGGCTTGATGGTGGAGGCGAAGAGCAGGTCCGGCTTTTCCTGTTTGAACAGGCGGTACAGGGCGTGCATGGTGGCCATGTCGCGCAGGGGATTGAGGCCCTTGCGGTCCAGGGGATAATGGCACAGGCGCACGGCCGGGCCTTTCCGGAAGGCGGGATCTTCTTCGCCGATGGCGCGGATGGCGGCCTCGGCAGCGTCGTCGCCCGCGGGCACGGCGCAAAGGACCTCATGCCCGGCGGCACGCATGCGGCGCATGAGGACGGTCCAGAAATTGGAAGTGGAACGGGCCTGATTGCCCAGGATGAGTATTTTCACGGCATATCCTTTGCCCACCTGTCCGGCGGGTACGCTCCGTGATGGGGCGCTGTCTGTCCTGCGGGGCAAAGACCGTCCCCGCCTGGCCGGACCGGAAAGGGGAGACGTGTCGGCCGGGTGCGGCCGGCCCCCTGTTTGGTGGGCTCTTCACGGGCTATACCAGCATACCTTGCCGCTGAAAAGAGGCAAAGGGGCCCTGCGGGCGGGGACAGGATGTGAACAAAAAAACGCGATTCCGGCAGGATGCGGCAAAAAAGCTCCTGCCGGGGCAGGGGGGCCGTCTTTTGACAGCGGCGTCGGCACAGCGTACAAGGAAAGCACGCCGTCTGTGCCGCGAAGGCGGGTCCTCCCGTTTTCGCGGCCTCCCGGCGGGCAACCACGACCTCTGATAAGGAAGGCAATATGACCGCCTATACCCAACTGTGCGAAAAAATGCGTGCCGAACCCTCCACCTGGCTGGTGACCGGCGTTGCCGGTTTCATCGGCTCCAACCTGCTGGAACATCTGCTCAAGATGGGGCAGACCGTGGTGGGTCTGGACAACTTCCTCACCGGTTACCAGAAGAACCTGGACATGGTGGAAGCCCTGGTGGGCCCCGAAGCCTGGAGCCGCTTCACCTTCATCGAAGGCGACATCCGCGATCTGGATACCTGCCGCAAGGCCTGCGAAGGTGTGGATCATGTGCTGCATGAAGCCGCCCTGGGTTCCGTGCCGCGCTCCATCGACGATCCCATCCTGTCCAACAGCTGCAACATCACCGGCTACCTCAACATGCTGGTGGCCGCGCGCGATGCGGGCGTGAAGAGCTTCGTCTACGCCGCGTCCTCCTCCACCTACGGCGATTCCCCCGAGCTGCCCAAGGTGGAAGACAAGATCGGCAACCCCCTGTCGCCCTACGCCGTGACCAAGTATGTGGACGAGCTCTACGCCGACGTCTTCGCCCGCTGCTACGGTTTCACCACCGTGGGCCTGCGCTACTTCAACGTCTTCGGCCAGCGTCAGGATCCCTACGGCGCCTACGCCGCCGTCATCCCCCAGTGGTTCGCCAGCCTGCTGAAGAAAGAGACCGTCTTCGTCAACGGCGACGGCGAGACCAGCCGCGACTTCTGCTACATCGACAACGTGGTGCAGGCCAACCTGCTGGCCAGCTTCGCCACGGACGAAGCCCGCAACAAGGTCTACAACGTGGCCTTTGGCCAGCGCACGACCCTGAACGAACTGTTCGACCTCATCCGTGAGGAAGTGGTGCGCCACATGCCCGAAGCCGCCACGGCCACGGCCACGCACCGCGACTTCCGTGCCGGTGACGTGCGCCACTCCCTGGCCGACATCACCCGCGCCCGCACCCTGCTGGGCTATGAGCCCCAGTTCGACGTGCGCACCGGCCTGCGTCTGGCCGGCGACTGGTACGCCGCCAACCTGTAGGCTGTCCTTTCGTTTTTGATGCCAAGGCCCCTGGCGCGTTTTCGCGCCAGGGGCCTTTTGTTTTCCAAAGGGAGGCGTTGCGGGGGAGTAGCTTCCTTTATCCTTGCTGCTGATGCCCGTAAGGGGCCTGCGGGCCGCTTTCAGTCGCGTTCAACTCTCTCGCATCCCTCCTCCAAATGTGCTTCATCCAGAGGGAGCGTATCTTCTCCCTCCATCTCCCATTCCTTTCCCGTGCATATCTTCCTGTTCCATGTGAAACGGCCAGTCCCTCCTGTAAAAGCAGGAGGGACTGGCCGTTGCATAAAGCGCGCTGGGAAAGGGGGAGCTTGAGGGGGGAACCCCTCTCGCGCTAGGCGAGGGGTTCTCCCCTCAAAATAAAAGCCTTATGGCATCGACAGCTGCACCGTCACAGAAGGCAAAGCTCCAGACTACACGTGCAGCAGCACGGACAGGGGGATGTCGCCCAGCACCTTGCGACCGCCCAGGGCATCCAGTTCCATGAGCATGCAGCAGCCCGCCACGGTGGCGCCGCTCTGGCCCACCAGACGGATCATGGCATCCAGGGTGCCGCCGGTGGCCAGGATGTCGTCCACGATGAGGACGCGATCCTCCGGCGTCAGGGCATCCTTGTGCAGACACAGGGTATTGGAGCCGTATTCCAGGTCATAGCTGGCCTCGAAGGCTTCACAGGGCAGCTTGCCGGGCTTGCGCACCGGGGCCAGGCCCACGCCCAGACGTTGGGCCAGCGGCGCCGCGAACAGGAAGCCCCGCGCTTCGGCGGCCACGATGCGGGTGGGCCGCAGGGGACGGGCCGCGTCGGCCATCCGTTCGATGACGTCCCCGAAGGCTTCGGGCGAGGCCAGCAGGGGGGTGATGTCGTAGAACAGGATGCCGGGCTTGGGGTAGTCGGGGACGTGGCGGATGAAGGAGGCGATATCCATGCGGGCTCCTTGGGGAAAATGTGGAAAAAAGAGAGGCTCCGGCATCAATGGCCGGAATAGTCCAGAACATTGTTGAGGGGCGCGCTGCTGCTTTTGACCTGCCCGCCGGTGAACACATGCCGGGTCAGGCGCCAGCCGTCCATGTCGAGCACGTCCAGCTTGCCCTGCATGTCCGGCGTCAGATGGGCGCGGAAGGCCTCCACCACCTCGTCTTCGGGAAAGTAGGAACCTTCCATGGAGATGCGGGCCATATCGCCTTCCTGACAGAGCAGGGGCACGTCCTCGTCGTCGTTGAGGGCATCGTGCAGGGCCGATTCCAGCGCCGCGTACAGGGCGGGCGTCACGGGGTAGACATGGCCGTAGGCCTTGACCAGGGGATCGCGCACAGCAGGCTCCGGGGAAAGGGGTTGCGGCAGGCGGACAGCAGGGGCGCGGCGCGTCCGGCGGCCGGGGCGAGGTTTCATTTTGGGGCAAGTGTCCCAAAAAAGAAAGGCCCCGCGTGCGGCGGGGCCCCGGAAAGCGAAGGGCTCCCTTTCGGGAGCCCCTGAGATATCCTGTCTACTTGCCGTCCACGATGGCCTTGATCTTGCGGGCCATGGGCTGCACCAGCTCGCGCATGCTGTTGAGCATGATCTCTTCCGCGGCGCCGCCGGTGGGGATGCCGCTGCGGTTCTGGCTGGAGTTGAGGGTCTCCTTGACCACGCGGCCGCTGCGGGGCGCCAGGCGGTAGGTGGCGCGCATGGAGGTGGCCAGTTCGGTGGCGGAGACTTCACGCAGCCAGGCCTGTTCCACGGTACCGGTGACGATGTAGTCGGGGTTGCCGCTGCGGGCCTGGTTCTCGTCCATGGCGTAGGAGACCTGCACGCCCTGGCGGCGCAGCTCGTCGGCCAGGCCGCGGCTCACCCACTGGGCCAGGTCGTCGCTGGCCACGAAGGCGCTGCCGTCACGGCGCACGCCGAGGTTGGTGGTGTCCTGACGGTTATCGGTGAAGGGCACCACGGTCACGCGCGGCGCATTGGGAGCGGGCAGCACGGGATTGACCGCAGGCGCGGGCGAAAGCAGGCGCACGGTATTGCTGGGACCGCAGGCAGTCAGGAACATGGCCAGCATGAGCGCCAGCGAAAGGAAAAGAAGGCGTGTGATACGGGCGGATTTCATGGCAAGGTCTCGCAGGATAGATGTTTTAAAAAGTTTTGAGACTTTTTATATACGCAATGCCCTTGTCTTGCAAGGTCTGGGGGCTCGTGGTAGCGTGGCCTCCACATTGCGCATGCTATGCAGGAGTTTTTATGATCGACCTCAAACTGGTGCAAAAACAGCCCGAAGTGCTGGCCAAGGCCCTGGCCGACCGGCAGTCGCCGCTGAAAGTGGATGAGTTCCTCGAACTGGACGGCCGCCGTCGTGCGTTGCTGGCCGAAGTGGAAAGCCTGAAACAGCAGCAGAACGCCGCCTCCCGTCAGGTGGCCCAGATCAAGCGTGAAGGCGGGGACGCCTCCCACATGATGGAAGAACTGGGCGCCCTGTCGGCCCGCATCAAGGCCCTGGACGTGCAGACCGCCGAAGCCAAGGCCGCTGTGGAAAACTGGCTCATGGGTGTGCCCAACATCCCGGACGCCAGCGTGCCCGTGGGCAAGGACGAGACCGAGAACGTGGAAGTGCTCCGCTGGGGCACGCCGCGCCAGTTCGATTTCGATATCCGTCAGCACTGGGAGCTGGGCGGCGCCGCTCTGGATTTCGAGCGCGCCACCCGTCTGGCCGGCAGCCGCTTTGCCCTGTATATGGGCTGGGCCGCCCGTCTGGACCGCGCCCTGGTCAACTTCTTCCTGGACCAGCATGTGAAGCACGAGGACTACATCGAAGTCTGTCCTCCCTTCATGGTCAACCGCGCCACCATGACCGGCACGGGCCAGCTGCCCAAGTTCGAGGAAGACCTCTTCAAGATGCCGGCCTGGGACTACTACCTCATCCCCACCGCCGAGGTGCCCCTGACCAACATCCACGCCGGTGAGGTGCTGGACGAGGCCGACCTGCCCCGCGCCTACTGCGCCGCCACGCCCTGCTTCCGTTCCGAAGCCGGTGCCGCCGGCAAGGACACGCGCGGTCTGATCCGCCTGCACCAGTTCACCAAGGTGGAGATGGTGCGTTTTGCCCATCCTGACGACAGCTTCAACCAGCTGGAGATCATGGTGGGCCATGCCCGCACCCTGCTGGAAAAGCTGGAGCTGCCCTACCGCGTCATCACCCTGTGCACGGGCGACATGGGCTTCGGTTCCGCCAAGACCTACGACCTGGAAGTCTGGCTGCCTGCCCAGAACACCTACCGCGAGATCTCCTCCTGCTCCAACTGCATCGATTTCCAGGCCCGCCGTGCGGACATCCGCTTCAAGCCCAAGGGCGGCAAGAGCACCTACTGCCACACCCTCAACGGTTCCGGCCTGCCCACCGGCCGCGCCATGGCCGCCATCCTGGAGAACGGCCAGCAGAAGGACGGCAGCATCGTGCTGCCCAAGGCCCTGGTGCCCTACATGGACGGCGTGGAAGTCATCGAACCTGCGGGCAAGAAGTAGTCCACAGCCGAACAGCGAATCTGACAAGGCGGTGTCCCTGCGCGGGATGCCGCCTTTTTTCGTGCCCGTGCTGCGGAAAACGCCGGGCCGCTGGGGAAGCGGGCATCCCTGTCCTGTGGAGGGGCCGGGATGCAGCGGGGGAAGGGGGGATACTTGCAGTGCCGGTCGTGGGGCAGGCGGTCCGCCGGGAGCCGTATGTTGCGGGATCGGGGTCGCGCAGGCTTTTGTATGGACCGGAAGGCGGAAAGGGCCGAAGCGCTTTGCCCGAAGCCGGGCGTGCCGCAGGGCGTCGTGCAGTCCTTACCTTCGGCGGGGGTGTCCGGGTGCGCAGCAGGGCGGGGAAAGACGGGACACGCGGCCGCTGTCCGGTCGCGCATAAAAAAAGCGGCCTGCCGCGTGCGCGGCAGACCGTGGAGTCCGCCCGTTGCGGGCGGTCCGGCTCCCCGAGGAGTGGGAGCCGGAGGAGGGTCCTTCAAGAGGGGGGATTACTGTTTCTGCACCGTGATGGAACGGGCGGCGGGGGCTTCAGGCTGTTTGCGGGGGATGACGATGGTCAGCACACCGTTCTTGTGGCTGGCGCTGATGTTTTCCACATCAGCATCTTCAGCCAGGCCGATCTGGCGGCAGAAGGAGCCGTAGACGCGTTCCTGCACATGGCAGACGGGTTCCCTGGCTTCCGCCTTTTCGCCTTCGGCGGCAGGGGCGGCGCAGCTTTCCATCTTCTTTTCACCTTCAACGGTCAGCATGCCGTCACGGACTTCGACCTTGACCTCATCGGGGTCCACACCGGGCACTTCCATGTGGATGGTGTAGGCCTTGTCGTCGCTGTGGATGTCCAGGCTGGGACGGATGTCGGCCTGCGGCTTGTCCATCAGGCTGGTCGGCCAGCCGGGCGTGAAGAAACCATTGAACAGACGGTCGATATCGTGATGCAGGCGGTCCAGGGGCTGGAAGCTCTGTTCGGGCTGCTGGGCGTTGCGGGGAGAGAACCAATGCTGGGGATATACACGGATAAGGCTCATTTCAATGCCTCCTGATATTTTTCCTTGTTGACATAGAAGTAAGGTGGGACGGCTAGTTGTCAACATGCTGTGGAAAACTTTTTCCAAAAATGGGGAAAGGTAGCCCCATGCGCTTCGACCATACGTTTTGGTCTGTTCCCGGCAGCCTGGGAGGTTTCCGGTTTTTATGGCCGGGGATTGCCAAACGTGGGAGGCGGGCGTATGGTGGCTCCATTCTCAGGGCGGGGTGCAAGTCCCCACCGGCGGTGATGGCGGTTTTCCGCATGAGCCCGCGAGCGCCGTACCATGCAACGTGGTGCGGGTCAGCAGATACCGGTGAGATCCCGGAGCCGACGGTAACAGTCCGGATGAAAGAGAACGGTTCGTTTTTCTGCCGTGTGGGGCGCAAAAAAGGACGGTCTTGGCGGCCGCCCCGCAGCGCGCACGGCAGCCGTGCCCTGATGCACATCTTCCGGCCCGTCCGGGCCGATCAAGGAGACGATGATGCATCAGTCCCCCGATATCCTGGCTTCTTTTGGTGATTGGGAAACGCGTATGGAACGCGCCCTGGCATCCGTGCGTGCGGGCAGGGGCGTCCTGGTGGTGGACGACGAGGATCGCGAGAACGAAGGCGATCTCATCTATCCCGCCCACAGCCTGACCGATGCGCAGATGGCCCGCCTCATCCGCCATTGCAGCGGCATCGTGTGCCTGTGCCTTACCGACGAGCGCGCCACCCGCCTGGGCCTGCCGCCCATGGTGGCCCACAACACCAATACCCAGCAGACCGCTTTCACCATCTCCATCGAGGCCGCCGAGGGCGTGACCACCGGCGTTTCCGCCGCCGACAGGGTGACCACCGTCAAGGCCGCCGTGGCCGAGGGCGCGCGTCCCGAGGACCTGCGCCATCCCGGCCATGTGTTCCCGCTGCGGGCCCGTCCCGGCGGCGTGCTGGAACGGCGCGGCCATACCGAGGCCACCGTGGACCTGATGTCCCTGGCGGGCCTGCCGCCCTGCGGTGTGCTGTGCGAGCTGACCAACGATGACGGCACCATGGCGCGTCTGCCGCAGGTGGCGGACTTTGCCCGTGCCAACGACCTGCCCCTGCTGGCCGTGGCGGACATCGTGCGCTGGCGTGAACGGCAGGAAGGCCGGGCCTGAGCCCCAGCCGTCTGATCCTCTTTTCCTGTCCCAGGACAGGGCTTGCCGTGGTCGCCGGCTGGAGTTGATGAATACCAGGAAAGAAAGCTGCCGGCGGCCGGCCGGGCAAGTATGAAAAAAAGGACGCTGTACAGCGTCCTTTTTTTATGCCCGGTTTTATCCGGGCCGGATACCGGCGGGGGACGGAGGAGGGGCGCCCCCGCCGGATCAATGCTGGCGGTGAAGGATGCGGTCGATGATGAAGGGGCGCACGGACAGGAGCGTTTCCCAGGTGGGGATCATGGAGACCTCGGAGGCCACGAGCATGAGGCCGATACCGGCCCACATGTTCCAGGGGATCTCCTCGCCAAGGATCAGCATGGCCAGGATGGGCGCCAGCACGGGCTTGAAGAAGAAGACCAGCGAGCCCTGCATGGCGGAGGTGGCTTCCATGCCCATGAAGTAGCAGGCATAGCCGCCCGCGGTGACGAAAACGCAGATATAGAGCACGTTGAGGAGGTTGCCCGTGGTATAGCCGCTGAAGAAGGGCATGGCGGCGAACATGGGCAGACCGGCGGCCTGCAGGGCATCGGCCACGGCGGGGATGTGGCTGATGAGCATGAGGACGATCATCTCGGCGCTGGCGGCCAGGCAGCTGAAGCAGGTGACGGCCACGCCGGAGTACTGGGCGCACTGCTTTTTGCCCAGCACGGCATAAAGGGCGAAGGTGGCGGCCGAGAGCAGCACCAGCGTGATGCCCACGGGATCGAGCGTGGTGTGCAGCGGGTCGATGATGATGAGGGCGGCCACCACTTCCATGACCAGGGCGGTGATGTGCTGGGGCCGGATGTCGGCGCGCAGGATGAGATAGGCGAAGGCCAGCACCAGCACGGGGTTGCAGCTGAACAGCACGCTGACCACCGAGGCCGGGGCGTAAAGGATGGACATCTGGTAGAACATCATGCTCACCACCAGGCCCACGAAGCCGAGCCAGGCAAAGCCTTTCCAGGCGGCGGCGGTGACCCGTGCCCCGTGCTGGCGCAGGCCGCGCAGGGCAAAGGGGATGAGCAGCAGGCCACCCACGAGGAAGCGGGTGCAGTTGAGCTGCATGGGGTTGAAATCATGGGCCACGGTCTTCAGGGCCACTTCCATGGAGCTGAAGAACACGGTGGCAAGAAAGATGAAAATGTATCCGCGGTTCATCGTTCAAGGTCCCTGGTTGGAAATCTGTTGCTGGAGAAGTGCTGCGCTTGCCTATAGCAAGGGACCCTGATACGGTAAAATGCTTAGTTGATATCGTAGATATATCAAAAATGCATAACAGGAGAGCGCATGGAGCTGAACTGGGAGCTTTGCCGGATATTCTACCAGGTGGCGCGCTGCCGCAACTTCAGCCGGGCGGCGGCCATGCTGTTCACCAGCCAGCCCGCGGTATCGCGCTCCATGGCGGCCCTGGAGCGCGAGCTGGGCTGCCGTCTGTTCATCCGCAACCGTCGCGGCGTGGAGCTCACGCCCGAAGGCCGCATGTTCTACGCCCATGTGGAGGCGGGCTGCGAGCAGTTCCGCCGGGGCCGGGAAGAGCTGGAACAGGCCGTGGGCCTGCAATCGGGCAGCATCGCCCTGGGGGCCAGCGAGACGGCCCTGCGCCACTGGCTGCTGTCGCGGCTGGACCGCTTCCATGCCCTGTATCCGGGGGTGCGGCTCCGGCTGTTCGGCGGTACGTCCCGGCAGGCCATCGATGAGCTCAAGTCCGGGGCCATCGATTTTGCCGTGGCCGCCGTGCCCGGCGGCGGTTTCCGGGCCCTGAAGGAGACGCGCCTGTGCCCGCTGCGGGACGTCTTCGTGGCTTCGTCGGCCTTCGGGCAGCTGCGCGGCAGGGACGTGCCCCTGGATGAGGTGATGCGGCATCCCTTCATCTGCCACAAGCAGGGCAGCCTCACCTTTGAATTTCTGGAAAGCATGTGCAAGGCGCGGGGCGTGGACTTTGCCCCGGCCATGGAGCCGGACACCACGGGGCTGGTGCTGGATCTGGCCCGGCACGGCCTGGGCATCGGTTTTTTGCCGGAAGTGGCCGCCAGAGAGGCCCTGGCCGCCGGGGAGGTGTTCGCCCTGCGGCTCGCTGAGGAGCTGCCGTCGCGCAGCATCAGCCTGCTGGAATACGACGGCCATACCCTGAGCCTGGCCGCACGCCGCCTGCGCGACATGCTCACCGAAGACGCGGCGGCCGGGGACGCGCTGTGAGGACTTGAGCCGACAGGGCTCAGGCCGTCCTGCCGCAGGGGGGGACGCTTTTCCAGGGTCGCTTTGCCGGAGCATAGTGGCTCATGGCCGGCTGATTTTGTTGGGGGATGCCGTGGTTACGGGCTATGCTGCCGCAAAATCATGCAAAGGAGACATCCATGAACGTCACAGCCCTGTATTTTTCTCCCACCGGCGGCAGCAAGCGCTCCGCGCTCAGCCTTGCCGCGGCCCTGGCTCCTGAAGGTTTTGCCGAGCTGGACATCACCTGTGGCGCCGTTGCCGGGGATTTCGGTCCCGGGGACGTCGTCGTGTTCTCGGTGCCCTGCTATAACGGCAGGGTACCGGAAGTGGCCGCCGGGCGTCTGGAGCAGGTGCACGGCCACCGGACCCCCTGCATCATCAGCATCACCTACGGCAACCGTGACTATGACGATTCCCTGCTGGAGCTGCAGGACATCGTGCAGCGTCAGGGCTTCATCGTCTAGGGCGCGGCGGCGCTGGTGGGGCAGCATACCTTCGGGGAGATCCAGGTGGGGCGTCCCGATGCCGGGGATGCCGCCGAGAACCGCCGCTTCGTGCAGCAGCTGCTGGCAGCCAGGCAGGGCGATCTTGCCTCGCCCGTGGCGCTGGCCATCAGGGGGCAGCGTCCGTACCGGGGAGAGGGCAGGGGCGTGGGCTTCGTGCCGCTGACCTCCGAGGCCTGTACGGACTGCGGCCTGTGCGCCTCCCTGTGCCCTGTGCAGGCCATCGCGGCCGACCATCGCAGCATCGACGGCACGCGCTGCCTTTCCTGCTTCCGCTGCATCCGCAGCTGCCCTGCGGGGGCCAAGCACATGGATGTGGAAAGCTACCTCGATTTCGCGCGGGATTTCAGCCGGCGCCTGAAGGCTCGGCGGGAGAACGAATACATCTTTTAGAAGAAGCCCGGAAACGGGCAGATGCGGAAAGGGGCGGGATACCGCCCCTGTTTTTTTACAGAGGGCAGCCCCCGACCTTTTTGCAGGGGGGCAGGGATTCTTCCGGCAGGGGGCAGTAGCGCACGGCCCAGCAGCAGATGCTGCGCAATATCTTGTGGGCGGAGGCGCCCTTTTCGCTCAGGGAGTATTCGACGCGCGGCGGGATCTCGTTGTACTGGCGCCTGTCTACGATCCGGTCGTTCACCATGTCCCTGAGGGTGGCGGCAAGCACGGCGTCCGTCAGGCCGTCGAGGTTGTCCCTGATCTCCTTGTAGCGCAAGGTGCCGCTGGCACCCAGCAGGCAGATGATGCGGGTCTTCCATTTCCCGTTGAAGATGTCCAGCCCGTATTCGAGCGGGCACAGGGGCTGCTTGCCTTCCTTGTTCCTGGCCATGTCATGTCCTGCGGCTTCATGGTTCGCGATGGCGGATTGTTCCATGATTTCCTGCCGGAGCGCAAGCTGTCCGGTGATCCGGGAGCATCGCGATCCGGCAGGCAGGCTGGAGGAAGGGCAAAAGAAGAAAGATCCCGGGCAGGCCTAGGCCTTGCCCACGGCTTCCAGAAAACGCTGGCCGAGGATGGCCGGAGCCACGGAGCGCAGGGCCGTACCGCCCAGCTCCAGGCTGTTTTCCTCATGCATGGGGCGGCTGGCCCCGGCCCGTTCCAGTTCGCTGGCAAAGGCTTCGCGCAGCAGGCGGAAGGAGGCCTCCACTTCGGGATAGCTGTTGTCCTCACGCCAGGGCAGGCGCAGGCTCTGGCTGCCGTGCCGTCCCTTGTGGGACGGGATGGAGAGCTGGTAGCAGGGCCGCTCGCCTGCATCGTCCTGCCCGGCCCGTTCGTGCTGCCCGGGCCAGCAGTGTTCCTGCCAGGATTCCGGCGGTTCGGGGATGAGCGAGGTGATGCTCAGCGGCGGCGTGGCCAGCTGGCGTTCGAAGTCTTCCAGGGTGACGGTATAGGTCAGGACGGGGCGCAGGTTGCCGCGCTTTTTTTCTATTTTCCAGGTGATCCGCATACAGGCTCCTTGATGGTCAGGCTCCGGCGGGCAGGCGCAGCAGCTCGCCGAAGGGGGGCTGTTCCCCTCCCTGTCCCCAGACGGCCCAGAGCAGGGGGCAGGCGGGCTCGTCGGGAAAGGACGAACATTCCAGATCCGTGAACCAGAGCAGGCAGGCCGGACGCAGGCCGTTGTCGTCCAGCCAGCGGCCCACGGGCCTGAAGTCCGTACCGCCGCCGCCCACGGGGGCCAGATGCAGGGGCAGGTCCTGCCGCCGGAAGGTCTGCACGGCCTGCACGCGGCTGTCGTGGAAGATGACCACCAGCTCCGTCTCGTAGGCGGCGAGGATGGACGACAGCTCCTCGCAGAACAGGGAAAGGGCGGCATCGTCCACCGAGCCCGAACAGTCCACGGCCACGGCCAGCTGCGGGATGCGCTGCTCCTGCCGTCCGGGCAGGTAGATGCCGTGATGCAGGTAACGCCGGTTGGGCGCGCTCCAGGTGTAGTCGTTGAGGGCGCAGTTCTCCAGAAAGCGGCGCAACAGGCCGCGCCAGTCCGTGCCGCCATCGTGGCGGCCGCCGCGCAACAGGCGGCTGAAGCCCGCGGGCTCGCGGCCCATGTGCCGCGCCCGTTGCAGGGCCTGCTCCAGACGCAGCTCGGCCTCCTGTTCCGCCTTGCGGCGCGCGTCTCCCTGGCCGTCTTCCAGCAGGGGATGGTCACGGACCTCACCGGAAAAATACGGGACAGGCTGCTCCCTTTCCGGCTTGTCCCCGGCAGGGCGGGCGGTGCCCGCGGCTTCCGGGGCGGCTGCCTCGTCTGTCTCTCCTGCACGGGAGGGCGCGGCCGCGGGGGCGTCCTGCCGCTCCCGGCCGTCATGTCTCTGCTGGTCGGAGCCCTTTTCCCGGGGGCTGCGTCCGGCGGCCTGCTGTTGCGCGCCGCCGTGCAGGGGCGTGTCCTGCAGGGAGGCAAGACGGCTGTAGACCTCGTCCACGCTGAGTCCCGCATATTCGGGATGTTCCAGATGGCCCTGCGGCAGCCGGAAGCCGGCACCGAGCAGCAGGGCGTCCACCACCACGTCGCAGGCCTCGTTCCAGATCCGGGCATCGCGCCCGTTGCGCCGGACATGATGGGCGCAGGCCAGATGCATGACTTCGTGGGCCTGGGCCCCCACCAGCCGCTCGTGGGGCAGGGTGGCCGCCCAGACAGGATTGAAGCCCAGCGTGCGGCCGTCGGTCCAGAGGTGGCGGCAGGTGCTGTCCGGCTTCAGGGCCAGATGCAGGGCCAGGGAGCCGAAAAAGGGCTGCCGGAGCACCAGGTCCGCCCGTGCCCGGATCATGGCCGTGAGGGCGCGCTGCTCCAGAGGGGGGGCCGGAACGTCCGCCGCAGGGCTGTGGCGCATGCCCTGTGACGCGGACGGGCGCTCCGGCCGGGGATCCTGCCGTGTCGTCCCGGGCGTTTCCGGGGAAGGCGGGCATACCGCGGCGTCTGGTGTGGAGCGGGTGTCTTTGGCCGCGGGGGCGGGAACCCGGCGGCTGACGGAGGAGGGGACACGCACGCCCCGGGAGAGGGGAGCACGGGGCAGGGCAGGAAGATCGTCCCTGTTCACATCAGGACCTCGGCATTGTCGCGGGCCCAGCGGGCAAAGGGCTCGCTTTCCACCACGGCGGGATCCTGCCGGACGGCATCGCGCATGAGCAGCACGCCGAACTCGGCGGGCAGGCGTCCGGCATAGGCGGCCAGGGCTTCCATGGTGGCGGGCGCGGTGCGCAGGGCCAGGGCCTCGCACAGGGCGTAAAGGGAGGCCGGGTCGGCAGGCACGGGGGCTTCTTCGGGATCGCTGAGGACGCTCTCCACACTGGGCAGGTGGCGCCATTCCCGCAAAAAGCCGCTCAGTTCCGCCGCGGCCGCCTGACCTATGGTCCCGGCCAGCAGCTCTTCTTCCAGCGGGCCGTCCGGGGCGGCATCGAGGATGCGGGAGGCGAACTCCCAGGAGCGCGGCGAGGCGAAGGCCCTGTCCGACGAACGGGGATCGAAATCATGCAGCAGGCGCGGCCGGAAGCGCAAAAAGGCTTGGATCTCCTCGCGGATGCCGTTGTCACGGGCCCAGTCCAGCCAGTCGTCGATATGGCATTCCACATCCAGATGCACCATGCGGTTGGCCAGGGCCGAAGGCATGCGGTAGGTCACGGCCCGGTCGCTCTCGCGGTTGCCCGCGGCCACCACGGCCCAGCCGTCGGGCAGGCGATACTGGCCCACGCGCCGGTCGAGGATGAGCTGGTAGCAGGCGGCCTGTACCAGAGGGGGCGCGGCGTTGAGTTCGTCCAGGAAGAGGATGCCTTCCTCCGTGTCCTGCGGATGGGGCAGGAATTCCGGCACGCACCAGGAGGTGATGCCCTCATCGCTGATGCGGGGCAGTCCGCGCAGGTCCACCGGATCCAGCAGCACGGCGCGCAGATCGTAGAGCTTGCGGCCCTGGCGGCGGGCCACGTCGGCCACCAGCCGGCTTTTGCCTACACCGGGAGGTCCCCAGAGGAACACGGGTTGCCGGATGCGCACCAGATGATGCAATGCCTCACAGACGTGGCTGGGTCTCATGCAGGGGTCCTTTTAAATAAATTGAATTTCATTTTCAATTAAGATATACGGGAAGGGCATGCAAGGCAAGTTTTTTCTGGGGGGCGGCCGCATGCAAGGAGCAAAGCATGGATATCTGGCAGCATATCATCCGCCCCGGGGACGTCTGGGGGCGTTTTACCCTGTACCTGAAGCAGAACGGGCAGGCTGCCGTGCAGCGGGAGGTCGTGCGTTCCCTGCGGCTGCGGGTGCGCGACGTGGTCCTCGATCTGGGCGGTGGCGGCCGTGCCCTGGCCCAGCTTGCCCTGTATTCGGGAGCCGTCTACGGCGTGGCCGCCACCGCTGCGGCGGTATCGGCCGCCACGGTGCGCAACCGCCATGACGTGGCCCGGGGCAGGATCCGCATTTGCCGGGGCGCGTTCCCCGCTCTGCCGTTCCCGGCGGAGATGTTCCACGTCATCACCGCGTTCGAACCCGCGTTCTGGGCAGGCGATCTGTCCGCCTGCCTGCGCGAGATCCGGCGTCTGCTGCGTCCCGGCGGCCAGTGCGTGCTGGTGTGCGCGGATGGACGGGAAAACGGCCGCCCCGCACCGGCCGGGCATACGGTGGACGAGCTCAACGCCCTGGCAGACAGGGCCGGGCTGCTGTGCCTGCCGCCCCTGCGTTTGCGGCGCAAAGGTCGTGTGGTCCTGCACTGGTTGCAGCCTGCCTGCGACCTGTGCCGCCCCATGCCGCTGGACGTGTTCCCGGCGGGCTGGGCCCAGGCCTGCTAGGGGGAACGCTCGCCGCATTTGCTGGGGGAAGGGAAAAGCCCTCATCGCTGCTGCCGATGCCCGTAAAGCGCCTTCGTCGCTCACGGCTAAGGTCTGCAGCCGCCTCCGGTCGTCGCCCGTGCGCGAGGGGCCTATTCCCCCACGCTCCCATCCTTTCCCCGGCGCGCTTTTTCAGATGAGCGCTGGACCTGCGGCAGGCCCTTCACTGGAGATATGTTCGGATGTTATTTATCTGATTGAAATAACTTGTTGAATTTTTATTTTTCGCCCTTTGGCGGGGCGTGTTTTTGAAGGGGAGGGAGTCCTTTGCTCCGCTGCCGTCTGCCGGGACTTCGGGCAAACGGGGACGGGCCCTGCACCATCCGGAAGGCGCTGTCCGGGCGGGCGGCTTTCCACGACTCCTTCCCCGCATCTCCAGGAAGGGAGAAACCCGGGATGAGCCCGCCGCAGGGATGCGGGGACAGCTCCACAACAGGCGACCGGCGTGACACGAAACATCGATGGGGGACCATGTCCCCCTTTTTTTGTGCGTCGCCAGCGGGTTTCCTGCCGAAAAAAAAGACCGGGACCGCCTTTCCGGCGGCCCCGGTCTCGTCATTGCCGGCGGCATCCTTCAGCACTGTCAGTGCTGTACCCGCGGCAGGCTTTCCTTTGGCCTAGCCGCCGATGAGATAGCGCGAGCGTTTGCCCATGACCTTCTTGATGCCCAGGATGCAGAGGATGCAAAGGGCTATCTCCACGGTCACGGTGAGGTTGGCGATGGTGAAGACCTGTCCGGGCAGCGCGGCGCCGAGCACCTGGAACAGGGGCGCCTGGAAGATGCCCTGGAAGATGGCATGCAGGAAGAAGAGCGGGAAGCTGTAGCGGGCCAGGAAGTCCAGGGCCAGCACTTCCCTGTCCATGCCTTCCAGCAGTTCCAGCACCCAGGAGCCGATACAGAGTTTCTGCACATAGTAGGCCCCTTCGATGTTGGGCATGAAGCTGCCGAAGTAATGGTCGGCCACGATGAGCAGGGAGGTCAGTACGGCCGTCACGCGGATGGCGCTGAGGTGGCGGCGGATGAAGGCCATACAGGCGTCACGGTTGCGGGCGCAGTACACGCCCATGAGGAAGATGGGCACGAAGAAGCAGAGGTTGCGCAAGGGCGAGACCAGCAGGCGCGGCACCATCAGGGGCAGGACGGAGGCCGGGAGCAGGATCTTTTGCAGCAGCCCGGTGGGCAGGTGGAAGATGAGCGGTCCGACGCTGAACACGGTCATGATGAAGGGGATGTACCAGTAGGGCACCAGACTGGCCGACCCGTAGGCCAGACAGCGCAGGACGTCCCACAGGGAGGCCACGGGCGTGCCGTCGTTGATGAAGGGGATGTCGTAGCCGAACCAGTGGTGGGAGATCCAGCCCGCGGCCAGCAGGAGCAGCGACAGGATGAAGTAGGGACAGAAGACGTTGACGATCTTGGACTTGTAGAAGCGCAGGGGGGAGAACTGGCCTTTCCTGCGGTTCACGAAGTCGAACAGATAGCCGGAGATGAAGACGAAGTAGATGGTGGCGGAGTGGAAAAGACACAGCCGCAGGCTGTCCTGGAGCTTGGCGGCGTCCTCGCTGCCCGCGAGGACGGGGCCCACCCACATGTGGGTGAGCATGACGGAGACGATGGCGAAGGCCCTGAAATAGTGGAAGGTCAGGTCATAATTTTTTGGCGTCATGCAGTACCTTTGATCCGGCCGGTCATCCGGCGCAGGAGTGGCGAAATTCCTTACTTTGCAGATAAGGATTATTGCCTCCTAAACCGGATGGCGGGCTATGTCAACGGTTGCAGACGCAGGGCAAGGCGGGTGTGGCGGGTGCGGGTCTTGTTGTTCTTGACGGCCATGTGCAAGGCGCGGCTCTCGCCCACCAGCACCACAAGCTTTTTGCCGCGCGTGACGCCGGTATAGACCAGGTTGCGCTGCAGCAGCACGTAATGCTGCATCATCAGCGGGATGACCACGGCAGGGTATTCCGAGCCCTGCGATTTGTGGATGGAGATGGCGTAGGCGGGCGTCAGTTCGTCCAGCTCCTCGAAGTCATAGGGCACCACGCGGTCGTCGTAGCGCACGCTCAGGGTCCGCTCTTTGCCGTCCAGAAAGACGATGCGGCCCACGTCGCCGTTGAAGACGTCCTTGTCGTAGTTGTTGCGGATCTGCATGACCTTGTCGTGCAGGCGGAAGCTGCGTTCGCCGCGCCGCACTTCCAGCCCGTTGGGATTGAGGCTGGCCTGCAGGCGCAGATTGAGCTGCGCCGCGCCCACGGCGCCCTTGTGCATGGGCGTGAGCACCTGGATGTCGTTGACCGGGTCCAGGCCGAAGCGGCGCGGGATGTGGTTGCGCACCAGATCCACCACCATGTCGGCGGCGCGTTCCGGGTCGTTCTGGTGGATGAAATAGAAATCCGAGAGCCTGTCCTTGCTGGATTCCAGCGAGGGCACCTGCCCCTTGTTGATGAGGTGGGCGTTGCAGATGATCTCGCTTTCCGCCGACTGGCGGAAGATCTCGGTCAGCTCCACCACGGGCACCGCCCCGGAGGCGATGATGTCGGCCAGTACGTTGCCCGGCCCCACGGAGGGCAGCTGGTGCACATCGCCCACCAGCACCACGGTGGCGCCCATGGGCACGGCCTTGAGCAGGTGGTAGAAGAGCAGGGTGTCCATCATGGAGGCCTCGTCCACCACCAGCAGGCCGCAGGCCAGCGGATTGTCCTCGTTGCGGGCAAAGCCGTCCTCCTGCGGGCTGTATTCCAGCAGGCGGTGGATGGTGCGGGCCTCGCGGCCCGAGGTCTCGCTCATGCGCTTGGCGGCGCGGCCCGTGGGCGCGGCCAGCAGGATCTTGGCCTTGACCTCGGCGAACAGGCGGATGATGGCGTTGATGATGGTGGTCTTGCCCGTGCCGGGGCCGCCGGTGAGCACCATGACCTTGCTGCGCGCCGCGGTGCGCACGGCCTCCAGCTGTTCCGGGGCCAGGCTGATGGACAGGGACTCCGTGACCTTTTCCACCAGGGCGTCGGGCTCGGCAAAGCGCACGGCCTTGGGCGAGTGCAGCAGGCGGTGCAGATAGAAGGCCGTCTTGGATTCGTAATGATGGTAGCGGCGCAGGTAGACGGCCACTTCCGGCGCTTCCGCCTCCTCGCCGTCCTCGCGGAAGACAGCGGGCAGGCGCCCGGGCAGCTCATCCAGGCTCTCGCGCACCACGCGCTCTTCCTGCTCCAGGGCCAGCACGGCCTGCCGGGCCAGGTCGCGGTCCACGGCCAGCTGCTGGCAGGCCTGATCCAGCAATTCCTCTTCGGGAAGGAAGACGTTGCCGTCGTCCGTGGCCTTTTGCAGCACATAGAGCAGCCCGGCCTGGATGCGCAGGGGATGATCCTCGGCAAAGCCCAGCTTGCGGGCCGCGGCGTCGGCCGTCACGAAGCCGATGCCCCGGATGTCCATGGCCAGACGGTAGGGGTTCTCGCGCACCACGTTGAGGGCCTCGCCGCCGTAGGCGCGGTAGATGCGCACGGCATAGGCGGGCGTGATGCCGTGGGGCTGCAAAAAGAGCAGCAGGTCGCGGATGCCCCGGTGCTCGGCCCAGCTTTCCTTGATCTTCTCGAAACTCTTCTTGCCCACGCCCTTGATCTTGAGCAGGCGTTCGGGCTCTTCGTCCAGCACGCGGATGGTGTCCGTGCCGAAGGCCGCCACGATGCGCCCGGCCATCTCCTCGCCCACGCCCTTGATGAGGCCCGAGGCCAGGTACAGGCGGATGCCCTCGCTGGTGGCGGGCAGCATCTCCTCGGCCATGTCGAAGGCCAGCTGGCGGCCGAAACGCGCGTTGTTGACCCAGCGGCCGCTGACCTGCAACTGGACGCCCACCTGCGGGTTGACCATGTGGCCCACGCAGGTCACGGGATCGCGGCTCACCGTGCGGCTGGGCGCGCCCTTGACCTTGGCCTCCACGGGCAGGGCCCTGTCGGGCAGCAGACGCAGCACGGTATAGCCGTTCTCTTCGTTGTGGAAGACCACACGTTCCAGCGTGCCGGTGAGCTCCACGGCATCGGGATCGCGCAGCAGGGGAAGATCGTCAGACATGGCAGACCAGGAGAGCGGTTTTTGGAGGGATGGGGGAGTTCGAGGGGAAGGGAGACCTTTTTACCGCAGGAAAAAGGGCCCCTTCCCCCTCAACAAACACTGCTAAAACCAGTCCACGCCGTCGGGCACGGGCAGGACGGCCATGCGCTCCTGCAGCAGCAGGGCGTCGGCCAGCACCAGGGCGGTCATGGCCGTGAGCACGGGCACGATGCGCGGGATGGCCGCCAGGTCGTGACGGCCGCCGATGAGCACGCTGGCGGGCTGGTCGTGGACGTCGATGGTCTGCTGTTCCTGCGCGATGGAGGCGATGGGTTTGACGCCCACGCGCAGCACGATGTCCTGGCCGCTGGAGATGCCGCCCAGGATGCCGCCCGCATGGTTGCTGGCAAAGCGGCCGCCGGGCAGCATGGGATCGTTGTTCTGCGAGCCGGTGAGGCGCGCGGCGGCAAAGCCTTCGCCCACTTCCACGGCCTTGACCGCGCCCACGCCCATGAGGGCGTAGGCCAGCCGGGCGTCCAGCTTGTCGAAGCAGGGCTCGCCCAGACCGGCGGGCACGTTGCGGGCCACCACCTGCACCACGCCGCCCAGGGTGTCCCCGGCGGCACGGGCCGCGGCGACGCGCTCTTCCCAAAGCGGGACCACGCTGTCGGCGGCGGCGAAGAAGGGACGGCTCAGGGCCGCGTCCGGATCGCACGCTTCGGGGGGCACGGCGATGCCGCCCAGCTCCACGGCCCCGGCCACGATCCGGATGCCGCGCGTGGCCAGCAGCTTTTTGGCGATGGCCCCGGCCGCCACACGGGCCACGGTCTCGCGCCCGGAGGAGCGGCCGCCGCCGCGGTAGTCGCGGATGCCGTGGAACTTTTTGAAGAAGCCCCAGTCCGCGTGCCCGGGCCGGAAGACCTGGGCCAGATTGCCGTAATCGCGGGAGCGCTGGTCCTCGTTGGCGATGTGGAAAGCGATGGGCGTGCCGGTGGTCAGGCCCTGGAACACGCCGGAAAGGATGCGGACGGTATCGGATTCCTTGCGTTTGGTGGCCGTGGCGCCCTGTCCGGGCTTGCGCAGGTCCAGCTCGCGCTGCAGGTCTTCCTCGCTCAGGGGCAGGCCTGCGGGGCAGCCGTCCAGCACGCCGCCCAGACCGGGCCCATGGGATTCGCCGTACGAGGTGAGGCGCAGGATGCGCCCAAAGGAATTGCCTGCCATATCACGCCTCCGTGCTGCGGGCCTTGATGCGGGGCAGGCCCAGGATGATGGCCAGGATGCCGGCCACGGCCAGCAGCATGCAGTACCAGTTGTTGATGGTGATCTCCAGCGGCGAGATCTTGGCCAGGGAACCGGCCAGCAGCAGCTGGGCGGCCCAGGGGATCAGGCCCTGGAAGACACAGGAAAAGATGTCCAGAAGGCTGGCGCTGCGGCGCGGGTCGATGCCGTTCTTGAGGGCGATCTCGCGGGCCAGGCCGCCGGTGAGGATGATGGCCACGGTGTTGTTGGCCGTGCAGATGTCGGCCAGGCTGGCCAGCAGGGCGATGCAGGATTCCCCCACCCGCGAGGAGCCCTTGCCGCCGCTTTCCCCGGCCAGGCGGCGGGCCAGGCCGTCCACGCGGGCCAGCAGCCAGGCGATGCCGCCGTGGTAGCGGATGAGCTCGCCCAGGCCGCCGATGAGCATGGACAGGACCATGATCTCGTTCATGCCGGTGAAGCCCTTGTAGATGTCCTGCCCCCAGCGGAGCAGGCTGTAGGGCACGATCTGGCCGTCCGCGCCGGGGATGCCGCAGAACAGGCCCACCAGGCCGCTGAGCAGAATGCCCGTGGCCAGGACGATGAAGGCGTTGAGTCCGGTCAGGGCCAGCACCAGCACGGCGATGTAGGGCAGGACGCGGATCAGCTCGAAGTCGTGCAGGGTCACTTCGGTACCGCCCGAGGCCGAGAACCAGAGCAGGGCCACGGTGAGCAGGGCGGCGGGCAGGACGATGAGGAAGTTCATGCGGAACTTGTCGCCCATCTCGCAGCCCTGGGTGCGGGTGGCGGCGATGGTGGTGTCCGAGATCATGGACAGGTTGTCGCCGAACATGGCCCCGCCCAGCACCACGCCCATGAGCACGGGCACTTCGATGCTGGTCTGGGCGGCCACGCCCAGGGCGATGGGCGTGATGGCGGCCACGGTGCCCATGCTGGTGCCCATGGCCGTGGACACGAAGGCGCCGATGAGGAACAGGCCGGGCAGGATGAAGGCCGGCGGCACCAGCGAAAGGCCGAAGTTCACCGTGGCATCCACGCTGCCGATGGCCGTGGCCGTGGCGGCAAAACCGCCCGCCAGCAGGTAGATCATGCACATGGTGATGATGTTGATCTCGCCCACACCGGTGAGGAAGATGGTGATCTTTTTGGACAGGCGGGCCCGGCCCTGCATCAGGGCCAGGGCGATGGCGGGCAGGATGGCCACCGTGGCGGAGAGCTGGTAGAAGGCCATGTCCACACCGGCCAGGCTCAGGCTGACGCCCGTACCGATGAAGATGAGCAAAAAGAGCAGCAGGGGCAGGATGGCGGCAAAGGAGGCCGGCGCCTCCTGCTGTTCCTGCGGGGCCGTGTAGGTTTGCGGGTTCATGATGCCTCGGCACGCGGAAAGGTGGATGGGATGGCGGCAGGCCCGCGGGCCCCGCCGGTCTTGCGGGTCAGTGGCTGTGCCGCGCGCCGGGCGCGGCGGCGGATGTCACGGCATCCGTAATCGCTCAATGTACTTAATCCGCACAGGGCTTGCAAGTTGCAGGCCGGACGCGAGCGCCCGGGGGGAGCCCGGTATCCTGGCCGGGGCGGATGCCCTGCGGCATGGCAGCGGGCCGAAGGCGGAGCCGGTACGAGGTCTGACGCATCCCGGACCTGCAGGAGGATCGGCAGGGGAGCCCGCAAACGCCGGTGCCTGCTGTCGGTGGCGAGGATGCCGGAGAGGGCCGCTCCCTCTCCTTTGCGGTCATCGCGGCGGCCGCCCGCGGGAATGGCCGTCCGCGGGGAGGGCGGGAGCCGGGCGGCGGATACGAAAAAGGCCGGGGAAAGCCCCGGCCTTCAACAGGATCAGTCGTGCGGACTAGACCTTGGCGGCGGTGCGCAGGTCGGCCACGGCGTCGGTCTTTTCCCAGGTGAACTCGGGCAGCTCGCGGCCGAAGTGGCCGTAGCAGGAGGTCTTGGAGTAGATGGGACGCTTGAGGTCCAGACGCTTGGTGATGAAGTAGGGGCGCATGTCGAAGACTTCACGCACGGCCTTGGTCAGCACTTCGTCGGGGATCTCGCTGGTGCCCTGGGAGGAGACCAGCACGCTCACCGGATCGGCCACGCCGATGCAGTAGGCGATCTGGACTTCGCACACCGGGGCCAGACCGGCGGCCACCACGTTCTTGGCGATGTAGCGGCCCATGTAGGCGCCGGAGCGGTCCACCTTGGAGGGGTCCTTGCCGGAGAAGGCGCCGCCGCCGTGATGGCCGCTGCCGCCGTAGGTGTCCTGGATGATCTTGCGGCCGGTGAGGCCGCAGTCGCCCATGGGACCGCCCACCACGAAACGGCCGGTGGTGTTGATGAAGATCTCGCAGTCCTTTTCATCGAAGTAGCCGGAGGGCTCCAGCACGGGGCGGATCACGTGCTTCTTCACGGCTTCGATGATGTCGGCCTGGGAGGCGGAAGCGGCGTGCTGGGTGGAGACCACCACGTTGTTGATGCGCACGGGCTTGCCGTCCAGGTATTCGAAGGAGACCTGGGTCTTGCCGTCAGGACGGAAGAAGGGCACGGTGCCGTCCTTGCGCACCTTGGTCAGCTGCTGGGAGAGCTGGTGGGCCCAGAAGATGGGGGCGGGCATGAGGGTGGGGGTCTCGTTGCAGGCAAAGCCGAACATCATGCCCTGGTCACCGGCGCCCTGGTCTTCGGGAGCGGCGCGCAGCACGCCCTGGGCGATGTCGGGGGACTGGTGGTCGATGGAGGAGATCACGGCGCAGGTGTCGGCGTCGAAGCCCATGTCGGAGTTGGTGTAGCCGATCTCGCGGATGGTCTCGCGCACCACGTGGGGCAGGTCGGCATAGCCCGTGGTGGTGATCTCGCCGGCGATGACCGCCATGCCGGTGGTCACCAGGGTCTCGCAGGCCACGTGGGCGTTGGGGTCCTGGGCCAGCAGGGTGTCCAGGACGGCGTCGGAGATCTGGTCCGCCACCTTGTCGGGATGGCCTTCGGTCACGGACTCGGAGGTGAAGAAATATTTGCCCTTGGTTTGCATTGGTCTGTTCTCCATGGTTCAGTATGGCCCGCGGCCGTTGCCGGACCGCAGGTCGCCTGCACCGCCCGTGCGGGCGGCCGGGCAGGCATGGGGAAGCCGGGCAGGGACATCAGCCCCGGTCCGGCCCCTGCCGAAAAAACATATGGCCTGTCCGCTAGTCCCTGAGCAGGATATTGTCGATCAGGCGGGCCTTGCCCATGCGGATGGCACAGGCCATGAGGGCCGGGCCATCCACGGTGTCCAGGGGCTCCATGGATACCGGGTCCACCACGCTGAGGTAGTCCAGACGGCCCAGGGTCAGGTGGTCCGCCCAGGTGCAGAGGGCGGCCTCACGCAGGATCTTGGCGTGGGTCTGTCCCTTCTGGGCCATGTCGCGGGCCAGCTGCAGGCCGCGATGGATCCAGGGGGCCTGGCGGCGTTCTTCCTCGGTGAGGTAGACGTTGCGGGAGGAGAGGGCCAGGCCGTCTTCCTCTCGCACGATGGGACAGGTCTCGATGCGCACCGGCACGTTGAGGTCGCGCACCATGCGGCGCAGGATGGCCTGCTGCTGCCAGTCCTTCTGGCCGAAGACGGCCACGTCGGCCTGGGTGATCATGAACAGCTTCAGCACCACCGTGCAGACACCGCGAAAATGGGTCGGCCGGCTCAGGCCGCACATGATGCGGGAAAGGTCCGGCACTTCCACCCAGGTGGCGTGGTCTTCCGCATACATGGACGCGGGTTCGGGGATGAAGATGGCGTCCGCGCCGTGGGCGGCGGCGATCTGCGTATCGCGCTCGATGTCGCGCGGATAGGCGGAAAGGTCTTCATTGGGGCCGAACTGGGTGGGGTTGACGAAAAGGCTGACCACAAGACGCTTGGCAAGGCCGCGGCCCTGGTCCATGAGCGCCTCGTGACCGGCATGGTAATAGCCCATGGTGGGCACAAGGGCGATGTCCTCGCCGGCCGCGTGCCAGGAGCGGCACTGGGCCGCCAGATCTTGGGGATTGGTGAATATCTGCATATCAAGGTATGGTGATATAGTTAGTGGGGATTCCCTTATACCTGCTGCGGCAGGCCTTGTAAAGCCGCAAAAGCCCCGCAGCCGGGCCGGGGAGAAAAAACTTCTGTGCTGTCCGGCGTTTCCGGTTGCCTTGCCCGTGGGGAACAGGCATAACAGCATGCGGAGGTTCGTATGCTCAAACCTTTTTTCCAGGGGAAACTGGATACGTTTTGTGCCATCTATGCCGTGCTCAACGCCCTGCGCCTGACCCACGGCATCCAGACGCTCAAGGCGCGCGACATCCTCAACGAGACCCTGCTTTCCCTGGCCGGGAAGCCCGGTGCCCTGCGGGCCGTGCTGGAGCAGGACACGGACTACATGCAGCTGGTGGACGACATGATCCAGGCCCGCCAGCAGCGCTACCCCCTGCTGGTGGAAAAGCCCTTTGCCGAAGGCGAGGCCGTTTCGTCCGACGCCCTGTGGGAAGCCTGCCGCGAGTGGCTGGCACCGGGCGAGGGCCGCTGCATCCTGTTCCGCTTTTTGCGGCATTTGACGCCCGAGACGCCGCCCATGAACCGGCACTGGACCTGCGCCGACCGCATGGACGGGGACCTGCTGCATCTTTTCGACTGCAGCCACGAGGACGAAGCCGTGACGCTGATCCCGCGCGAGAGCTTCGTGACCCGCAGCGCCGACGTGCAGCGGGAACGCCTGCTGGTCATCCAGCCCAACAGCCTGCGCTTTTTGGCCCTGCCGTGGCGCGTCCACGCCTTCTAGCCCGACATCTTTCCGTTCCGCCCCGTTCCTGCGGGGCGGTCCCGCACGGCGGCGCCTCTGCCGCCGGACACAGCCTATCCCGTTGCCTGCGCAACCATATCGCGCAATTTGTGATGACAAAAAAAACAGAGACGGATAGGCTATCTCCATGACTGTCCATTCCTTTTCTTCCGCAGCCGGAGCGGCCGCGCCCCTGACGCGCGCCCGTGTGTCCGGCTCTTTGCCGGTGTGGTCCCTGAGCCTGGGCTGTCCCAAGAACCGTGTGGATACCGAGCATCTGCTGGGCTCGCTGGGCATGCCCGTGCACAGCGTGGAACACATGGGCCGGGCACGTCTGGTCTTCATCAATACCTGCGGCTTCATCGAGCCTGCCGTACGCGAGTCCATCCGCTCCATCCTCGATGCCGTGGAGCGTCTGGGCCGCTGCAAGCGCCGCCCCCTGCTGGCCGTGGCCGGCTGTATGGTGGGGCGCTACGGCGTCAAGGATCTGGCCGCCGACCTGCCCGAGGTGGACCTGTGGCTGCCCACCGGCGAGCTGGAAAACTGGCCCGCCATGGTGCGCGAGGCCCTGGGCCTGCCCGCGGCTCCCGCCGCGCCGGGCCGCCTGCTCTCCACGGGTCCGTCCTATGCCTGGCTCAAGGTGGGCGAAGGCTGCCGCCACAAGTGCGCCTTCTGCACCATCCCGTCCATCCGGGGCCCGCTGCGCTCCGTGCCTGCGGCCGACCTGCGCGAGGAGGCCCGCGGCCTGCTGGCCGGCGGGGTGCGCGAACTGGTCCTGGTGGCCCAGGACCTGACCTCGTGGGGCAGCGACTTCGACACGCCCCAAAGCCTGCCCCACCTGCTGGACGAGCTGCTGCCCCTGGACCGCCTGACCTGGCTGCGCCTGCTCTATCTCTATCCCAGCGGCGTCACGCCCGAACTGCTGCGCTACATGCGCGAGGCCGGGCCGCAGCTGCTGCCGTACTTCGACATCCCCCTGCAGCACGCCCATCCCGAGGTGCTGACCCGCATGGGCCGCCCCTTCGCCAATGATCCCCGCCGCGTGGTGGACCGCGTGCGCGAGGCCCTGCCCGAGGCCGCCCTGCGCACCACCTTCATCGTGGGCTATCCCGGCGAGACCGAGGAGCATTTCCAGACCCTGTGCCGCTTTGTGGAAGAGACGCGCTTCCGCCATCTGGGCGTCTTCGCCTATCAGGCCGAGGAAGGCACGCCCGCGGCGGCCATGCCCGACCAGGTGCCCATGGAAGTGCGCGAGGAACGCCGCGCCACGCTCATGGAGATCCAGGCCGAGATCAGCGAGCGGCAGTTGCAGGAAGCGGTGGGCCAGACCATGCCGGTGCTGGTGGATGCGCCGCATGACGAATGGCCGGGCCTGCATGTGGGCCGCGTCTGGTTCCAGGCGCCCGAGGTGGACGGCATCACCTACGTGAGCGGCCTGGGCGTGGCCCCCGGCGCGCTGGTGCAGGGCGACATCGTGGAGAGCAGCACCTACGACCTGACCGCCCTGGCCTGATCCTTTTCTCGATAGTGTTCGACAGGGGCGCTTCGGCGCCCCTCCTGATGACGGCCCCCGGTCTCCGGGCCGGGGGATGACAACGCGTGTGCCGTGAGGCCGCGCCCAACCCTTGCAGCATGCATCTGGAGCAGCGCATGACTACCCCTTCGCAGACGGAAACGGCCCGCCCCCTGGACGGCGCCATGGAAAATATCCTGGACGACGGTCAACGCCCCGGCTGGTGGCGGCATTTTGCGGGTCACGAGGACACGGAATGCGTCATCCGGCCCATGCATCTGGCCTCGTTGCTGGACAGGGCCGCCAGGACGCACGGCAACCGTCTGGCCATCCGTTTCCAGAATTTCCAGATGACCTACAGCCGTCTGCACGAAGCGGCGGAACGCTTTGCCGAGGCCCTGCGCCTGCGCGGCGTCAAGCCCGGCCAGCGGGTGGCCGTCATGCTGCCCAACATCCCGCAGACCGTCATCGCCTTCTGGGGCATCATGAAGGCCGGGGCCGTGGCCGTGATGACCAACCCGCTCTATATGGAAAAGGAGCTGCTGCATCATTTCAATGATGCCGGGGCCGAGGTGCTGGTGACCCTGGACCTGCTCTGGGCCAAGCTGGAGCCCCTGCGCGACCGTCTGCCCCTGCGCCTGACCGTGGTCACGAACATCTCGGACGGTCTGGCCTTCCCGCTCAACTGGCTGTATCGCATCAAGGCCCGCCGTCAGGGCCAGGTGCCGCAGGTGCCCTACGGGCAGGAAGTGCTGCGCTGGAAAGATTTCATCAAGGTCCGCGGCCGCTTCAGCGTGCCCACCGACGAGGACCCCGGTGACGCCCTGGCCCTGCTCCAGTACACGGGCGGCACCTCCGGCCAGCCCAAGGGCGCCATGCTGGGCCATGCCTGCATCTCGGCCCAGATGCAGCAGCTGCTGGCCATCCTCCATATGGACTGGGAAAACTGCAAGCCCATGTCCTTCCTGAGCATCATGCCTTTCTTCCACGTCTTCGGCCTGGTGGGCAACATCATCCTGCCCACGGCCCTGGCGGCCACCACCATCCCGGTGCCGCGCTACACGCCCGCCGACCTGCTGCGGACCATCGCCCGCTTCCGTCCCACCTTCTTCGTGGGCGCGCCTTCGGTCTACATGTCGCTCATGCAGCAGAAGGACATCAAGAAATACGACCTCACTTGTATCGAGATCTGCGTCTCCGGTTCGGCGCCGTTCCCCACCGAGGCCCTGCGCCGCTGGGTGAGCATGACCCACGCCAGCATCACCGAAGGTTTCGGCCTGACCGAGGCCTCGCCCTGCGTCACGGCCAACCCGCTGGACGGCCCGCAGAAGGAAGGCTCCATCGGCGTGGCCTTCCCGCATACCGAGATCCGCATCGTGGACATCAACGACAGCAACCATGTCCTGGGCCCCAATGAGGAGGGCGAGATGCTGGTGCGCGGTCCGCAGGTCATGCAGGGCTACTGGAACCGTCCCGAAGAGACGGCCGCCACCCTGACCGACGGCTGGCTGCATACCGGCGACATCGCCTACTACGACGAAGATGGCTACTACTACATCGTGGACCGCAAGAAGGATCTGGTCATCGTGGGCGGTTACAACGTTTACCCCCGCGAAGTGGACGAGGTCCTGTACGAGCACCCCAAAGTGGCCGAGGCCGTGGCCGTGGGCGTCAAGCATCCCACCCGCGGTGAAGTGCTCAAGGCCTATGTGGTGCCCCGTCCCGGCGAGACCCTGACCACGGCCGAGCTGACGGCCCATTGCCGGGCGCGTCTGGCCAATTACAAGGTGCCCAAGTTCTTCGAGTTCCGCGAGGAACTGCCCAAGAGCCTCATCGGCAAGGTGCTGCGCCGCATCCTGCGTGACGAGGAGGCCGCGCGCGTGGCCCAGGGACAGGGGGACGAGGACCGTCTGCTGCCCACGCCGGACCAGCCCGCGGCCGCGCCCACCCGTGCCCAGGCCCTGGGCCAGCAGGCGGGCGAGCTTCTGGATGAGGCCCGGGAAAAGATGGACTCCCTGCGCGGCCAGGCCGGAGAGATGATGGAGGAAGCCCGTCAGAAAGCCGGTGAGCTGCGCCGCCAGAGCGGCGAAGTGGTGGGCGAGGCCCGCCAGAAGGCCGGGGAACTGCTGGACGAAGCTCGCGGCAAGGCCGGCGAGATGATGGAAGAAGCGCGCCAGAAAGCCGGCGAACTGCGTCGCCAGAGCGGCGAGATGGTGGATAAGGCCCGCGGCAAGGCGGGCGAACTGGGCCAGCAGGCGGGCGAGCTTCTGGACGAGGCCCGGGAAAAGATGGGCTCCCTGCGCGGCCAGGCCGGAGAGATGATGGAGGAAGCCCGTCAGAAGGCCGGTGAGCTGCGCCGCCAGAGCGGTGAAGTGGTGGACGGTGCCCGCCAGAAGGCCGGGGAACTGCTGCAGGAAGCTCGCGGCAAAGCCGGTGAGCTGGGCCAGCAGGCGGGCGAGCTGCTGGACAAGGCCCGCGGCAAGAGCGACGACGAGAAAAAGTAAAAAGCGATATGTCCGGGTGGGGCCGATACCCTGTTTAAGGGATTGGCCCGACTCCCGTTTTTTGAAAAAAGCGAAAAGCCCTTCCTGCCATGGCAGGAAGGGCTTTTTTGCTGATGGGTCGGGAAGCGTTCGGGGGAGGAGACATCGCTGATGCGCGGGCGGCTCTCCCTCAACAGACGTTAGATCTGCACGGACTGGCCGGGCAGCAGGTCGATGCAGGTACAGCCGGGAGCCACGCGGGCCAGTTCGGCCTTGAAGGCTTCCGTATCCTGGGCCAGCACCGGGAAGGTGCCCCAGTGCATGGGGATGACCTGTTTGCAGCCCAGCAGCTTGCAGGCCAGGGCCGCCTGGCGGGCGTCCATGGTGAAGACGCCGCCCATGGGCAGCAGGGCCACGTCGATGGGGTAGAGGCGGCCCCACAGTTCCATGCCCGCGAAGATGCAGGTATCGCCCGCATGGTAGATGTGCTTGCCGTCAGGCGTGCGGATGATGTAGCCCGCCGGGGAGCCCGACTCGCTGGAGTGATACGCCTGGGTCATGGTGAATTCGAAGCCCGCGTGGGCCACGGTACCGCCCATGTTGAAGCCGATGTAGTTGAGCAGCTGGGCCGAGGGCACACCGGCGGCCTCCAGCTTCTGGGCCGTGCCCACGATGGCGCCCAGCATGGCGCCGGTGTTCTTGCAGATGGCCACGGCATCGCCCACATGGTCGGCATGGTCATGGGTGACCAGCACCACGTCCACCGGGCCGATGGTCTCGGCCGTGGTACCGGAAGCGGGCGTCAGGAAGGGGTCCACGACGACATGCTTGTCGTCACAACTGATATTGAAGGCCGAATGGCCGTACCAGAGGATCTGGCTCATGATCGTTCTCCTTGTTGGGGGGCGCCCCAAAACGGGGAAAGAAAGTATAGCGCAAGACTAGGAGACTGTCACGAAAAGAAGCAGGCCTGCCGTGATGCCGGGCGGCGTCGCGCCCGGAAGAGGGGCACGGACCATTTTCGGGACTGAGGCGGGATGCGCCCGAAGCTGGCAGGGGCAGGGCTTGACAGCGGCACGCCCTTTGCCTAGAAAGACACGTGTGCGCCCGTAGCTCAGTCGGATAGAGCGTTGGCCTCCGGAGCCAAAGGCCGTGCGTTCGAATCGCGCCGGGCGCGCCACAGATTTCAAGCCCTCACGAAGAAAGCCTCGCGGGGGCTTTTTTTGTGCCTGTGGTCTGCCTCTCAGGCCGGACAGGGGACACTCACAGGCAGCGCCACAGGCCAACGAAAAACGGGGCATCCGCCTGGCGGATGCCCCGTTCCGTTTTCAGGAGGGCAGGGGGCAGCCCCGATGCGGGGCTGGTCGTTGACTGCCGTTAGCCCTGATGGGTGTTGAACAGCACGTCGAGATCCTCGATGCGGAACTGCAGCGGTTCCCGGCCGTTGGGCAGCAGGAAGGAGGCGCTCACGTTGATGCCGGAGGAGGCACGGGGGCCCAGGCCCTCATCGACCCTCTGGTAGCAGAGTTCGATATTGACGCTGTACGAGCCATCAGGATGATGGAAGACCTCGATGGGCAGGCTGTTGGAGAGGGAATTGCCCTGGAGGTTGTTGATGCGGAAGGTCTCGTCGGCGGTGGCCGGGTCGGCCAGGAGGAGCATCAGGATGTCGGCGCCGCTGGCCTGATGCAGCGGGCTGCAGACGCGCCCGGCTTCTTCGGCGGAAGGGAATATGGCGATGAGGGCGTCCAGCTCCTGTTCCAGCCAGGGCAGGTTCTGGAGACTGCCCCCGCCACCGATCCTGTGCCCGTTGATGGTGATGCCGCGCCGGGCGAAGTCCTTGAGAAACTGGTCGGAGAAGAAGTTGCACTTGCGGATCAGCGCGGGAGAGGCCAGATCCTGTCCGGACAGGGCGGCGGCCCCGTTGCCCGGAGGGGTGGACAGGACGGTGGCATTGAGCCCGTCGAGCATGCGTTGCCGGGCGGCGGCCATGTCGAAGGCCTGACCTTCGGGCAGGGTCAGGCCCAGGCCCTGGGGCACGAACCGGCGCGCCTCGGCCATGCGCATCTGGCCAAGACCGGGAGCCCGGTCGAGGATGTCATAGAATTCGTCGCTTTCCGTAGCCTGGGCCAGGGTATCCAGGACGTTCATGAGCAGGAGTTCGTTGCGGGAACGCAGGCCTTCGTCGGCCTCCTGGGCAAGGTCACGGCGCAGGACATGCAGGGGGGAGCCCCCGCCCAGGGCACGGCGGGCCGCGTAGTCGGCGTCCATACGGGCAGCGACGCGGGCGGCCAGCTCCGGCGGGACGGGCTGCTTTGCCCGTTCGAGCTGCTGGAAAAGCTTCCGTTCGTCCTTGCTCAGGGGCTCCAGATTGCCGAGGCCCAGCATCCTGCATGCGGCGCGGGCCGTCAGGATGCGGACCAGGCCGGCTTCCGGCCCGCCCTCGATGCCGGGACGCAGCATGCCGTCCGGCTGTGTGATGGCGGCGTGCATGGTCTGGGCATAGGTATCGAAGTCCCTCTTCAGTCCGGCGGGGGTGGCCTCGGCCAGCGTCAGGGTGCGCAGGAACCGGCCCGTATCCAGTACGGCGTCGCATATGGCCTGCGCCATGGCCGCGTTCACGGGCTTGGGAGAGTGCAGGATCTCGTCCTGCAGGATGCGCTTGGCCTCCCGGGGCATGGCCCGGGCGTGTTCCACCGTGTCCAGGGCCGCCACGAAATTGTTGATGACGTTCTCGGCCGCCGTGGTGGCTTCCGCCAGTGTGGGCTGGTGCATGTTGTTGCTGTCGTTCAGGCAGCGGGCGGCGAGCTTGTCATGGATGGTCTGGACCAGGACATCGCGGGTGGCGGGACTGATGTCGCCAACGATGCCCCTGGCCTGCATGGCGGCCCCCAGACGGGCCATGAAGCCGTTGGGGCCTTCGCCGCTGACCTGCTCCGCCATGGCCGCGATGCCGGCCTTGGCTTCCCTCAGGGTCTGCATGCGGATGCTCTCGCCAAGGGCGTCCAGGCTTTCGGCCGCTGTCAGCGAATGGTCGGCGCGCCGGGCCCTGGCTTCCAGATCGCGCAGGACGGTGTCCCGATAGACCTGGAACTGCTCCGCTGTGGCCGGGGGCAGGCCGAAGCGCTGCCGTCGTGCGGCTATCTGCGTTTCCAGATCCGAGGGCGAGCCGTCGGCATGGGGGGCGCAGAGCTTCTGGAACTGGTCCCGGACATTGATGAGCCGGGACTCCAGACGGGCCTGGTCTTCTGTCGTCTTGATGCGGATGACGTCCCGCAGCACCCGGGCTGCGTCCCGCCCGCTTAAGGGGCGGCCGGCAGCCAGCTTGTCTTCCAGGCTCTTCCGGGCGATGTCCGCGAAGCGGTCGCCCAGATCATCGGTCTGCCTGATGGTATTGATGAGCCCGTCCATGACGTCGCGGTTGGCCTGGGCGGCCGTGTCGCTGTGGCGTGAGCGTATCCAGTTGACGATGCGCCCCCCCAGCGAAGAAGTGGTGGGGACGGTATGGCCCCGGGGATCGATCCCCAGATGTTCCTTGCCGAAAGCGCCCAGCCGTTGGGCGATGATGTTCAGGTCGTTGATCTTCATGGCGAATCCTTTATGGCAGCAGCGTTCAGATCCTCAGCATGCCATCGTTCCAGCCCGTTTCCGCGGCGGCCTGGGGCGTGGGGGCCTGCTCCTGCAGTCGTGCGATGGAAGCGCGCAGCGCTTCCACCGTATCCACATGACGGCCGACCTGGCGGTCGAGGAGGCTCTCGTCCAGATGTTCCAGCGGCAGGCGGCGGGTATAGGTCACGGCGTCGAGCAGGGGCTCGATGCCCAGCACGCCGCCGTCCGTGCCCTTGAAAAAGCTGTCCAGTTCCAGCAGCAGGCCATAGAGCGCCAGCTTGTCGGCGTCGCTTTCCGGCAGGCCGCATACCCGGCTGTACAGGTACAGGGCGCCGTCGTTTTCGGCGCATTCAAGGGTGACTGTCACGTCATCGAAACGGAGCGTGCAAACGCCGTTCTCGGTCTCAAGGCCGTCCATGCCGATAGTGGCACCAAATTTTGCAATGATATGGGCAATGGGATGCATATGCTCTCCTTTTTGTTACTGGTATAGCAAAAGGTAGACCAAGAGTCTTGCTCCTGTCCATGCATGATGGCCGGGACAGGAGCACGAGACGGGCAGCGCGGAGCGGCGGGAATAAAAAAGGCGCCCTGCATGTGCAGGGCGCCTTGCGTGATTATGGCGGAGCGGAAGGGACTCGAACCCTCGGCCTCCGGCGTGACAGGCCGGCGTTATAACCGTCTTAACTACCGCTCCGTAGTGGTGGACAGTACAGGACTTGAACCTGTGACCCCCGCCGTGTGAAGGCGGTGCTCTACCAACTGAGCTAACTGTCCGTCGTTGTCCTCTCGAACAAGAGTGTTTGTACGGGAAACACCCCTCGGGGTCAAGAAAAAAATTGAAAAATTTGAAAAAAGTTTAATTTCATTTGTAATTAGCTGGAATAAAAGGATAAAAAATTGATATTCGTTCCTGATAAATAGCCTTGCAGTCCCGGAGGGCCAGTGTTAGGTAGAAAAACACTTCAGTTCAGGGTGGAAAAGATGATGTTTTCCCGTTTCCGGCAGGGTCGCAGGGCCGTGACCGGCAAAGATCGTGATGCGCGTTTCCCGTCGCGCATGGGCATGGGGCTGCTGCTGGCGGCCCTGCTTTTGTTGCCGGGCTGTGCCCAGGCCGTCCCGGACAGCGGCACGCCGCTGCGCGTCTCCGCCACTGCCCGGAAGCTCTCCGGGCCTCTGGAGCCTGCCTCCCTCTCGGCGCTGGTAATGAATGATCCCAGTGTCCGCCAGTGCCGGGTCTACGATGGTGTGCGCATCATCGCGCAGCCCATGCAGGAAAACCTCTGCGCCCTGAGCTTCGATGACGGCCCTTCGGCCAATACGCCGCAGATCCTCGACATCCTGGCCGCGCACAACATCCCGGCCACGTTCTTCGTGCTGGGGCGGAACGCCGAGCGCCATCCCGATCTTGTGCAGCGCATCCATGACGAAGGTCACGAGATCGGCATCCATACCTATTCCCATCCCAATCTGCGCCATCTCAACCTGGCGGCCCAGAGCGAGCAGATCGGCAGGGTGCAGCGCTTTTTGCGCTCCCTGGGCATCGAGGCCCGCTTCCTGCGCCCGCCGTACGGTTCGTTCAATGACATCACCCTGAAAGCTGCCGAGCAGATGGACCTCAAGGTCGTGCTTTGGTCGCTGGACAGCGAGGACTGGCGGGGCGTGCGCGAGGATTACGCCGCCCTGGTCAACACGCGGGGCCAGCGTTACGTCAACAACGATCTGCGCGGCATCTTCCTCTTCCACGATACGGTGCACGGCACGCTGGAGAACCTGCCGCGCATCATCGCGCAGCTGCAGGCCGGGGGCTGTCAGCGTTTCGTGACGGTCAGCGATTTCCTGGATGGCAGCCTGGACCCCGAACCGCCTTTGCTCATGGCCCGGCGCACCCGGCAGCCTTTGCCTGACGGCCGCGAGCTCATGCCGCCGGAGAGTTTCCCCGATGTGCAGCTGGCCGGACAGGAAACGGGCCGCAGCGGCTTCGATGCCGCCCAGCGAGCCTCCTCCACGCGGGATACCAGTCTGATCTGGGCCGCGGGCAGCACGCCGGTGCCCATGGCACGCAGCAGCAGCCCCCGCTGGGGCAAGGCCGCGGAACAGGCCCGCGAGCAGCAGGCCCGTCGCCTGGAGCGGCTGGAACAGGAACGGCAGGCCGCAACGGCCCGGACGCAGGCGCAGCCGGCAGGGCCCGTGCATGCCGTGCGCGGTACCGTGACGCCCCAGCGCGATTTCGGTACCAGCGCCGGTGAGGTCTATCCCGGCAGCCGTCCCGTGAGCTCCGTCGAGGATCTGGCCCCGGCCACGTCCGTGCAGCAGTAAAAAATATGAGGGGAGGGCCCGCGTCCCTGCTGTCGCCGTAACGCTTCTTTATCGCTGACGGGCATGGTCTGAGGCCGCCTTCGGCCGCTGCCGATACGAGGAGGGCCCCTTTCTCCCTCTATGTCCTCTTCCCCGGTGCGTTCCATCCAGGGAACAGCTGGCAGGGATGCAAGCAAACAGCCCCCGCATGATGTCATGCGGGGGCTGTTTGCGTTCAGGAAAAGGTCTGTGGCCTCGATGTCCTAGGACAGACGGGTCTTGAAGTCCTCGTAGCCGAAGCGGCGCACCAGACGGAAACGGGCCGTGGCGGCCGGGTCGGCGGCGTCGAGGTCGGCGGCTAGGCTGCCGATGGACGGCAGGCGCAGGCCGTTGAAGGTGGTGGTCTTGACCATGCTGTAGATGGCCATGTCGGTGAAGATCAGGCGGTCACCGGCCTTGAGGGGCGCGGCGAAGCTGTATTCGCCGATGACGTCCCCGGCCAGGCAGGACTTGCCCGCCAGGCGGCAGGTCCAGGCCTTTTCGCCGTTTTCGCCCGCCAGGCGCAGCTCGCCGTCTTCCGGGGCCAGCAGGTTGGGGCGGTAGGGCATCTCCAGCACGTCGGGCATGTGGCAGGAGGCCGAGGTGTCCAGGATGGCGATGGGCATGTCGGCCTGCACCACGTCCAGCACCGTGGCCACCAGCCAGCCCGCATTGAGGGCCACGGCCTCGCCGGGTTCCAGATAGATCTGCGCGCCGTAGTTCTGCTGCATGCGCGTGATGCAGCGGCAGAGGCGGTCCAGGTCGTAGCCTTCGCGGGTGATGTGATGGCCGCCGCCGAAATTGATCCACTTGCACTGGGCCAGCTGCTTGCCGAAACGGGCCTCCACGGCATCCAGGGTGCGTTCCAGCGCGTCGGAGCCCTGTTCGCACAGGGTATGGAAATGCAGGCCGGAGATGCCTTCCGGCAGCGTTTCGGGCAGCTGGTGCGGCCGGATGCCCAGACGGGAGCCCGGGGAGCAGGGATTGTAGATGGCCACGGCGCCTTCGGAATGTTCGGGATTTATGCGCAGGCCGCAGCTGATCTCGCGGCCGTTGTCCCGGCACCAGGCCCGGACCTTGGGGCCGAAGCGTTCCCACTGGGCCAGGGAGTTGAAGACCAGGTGATCCACCAGCGGCAGCAGCTCGTCCAGCTCTTCTTCCGTCCAGCCCGCGGCAAAGGCGTGCACTTCGCCGCCGAATTCTTCGCGGCCCAGGCGGGCCTCATCCACGGAGCTGGCGCAGGTGCCCCACAGGGGGCCGTGGCCTTTGGCGCGGGAGAGCAGGGAAAAGCTGTCCCAGGCGGCAAAGCCCTTGAGGGCCAGCAGGATCTTGGCGCCGGTGCGCTGCTGCACGCTGTCCAGGATGGCCGCATTGGCCGCCAGACGGGCTTCGTCCAGCACGAAGCAGGGCGAGGGGACGGTACGGGGATCCAGCAGGGGCAGGAGATGCTTCATGTTTTGGTCTTTTGCAGGGGTTGGGGTGAAGAAAGGGCTGCCGCCCGGGGCCTGGCCGCAGGGGCGGCGGGTCTGTTCCCGGGCCGGAGCGCAACGGGGGAAGGAGCCCGCGGGCCCCTTCCCCCTGAAACAGCGTTGCCGGCGCGAAAGGGACTAGTCTTTCACTTCCACGCACTGCCACGGCAGGCCGTAGGCGTTGAGGTCGGCCATGAAGGGGTCGGGGTCGAACTGTTCCATGTTCCACACACCGGGCTTGAGCCACTGGCCGGAGACCATCATCTTGGCACCGATCATGGCGGGCACGCCGGTGGTGTAGGAGATGGCCTGGGAACCCACTTCGGCGTAGCAGGCTTCATGGTCGCAGATGTTGTAGATGTAGACGGTCTTTTCCTTGCCGTCCTTGATGCCGCGCATGACGTTGCCGATGCAGGTCTTGCCCTTGGTCAGCGGGCCCAGGGAGGCGGGGTCGGGCAGCAGGGCGCGCAGGAACTGGATGGGCACGATGTCCTGGCCCTGGAAGCGCACGGGATCGATGCGGGTCATGCCCACATTGCCCAGCACCTTGAGGTGGTTCAGATAGTTTTCCGAGAAGGTCATCCAGAAGCGGGCGCGCTTCAGGCCCTTGAGGTTCTGCACCAGGGATTCCAGTTCCTCGTGGTACATGAGGAAGCACTTCTTGGGGCCGATGCCGTCGGGGAAGTCGTAGGTCATGGACCAGGACAGGGGATCGGTCTCCACCCATTCGCCGCGTTCCCAGTAGCGGCCGCGGGCGGTCACTTCGCGGATGTTGATCTCGGGGTTGAAGTTGGTGGCGAAGGGCTGGCCGTGGTCACCGGCGTTGCAGTCGATGATGTCCAGCACATGCACTTCGTCCAGCTCGTGCTTCATGACCCAGGCCGAGAAGACGTTGGTGACGCCGGGGTCGAAACCGGAGCCCAGCAGGGCGGTGAGGCCGGCCTGCTTGAAACGCTCCTGGTAGGCCCACTGCCATTTGTATTCGAACTTGGCGGTATCCAGGGGCTCGTAGTTGGCCGTATCCAGATAATGCACGCCGCATTCCAGGCAGGCGTCCATGATGTGCAGGTCCTGATAGGGCAGGGCGATGTTCAGCACGGTGTGGGGCTTCACCTGACGGATGAGGGCGCAGAGCTCGGGCACGTTGTCGGCATCCACCTGGGCGGTGGCGATGTCGACGCCCAGACGGGCTTTGACCGAGCGGGCGATCTCGTCACACCGGGAAAGCGTACGGCTGGCAAGAGTGATCTTGCCGAAGGCCCCTTCTTTGGCCAACTGGGCGCACTTGTACGCCACCACGCTTCCCACGCCACCGGCGCCGATGATCAGAATATCCGCCATGACTTCTCCTTTTGAATCCGTTTTGTCCGTGATTGATGATGAAATGCGGCCCGCCGGAACAGGCGGTCATCCCCTCCATAGCCCACAGCGGCGGGAAGGTAAAGGGCGGGGGGAGGGCCCGGCCGCGCCGCCTTGGCCTTCCCGATCCTTACGGGCCCGCCCGGGCTGGGGACATCCTTGCTGCGCGTCGGGGAGCCGGGGACATGCCATGACCAGCATGCCTGCTTTGTGTGACCGCCGGTCGTCATGAAGGTGACGGGCCGGCGACGGGACAGGAAGATGTGCTGCCCGTGCCCCCGGCGGACGGTAGCGTACCGTGCCGGGGCCGTGGCCCATGACGGTCTCCCGTCAGGACGAGGCATGGCAGGAAGCCGCCCTGCATGGCCCGGGAGCGTACGCGCCGGAAAGGGGCAGTACGGGAGGGGATTCCCCTCCCGCTCCTATCTCATGCGTAGCCCTAGTGCGTGTGGTCCAGCACGGGCACGCCGTCGCCCAGTTTTTTGCGGATGGCGGCGATCATGGTCTCGTGGTGGGGGCAGGGGAAGCTGATGGGGTTGCCCTTGCAGATGCAGGAGGCCAGGGCAACGGCTTCGGCGCCGCGATCCACCAGCATCCTGGCGCGGGCCACGGCCCGCTTGCCGGGACAGCCGCCGCAGGAGACGAAGCCGATGACCTCGCAGGGGCCCAGTTCCTCGAAAGCGCCCTTGCCCTGGGCGGCAAAGGAAAAGTCCGTGGTGCCGGGGCAGATGTCCTCGGTCTGCATGCAGCGGATGATGCCGATCTTCTTCATGAGAGCCTCCTTGGTTTGCTTATCGGGCCTGGGGCGCCTCCTCATGGTCTTCGGGGATGACGTAGCCCAGCAGGTCGTCACGCACGATGGCGTCCAGTTCCGCCCGGTCATGGGCCGGGGTCTCGGTGAACAGGAAGCCGAAGTGGGAATAACGGTCGTAGAAGCCGCGGCGCAGGTGCAGGACCTTGCGGAAGCGGGCGCAGAGGGCGTCGTAGTCGAAGCGCCGCACCGGCGGGCAGGCGGCAGGCTTGTTGAGCACGATGAGGGTGTAGAGCTTGTCCTCGCGGCCGGGCAGGATGCTGTCCCAGTCCGGGCGCCGGTCATCCAGATAGCAGCCGTAGGTGGGGAAGCCCCAGGCGAAGAGGCTGATGTCCGTGCAACACCAGCCCGCGAAGCGCAGGGGGTTGAACTCGATGGGCACCATATGGCCGTCGGCATCGCGGCGCAGTTCCACATGCACGGGATAATCGCGCAGGCCCAGGCGTTCGTTGAGCTGGTCGAACCAGGCTTCCAGCGGCCCGGCCATGCGGCGGATGATGTCCGCGCTGGTGTAGTACAGGCGGTCGCTCACGTCTTCGGAAGAGGCGAAGTCGTGCTGGAGGATGTTGCAGATGACGGCCTCGCCGCGGCTGTTGAAATAGACGTCCACGGCGTATTCCGTGCCCTGGATGAGGGATTCCAGCAGCCAGACCTGATTGTCCAGCACGGCGGCGGGATATTCCTTGCGCCAGCGCACGGCGCTGGCCGCGATGTCGTCACGGGCGGCGCGCCACTGCTGGGCGTTCTCGATGCTGTAGACGCCCAGGCTGAAGAAGCCCACCGCGGGCTTGAGCACGCAGGGGCCGGGCAGGCTGTCGAAATGCGTCTCCATGACGTCCCGCAGGGTCAGCTCGCGGAAATGGAAATCAGGGAAGAGCGGGGCCAGGCGCTGGCGGAACAGGAGCTTGTTCTTGAGCAGTTCGGTGGCGCGCACCAGCCCGGCATTGCCCGAACGGCTGTAGAGCCAGTCCAGGGAGTTTTCCGAATTGCTGTACAGGCGCTGCCCCTGGCAGCACAGACGGCCGAAGTCGCGGCTGGAGACAAGGTTGAGGTGCAGCCCGTAATCCAGCCCGGCCTGCCGGGCAGCGGGCGTATCCAGGACGGGTTCCTGCCGGTCGGCGGCAAAGGTGGCCAGCTCCGGCGAGACATACGGATCTTCCAGAATGATCATGGGGCCCCTCGTGCAGCATGGCTGCGTAAAAAGCGCAGGGCCGGGATGTTTCCTGACCCTGCGCGTGTGGTGGCTGGAGAAGCACCCGGAACCCCTCCCCGCGAGGACGGCTCCGGCAGCGGCGGGAAATGTCTCACGATGGCACGGGCTTTCCCGCGGAGCCGGGCACCATCATTTTGAGATCGTGTGCAGGGGGAGTGCCTCCCCCTGCGTTCGTTTTTGTTAATCCAGCACGCGGAAGTACACGGCAGGCTGGCGCAGCATGCCGGTGTCCAGGGTGCGCTGCAGGGCGGTGCTCATGGCTTCTTCGGTGGTCTCATGGGTCATGAAGACCAGCGGCACGCCCTTGCCTTCGTCGGTACGCTGGATGACCTGGGCCATGCTCACGCCCTGGTCGGCCATGCAGCCGGCCAGATCGCGCAGCACGCCGGGCTCGTCCTCGACCATGACGCGCACATAGTAGCGCGAACGCCATTCCGCGGGCGGCACGATGCTGGCGCGGGGCAGGTCGTCACAGGCGTAGCCGGTGTTGTGCGGGTTCTCGTCACGGGCCACGGCCATGAGGTCGGCCAGCACGGCACCGGCGGTGGGCAGGTCGCCCGCGCCGCGGCCGTGGAAGAAGAGCGAGCCGCAGGCATTGCCGCTGACGCGCACGGCGTTGTACACGCCGCCCACGCGGGCCAGCAGCACCGTATAGGGCACCAGGGCCGGGAACACGCCCGCCTCCAGCCGCACCTTGTCGTCGGGCTGGCCGGGCTCGCGGCGTTCGCGCACCTGGGCGATGAGCTTGATGCGGTAGCCGAACTCGCGGGCCAGGGCGATGTCCAGGCTGGACATGCCGCGGATGCCGCGCACGGGCATGGCCGTGTAGGGATAATTGACCCCGTAGGCCAGGCGGATGAGCAGGGTCAGCTTGTGGGCCGCATCGTGACCGTCGATGTCCAGGGTGGGATCGGCTTCGGCATAGCCCAGCTGCTGGGCCTGTTTGAGGGCCACATCGAAGTCCAGACCGTTGGAGGTCATCTCGGACAGGATGTAGTTGCTGGTGCCGTTGAGGATGCCCATCAGGGACGAGATGCGGTTACCGGCCAGGCTGGTGCGCAGGGCCTCCACCACGGGGACGGCGCCGGCAACACTGGCCTCGTAGCGCAGGATGCGGCCCTTGCCGGCGGCCTTCTGGAACAGGGCGAGCCCTTCCTCGGCCAGCAGGGCCTTGTTGGCGGTGACGATGTGCTTGCCGGCGTCCAGGGCGCGGTCGATGATGGTGCGCGGGGCGTCGATGCCGCCCATGAGCTCCACCAGCACGTCGATCTCGGGATCGTTGATCAGCTCGTCAGGGTTGGTGGTCAGGTCGGCTCCGGGAGGCAGGGGCACGGTGCGCGCCTTCTGGGCATTGCGCACCAGCACCTTCTTGACCTGGATGTCCCGGCCCGTACGCTGACGGATGATGCCGGCGTTCTCTTCCAGCAGGCGGGCAAGACCGCCGCCCACGGTGCCGAACCCGGCCAGACCCACTACCAGAGGCTTGTTGCTGTCGGCCATAGTGTCCCCTAATCGCTGGAGCCGCCGAGCAGGCGGCGGATGTTGCGCACGGCCTGACGGGTGCGGTGATCGTTCTCGATGAGGGCGAAGCGCACATACTCGTCACCGTAGGCGCCAAAGCCCAGGCCCGGAGAGACGGCCACCTGCGCTTCGGTGAGCAGCAGCTTGGAGAATTCCACGGAACCCATCTTGCGGAACTCTTCGGGGATGCGGGCCCAGACGAACATGGTCGCCTTGGGCGCGGGCACTTCCCAGCCGATGCGGTTGAGGCCGTCGATGAGCCAGTCACGGCGCTGGCGGTAGATGTCGCAGATCTTGGTGACTTCTTCGTCGCCGCTGCGCATGCCCACGGTGGCCGCGATCTGGATGGGCTGGAAGATGCCGTAGTCCAGGTAGCTCTTGATGCGGCTCAGGGCGTGGATGAGCTTGGGGTTGCCCAGGCAGAAGCCCACGCGCCAGCCGGGCATGGAGTAGCTCTTGGACATGGTGTAGAATTCCACGCCCACGTCCTTGGCGCCCTTGGCCTGCAGGAAGCTGGGGGCCTTGTAGCCGTCGAAGACCAGGTCGGCATAGGCCAGGTCATGGATGACCCAGATGTTGTTCTCCTTGGCGAATTCCACGACCTTTTCAAAGAAGGCCAGGTCGGTCACTTCCGTGGTGGGGTTGTGGGGATAGCACAGGAAAAGCAGCTTGGGACGGGGCCAGGCCTGCTTGGTGGCGGCGGTCAGGTCCTCGAAAAAGTCACGGCCGGGCCCGATGGGCACGCTGCGCACGTCGGCGCCGGCGATGATGGGCGCATACTTGTGGATGGGATAGGTGGGGTCGGGCGCCAGCACCACGTCGCCGGGCGAGAGCATGGCCAGCGAAAGGTGGGCGAGACCTTCCTTGGAGCCCATGGTCACGATGGCTTCGGTGTTGGGATCGAGGTCCACATCATAGAGGCGCTTGTAGCGTTCGCACACGGCGTCGCGCAGATGGGGGATGCCGCGGGAGAGCGAATAGCGATGATTCACCGGCTTCTGTGCGGCTTCCACCAGCTTGTCCACGATGTGCGGCGGGGTGGGAATGTCGGGATTTCCCATGCTGAAGTCAACGATATCGATATTCTGGCGACGCAGCTTCATTTTAAGGTCGCCTACCACCGCGAAAACGTAGGGGGGCAGGCGCTGGATGCGCGAGAACTCTTCCATGGGGACGCTTCTCCTGCTGAAGTTCAAAAACTTCAGCCAGATTAGCCAGTGCGTTCGGCATTTGTAAAGCACTTTGCCAAGATAAGGGCTTTGCGCTACCGTGGTCGGTATTGGACAGGCTACGCCATCTCACGGACCCTTTATCGCCCTTCAACCATCGAGGACCGCATGGAACACCATATCCGTTTCGACGCTGACGCCATGACCCTGTATCTGCTGGACCAGCGCGCCCTGCCCGGGCGCGAGGACTACCTGCCCATCCGCACCCTGGACGAGACCATCCGGGCCCTGCAGGTGATGGTGGTGCGCGGCGCTCCGGCCATCGGCGTCACGGCCGGTTTCGGCTGCGTGCTGGCCCTTGAGGAACTGCGCCGCAGCCTGCCTGCCGGTGCCGACTGGCGCACGGCCTATGACCAGGCCCTGGTGCGTCTGGAGGCGGCCCGGCCCACGGCCGTGAACCTGCGCTGGGGCGTGGAGCGCATGCGGGCCCTGTGGCGGGCCCATGCCGGTCTGGAGATGGAGGCCCTCATCCCCGTCCTGCTGGCCGAGGCCGAGACCATGCGCCGCGAGGACGTGGAGATCTGCCGCGAGATCGGCCGCCACGGGGCGTCCTGCGTCAACGACGGCGACACCGTGCTCACCCACTGCAATGCCGGGGCCCTGGCCACGGCCGGTTACGGCACGGCCCTGGGCGTCATCCGCGGCGCCCTGGAAGCGGGCAAGAAGGTGCGGGTCATCGCCGACGAGACGCGGCCCTTCCTGCAGGGCGCGCGCCTGACCGCCTGGGAACTGCAGCAGGACGGCATCGACGTGCGCGTGGCCTGCGACAATGCCTGCGCCCTGCTGATGCAGAAGGGCCTGGTGCAGTGCGTGGTGGTGGGTGCCGACCGCATCGCGGCCAACGGCGACGCCGCCAACAAGATCGGCACTTTCGGCGTGGCCCTGCTGACCAAACATTTCGGCATCCCCTTCTATGTGGCGGCGCCCCTGTCCACCATCGACCCGCGTACGCCCGACGGCGCGCACATCCCCATCGAGGAGCGCCCCGACCGGGAAGTGACCCATGTGGGCGAGACCCGCATCGTCCCCGAAGGGGTGCCGGTCTTCAATTTCGCCTTCGACGTGACGCCCGCTGACTGCATCACGGGCATCATCACGGAAAAGGGCGTCCTGCGCGCGCCCTACGGCCCGGCCATCGCCGCGGCCCTCAAAGCCTGAGCCTGCACGGACGGCGCCATGCCGTCCGTTTTTTCTTCCCCTGTCCGGAAAGGAGCGCCCATGAAAGAACTTACCTTGCTGGCCGACAGCAGAGCGCCGCTGGCCTTCCATCTGGAGACGTCCGCCGCCGTAGCCCACTGGAACCTGCGGGACGTGCCCGGCGACCACATCTCGCTGCCTGCCCTGTGCGATGCCCGGCTGACGGAGATCCGGCGCGAGCACGCCGCATGGGCCTGCCGGACGGGCCTCAGGCCCGTGGAGGGGGCGCTGCTGCACGAGCATTTCCAGGCCGGGGAAAAGCTGTCCATGTGGTGGTGTTCGCTGCTCTACGAGCGCCATCCCAAGATGACGCCCCTGCTTTACGAGATCTACAAGCTGCGCACCCTGGAGCATCTGCTGGACGAGGGCGGCTTCACGGCCCTGCGTCTGGTGGGCGGCGACGACCGGCTGTGCGAGACCCTGCTGGCGCTCTGCCAGGCCACGGGGCGGCAGTTCGCGGACTATCACGATCCCAAGTGCCGTGACGGACGCTACCGCAGCCGGCTGCGCCGCATCTATGAGGCTTGCCCCTCCCTGCTGCGCGCGGCCGGGCGCTTCCTCCACTGGTGGTTCCGGGTGCGCCTGCCCCTCCGGCCCAGGGGCGGGGCCCTGCCCACCCTGCCGCCCGCGCATGTGACCACGGGCACCATCGCCACCTATTTCCCCAATGTGGACATGGAAGCCGCGGCAGCGGGCCGCTTCCGCTCCCGTTACTGGGAGGGCCTGCACGACGCCCTGTGCGCTGCGGCGGCCAGGACGCCCGTGCGCTGGCTGTTCATCCGCTTCCCGTCGCCGCAGATGGATCTGGCCGGCTGCATCAGGATGCGGGACCGTCTGCGGGCCGCACGGCAGGACGGCGTGAGCTTCCACTATCTGGAGGAATTCCTCACGACCGCCGACCTGCGGGCCGCCTGGAAGCGCTATCTGCGTCTGGCCTGGACCAGCCGCCGTCTGGAGGCCTCCATGCGCGAGCTCTGCCGTTTCGAGGGCTCCCGCCTGAACTTTTGGGCCTATATGGCCGAGGACTGGGCCGAGACCTTCCGGGGCTGGCGCTGTTTGGAGCGCTGCCTGCAACAGCGGGGCATCGACAATTACGTGAAGGCCGCCGGGCCCCAGCGCTGGTTCACCTTCCCGCTGGAGAACTGCCCCTGGGAACGCATGCTGACCCATGCCGCCCACACCACGCCCGGCGCGGGCGGGCCCGTGTACGGGGCGCAGCATTCCACCATCCGGCCCACGGACTTCCGCTATTTCGACGATCCGGTCACCTTCACGGACAGCGCCTGCGCGCCCTTCCAGCCCGACCGCATCTGCGCCAACGGGCAGGGGGCCCTGCGGCAGTGGCAGGCCGCCGGTGTGCCGCAGGAGCGTCTGGAGCTGGTGGAGGCCCTGCGCTACATGTATCTCGTCGATGCCCGCAAGTCCGCCGTGCCGCCGCAGGAAGGGCAGACGCACCACCGCCTGCTGGTGGTGACCGGCTTTTTTGCCGACGAGACCGCCGACCATGTGCGTCTGCTGGCCCGGGCCGTGCACGCGGGCCTGCTGGACGGCTGGGAGATCGTGGTCAAGCCGCATCCCTATCTTTCCGTGGAGGCCGACCTGCGTCACGAGCTGGGGGCCCAGGCCGGGCGTCTGCGTTTTGCTGACGGCCCCATCGCCACCCATCTGGTGCCCGGTACCGTGGTCTGGTCGTCCGCTTCCACCACCGTGGTCTTGGAAGCGGCCCTCAAAAAGCTGCCCGTCATGGTCATGCTGCCCTCGGACGGCTTCGACCTGTGCCCCTTGCAGGACGTCCCCGGCCTGCTGCGTACCGGCAGCCTGGACGATGTGAAGCGGGCCCTGGCCCAGGCCGCGCCGCCCGCCCTGCCGGACGACTATCTGGAATTGCAGCCCGAGCTGCCCCGCTGGCGGGCCTTGCTGGAATTGTAACGAAGGCGGACGGGCCTTGAGTCCCACGGGTTTCCCGGGCGCTGTCCGCGCCGTGGAGGCCGCCCGGTGCCTGATGGAGGCGCAGGGCGGCTTTTTCTTTCCGGGGCCTGCCATACGGCCCGATCGTTTCCCGAAGGCCCGGCAGGGAGGGATGAGCCTCCTGTGACCGGGAGCATGGCACGCGGACGGACGGCTCCGGAGCGTGCGGGATGCCTGCGTCCCTCGCAGCCATCCCGCGGGGCTTGAAAAAACAGGCTCCGCTGGGTAGCGTCAAAAGAGCGGCTGCCCCGGGAAAGGGCGTCGCAGAGCAGGCCCCGCAGGGGGCGTGCGGGAGGATGTCATGGTGTTCAGCGAACGGGTCAGGAATTACGGCTCGCGCGGCAAGGGCGTGAGCGCACGTGACAACCATATCATCAAGGGCATGAAGGCCCTGCACCTGCTGGCGGCCCTGGCCTGGGCGGGCGGCGCCTTTTCCATGCAGGCCCTCGGGTTCCTCAAACTGGGCATGGACGATCCGGCGACCGTGAAGCTGGTGGAATACTGCCGCTATATCGTGGATTCCTGGGTGGTCATGCCCGGGCTCATCGGCTGTGTGCTCACCGGCCTGTTCTATTCCATCTTCACCTCGCTGGGCTTTTTCAAATTCGCCTGGGTCACCATCAAGTGGATCATCAGTTTCTGCGCCGGTTTCTGGGGCACCTTCTTCTGGCTGCCCGTGGGTGACCGCTGCATCGAGTGGCTCACGCCCATGGGGCTGGACTGGCCCTTGCGCTTCGTGCGCTCCTGTATCCTGCCGGAAGAACTCTGGGCCAGCCTGGTCCAGGTAGCCATCATCTTCGCCATGGCCCTGATCTCCATCTATCGCCCGCTGACCTGGAAGATGTACGGCGATCCCATCGTGCCGCCCACGTCGTAGAAGAAAGATCCTCGAAGGAGCCCCCCTTGCCCGGCGCAAGAAAAAGGGGCCTTCCGGCTTCCATCTTTCCCCAGTCGCTCCGGCAGGCTGGAAACGAGGGGACGGGAAACAGCCGATAAAAGAACAAGGGACGCTCCCGTACAGGGAGCGTCCCTTTTGTTGTGGACTTTCGTCCGGGGCTCCGGACGGCGGACCGCAAGCCTTCCCGTATGGCGGCTGGGATGTTTCAGGCGGCGTTTCGTCTGTGGACCGATAAATCGGGGAAAGGATAGAGGCGCGCGGGCTTCGAGAAGACCGCAGCCGTGGGGCATCCGCTGTCGGACACGGCGGCAGGATGCCGCCCCCGACGTGAAGAAAATCAAGAGGGCAGACCCTCCGGTCCTTTGTGGAGACACTTCTCCGGAGAAAGCGCGCGAGGGGTGGGCCTCTTCGCGCTGGCGTGAGCGGGCCATTTTCTCCTCCGCCTGTTGCCGCGAGGGCACGGACAGCGCGGCAGGCAGGGATACTTCCTCCTCAGGGCTCTTTGGTTCAGGCCTCGAAGACCAGGCTCTCGAACCAGAAGAGCAGGGCCTGCGGATCACGCCAGCTGCCTGCGGGCAGACCGGCCTTGCGGCAGAGATGTTCCAGATATTGCCCCAGATCCCAGCCCTGTTCCACGGGCACCTGCGGCAGGAAGACGCCCTGGCGCATGCCCAGGCGCAGCAGCAGGCCGTGACGGCCGATGACGATCCGCGCCGGGTCCGGGCAGGGGCTCAGGGGGCCCAGCACGGAGATGTGCAGGTGGCAGTGCGGCCATTCCTCCGCATCCAGGGCAGGGAAGCGGGGATCCTCGAAGGCGGCGGCACGGGCCATGCGCCAGACGTTCTGCCAGAGCGGCTCCCGGCCCACCATGTTGCCGATGCAGCCCCGCAGGTCGCCGTCCTTGTTCAGGGTCACGAAGGAGCCCAGGGACTGGGCCAGCGTCCCTCCGGCCAGCGCGGACGGCAGGGGCGGCGGGACGTCCTCCCGGCCCTCAAGGGCCGTGGTGATGCTTTCCCGGGCCAGCCGGGAGAGCCATTGCCGTTCTTCGTCATTGAGGGAAAAGCTGACGCCCATGACAGACCTCCGTAACGGGCGCGCAGGAAATGCGCGATCCCGAAGGGCTCGCGGCCGCCTGATGCCCGCACGGGAAGCTGTGAGGGGCGGCAGGTCGCGGCATATGGCCGCAGTGTAGGCGGGGCGGGCGGAGGATTCAAGCCGGCTGTGATGCGGACGCAGGAGGGGCGGCATGGGGAGGAGGGACCGCTCAGCCCGGTACGGAGGACGTTCTCCCTGCGCGCGTACGGGGGCCGCTCAGCCCGGTGACCGGCAGGTACAAGAGCGCTGCCCGGGCGCAGGCAGGATGCGGAGGGACTGCACAGGCCCCTGCCCATCCCTGCCGCCGCTGGAAAGCGGGACGGGGAACACCGGGGGCGCTGTCGCCGCAGACCGCCGGGGACGATAGGCGGGGCAGGGCCCTTTGCCTTCGCCGGACAGGCGTTGCATCCGTGCGGAAAACGGAAATGCCGCGATGGCTCGCGGCATTTCTGTGGGGTAAGGCAGAGCACATGCTCCTGAACGGTATTTGGCGGCATACCGTATGATATTTGCGTCCGTCGCGGTCCCGACTGCGTGGGGTGCGGACTGTTGCCGGTGCGGGAGGCACGACCGCCCGGCAGTCGCTTAATCTTCGCCCTCGGTGTGGGCCTGTTTGCCGGCCCCCTTGAGGCCGTACATGGTGGTGGAACCGGAAGACCAGAATTCCAGCACTTCCTCATTCACCAGCCTGGTGAGGATCTTCTTCACTTCGCGGGGGCCCTTGTCGGGGAACAGGTCCGTGAAGTCCTTGAAGTAGAATTTGGACTTGGAAGCGGACTTGCCCTTCAGGAATTCGACGATGATGTCTTTTTCGTCAGCCATGTTTTTTCTCCTGGCCCCGGCGACACTGCGGCGCGCCGCCGGGGCGTTTTCAAGACCGGCCTAGAACTTGAACTGGGTGCTCTGGCGCCAGGTGTAGTACGCCGGGTCGCGGAAGTCGTCGATCAGGTGGTGGGTGAACTTCAGGCCGGTCAGCTTGAAGAAGCTTTCCCAGCCGATGCGTTCGGCCCAGTCGCCCAGACGTTCGTACTTGTTGGCGTTGGCGGCGTAGACTTCGACGATGTGCTTCACCGTCTTGGTCAGGGTGGGCCAGCGCGGCGGCTCGTTGGGGATGTAACCCACGACGACCTTGGAGAACTTGGGCATGCTGATGCGGTTGGACACCTTGCCGCCCACCATGATGGCGATACCGTCGCCTTCGTGGTCGGCGATGGGCAGGGCGGGGCACATGGTGTAGCAGTTACCGCAGTACATGCAGCGGTCTTCCTTGATGGCGATGGAGTTCACCTTCTGACCGTTGTGTTCAACCTTGGTGGGACGAACGGCAGCGGTGGGGCAGGCGGCCACGGCCAGAGGAATTTCGCACAGCTGGTCAGCCCATTCGTGGTCGATCATGGGCGGTTTGCGGTGGATACCCACCAGACCGATGTCGGAGCAGTGCACGGCGCCGCACATGTTGATGCAGCAGGCCAGGGCGATGCGCACGGGAGCGGGCAGACGCATGTCCTTGAAGTCATCAAAGATGGCGTCCATCACGCACTTCACCGGGCCGGAGGCGTCGGTGGCGGGGGTGTGGCAGTGCACCCAGCCCTGGGTGTGCACCATGTTGCTGATACCAGCGCCGGTGCCGCCCACGGGGAACTTGAAGGAACCGCCGTCGAACTTGCGGCTGTTCAGGTCGTCGCGCAGGGCCTTCATGGTTTCTTCGTCTTCCACCATGAATTCGATGTTGTTACGAGTGGTCCAGCGCAGGTAACCGCCGCAGTACTTGTCGGCGATGTCGCACAGCTCGCGGATGTGGGTGATGGACATGGTGCGGGTGCCGCCCACGCGGACGGTGTACACCTTGTCGCCACCTTCGGCCACGTGCATCAGCACGCCGGGCTCAAGAATTTCGTGGTACAGCCACTTGCCGAAATTCTTTTTGATGACCGGCGGGAAGTATTCGTCGTACTTGTGGGGGCCGATGTCGGTAATGCGGCCTTCCATCGGTTTGGCGGGATTGTACCCGGAAGAAATAAAAGCCATGTTCTTCTCCCCCTTAAACTAGCGTTGATGGCGTTTGCGGAATTCAGCCAGGTCGCGGGTCCAGCCGCCGGGCACTTCTTCTTCCTTGAAGAAGATGTACGGGTTGGAGCGGGGAGCCGTGACGTGGTAAGGAGCGGCTTCGGTGTCGGTGACTTCGAGCAGCTTCTGGAAGGAAAGACGCTTCATGGTTTCGCCCACGCGTTCGCGGTTCTTGCCTTCTTCCATCCACCAGTCCCAAATCTTTTCGATGACTTCCTTGATTTCATCGTAGGGAGCTTCACAGGAGATGAAGGGCACCAGCAGCGAACCCATCTGGGCGCCGTCCACCACGGGGGCCTTAGCACCCACGAGGATGCTGGCGCCGCGTTCGTCACCGATGTGCAGAGCGCGAGGCATGGTGTTGATGCAGTGCATGCAGCGCACGCAGTCGGCGGTCTTGATGGACAGCTTGTTGCCGTCCCAGCTCATGCACTTGGAGGGGCAGAGGTCGATGACTTCCTTCTGGATGTCGAATTTGCCCCAGTCACGACCGGCGTGAGCACCGGCGTTGGGCTTGAATTCGCCGCCCACGTAGGCTTTCACGGCATCCTGGTCGATCTTGATGTCGTCCTTCCAGGTACCCACCACAGCGAAGTCGGAACGGGCCATGGCGCACACGCAGCCGTTGGGGCAGCCGTCGAACTTGAACTTGAACTTGTAGGGGAAGGCGGGACGGTGCAGTTCGTCCTGGTAATCCTGGGTCAGCTGGTAGCACATGTCCTGGGTGTTGTAGCAGGCATATTCGCAGCGGGACTGGCCGAGACAGGCTTCGGGGGTGCGCAGGTTGGAGCCGGAACCGCCGAGGTCGTTGTGCAGCTTGTGGGTCAGATCGTGGAAGATCTCTTCCAGCTGCGGGGTCTGGGTGCCCAGGAGCACGATGTCACCGGTGGAACCGTGCATGTTGGTGATGCCGGAACCGCGCAGGTCCCAGATGTCGCACAGGTCGCGCAGGAATTTGGTGTTGTAGTACTTGGCAGCGGGCTGGGCCACACGCATGGTGTGGAAGTGGGCCACGCCGGGGAACTTTTCGGGCTGGTCGCAGTAACGGCCGATGACGCCGCCGCCGTAACCGAACACGCCCACGATGCCGCCGTGCTTCCAGTGGGTCTCCTTTTCTTCGTAGGAAAGTTCCAGGACGCCCAGCAGGTCTTCGGGGGCATCAGCGGGGATCTGATAGTCGAGTCCTTTGGGATTGGCCGCACGGGCGGCGGCTTCCTGTTTGATGTCGGACACAAAGCTCGGCCAGGGGCCGCTTTCGAGCTGGTCCAGCAGGGGAGTCGCATGTTTCGGCATTGCCATACCTCCATGAGTGCATATTTCAACGAAAAATCGTTGAATATTTTACCAAATGCTGAAAAATGGCGCATCCTCGGGGGTAAAGATGGCCTTTCCAGCCACGGCATGGCTTCTTTGTAACAAAAAATCGTTGCTCTTGGCAATAGAAAAAGAGGAATTTTCGTTTTTAGACAGCAAAATTTATGCTCGCGGTGTTATTTTAACGAAAAATCGTTGAGAAGGGGAGGGGTAAAGGGCGCGAGGCTCCGGCACGGTCAGGACCGTGCGAAGATGCGCCGCCATCCTGCGGTGTTGGAGTGGGCATGGCAGGACGGGCTGGTCCGTGAGGGCTGGAGCGGCCGGGCTCCCCGGCGCGGCGTGCCTTCCGGCCCGGATCAGGCGTCCTGTTTGCGGAGGCCGAACTTCTTGATGCGGGAGCAGAGCGTGGTGGGGCTGATGCCCAGCAGGGCCGCGGCCCCGTCCTCGCCATAGATCTTGCCGTGGCACCGTTGCAGGGCATTGGCGATATTGGTCCGCTCCAGGGCCTGCATCTCCGCCTCGGTAAAGACGATGGCGTTGTCGTCGGCAGGCAGGACGGGCCGGGGCGCGGCAGAGGGAGGGGAAGGCGGCAGGGCCTCCAGGTGCAGGAGACCGTCCGTGCTGCCTGCGGCCGCGCGCAGGAGGCATTCCTGCAGTTCGCGGACATTGCCGGGCCAGGCATAGGCCTGCAGGCGTCCCGGAGCGTCGTCGGCAAAGGCCAGTTCCGGCCGCTGCAGGTGGGCCCGGTCATGTTCCAGAAAGGCCTGGGCCAGCGGCAGGATGTCTTCCGGGCGCTCACGCAGGGGAGCGATGCGGATGGGGAAGGCATTGAGGCGGTAATAGAGGTCTTCGCGGAAAAGCCCCGTGCGCACCAGCTCGTAGAGGTCGCGGCTGGTGGCGGCCACGAGGCGCACGCTGAGCCGGTGTCCGCTGTCCTCGCCGCCGCGGTGAAACTCCTTGTCCTGCAGGACGCGCAGGAGCCTGGCCTGCAGAGGCAGGGGGAGCTCGTCCACGGCATCCAGGAAGAGCGTCCCGCCCGAGGCGGCCTCCAGAAAGCCCATGCGGGCCGCATGGCCGAAGAACTCGTCTTCGAAACTGTCGGGCGCGATGGCGGCACAGTTGACCCGCACCAGCGGCCCGCCGGCCACGAAACTTTGCCGGTGCAGCTCGGCGGCCACGGCTTCCTTGCCGCTGCCGGCTTCGCCGGTGATGAGGACGGGCACGTCCGTACAAGCCACCTGCCGGATCTTTTCCTTCAGCGTGCGCATGCAGGGGCTGTCCCCTGTCAGCGCCAGGGCGGCCGGGGGAAGGGCATCGTTCTTCAGGTAGGCGTTCTCGATCTCCAGCTGCCGCTTCAGGCGGGTCAGTTCTTCAAAGGCCTGGGCATTGGCGATGGAGACCGCCAGATAGTCCGCGATCATGCGCAGGCGGTCCATGGCCTGGGCATCCTGCACTTCGCGGCTGAAGACCGCGAAGACCCCCAGCACGCGGCCGCGGTGCACCAGCGGCTGGCCCAGGAAGGTGCGGATGCCTTCCCGGCGTATCCAGTCGGGCGAGGTCACCCAGTCCATATCCGGGCGGACGGCATCCACATGATAGGCGGTGCCTGACTGGGCGATGAGCCCCACCTTGCCCAGCCCCAGGGAAAAACGGCTGTGCTCGCCATCCAGAGCGGTCCAGGCATGCCCGTCCACGCGGGAACGCCCGGTGCTGGCCGCCAGCCGCAGGCACTGGCGATGGTCGCGGCAATCGTAGAAATGGCGGCAGCTGGCGCAGAGGCTCGGCTCGGTCTGTTCCAGCAGCCAGATGCGGCACAGGGCCACGTCCTGCCGGGCGGCGAAGGTCTCCGCCACCAGACGGAAGATCTGGTCCAGCGACTGGCAGCGGGCCATCTCCAGAAGCAGGGCCCGGGTCTGCCCCATGTCCTGTTCGGGGGCCGGGGTTCCGGCAGGCAGGTCCGCTGTGGCTCCGGTGCGGGGAAAAGCTGGATGGTGGTCGCGCATGGTCTCTCCGTTTGATGGCTGCTGTATCCAGAGCTGATGGGAGCGCTAAGGCGCTCTCGTGCTCTTTGCGCCCGGCCTGATAGTGGCGGGCAGGATCTTTTGGGCGTGTCGCAGCCCCAGACTACTGGTGACGGCAGGCTTTTTCAACGAAAAATAGTTGGAGCGGCGACGATGCCGTCCCGTGGTCGTGGGGGCGCTCCTTCATGGCCAGAGGTGAGGGACGAGTCTCTTTGTCCGGGCGGAGCTTCGCCGCCCGACATCGGGCGTAAGGCGTACTGTCCCGGAAAAAGGCGGCCGGTGCTCCGGTGTCATGACTGGGGAAGGAGATGCCGCAGAAGGGGCGTGTGATGCCGGAACGGTCGCAAGGAAGGCTGGAAAGAAGAGTGGGGAGGGGGATGCGGCCGATTCTGCGCACGGCGGCGTTGCGGGGCTACAGGCGTCGGTAGGGAGGGGGGCGCGGGGATGGAAGGACGCTGCCGGAAGCTGGAGATGCCGCAGGCCCCGGAAGATTTTTACAAGGACAAAAACAAGAAACGCCACAACAGAGGTTGTGGCATTTCTTGAGAAAGGAGTCGAAGCTCCAATGGCCTTTGTAAACGCACAGACGTTGCAGTCGGGGCGTTCAAAAGCCGAAGGCAAAAAGACTAGTCTTCGCCTTCGGTGTGGGCCTGCTTGCCAGCGCCCTTCAGGCCGTACATGGTGGTGGAGCCGGAAGACCAGAATTCCAGAACTTCTTCGTTCACCAGCTTGGTGAGGATCTTCTTCACTTCGCGGGGGCCCTTTTCGGGGAACAGGTCCGTGAAGTCCTTGAAGTAGAACTTGGATTTGGAGGAGGACTTGCTCTTCAGGAATTCGACAACAACGTCTTTTTCGTCAGCCATTTTTTTTCTCCTGAACCCGGCGGCGCCGGAAAGCGCCGCCGGGGTATTTTCAAGCTCGGCTTAGAACTTGAACTGGGTGCTCTGACGCCAGGTGTAGTAAGCCGGATCGCGGAAGTCGTCGATCAGGTGGTGGGTGAACTGCAGGCCGGTCAGCTTGAAGAAGCTTTCCCAACCGATGCGCTCGGCCCAGTCGCCCAGACGTTCGTACTTGTTGGCGTTGGCGGCGTAGACTTCGACGATGTGCTTCACCGTCTTGGTCAGGGTGGGCCAGCGCGGCGGCTCGTTGGGGATGTAACCCACGACGACCTTGGAGAACTTGGGCATGCTGATGCGGTTGGACACCTTGCCGCCCACCATGATGGCGATACCGTCGCCTTCGTGGTCGGCGATGGGCAGGGCGGGGCACATGGTGTAGCAGTTACCGCAGTACATGCAGCGGTCTTCCTTGATGGCGATGGAGTTCACCTTCTGACCGTTGTGTTCAACCTTGGTGGGACGAACGGCAGCGGTGGGGCAGGCGGCCACGGCCAGAGGAATTTCGCACAGCTGGTCAGCCCATTCGTGGTCGATCATGGGCGGTTTGCGGTGGATACCCACCAGACCGATGTCGGAGCAGTGCACGGCGCCGCACATGTTGATGCAGCAGGCCAGGGCGATGCGCACGGGAGCGGGCAGACGCATGTCCTTGAAGTCATCAAAGATGGCGTCCATCACGCACTTCACCGGGCCGGAGGCGTCGGTGGCGGGGGTGTGGCAGTGCACCCAGCCCTGGGTGTGCACCATGTTGCTGATACCAGCGCCGGTGCCGCCCACGGGGAACTTGAAGGAACCGCCGTCGAACTTGCGGCTGTTCAGGTCGTCGCGCAGGGCCTTCATGGTTTCTTCGTCTTCCACCATGAATTCGATGTTGTTACGAGTGGTCCAGCGCAGGTAACCGCCGCAGTACTTGTCGGCGATGTCGCACAGCTCGCGGATGTGGGTGATGGACATGGTGCGGGTGCCGCCCACGCGGACGGTGTACACCTTGTCGCCACCTTCGGCCACGTGCATCAGCACGCCGGGCTCAAGAATTTCGTGGTACAGCCACTTGCCGAAATTCTTTTTGATGACCGGCGGGAAGTATTCGTCGTACTTGTGGGGGCCGATGTCGGTAATGCGGCCTTCCATCGGTTTGGCGGGATTGTACCCGGAAGAAATAAAAGCCATGTTCTTCTCCCCCTTAAACTAGCGTTGATGGCGTTTGCGGAATTCAGCCAGGTCGCGGGTCCAGCCGCCGGGCACTTCTTCTTCCTTGAAGAAGATGTACGGGTTGGAGCGGGGAGCCGTGACGTGGTAAGGAGCGGCTTCGGTGTCGGTGACTTCGAGCAGCTTCTGGAAGGAAAGACGCTTCATGGTTTCGCCCACGCGTTCGCGGTTCTTGCCTTCTTCCATCCACCAGTCCCAAATCTTTTCGATGACTTCCTTGATTTCATCGTAGGGAGCTTCACAGGAGATGAAGGGCACCAGCAGCGAACCCATCTGGGCGCCGTCCACCACGGGGGCCTTAGCACCCACGAGGATGCTGGCGCCGCGTTCGTCACCGATGTGCAGAGCGCGAGGCATGGTGTTGATGCAGTGCATGCAGCGCACGCAGTCGGCGGTCTTGATGGACAGCTTGTTGCCGTCCCAGCTCATGCACTTGGAGGGGCAGAGGTCGATGACTTCCTTCTGGATGTCGAATTTGCCCCAGTCACGACCGGCGTGAGCACCGGCGTTGGGCTTGAATTCGCCGCCCACGTAGGCTTTCACGGCATCCTGGTCGATCTTGATGTCGTCCTTCCAGGTACCCACCACAGCGAAGTCGGAACGGGCCATGGCGCACACGCAGCCGTTGGGGCAGCCGTCGAACTTGAACTTGAACTTGTAGGGGAAGGCGGGACGGTGCAGTTCGTCCTGGTAATCCTGGGTCAGCTGGTAGCACATGTCCTGGGTGTTGTAGCAGGCATATTCGCAGCGGGACTGGCCGAGACAGGCTTCGGGGGTGCGCAGGTTGGAGCCGGAACCGCCGAGGTCGTTGTGCAGCTTGTGGGTCAGATCGTGGAAGATCTCTTCCAGCTGCGGGGTCTGGGTGCCCAGGAGCACGATGTCACCGGTGGAACCGTGCATGTTGGTGATGCCGGAACCGCGCAGGTCCCAGATGTCGCACAGGTCGCGCAGGAATTTGGTGTTGTAGTACTTGGCAGCGGGCTGGGCCACACGCATGGTGTGGAAGTGGGCCACGCCGGGGAACTTTTCGGGCTGGTCGCAGTAACGGCCGATGACGCCGCCGCCGTAACCGAACACGCCCACGATACCGCCGTGCTTCCAGTGGGTTTCCTTTTCTTCGTAGGAAAGTTCCAGAACGCCCAGCAGGTCTTCAGGGGCATCAGCGGGAATCTGGTAGTCGAGCCCTTTCGGATTGGCCGCACGGGCGGCGGCTTCCTGTTTGATGTCGGACACAAAGCTCGGCCAGGGGCCGCTTTCAAGCTGGTCCAACAGGGGGGTTGCATGTTTCGCCATTGCCATACCTCCACATGGTTTGTTGTATCACATCGCGTGATGTGCCTTCGTCATGACGCTTGGGGCCGTAGTAGCCCGGAACCGCACACGACAAAACGCCGCCGGGGCGGCCTCGTCTTGCGGCCTGCACACATATGTGTGCCGCCCCAGGTGCTGTTCCCTGTCCGGCGTAGTCAGACGGGGGATCGCAGGCGCAGCGGCAGACGCTGTTGGACGTCCGGCACTGCGGGCTGCAATGCAGTTCTGCTTCTTTTAGCGTATTTCTTTGGCGATGACAACCGCTGTTTCTTGTGATTGACCGCTTTTTCACAGCACAGACACAATGCGGGCTGCGCAGGCATGTTGTTTGTATGGTGCGGATAACTATGTGAAAAAAATGTCATATCAACTTCTCTAAAAATATACGCTATGCCGCCCTGATAGACACGGTGCAGTTACGGGACCGGTCCATTGCCGGGCAGCCTGTGCAGAGTGTTCCGCTGTCCCGTGCGGGAGCGCCCCCTGTGCTCGCCTTGGCAAAAAAGGCATTAGCGGCTATGGTTCGGGCAGTATTTCACAGTGCCGCCGGGAGCGGCCCAGCAAGGAAAAAAGCATGAAAGACGAGCGTGGTTTGTACTATTTCCCCAATGCCGCGGACCACAGGGCCCGCATGTACGTGCGGCGCGGTGAGGACGGCGGCGTGCAGTTCCGCCTTTGGCAGTCCGACCATCCCGAGGTCTGGGACCGCCACCAGTGGCTGGACCTGCAGGTCATCGAAGACGCGGCGCGCCTGTACCGTGAGGAGCGCAACGCCGATGCCGATCCCCTCAAGCTCTATGATGCGGCCGTGGCCCGCGCCCTGCTGGAGGAGGCCGGTCTGTGAACGGGCGCTGGTCGCCGGAACGCAAGGCCTTTTTAGTGCGCGACCTGGTGCGTGACTACTGCCAGGTCTATGAGGGGCTGGAAGAGCAGCGCCGCCGTTTCGATCACGAAGGCGCCGTTTCCTATTCGTCCATCCGTGACCTCCTGGGCGAGGCCATGCGCAAGGGCGTGTTCTGGCGCCTCAAGGACACGGCGCATCACCTGTTCCGCAACAGCCAGTCCCAGACCCCGGACAAGGACGCCATCCTGCTCTGGCAGTATTCCGGCAGCCGTCATCCCGACGGCCTGGTCAGCCAGCAGCCGGTGGAGGCGCTCATCGACTGGTGCGTGGGCTATGCCTTCCACGAGTGCGCCAAACTGCGCGAGGACGCCTTCCAGCGCCAGCACTATGCCAACCGTCTGGCCCAGCTGGGACGCCATCAGGGCGTGACGGCCGAGCTCTACGATCCTTTGCGCCAGCTGGGCGAGCAGACCGCCGAGAGCTCCGCGCGCGAGCTGCAGCGCATCCTGCATGTGCTGCGGCATGGCCTGTTCCTGCTGCTTCGCTATCTGGAAGGGCAGGAGGACAACACCCATCTGGCCCGCTGGCTGGTCATGGAAGAGGCCCGGGCCCGTGCGGTCTTCGCCGACCTGTATGACGACCTGCTCTCCGCCCTGTACGGGAGCCGGCCCCAGCGCCTGTACATGCTGGCGGCCTGGGACCTGCTGGAGGCCGGTCGCAGCGAGGAGGCCCGCTGCATGCTGGAATGCGCCGCCCGAATGGGTCGCCTGGATGCCGAGAGCCTGACCCTGTTGCGGCAGCTGGAACAACTGCAGGAAGAGGGACGATGATGACGGAGCGACAGTTTTCCTTCCCCCGTCTGCTGGTGAACCTGTCCTGCCTGTTGCTGGCGGCCGTGCTGCTGGCCGGTTGCGGCAGCAGGGACACCTCCTGGCGCAAGGGCGGCGTACCGGGCTCCAAGCCCTATACCGTGCGCGGCAAGACCTACTATCCGCTCAAGTCGGCCCACGGCTTTGTGGAAGAGGGCGTGGCCTCCTGGTACGGCCCCGGCTTCCACGGCAAGAAGACGGCCAGCGGCGAGCGTTTCAACCAGTACAACATCAGCGCCGCGCACAAGATCCTGCCCCTGGGCACGGAAGTGCGCGTGACCAACCTGGAGAACCACCGTTCCCTCATCCTGCGCATCAATGACCGCGGGCCGTTCGTGGACGACCGTGTCATCGACCTTTCGCGCGGGGCCGCCCAGCGGCTGGGCGTCATCGGCAAGGGCACGGCGCGGGTGCGCATCCAGAGCCTGGGCGACGTACCCCAGGTGGAAGACGGCGATGTGGTGCGCGGCAACTTCTTCGTCCAGATCGGCGCGTTCTCCAAAAAGGACAACGCCCAGGGCCTCATCGAGCGTCTCACCCGCAGCGGCCAGAAGGGCCGCATGATCTTCGGCAGCAACAACCTCTGGAACGTGCAGGTGGGCCCGTGGGAAGACTCCCGCAAGGCCGACGAGATGATGCGCGTGCTGCGTGCCCTGTACCCCCACGCCTTCGTGGTGGGCGACGGCGGCGCGAGCTAGCTTGTTGCCATCCTTTGACATGTCGAACGGGCCGTTCCCTGCGGGGAACGGCCCGTTTTTTATGGCATGGAGACGGCTTGAGGGGGGAAGGGGCCCCTTTTGAAAAAGGGTCTCCCTTCCCCCCTCAAACTCCCCCCATCCTCCCTAAAACTTTTCTTTTGGAGGCATGGCTGGTCTCCGTCGCTGTCCGGCAAGGACGATACCGCGCAAGGCTTGCTGCTCCGCTCCATCGGGTCCCGCCGTTGGCGACAAGGGCGGCTGTTTCCTGCCCGGTGAGGGCAGGACGGATGACGGTCATACGGAAACAGGATGATGGATCGTTCTGCGGGAATGGCTGTCGAATGACGCGCGCTGGGGAAGGGGGAGGGAGTTTGAGGGAGGGGGGAACCCCTCTCGCGCCAGTGGAGGGGGTCCCCCCTCCCTCAACACATCCTTTCCATCTAGAACAGCGACAGATGTTCCCGCACGGCCTTGGTGTGGCGGGCCAGGGTACTCTGGCGGCAGAAGTCGCGCACCAGCGGCAGGAAGCTGGAGGGTTCCAGCGCCAGTTCCCGGCCGAAGAGGCGGCGCCCGGCGCTGTGGCTCACATACAGGGCGCGGGCGGCACGGGTCAGGCCCACATAGAACAGGCGGCGCTCTTCTTCCAGACGGGCAGCCTGCGCGGCGGGGGACATGTCGTCGTCCGGGTTCTCCAGCAGCAGGTCCCGGCGCATGGGCAGCAGGCCCTCTTCCAGTCCGGGCAGGAATACGGCCTGGAATTCCAGACCCTTGGAGGCGTGCAGGGTCAGGATCTGCACCTGTTCCGAGCGGGCGCGGATGAGTTCCGCCTCATGTTGCAGGCCCAGCTGCTGCACAAGGGCCTCCCACTGGCCGCAGTCCTGCCATGCACGGCAAAGCTGCTTCCAGGCCGTGCCCTGCCAGAGCGGGGCGGGCAGGCGGCTGTGCCCGGAAAGGCGGGCCTGCAGGGCCTGGGGATCGGGCAGGGGCGCATCCGGGGCCAGATCCAGCGCCTGTTCCAGCAGGGGCAGCAGGTCGTCGCTCTCGGCGTCGTCGCTGACAGGGACAGGGGCCTCGCCCTGGCCGCGGGCGATGGCCAGACGCAGCACGGCGGCGCAAAGGGGATCTTGCCAGCAGTCCTCCTGCGCGGGCGCGGCGCAGGGGATGCCCTCCTGTTCCAGCGCGCGGCGGATGACCGGTATCTGGGCCTTGAGGCGCACCAGCACGGCCACGTCGCCCGGAGAAAGGGTCCCGGCCAGCTCGTCTTCCTGCGCGATCTGGTCCATGAGCGTATGGGCCGTGGCCCCCAGCAGCTGGCGGATGCGGCCCGCGATCCAGCGGGCCTCGGCCTGCTGGTCGGGGGCGGAGAAAAGATGCAGGCGGGCCTGCTCCCGGCGCATGGCCTGCAGGGCGCCGCAGTGCCCGCGGCCCTGCAGCAGGCTCTGGGCCATGTCCAGCACGCCCTGGCTGGCGCGGTAGCTCTGGCCCAGACGGCAGACGCGCAGGGAGGGCCAGAGGGCGCGCAGGCTGTCCTCGCTCTGGCCGCTGGCGCCACGGAAGCCGTAGATGGCCTGGTCAGGGTCGCCGATGCCGAAAAAGCCGTTGCCGTCCTCGGGCAACAGGGCGCGGATCAGGCGCAGCTGCACCGGGGAAAGGTCCTGCACCTCGTCCACCAGCACATGCCGCCAGGGCAGGGCCGAAGCCCGGCGGGAGGGTGCAGGAACAGGGGCGGGGGCTGCCGTGGCGGCCACCATGCCCAGCAGGGACATCTGGCGCGGCACGGCGTGGCCTTTGTGCGGGGCTTCATGATGTTCGGGCGTCGTGTCCGGCCCGGCGGAAGTCGTGGGAGAGGGGGCAGGCGTCTGGGCCGGATGGTGCCGTTCCGTCACGGCGGCAGCCAGCAGGGCCCGGCAGGCGGGCGGCAGCAGGCTGTGCTCCAGATCGGGCCGGATGTCCTCGCCCTGACGGGCGCGCAGGTGGAAAAGGAAGAATTCCAGCAGGTCGGCGTAATCCAGCAGCGGGCTCTGGCTGCGCACGGTACGGGCGGCCTGCCAGTCGGCCACGGCGGCGCGCAGGTCGTCGGGGAGCTCGTCGGCGGACAGCCCCTGTTCACGAGACCACTGCAAACGCTCCCAAAGGCGACGCAGGGCCTTGCGTTCTTCGCGGCTCTCCGGGTGCCCGGCATCCACGAACAGGGCCTTGGCCGCGTCTTCGGGCAGGAGCAGCGCCGAGGGCAGCTCCCGCTGCACCACGCTCCAGGCCAGGGCATGCAGGGTATCGCAGCGGGGCAGGGCCGCGGGGACAGCGCCGTCTCCGGCCGGGGCCTGCAGGCGTTGCCGCATCTCCTGCGCGGCGCGTCGGGTGAAGGTCACGGCCAGCAGCTGCGAGGCCGGTACGTCATGGGCCAGCAGATATTGCAGACGGCCCACCAGCACGCGCGTCTTGCCCGCACCGGGCCCGGCCAGCACCAGCACGGGCGTGCCCGTCTCCAGCCCGGCGGTCAGGGCCTCGGCCTGTGCCGGGGAAAAGCCGCCCAGCGTACGCCCGTCGGGCGTGGCGGGCTCGGGTTCGCTTTCGGCAGGCGCGGCGCTGTCCTTCTTGCGGCGCACCCGGATGGCCGCCACCGTGGCGGCGGTCTCCTGCTCCGGGGCCTGCGGGGCGGGGTCCGCCACCTTTTTGGGCCGTCCGCGCTTGCGGGGCGCGGCACCGTCCAGCAGGCTGCGGCTGCGGGTCGACCCCTGCCATTCCGCGGCTTCTTCGGGGCTGAAGACGCGCACCACGCCGTATTCGCCGTCATAGCCGCCCTTGCGGATGACCTGGCTCCGGCGCATGCGGGCCACGGCCTCGCCCAGCGGCTCCCAGTGGCGGCGCACCTGCTCCTCGTCCATGCGGCAGAGGATGTCCAGATCGGGCCCCAGCTCGCGCAGCAGGGCCGCGTACCTGTCCTGCACCTTGCGCGAGCCGCTGCCCACGCCCAGGATCTCGCCCACCAGCTCGGGCAGGGGGATCAGGGGCCGGGCCTCCGGCTCATGGAGCAGGCTGGCGGGCGTTTCGCGGTCGGCCAGCTCGCAGACGCGGTGCAGCACGCCGATGGTCAGGGGCTTGCCGCAGACCGGGCAGATGTTGTCCAGGGCCAGGGCCTCGCGCGGTTCCAGCACCACGCCGCAGGCCCGGTGGCCGTCCAGATGGTATTTGCCCTCTTCGGGGTAGAATTCCATGGTGCCCAGGAAGCGGCAGTCCTGGGGCTGCTGTTCGGGCGGCAGGCGACGGGCCGCGGCCCGCAGGGCGGCGAAGATGCCGTCATAGGAGGGCGCGCCCGCAAAGAAGTTGGCCTCGCGGCCCAGATTGGCCCCGGAGTGGGCGTCGGAATTGGAGATGAGCGCGTAACCGTCCAGCTGGCTGACCATGCGGTTCATGCCCGGGTCCGAGGAAAGGCCCGTCTCCAGCGCGAAGATGTGGGAGGAAAGGTCGTCGAAGCAGTCCTCCAGGCGGTCGAAACCGGACTTGGAGCCGAACAGGGCGAACCACGGCGTCCAGACATGGGCCGGGATGAGCACGGCCTCGGGGCAGACATCCAGCGTCATCTCCAGCAGGTCGCGGGAGTCCAGGCCCAGGATGGGACGGCCGTCGGAATGCAGGTTGCCCACCAGCTCCAGCCGCTGCGAAAGGCGGTCGGCATCGTCCAGCGTGGGCACGAAGATCAGGTTGTGGACTTTGCGCACCTTGCCCTGACGCTTGTAGATGGAGCTGATCTCGGTCTGGAGCAGGAAGAGCGGCCCGTCGGCATCCGGCGGTGTCTTCCCCTGCAAAAAGTCCAGCTCCTCCGCCGGGCCGGACAGGCGGTACAGGCCGCTGGCCTCGTCGCGCACCAGCTGCTGGCGCAGCTCGTCCCGCCATTGCGGGTGGGTGAAATCGCCGGTGCCCAGCACGTTGATACCCTTGCAGCGGGCCCAGGCAGCCAGATGCCGGGGCGAGAGCTGTTTGCTGGTGGCACGGGAAAAGCGGGAATGGATGTGCAGGTCGGCGATGAAATTCATGGACAGGCTCCGCGATGTCAGGATGGGGAAACCGATATTGTTATGGAAAGCCGGTCGCAAGGCAAGGGCGGTGCATTCCCGTGACCGCACCTGTCAGCTGCGGTGAGGGGCTTGGACCGTCTTTGGGGGATGCAGGCACTTCCGGGTGGCCGCCATTGCGACACCGGGCCGCTGGCCGTCGTGGCTCCCTGTTTTCAGGGATGGGAGGGCGCTATCTTTTTTCCTCGTGGCCCGCGCCCAGCCAGGGGCAGAAGGCAAGGGCCCCGCGGCTCCAGCACTGTCCGTCGTGCAGGGGCAGGGGAGCTTCCAGCCGGCATTGGGCGGCAGCGTCCTTGCGCGCCAGCACCAGCACCCGTTTGGCGGCTTCTCCGGCGCGGGGGCAGAGGGGCAGGATGCGGCGGCAGCCCAGACGCTCCCGCTCCAGTGTGGAGAGCAGGCGGGACAGGTCCTCCGCCGGGAAGATACAGCAGAACAGACCGTGATGGCGCAGCAGGCGCCGGGCCGCATGGCAGAACACGGCCAGCGGATCAGACGCGCCAGGCTTGGGGGCGGGCCGCCGCTGGCGGGCATGCGGGCCGTCGTGCAGAGAGGCGGGGCCGCGCAGGGCGGCGTCGCGCCGGGCACTGGCCGAGGGGCGGCCGCTGCCCGTCAGCGCATAGGGCGGGTTGGCCAGGACGAGATGGAAGGCATTTTCGCCGCAGTCCCGCAAAAAATGCGTGTCGGCAAGGTCGCCCTGCCGGAAGCGGCACACATCTTCCAGCCCCAGAAGGCGGGCGTTTGCCGTGGCCGCAGCGCATAAGGCCGTGTCCTGCTCCAGCCCCAGAGCGTGCAGGTGAGGAGCGTTGTGTCCTCCGCGGCCTTCTCCCGTCGGCTGTCCGCCAGCGGCAGCGGAGGGTGCTTCTGAAGGCTGCGTGCAGGGGCATTGGCGGGGCAGCGCGTCTGCCTGATGGCAGTGCTCCGGCATCTCCGCCGTGCCGGACGAGAGATACAGGCACAGGCCCAGCAGAGCCGCACCGCAGCCGCTGCCAAGCTCCGCCACCTTCCGGGGGGCCGTTCCCGGCAGGGAGGCAAGGCTTTCCGCCGCGAAGGCCGCCAGCAGCAGGGCGTCCGCGCCGAAACGGTAGCTGTCCTGCGGCTGGTGCAGGCCCCGGGGGAAGAGGGCACGGGCGGTCGTGATGGCGGTATCGTTCATGGGCGTACGGTGGTGATGGCGGCTTGCTGGAGGGGAGGAGGGCGCTGTGGCGATGCCGCGGTTCGTCCTGTTGCAACGGACATGGCGTTCGCGGGCCGCCTTCCGGTGACTTTCCGCGAAACATGGAAAAGCTTCCCCACCTGAAAGGGCGGTTACATGAAAAAACAGGGCCATGCCTGCGGCATGGCCCTGTGATGCTTTACGGTTGCGCGGGAGACAGTACCGGAAAACGTGCCGGAGCCATTTCCTTTGGGCACAGACGGTATCCCCGTGGGCAATACCGTTTGTCTTTCCTGTGTGCGGGTTTTGGGGAAGAAGGGGGTACGGAGGGAACCCCTTTTTGCCGCCAGCAGCGACCGAAGGCGGCCGCAGGCCGTGCCCGTTGGCGCATAGGCGCCTTACGGGCATCGATAGCAAGGATTAAGGGGCTCCCTCCCCCGTTTTTCCGTTTATTTTGATATGTTACAGCAGGGCGCCGTCCCAGTTGAACAGGCCCTGGCGCCGCATCTCGGGCAGGCTGGAGGGCGGGTTCTCTTCCAGACGGGCGAAGAAGCTGTAGCCTGCCTGCTGGAGCTCCTGCCGCTTGGCGGTGAGATCCAGGGGCCAGCCGGGATAGAGCCAGACATTGCCGCCGTACTGGCGGGCCCAGAAGACCTCGCCCTTGGGGCTCATGAACGGCTCGTTGGGCTTGATGCCCAGCAGGCCGAAGCGGCTGATGCCCACGGGCCAGAAGCCGCCCAGCACCATGCCCAGCGGCAGCGGGCTCTGGCGGGGCAGGGCCAGGATGTCGTCGGCGGGCAGTTCGGGGCTGATGTACGCGCCCTTGAAGCCCATGTCGGCCAGCACGCCCAGCGCGGCGGCATTGGCCACGTTGCAGAAGGGCCCGGCCAGCAGGTCGAGGGCATCGCTGTGCTTGGGATCCTCGGGCCCGTCGTTCATGCGGGCCAGCAGTTCCGCCGGGAACAGGTCACGCTGCCAGGGGGCGTTGCAGACGAAGTGGCGCGCGCCTTCGCGGGTCAGGTGGGCCAGACGGCGGCGGATGGCCTCTTCTTCTTCGGGCCAGATGACGGGCGGCAGCCACCAGCAGATGCGCGGAGCGATGGTACGCGAGATCTCGGCCGTGCGCGGCGAGAGCCACAGGCCGGTGTTCTGGCTGCGGCAGCCGCGGGTCTCGCGGCCCTGCGGCATGCTGGCGCGCACCACCATCTCGGGCCGGGGCGCGGGCCTGACGGGCCGGGGCAGACGGGGCTCGCTCTCCACGGCCTTGCTGGGCCGGGTGGGCATGCGGTCGAGCCGGGCCTGCCACTCCCTGAGGATCTGCATCAGCTCGGGCTCGCGGCGGTCGATGAGGAAGACCGGCGTGCCCGCCTTGGGCGTCTTGTGCTTGGGCAGGCGCAGCATCAGGGTGCCCGCCTTGGGCGTGCGGCGCGTCACGGGCAGGGTGGCGTGCCAGCGTTCGTCTTCCACGCCCACGCGCAGATAGTCCTGCGGCAGCAGCTCGAAATGGGGCTTGAGCAGCACCTGGCCTTCGGGCGTCACATTGATCTTGCCCGCCAGCAGGCCGGAGCTGGTCTGCCCCGACGGGTCGGTGGGGATGAGGTTGTCCTTGTGCGGCAGGAAGCGGGCACGGCTGCCGGGACGGCCCAGCGCCATCTCAAGGATGGCCTCGGCGTCCTTGCGGGCCTGCGGGTCGCCGGGATTGTCGCGCAGCATGCGATAGGCCGTGACCACGTGATAGACGTAGTGCGGGCCCTTCTTGCGGCCTTCGATCTTCCACGAGACCAGATGCGGGATGTGCAGCAGGGTCTTGGCCAGCACGTCCAGCGAAAGGTCCAGACAGGAGAAGAAACGGCCGTCGCGCCCCTTGCCGGGGTTGCTGCGCTGGGGCCGGGGACGGCGCATGTCGCGGCCGCCGTCACGACCGTTGCGGCCCTGTTCGCGGGCCTGCTGTTCGGCCTGTTTGGCCATGGCCGCGGCAGCGGCGCCGCCCTGACGGTAGACGCGGCGGCAGGGCTGCACGCAGCGGCCGCGCAGGCCGCTCTTGCCGCCCATGTAGCTGGACCAGTAGCAGCGGCCCGACACGCAGTAGCACAGCGCGCCGTGGACGAAGCATTCCAGATCCAGCCCTTCGGGACAGGCCTCGCCCATGGCGCGGATCTCGTCGATGGAGAGCTCGCGCGGCAGGATGACGCGGCTGGCGCCCAGGTCCTTGGCGGTCTGCAGGCCCTGCGGGTGCGTGATGTTGGCCAGGGTGGAGAGGTTGATCTCGCCCTCGAAACCGGCCTGCCGCGCCAGATCCAGCATGGCCAGATCCTGCACGATGATGCCGTCGGGGCGCACCTGCCGGGCCAGACGATGGATGAGACGGTAGGCCGCCGCGGTCTCCTGCGGCTTGACCAGCACGTTCATGGCCACATAGACGCGGGCCTGTTCCTCGTGGGCCAGATCGGTGAGGCGCGAAAGGTCGGTAAGGCCGAAGTTCTCGGCCTGCATACGGGCCGAGAAGTGCTTCAGGCCCAGGTACACGGCGTCGGCGCCGGCGGCCAGGGCCGCGGTGAAGCACTGGGCGTCACCGGCCGGGGCCAGGATCTCCGGGCGTTCCGGGGTAGGGGCGGGCAGGATGATGTCACTCATGCGTAATAATATTCCTTGAACCAGGCCACAAAGCGCTCGATGCCGGTCTTGAGGGGCGTCACGGGCGCAAAGCCCGTGGCCTGCGACAGAGCGTCGATGTTGGCCCAGGTGGCTTCCACATCGCCGGGCTGCATGGGCAGCAGGTCACGGATGGCCTTCTTGCCCAGCGCCTCTTCGAGGGCGGCGATGAAATCGTTGAGTTCCACGGTCTGGTTGTTGCCGATATTGTAGATGCGCCACGGCGCGGAACTGGTGGCCGGGTCGGGGGTGGCGGCATCCCACTGCGGGTCGGGCTTGGGCGCCAGGGGCAGCAGGCGCACCACGCCTTCCACGATGTCGTCGATATAGGTGAAGTCGCGGCGCATGCGGCCGCCGTTGAACACCTTGATGGGCTCGTCCTTCATGATGGCGTGGGCAAAGAGCTGCAGGGCCATGTCCGGGCGGCCCCAGGGGCCGTAGACCGTGAAGAAGCGCAGGCCCGTGCAGGGCAGGCCGTACAGATGGCTGTAGGAGTGGGCCATGAGCTCGTTGCTCTTCTTGGTGGCCGCGTACAGGCTCACGGGATGGTCCACGTTGTTGTGTTCCGAGAAGGGCTGGCTGGTGTTGAGCCCGTAGACCGACGAGGAGGACGCGAAGACGAAGTGCTGCACGCCGTTGTGGCGGCAGCCTTCCAGCAGGTTGGCAAAGCCCACCAGGTTGGAATCCACATAGGCCATGGGATTGATGAGGCTGTAGCGCACACCGGCCTGGGCCGCCATGTTGATGACATGGGTGAACTTTTCGGCCGCGAACAGGGCGCTCATGGCTTCGCGTTCGGCCATGTCCTGCAGCACGAAGCGGAAACCGGGACGGCCTTCCAGCTGAGCCAGACGGTCTTTCTTGAGCTGGACGTCGTAGTAGTCGTTGAGGTTGTCCAGGCCAACCACGGTGTGGCCCTGGGCCAGCAGACGGTCACAGAGATGATAGCCGATGAAGCCCGCGGCTCCGGTAACGAGAATATGCATGCTGTCCTCCTGTTGGCGCAGACTAAGCCAGAAGCGCTTCCGGGGCAAGGGTTTGCTCTTGCCTCCGCTGCCCCGCCCGGCTATGTTCGGGAACATGAAAAATAACGAATCCACCTTTGCGTCCAGCAACGCTTCCGAAATGCGCAACAGCGCCGCCGGGACCGGCAAGAAAGCCGCCGGTGCCGCCGCTGGCAAGACCGGAGCCGCTGCCGACGCCGGCAGGGACGAGGCCATCCGTCACTGGTACAAGGGCGAGAATCGCGACACCATCATCTATCTGCTCATCGCGATCTTCTTCCTTGAGCTGATCATCGGCGGTATCGCCTTCTTTTACGGCATCATGCACGCCAAGCCGTCGCTGGCCGGAGGCCCGCCCGAAGCCCAGTTCCCCATCCTGGGCTGGGCCATCGGCGCTGTGGCCGCTCCGGTGGCGCTGCTGCTCATCGTGCATCTTTCCGGCCTCTGGGTCTCCAACACCCTGGAGCGGGAGCGCCAGCCCGGCAAGCCCGGCTCGGAACGCATGGTGCCCAAGCGGCTGCGCTATTTCTACGCCTGTGTGCAACACGCGCCCACTGTGGTCATCCTGCTGGGCATATTGCTGCTGGCCGCGGCCCTGGTCTTCGTGGACGGCATGTTCTCGGCCGTGGTGGCCTTCGGTGCCGCACTCAAGCCCTACATCCCGTGGATCGCGGGCAGCATCGCGGCCCTGCTGGCGGCCTGTTATCTGGGGCGCCTGCTGCTCATCTACCGCCACCGCCGCATGGAGCAGGAATACGCCTACCGGCGCGAGGTGCTGGAAAAGACCGGCATCGTGCTGGTGAGCAAGGGCAGCATCCCCCTCAACCGGGGCATCGAACCCTTGCAGGCCGTGGATGGTGGCGGCTATGCCCTGCCGCCCGGCCCCGCCTACACGCCTGAGGAAGCCGCCGCCGATGCCGCGGCCCTCGAAGCCGGGGAAAAGAAGGGCGACGCGCCTGCCGAGGACATCGTGGACGTGGACCCCGAAGACCTGGGCGAAGCGCCCAAGAATACGGCCGCGCCCCGCAAGGACGACGTGACCGACGCCGATGTGGTCGTGGAGGATGGCAAGCCCAGGGCCTAAGCAACACGGCCTGAGGCACCGGCATTTTTGAGCGAAGGAGTTCCTCCTCCCTCAAAGGCGGCTGCTCCCGCTGCCGTGATCGCTTCCATCGCAACGGGGAGCGTGCGGGCGGCATCCGGTCGGCCCCGTCCCTTCCCGGCGCGTTTTATTTCAAAAAGGAGAGGCTCCTTGAGGAGCCTCTCCTTTTTTATTTTTGCTTGTCGTCCGTGTCCCGGTGCGAGGCCCGGGCAAAGACGACGGCCCGCTGCGGCCTAGTAGCGGTAGTGGTCGGGCTTGTAGGGGCCTTCGACCTTCACGCCGATGTAGTCGGCCTGTTCCTGGGTCAGGGTGGTCAGCTTGACGCCCAGACGGGCCAGGTGCAGGCGGGCCACTTCTTCGTCCAGTTCCTTGGGCAGGGTGTAGACCTTCTTTTCCAGGTCGCCCTTGGCCAGCTTGATCTGGGCCAGGGTCTGGTTGGTGAAGCTGTTGGACATGACGAAGCTGGCGTGGCCGGTGGCGCAGCCCAGGTTCACCAGGCGGCCTTCGGCCAGCACGATGATGCTGCGGCCGGACTTGAGGGTCCACTTGTCCACCTGGGGCTTGATGTTCAGCTTGGTGATGCCGGGGGTGGACTCCAGGTAGTGCATGTCGATCTCGTTGTCGAAGTGACCGATGTTGCAGACGATGGCTTCGTCCTTCATGCCTTCCATGTGTTCGCCGGTGATGACGCGCAGGTTGCCGGTGCAGGTGACGTAGATGTCGCCTTCGGCCAGGGCGTCTTCCATGGTGGTGACTTCAAAGCCTTCCATGGCGGCCTGCAGGGCGCAGATGGGGTCGATCTCGGTCACCAGCACGCGGGCGCCGAAGCCGCGCATGGACTGGGCGCAGCCCTTGCCCACGTCGCCGTAGCCCACCACGACCACGACCTTGCCGGCCACCATGACGTCGGTGGCGCGCTTGATGCCGTCGGCCAGGGACTCGCGGCAGCCGTAGAGGTTGTCGAACTTGGACTTGGTCACGGAGTCGTTGACGTTGATGGCCGGGAAGAGCAGCTTGCCTTCGGCTTCCAGCTGGTAGAGGCGGTGCACGCCGGTGGTGGTCTCTTCGGAGACGCCCTTCACCTTGGCGGCCACTTCATGCCAGTGGTTGGGATCTTCCTTGTAGCGCAGGGCCAGACGATCCATGATGATCTGGAATTCCTTGTTGTCGTAGGTCTTTTCCAGCAGGGAGGGATCGTTTTCCACTTCCACGCCCTTGTGGATCATCAGGGTGGCGTCGCCGCCGTCGTCCACGATCAGGTCGGGGCCCTTGCCGTCAGGCCAGGTCAGGGCCATTTCGGTGCACCACCAGTAATCTTCCAGGCTCTCGCCCTTCCAGGCGAAGACCTTGGCCATGCCCTGCTCGGCGATGGCGGCAGCGGCGTGGTCCTGGGTGGAGAAGATGTTGCACGAGGCCCAGCGGATGTCCGCGCCCAGGGCGTGCAGGGTCTTGATGAGCATGGCGGTCTGGATGGTCATGTGCAGGGAGCCGGTCACGCGCAGGCCCTTGAGGGGCTTCTGGTCACCGTACTTGCGGATGCACTCCATGAGGCCGGGCATCTCGCGCTCGGAGAGCTGCATTTCCTTCTTGCCGAAATCGGCCAGGGCCATGTCGGCCACTTTGTAGGCCAGGGAAAGGTCCAGGGCTTTGGTCATCGTTCCATTCTCCTTGAGGAAGTATGTTGGGCCGCTCCACAAAAGGGCGGTCTGCGGCATGGTCGTTGTCCCCTGTGCGGGGATGGTGCACAGCCTTCGGTAAGGCCGCGCGGGAAATCTTGTGTGCCTTTTCCGGGCCATATCCCCCGGGACAGGTGCGCCGCTCCCCATCGGGGGCAGGCTTTCCTGAATGGAGCACGTTTGGGGGAAGATGGGGCACGGGGGCCTTCCCCCCGAAAATATCCCTAACAGGCGCGTGCCTGCACCAGCAGCAGAAACAGGCCGCGGCCCACGGCCTGCCGCGTACAGGACAGGACTTCGAAACCGGCCTGGCGCAGGCGTTCCTGCAGGCGTTCTTCGTCGAAGCCCAGCCAGCGGTCGCCGTAGCGGCTGCGCATGGTCTCGTCGTGGTGCTGGAGGAAATCGGCCACGAACAGGTGCCCGCCCGTGGTCAGGCTGCGGCGGATCTCGCGCAGGCCCTCGCCGGGGTCGGACAGGTGGTGCAGGACAAGGTTGATGCAGGCGAAGTCCGCTTCCTGGTCACGCAGGGGCAGGTGGTCCAGCTCGCCGATGCGCAGGGAGATGCGGTTCTCGTTGGCCAGATCAACGGGGTTGAAACGGCGGCGGCACATCTCCAGCATGCGGGCCGAGCCGTCCACGCCGATGAGGCTCCGGCTGGCGGGCAGCAGGCGCTCCAGCACCGCGCCGGTGCCGCAGCCCAGGTCCACGGCCACGCGGCAGCCCTCGGGCACGGCGGCCAGCACGGCGGCGGGCAGGTCGAAATCTTCCAGCACTTCGCGGTTGAGCTCGTCCCAGTCCTCGGCGATGGTGTTGAAGAACTGGCGCGTCTTGAGGGCGCGTTCCTCCAGGATCTGGGCCGCCATGGCCAGATCCTCGCGCATGGCCGTGTCCGTATGCAAAAAGGGCCCCATGGCCTGCAAAAAGTCGCTGGCCTCGCCGCAGCGCGTGGCGGCATAGAAGACCCACAGGCCGTCCCGGCGCGAGGTCAGCAGGCCCGCTTCGGTCAGGATCTTGAGGTGGCGCGAGACGCGGGACTGCCCCATGCCGAGGATGCGCACCAGCTCGTTGACCGAGAGTTCGTAATGCAGCAAGATATGCACCAGTCGCAGACGGGTCTCGTCTGAAAGTGCCTTGAAATATACCAGTGCCATGCGTGCCCCTGTACGGCGCGCCGGGCGCGCCTGCGATCTATGTATCAAATTTGCTTGATGCAAATATCAGCCTATCTGGATATAGTCAAGGAGTTCCATGTCCTCGCCTTCCGATGCTGCCCCCGACCGGTCTTCCGCTGCCGGGGAGGAGACAAAAAGACGGTTGTCGCGCAAGCGGGTGACCGTCATCACGGCCACGGCCCTCTCGTTGCTGGAGGCCTGTGGTCTTGAGCCGTCTCCGACGCGCTCGGAAAAGACGGCCGGGAAGGGGAAAAAGGCGACGCAGGGAGAACCGCCGGCCGAAAAGGCATCGACGGATGGCCTTGAGGAACGGCAGGCGGCAGGCTCGGCGTCTTCCCGCGAGCGGAACGGCGGGCGGAAAAAGAGATCTGCGCCGGACAGGGCTTCCCGGGAAGCGGCGGACGCCGTCCCACAGGAAGATGCATCGCAGGGCGTTGCCGCTACCAAAGCCGCGCTCCCGGAAATCCCTCCGGTGATCCCGCCCGCCGACACGGCCGCGGCCACGGTACCGCCGGGACCTGCCACTCCTCCGAAAAAGACGACTGCCCGGCGTCGTCGTGCGAGCGGCACGAAGGCCGCGCCGGTGGCCGAGGACGGGCCGGTTCCCGTGGCCGAGGCTGTCGCACAGATGGCCCCACCGGTAGAGGGATCTTTCGCTGTTCGGCATGCAGCTGATGCGGAGGCCGCTGTGCCTGATGCGGGGCTGCCCCAGCCTGCCGCAGGGCGGAGAGCCGTTTCCCGCGCGGGGCATCCAGCCGCATCCGGCGGGCGCGGCCGCAAGAAGGCTGCTGCGACTACTCCCGCATCCGCGGGGGAAGCCGGTCCGACCACAGCGCCGGTACCGGAGCGACAGCCTGCGGAACGACCCATGGATGCGGCGGCACTGGCTGCCGAAGCGGATCGTCTGGCTGCGGAATACGGCCTGTCGTCATCGGGCGGCGGTCTGGTGGTGCTGCCCGGGGACGATGACTGGGATGATTTTCCCGCTCCTCCGGATAGGGAAGCGTCGTCCGCCCGGACGGCGGCCCGTGGTACGGAGACGGTCCCGGCCGCTTCTTTTCCTGAGCCCGTACCGGCAGCGGCCCCCTTTGCTGCGGCGACTCCTGTTGCTCCCGCCCCCGAAGCCACACCTGCAGAGGGCAAAAGCTCACCCGGGCGCCGCCGTGGGGGCGGCACGACAGTAGCGCCGGTAGCCGGCAGCGGGAACGCTTCCGTACCGCTGGCCGGAGAGAAGGGAGGAACGTCATCAGCCGTACCCGGCGATGCGCGCATACCGGAGGGAAGCCCTGCTCCCGTACCGGGGGCTGTTTCTTCCGCATCTGCCGGACACCGCGCAGAAGGGGAGGCAAACGGGACTGCCCGGCCCGCAGCGTCCCCTGTAGCCGGGGCCCCTTGTCCTGTACCGTCTTCCGGGACAGGCATGGGGCGGCGCGAGGCCGCGTTCCGGCAGTGGGCCGCGGACATGCAGTCCCGTTTCGATGCCGGGCTGGAAGCGGAGGAAGACCGGGCGGCACGGCGCAAAGACTCGCTGGTCGTGCTGCCGCCGCCGACGGATACGGGCGGGAGGAAACGCCGGACAGCAAAGAAGGCACAGGCCGACGCAGCGGAGGCCCCGCGCCCGCGGGCGTGGATCACGCGGCGGCGCAGCACCGAACCCGGGCACGAGGCCCGCTTCGAGGAATGGCACGGCCCGGCACGGACAGGGAGCGTGCTGGAAAAGGTTTTCATCTCTCTGGGCGCGTCCCCGGAGCAGGCGAAGCTGAGCCGCTTGTGGCGCAGCTGGGATGCCGTGCTGGGGCCGGATCTGGCGCCATTGGCCCGTCCGCTGGGCCACCATGACGACAAGCTGCTCATCGGCGCCGAAGACGCCGTGCTGCTGCAGGAGCTCTATTATATGGGGCCGGAGATCGTGCGCCGGGTCAATGAGTTCCTGCAGGAGGATTTCTTCACGGCGGTGAAGGTCTCCCTGATGCTGGACCATCAGGATCTGGATGCGCCCAGCCCGGTGCTGGAGCGCTCCGCCGGGCGTCCGAAGGAAGAAGTCCCCGCGCCTTCCGGGGCCAGTCTGGGGCTCATGGATCCCGAATCGGCCGTGGCCCGCTGCTATGCCCGCTTCCTGGGCATGGAGCTGCCCGATCCCCGCAAATGACGGGCTGGAGCCGCCGGGAGGCGGGATTGACAAAGCTTTTCTTGCGATGCTAGGGTCAGCCGGTGTCGTGCTGGCCTTGCTGCTTTGTCGCTGTGGCTGCCGTCACGCTGCAGCTCAAGGGGAGGGTGCCATGCAGGATACGCTGGAAAATATCAGCCTCAAGCACGATAATGGCGAGGACATGCGCTTTCGTGGAAGCCTTTCCTCCGAGTGTTCCTGGTATGACGAGGAGCATGGCGTGCTGTGCCGCCAGAAGCTGTATGTGACGGAGAACAAGGACCAGATCTACTACATCATGCGCACCGGGGCGGAAGAACACAGCCGCCGGGCTTATCGCCTGAAGGTGCAGGACCAGACCTGCATCATCCATAACGGCAAAGCTGAAGTGCGCATGCCCATTACCCTGCTGATGCTGGCTGTGCGCGGTCTGTGCGGCATGGATGCCCGGAACGCGACCAGCCTTGCCATGGTGGAAGAAATGCTCAAGGCTGCCAACGCCTAGCCGCCGTCCGTTTTTTCCCCGAAAAGAGAGGAAAGGGATGCTTCTTCGGAAGCATCCCTTTTCGTTTTTGCGACCTCTGTTTCTGTACCGGTCATACAAATCAAAAGAGCCACCCATATGGGTGGCTCTTTTGATTTTCAGCCCTCATGGCGAGCCCCGGCAAGTCCAAGAGGTTCGCCGGGCAGATGCCCATCCCCAGGGGGGAGGCCGGAGCCTGTTCCTCCCGGGGCTTTGAAGGCGCAGCCTTTTCAAGAGCGGCAGTGCCCCTGCCGAAAGCGCATCGTCGGGACGGCTCCCGGCGGGGCGACGTCAGGCGCTGTCGGTGGCCTCAGCGACGGGCGCTGAAATGCTTTTCCGCGCTCTCGATGTCCTCGAAGCCGTACTGCTGCACCTGATGGAGCAGGTTTTGTTCGGCTTCGCTTTCGCCCTTGCGCAGACGTTCCATGGTGGCCCGATGATAGAGAGCGATAGTTTTGGGGGAATAGGTGCGCAGTTCCGCGCGGAGGTAGGTCTCCATGGAGACCCAGCCCGGACGGTCGTCACGGCTGCGCAGGGGGCGGCCCCTGTCAGCCAGCGAGGGGAAGCGGCTGTCGAGGTCTTCCTTCCAGGATACATGGGCGGCCACGATGTCGTCCACCTGGGCCATGGCTTCGGGGTCCAGCGGCGGCAGGCTGTCGGCCAGCTGGGCGTACTCCTCGGGGAAGGTGGATTCCATCATGCGGGCGTATTTTTCCGTGACCAGGTTACGCCCTTCCAGACGGGCGTTCAGCAGGTCTTCCAGATAGCTGCCCAGCAGTTCGTCGTCCCAGTTGTCCATCTGGCTGGAACGCATGATGCGGAAGGTCTTGGGATCCATCTGGCAGGAGGCCTTGCCGCCCACGTTCTGCACGTTGCTGAACATTTCCCATTCGGCTGTGACCACAGCATCTACAAGGGTCTTGTGTTCCATAGCGTCTCCTTGGCCGGGAAGGGCCGCGGGCACCGCGGCCGTCCGGCCATCTTCGGCAAGAAAGGTTTTCCCGGCATGGCCGGGAGATATGAAAAAAGGGCGCCCTGCCGGAAGCAGAACGCCCTTGTGTCAGCACGTGGCGGAGGGGGAGGGATTTGAACCCCCGGAAGGCGTGAACCTTCAGCGGTTTTCAAGACCGCCGCAATCAACCGCTCTGCCACCCCTCCGTGCGGAGCAGACCGCGCCGCCTCCTGCGCCAACCCTGCGTGCAGGGCCCATGGCCTTGGGCGGTGCTTCGTCTGCGGGCTGTCGGGCCACGGCGCAGGGCCTGCCCGTCAGAACAGCCAGAAGCATATAGCACTTTTGGGCCCGGAGCGCAAAGGGCAAGCTGCCGGAGAGCCCGGCGGACCATAAAAAAAGCGGCGCCCTCCAGAAGAGGACGCCGCCGGATCCGCTGAGCGAAATACTACTTGATGGCGTCCTTCAGGCCCTTGCCGGGGGTGAACTTGGCAACCTTGCTGGCAGGGATGGTGATTTCCTTGCCGGTGCGGGGATTGCGACCCTTGCGGGCGGCGCGCTCAACCACCTTGAAGCTGCCGAAACCGGTGAAGGTCACGGATTCGCCGGAAGCGAGGGCTTCGCGCAGAGCAGCCACGACGGCGTCGAGGGCTTCTTCGGCCTTGGCTTTGGTGGGCAGGCCGGCCTTGGCATGGATCTTTTCAACAAGCTCAGCTTTGGTCATAGTTATACTCCAAAAAAAGAGTTTCGGGTTTCAATCTGTAGGCCAGACAGGGCATCCATACGTTATGGGCTTGGCCCGTGTCAATGGAAAATGCCCATATATCAAAGTTTTCCGGGCATCAGAGCCTTTTCGGGCATACTTTTCGCATCGCTTTCGGGCGAGGCGGCCCCGGGACGCATCAGCGGATGGTCAGGAAAGGTCCACCAGGCTGACTTCGGCGCTTTTGAGCGGGTGCCCCAGGAAAAGGCTGCCGGTGCGGATGAAGCGCAGCACGTTGTCCGTGGTCATGAAGCGGTGGGAGCCCGGAGCGTCTTCCCCGCGCAGCAGACCCAGCTCGCGCAGGCGGTTCTCCACGGCCACAGCGGCGGTCTCGGCCGAATCCACGATGCGCACGTCATCGCCTACCACATGGCGCAGGGCTTCGCGGAACAGGGGGAAGTGCGTGCAGCCCAGCACCAGGGTGTCGGGCCTGTCGGGCCGTTCCGGAGAGAACAGGTCGCCCAGATAGCGGCTGGCGATGCCCTCGACGATGGGGCCGTCCATCCAGCCTTCCTCGGCCAGGGGCACGAAAAGGGTGCAGGCCCTGCCCTGGACGCGGGCCTCGGGGCACAGGGAGGCGATGGCCTGCTGGTAGGCGCCGCCGGCGATGGTGGCTTCGGTGGCGATGACCACGATGCGCTTGTTGCGGCTGGCGGCCACGGCGGCCTCGGCACCGGGGCGCACGACCCCGAGGACGGGCAGGGGCGCGAAGTGTTCGCGCAGTTCCGGCAGGGCGGCGGAGGTGGCGGTGTTGCAGGCCACCACCAGCATCTTGACGCCTTCGTCCACCAGGCGTCCCGCAGCCTTGAGCGTGTAGCGGATGATGGTGTCGCGGCTTTTGGTGCCGTAGGGCAGGCGGGCCGTATCACCAAGGTAGAGCAGGTTCTCGCCGGGCAGGCGGCCGGAGATGGCTTTGAGCACGGTCAGGCCGCCCATGCCGGAATCAAAGATGCCGATGGGCAGGGTAGCTGAGGGATTCATGACGTTCCTTCGATGGGGGACGGCTCCGGTGGGGCCTCCCGGGGCTGGCACGTTGTGGGGACAGAAGGGCGCAAGGCGCCCCTGCCTGCCGGTAGGGCGGGACGCGGCCTCCTTTCCGGGCGTGCCCCGAGGAGGGCGACGGCATCCGGTCAGGGGCATCCATGTCCCGACTGCGGAAGGATGGCTTTTTTCAGGCGGCAGGGCAAGGGAAAACGGGCGCCGGAGGCTTACGGGACGCACTTCTCCTGTCCCGGGGCGTCATACCGGCGTGCCGGCCGGGCGGTACGGGCCGCTAGAATCCCTGCCACAGATAACGCAGGGACGTGAAGAGCAGGATCAGGGCCAGCCCCCACTTGATGCGGCGCGCGGGCACGAAGCGCTGGCAGCGCGCCCCCAGATAGCTGCCCATGAGCCCGCCCAGGCCCAGCAGCAGGCCCAGCAGGGGATCGGCGCCGATGCCGTCCAGCGAGGAGAACAGGCCCAGGAAGCCATAACCCAGCACTCCGGCCAGCGAGGCCAGGAAGGTGCCCAGCAGCAGGGCCCCGGCGATGGCATGGACGGGCAGGCCGAAGATGCTGACCAGGAAGGGGGAAAGGATGGCGCCGCCGCCGATGCCGTAGATGCCGCCCGCCAGACCGATGCCCAGGCTGAGGGCCGCCAGGCGCGGGCAGCTGACGGAGTGCCGTGCCTCACCGAACGTGAAGACCAGGCGGGAACGGTCCCAGCGCTCCACATGGATCCGGGCCATGCCGCCCCCCTTGCGGGCGGGCGCGGCGGGCCTGCGCAGGTCGCGGAACATGCGCCAGAAGATCCAGAGCAGCAGCAGACCGGCAAAGACCTTGAAGCGGCTCTCGTCCGGCAGCCAGTAGACGCGGATCAGCGAGCCCAGCACGATGCCGGGCAGGGTGCCCACGGCCACGGTCAGGGCCAGCGGCCAGAGCAGGCGCCCTTCGCGGGCATAGCGCACGATGCCGCCGGGACAGGCCAGCACGTTGAAAAGATGGTTGGTGGCGCTGACGCCGGGGCTGGTATAGCCCAGAAAGCTCATCTGGAAAGGCAGGAGCAGGAAGGCTCCCGACAGGCCGCCCATGGACGTGACGAACGAGATGCCCATGGCCGCCAGGACGGGCACCAGGGGGTGACACTCGATACCGGAAACGGGAAAGAACATGGACCACCTCCACAGGTTGTGCGACGGGGTAAAAGCAGAGTAAACTGATATGGATATTTTTGTCACGTTTTATTTTTTTACTAACATATGGAAAATAAAGAGATAAAAATAAAATAAGCGTGATTTTTCAGGGTGCTTTCATCACTATTTTGTATAAAATAGTGATAAATTGGGCTATGCGGCGGCCCTCCGGCCCCGCAGGGCCGGGGCTGCGGCCCGGTCACGCAGCGCGTCCCCCGGGGGCACATTGCCTGTGCCGGGCGAAACGCGTATATTTCAAGCTTTCCCATCACCGTGCAGCAAAGGATTTCTTCATGCTCGCCATTCTCGAATACAAGGCAGGCAACCAGACCAGCGTGCGCCGCGCGCTGGAGCATCTGGGCATCCCCTGCCGCATCACCGCCGATCCTGCGGAACTGGAGCAGGCCCAGGGCATCATCTTTCCCGGTGTGGGCGCCGCCGGGCAGGCCATGGAGGCCCTGACCTCCGCCGGTCTGGACAGCGTGCTGCGCCGTGCCGTGGCCGAAGGCCAGCCCCTGCTGGGCATCTGCCTGGGCTGCCAGATCCTGCTGGAGCACAGCGAAGAGAACGACGTGCGCACCCTGGGCATCGTGCCCGGCCGCTGCGTGCGCTTCCCCGATCATATGAAGGAAGAGGACGGCAGCCCCGCCCCCGTGCCGCATATGGGCTGGAACAGCCTCGATGTGGTGCGTCCGGGCCGTCTGCTGCACGGCATCGAGCCCGGTGCGGAATTCTATTTCGTCCACAGCTATTATGTGGAGCCCGCGCCCGAGCTGGTCATGGCCACCACGGTCTACGGGAAGGAGTTCTGCTCAGTCTACGGCCGCGACGGCCTGTGGGCCGTGCAGTGCCATCTGGAAAAGAGCGGCCGTCCCGGCCTGACCGTGCTGCGCAATTTCTACGATTACTGCGACGAGGTGCGCCATGCTTAGCAAACGAGTCATCCCCTGCCTGGACGTGCGCGCCGGCCGCCTGACCAAGGGCATCAAGTTCCAGGGCAACGTGGACATCGGCGACCCCGTGGAGAGCGCCCGCCGCTATTATGAGGAAGGTGCGGACGAGATCGTCTTTTACGACATCACGGCCTCGGCCGAGGAACGCGGCATCTTCCTGGACGTGGTGGAGCGCGTGGCCTCGCAGATCTTCATCCCCTTCAGCGTGGGCGGCGGCATCTCGTCCGTGGCCGACATGCGCGCCGTGCTCAACGCCGGGGCCGAAAAGGTCTCCATCAACTCCGCGGCCGTGCGCAATCCCGATCTGGTGGCCGACGGCGCGGCGGCTTTCGGCTCGCAGGCCATCGTGGTGGGCATGGACGTGCTGCGCGTGCCCGTGAGCGAGAGCATCCCCTCCGGCTACGAGATCGTCATCCAGGGCGGCCGCCGTCGCATGGGCATCGACGCCATCGAATGGGCGCGCCAATGCCAGGAGCTGGGCGCGGGCGAGCTCTGCGTCAACTCCATCGACGCCGACGGCACCCGTGACGGCTACGAACTGACCCTGACCCGGGCCATCGTGGACGCCGTGTCCATCCCGGTCATCGCTTCCGGCGGCGCGGGCGCGCCCGAACATATGTACGATGCCGTGAGCAAGGGCGGTGCCTCGGCGGCGCTCATCGCTTCCATCGTGCACTACGGGCAGTACACCATCCGCCAGTGCAAGGAAGTCATGGCCGAGAAGGGCGCCAAGGTCCGCCTGACGTGGTAGCTCCCGAAGCCCGCTGGCAGGCCCTGCTGCCCGTGCTGCGGCACTGGCCGCTGGCCGTGGCCTTTTCCGGCGGGCTGGACAGCCGTTTCCTCTGTTTCGCCCTGCGGCGTGCGGGCTGCGACGTGCTGGCCCTGCACGCCACGGGGCCGCATGTGCCGCAGGCCGAGAGCGAGGCGGCGCGGCGCTGGGCCCGGGCGCAGGGGCTGCCCCTGCTGGAAGTGCGGCACGATCCCCTTTCCCTGCCCGAAGTGGCGGTGAACAGCCGGGAGCGCTGCTATGCCTGCAAGCGGGCCCTCATGCGCCGTCTGCGTGGGGCCCTGGCCGCCGCGGGCGGTTGCCGCATCCTCTGTGACGGCAGCAATGCCGACGATCTGACCGCCTTCCGGCCCGGACAGCGGGCCGTGCGCGAGGCGGGCGTTCTCTCGCCCCTGGCGCTGGCCGGGCTCCATAAACAGGAGTTGCGCGATCTGGGCGCGTCCTGGGGCCTGGACGACCCGCAGCAGGCCGCCCGGCCCTGCCTGCTGACCCGGCTGGCCTACGGCATGAGCCCGGAACCGACCCTGCTGTCCCGTCTGGCCGCTGCCGAGGCCGATCTGGCCGCCTTGCCCGGTCTGGGGGATTTTCGCCTGCGCCTGACGCCGGAGCCTGTCCTGCAGGCGGCCGTGCTGCCTGACGGCCTGCGGCCGCAGGTCATGCAGGTGCTGGACGCCCACGGTTTTAGCGGGGCCGGGATGGTGGAAGGGACGGTCAGCGGCTTTTTTGACCGCGGAGCGTGATGTTTTTGGAGGGAATCCCCTCATCTTTGCTGTCGATGCCCGCAGCTTTCTGCATCGTGCAACGGGTAGGGCCTCCTCCCGTCGCTGCCGGTACACGAAGGCCTTCCCGGCGCCCCGATGAAGGGGGGAGGATATTTTCCCCGGAAAAAATAAAACGCGCCCGCGAGACCTCTGTCTCGCGGGCGCGTTTGTTTTTGACAGGGATATGCCCTCCCATGAGCTGGAGGGATGTCCTGTTATGAAAGCGCGCTGGGGAAGGGGGAGTTTGAGGGGGGAACCCCTCTCGCGCTAGCAGCGACCGGATGGCGGCCCGCAGGGCCGTGTCCGTTGCGACGCAGGAAGCTACGGGCATCGACAGCAAAGATGAGGGGTTCCCCCTTCAAAGATCCTTCCCCGTCCTTTGCAGATATGGCCTTACCGGACGCGCAGGGCCTCGGTGATGATGGCCGCGTCTTCCTCCGGCCGGGCTTTGACGTTGAGTTCGGCGTTGCCGCCGTGGCAGACGAAGCCCTCGGGGCCGTGTTCCACCACACCGGCGGAGATGACCTGCCCGTAGGGGAGCTGGTCGCGCATGTCGGCGTGGTCCACGCGGCGGGGAAAGATGAAGGGCACGGGCTGGCCGGAAAAATCTTCCATGATCAAATACTTCATGACCTGCCTTCCTGTTATTGCTGGCGCTGGGCGCGACGGTTCTTGAGGTACTGTCGCACGGCGCGGTTATGATCGTCGAGGTTGGTGGAAAAAGCGTGGCGGCCGCCGTCGGTGATGGCCACGAAATAGAGGTACTTGTGCTCTTCGGGCGTGATGGCCGCGGCCAGGGCGCTGGCGCCGAACGAGCAGATGGGGCCGGGCGGCAGGCCGGGACGCTGGTAGGTGTTGTAGATGTTGTTGGCGTCGTCCAGATGGCGGCGGCGCAGGTTGCCGTCAAAGTTGGGCCCCAGCCCGTAGATGACCGTGGGGTCGGCCTGGAGCGCCATGTTGATGCGCAAACGGTTGGCATAGACGCCGGCCACGCGCGGCCGCTCGTCGGCAAAGGCGGTCTCCTTCTCCACGACGGAAGCCAGGATCACCAGACGGCGCAGCTCGTCGCGGGAGGGGCGTTTGCCGTCGGGCCAGAGGGCGTCGCCCTTGCGCCAGAAGTTGTCCACCATGCGGCCGGCCACGGCACGGGCCTGGGCCTTGTCGGGCACGTCGGCCTTCTTGAGCAGATAGGTGTCCGGCATGAGGAAGCCCTCGGCCGAATCGAAGGGGATGCCGTAGTGGCGCAAAAAGGCCGGGTCCGTGATGACGGCGCGGAAATCCTCAAAGCGCACCAGCCCGGCGTCTTCCAGCACCTTGGCGGTCTGCCACCAGGTCAGGCCTTCGGGCACGGTGACGCGGAACAGCACCGGCTGGCCGTTGACCAGGGTATCCAGCACCTGTTCCGGCAGCCAGCCCGTATTGAGGGCAAAGCGGCCGGCCTGCAGGCGGCTGTCCCACTTTTTGTAGCGGGCCAGCAGCAGGAACTTGCGTGCATCGGTGATGAGGCCGCGTTCTTCCAGCTTGTCGGCCACACGGCGCACATTGGCGCCGGGTTCCACGTCGAAGAAGGCTTCCTGCCCCGGTGTGGCCGGGGGCGTCTTGAGGAAGGTCCAGGCCTCGTACCCCGCCCAGCCGGCAGCGGCCGCCGCCAGCAGGACAAGGACAGCCACGATGCGCAGTACGGTCTTCATGCCGGCCTCCGCTGGTCAGGGCTGAGGGAAAGAAAGGACTCCAGGATGCGCACGGCGGCCTGCTGGTCCAGCACGGCCTTGCAGCGGCGGCCCGTGCGGCCCACCTCGCGCAGTTCGCGCTCGGCGGCCTCGGAGCTGAGCAGCTCGGACATGAAATAGAAGGGCAGGGGCACGCGGCGCTTGAGGCGCTCGGTGACGTTGCGCACCTGCCGGGTGGTCATGCTCTCGGTACCGTCGGTGAGCAGGGGCAGGCCCATGACCACGGCGTCGGGGCGCTCCTCGAGGATCCGCCCGGCCAGCGCCGCCAGGAATTCCTTGCGGTTGGCGTAGTCGGCCAGGCGGATGGTGGTCAGCGGATAGGCCATGATGCCTTCCGGGTCGGTGGCGGCCAGGCCCGTGCGGGCCAGGCCGTAATCAATACCTACCCATTTCAAGGCGTTTACAGCCCCATCTTGGCGCGCACTTCGGCCAGCGTGGCGGAGGCGAAGGCGCGGGCGCGTTCGTTGCCGGCGGCCAGGATCTCGGCCACGGCACCGGGACGGGCCGACAGGGCGGCGCGGCGTTCCTGCAGGGGAGCCAGGAAGGCTTCCAGGTTCTTCAGGAAGCGCTTCTTGCATTCCACACAGCCGAAGCTGGCGCCGGTACAGCCGGTGCGGATCTCGGCCTGCTCTTCGGGGCTGGCCAGCAGCACATGGTAGGGGAAGAGGTTGCAGACGTCCGGGTTGCCGGGATCGCTCTTGCGCAGGCGGGCCGGGTCGGTGAACATGCCGCGCACCTTGGGCTCGATGTCGGCCATGGTGTCGCGCAGGAAGATGCCGTTGTTGTAGCTCTTGGACATCTTGCGGCCGTCCAGGCCGGGGCACTTGGCCGCGGGGGTGAGCATGGCCTGCGGCTCGGGGAAGAAGTTGCCGCCATAAAGGTAGTTGAAGCGGCGGGCGATCTCGCGGGTCAGCTCCATGTGGGGCAGCTGGTCTTCACCCACGGGCACGCCGTGGGGACGGTACATGAGGATGTCCGCGGCCATGAGCACGGGGTAGCAGAGGAAGCCCGCGTTGCCCAGGTCCTTGTTGGTGATCTGCTGCTGCTGTTCCTTGTAGGTGGGGTTGCGTTCCAGCCAGGAGACGGGGGTGATCATGGAGAGCAGCAGGCTCAGCTCGGCGTGTTCCTTGACCGCGCTCTGGCGGAAGATGACGCACTTTTCGGGATCCAGCCCGGCGGCCACCCAGTCCTTGACCATCTCTTCCACGTTGGTGGCGATGTTGGAGGGGTCGGCATAATCGCTGGTCAGGGCGTGCCAGTCGGCCACGAAGAAATAGGCTTCCTCGGTGTGCTGGAGTTCCACCCAGTTCTTGAGGACGCCGAAGTAGTGACCCAGATGGAGCGGCCCGGTGGGACGCATGCCCGAAACCGTACGCGGACGAACAGTGCTCATTTCAAGATTCCTTTAGAAGTTCCGTTACTTACTTGATACCGACAAGCGAAAGCAGCAGATCGCTGCCCCCGCCGATAAGAGGCCCGAGGATGTGCCCCAACAGGCCCGTGGCCAGCAGGAGCACCAGGATGATGAAGCCGTAGCGCCCGGCGCTCATATAGGCCCAGGCGGCGCGCGGCGGCAGGAAATAGGCCACGATCTTGCTGCCGTCCAGCGGCGGGATGGGCAGCAGGTTGATCCAGGCGAGGCAGAGGTTGATGTTCACCCCGGCCACCAGCATGAGCAGGAAGTAGCGCGTGGTGTCCGAGATGTCGGGGCTGGGCAGCATGGCCACCACGGCGCCCAGGACAAGGGCAAAGCCGATGGCCAGCAAAAAGTTGGTCACGGGCCCGGCCAGGGCCACCCACATCATGTCGCGGGCGGGGTCGCGCAGGTTGCGCACATTGACCGGCACCGGCTTGGCCCAGCCGAAGATGAAGCCCGTGCCCAGACTGGTGAGCAGGAACACGGCCGCGCCCAGGGCGTCGAAATGCGAGACGGGATTGAGGGTCAGGCGGCCCATGAAGCGGGCGGTCTGGTCCCCCTTGCGGGAGGCCATCCAGCCGTGGGCCACTTCATGCATGATGATGCCGAGCAGGGTGGGGATCAGGTAGACAGCGAAACGCTGTGCGTTGAATGCAAAATCGAACATCTGCCGCAAGTACCATGCAACGGGTCAAATGTCGATATGAGGGGCGGGAAGGGCAGGGGGCCTCCCCGGCCCCGTAGATGTCATTTGGCAAGGGGCATCCTGTGCCAGCGGGGGCCGCCGGTCAGGGCGTGGCTCGCGTCGATGAGCGCGAACAGCTCTTCGGGCGTGATGCCCCCGTCCAGAAGGATGGAGACCCAGTGCCTTTTGTCCATATGGTAGGCGGGCAGGATGCCCGGCGTCCCGCTGATGAGCAGATCCAGGGCGCCGTCGGACTTCAGGTTGATGATCTCCACCGGTCCGTCTCCGGCCAGGCCCAGCCTGTCCGGGGGCACGTCCATGATCAGGGCGTACCACTTCCGTCCCTGCTGGTGGCGCAGGACGGCATAGTGCGGATACCGGGCCCAGGGGTATTCCGGTTCCGTGCCGAACTTTTCCCTGACGTAGGCGAGGATGGCGCCACGCGCGGGCATGACCGGTCTCCGCGGGCCTAGCCCACGCTGGCGACTTTGCGGACCAGCAGCTCGTCGTTGGGCCAGATCTGGCGGTCGGGGGTGAGCAGTTCGCCGTCGCGGGCCACCAGGGCGCATTCTTCGGCCAGCCCCAGGGCCGTCAGCAGCTGGCGGGAGGTCTTGGGGCGGGGGATGGAGAGCCAGTGGTCCTCGGGCTGGAGGCGCACGGTGACGCGCGCGCCGGTGTGTTCGGGTTTGACGCAGTGGATGTGGCGGGGAGTCTCGCTCATGGCTAGTTCCTTCGAGGCCTGTTGCCGGGACCTCGTGGCCGCACCGGCAAAGCCCGTTCTGCAGTGACGTCCCGGGCGGCGGGGCAGCCCTCCCGGGATGGATTTCCGGGAAAGATGCGGGGCCGGGGACAGGAAAGCTCAGCATACATACGTTGTTCTGTCCGTCTTGTCCATGTGCCGGGCATGCGCTGGGCGTCAGGGATCCTGTAAGGCAGCGGATCTTTTTGCAGTTTTCAGGGAATCAGGAATCAGCCTTGCGGACCGTGGAATAAAAAAATAAATAAATACATTATGTTATAATTAAATTATAAATTTTTCTCTCGTGGCCATATTGACATTGAATTTCATTTTCATCATATACTTGAGTCGTGCGGGGCCTACCTGCCGCTGAGGAGGATCTTGTATGACTCTTGACGACGTCCACTCCATGTCCCGGTGCACGGTAAAACGGGTCACGGCAAAAGGTATGCTGGGGCAACGTCTCAGTGACATGGGATTTTGTCCGGGTATCTGCTTTCTGTTTGTAAGGCGTGCACCACTCCGGGATCCTATCCACGTGCAGATCGGATCCTATCATGTGGCACTTCGCAGCGGTGAGGCCAGGCATATAGAGCTGGATTCCTGCTCTCCGTGCCCGGCAAGGTAAGGAGCCAAGTCATGGAACAGATCCTTACCGTTCTGGCCGGGCAGCCCAATTGCGGCAAATCGACCATCTTCAACATGCTCACCGGCGCCCGCCAGTATGTGGCCAATTACCCCGGTGTGACCGTCGAGAAAAAGGCGGGAAGTTTCGTGCACGGCGACACGCGCGTCGAGCTGGTGGACCTGCCCGGGACGTACAGCCTGGCTTCCTGGTCGCCGGAGGAGATGGCCGCCCGGCAGTTCATCGTGGAAGAGGATCCGGCACAGATCGTGGCGGTGCTCGATGCCTCGACGCTGGAAAAAAGCCTGTATCTTTGCCTGCAGCTTCTGGAGATGCGTCGGCCCACCCTGGCCGTGCTGAACATGATGGACGTGGCGGCGAAGCGGGGTATACGGGTGGATGCCGATGCCCTTTCCCGGGCGCTGGGCATCCCGGTCATCCAGACCCAGGCCAGCAAGGGGATCGGGAAGCAGGAATTGTACAGCGCCATCACCGCGCGTCACGGCCGTTCCGGCAGCGCGGAGATCGTCGATTACGGCGAGCTGGAAACGGATATCCGGGAAATCACGCGCCTGCTGCCCCGGCAAGGGGTCAAGGGCTATCCTTCCCGCTGGTTTGCCATCAAGCTGCTGGAGCAGGACAGCCTTGCCGAGGGGCTGCTCGCTTCCGTGGATACGGAAGACGGCCGCATCGCCGCCCTGATCCGCCAATGCCGCGAGTCCTGGGCGACGCGGCACGGTGAGGATATGGTCAGGAGCATCGCCCATGCCCGTTTCGCCCAGGCGCGGGACATCGCGGCACGCTGCTCGGAACGCCTGGAGTTCGTCACCTCGGTGACGGAAAAGGTGGATGCCGTCCTCTGCCACCGTTTCTGGGGCCCGCTCATCCTGCTGGGGATACTGTTCGTTTTTTACCAGGCCTCCGTCACGCTGGGCAATTATCTGGCCGCCCAGGTCTGGCCGGTCTGGGGCAAGCTGGAGGTCTGGGCCGCCGCCGTCCTGCCGCAGCAGGGCTTTCTGGAAGATCCCGTCCTGACGGCGCTGGGGTTGTGGATCGTCAAAAGCATCACGGCAGTGCTGAACTACCTGCCCATCTTCGTCATCATGTTCGCCCTGGTGGCCATCCTTGAGGATTCCGGCTACATGGCGCGCATCGCCTTCATCCTCGACAGGATCTTCCACCGTTTCGGCCTGCACGGCCAGTCCACGCTGCCCCTGATCCTCGGCGGTGTCTATGTGGGCGGTTGCGCCATCCCCGGCGTCATCGCCACGCGTGCCATCCCCGATGAGCGGGCCAGGATGGCCACCATCCTCATCGTGCCCATGATGAACTGTCTGGCCAAAGTCCCGCTGTATCTGCTGCTGGTGGGGGCCTTTTTCAGCAGCCACGCGGGCTGGGCCATGTTCTTCATCGGGACGGTGACGCTGCTCATGGGCCTCATCGTGGCCAAGATCCTTTCCCTGACCCTGCTGCGCGGGCACAACCCCGCCCCGTTCATCATCGAGCTGCCCATCTACCACATGCCGTCGGTCTACGGGGTCATCCGCCAGACCGTGGACCGCATCTGGATGTTCCTGCGCAAGATCGGTTCCGTTGTGGTGGCCGTGGCCGTCATCATCTTCGCCCTCATCAATTTTCCCGATCTGCCGGCCGAACGGCTCGCCCATTATGAGGGGCAGCAGAAGGCCCTTGAGCAGGCCTTCCTGGCAGCGGTGGACAAGACCTCGTTCAAGGGGCGTCTTGAGGCCGCGGACATCGTACCGCTCCTGCTCTATCAGGAGGATCTTCGCGAGCGGAAACGCGGTCTGACGCAGGCCGAGGCCAATGCCGTCAACCAGGCCGCCCTGGAAGAGAACCCCGTCTATGCCGCCGTGGCCCTGCGCCAGGGCAAGGACGGCAAGCTGCTGGCCGGGGAATTGCGCAAGATCGACGGCAAACGCAAGACCCTGCGGCGCGAAATCCGCCAGGAACGTTTCGAGGACAGCTTCCTGGGACGTGCCGGCAAGGCGCTGGAAAGCGTCACTGCCGGAGCTGGCTTCACCTGGCGCATCAACGTGGCCCTGCTTTCCGCCCTGGCTGCCAAGGAGAACAGTGCCGCGACGCTGGGCGCCATCTATGGCCTGGACGGGATGAGCATCGGCGAAGGCATGGCCTCGGTGAGCGGTTTCACGCCCCTGCATGCCCTGGCGCTCATGCTGTTCATGGCTCTTTACCCGCCGTGCGTGCCTGCGGCCATCATGGTGAAGACACAGACGCTGTCCACGCGCTGGATGCTCTTTTCCATCCTTTTCCAGATGACCGTCGGCCTTATGGTGGCCACCCTGGTGTTCACAGGCGGATCCTGGCTCGGCCTGAGCGGCTTTGAAGCCATGTGGGCCTACTACGGTTTCTGCCTTGTCCTGCTGTTGCTCCTGGCACTGGTACCGGCCGGGGAGGAACAGCAAAAGCCCGGCCCCGTTGCCGGCCCCGCCCGTCCATAACCCCAAACCCTGTTTGTGCATGAGGAGGAATCTATGTTCAGGTTGTTTGCTTCCCTGGCCCTGGCCGCCGCGGTGGCCCTGCCCGGCGCGGCTTTTGCCCACAGCGCCATTTTCGACTGCTTCGACAATGGTGACGGGACCGTTTCGTGCCAGGGGGGATATTCTGACGGCTCGTCCGCTTCGGGCGTGAGCATCAAGATCAAGGACGCCAAGGGCGACGTGCTGCGGGAGCTCAAGCTGGACAGCAACAGCGAGGTCTCCTTCCCGAAGCCCGAAGGGGACTACAAGGTCATGTTCGATGGCGGTGAAGGCCATTCCATCGAGCTCGACGGCAAGAAGATCGTGCAGTAGCCCGGATCGTCCCACAGAAACATAAGCGAGGTTGCTATGAAAAAAATGTCCTTTGCCGCGCTGGGCCTTGCCGGCGCCCTGCTGCTTGCCGCCCCCGCCCAGGCCCATTTCATGATGGCCTATACGCCGCAGACCGCTCTGGAAAAAGCCGCCGATCTGGATTTCCGCATCGTCTTCACCCACCCTGCCGAAGCCGGCCACATGATGGACATGGGGGGCGTGAAGGAATTCTATGCCCTGCACCAGCGCGGTGACGGTGAGGCCAAAAAGATCGACTTCAAACCCCTGTTGAAGGAGATCACCTGGAAGAACCCGGACTCCAGCGCCCCGGCCTTCTCCGCCCTGGTGCCGCGCAAGGAGCTGCGCAGCATGGGTGACTACATGTTCGTCATGGTGCCCGGCTACTATTATGAGAAGGAAGAAGACGTCTATATGCAGCAGATCACCAAGCTGCTGGTGAACGTGGGCGGCATCCCCGGCAACTGGAACACGCCGGCGGGCCTGCCGTGCGAGATCGTGCCCCTGGCCAAGCCTTACGGCCTGTGGACGGGCAACGTCTTCCAGGGCCAGGTGCTTTCCAACGGCAAGCCCGTGGCCGGTGCCGAGGTGGAAGTGGAATACATGAGCCATGAGCCGAACCTCAAGAAGAACGGCCTGTCGGCCAAGTCTTCCGTCAAGTATCCCAATGGCGTCATGGTGACGCAGGCCATCATGACGGATGCCAACGGCGTCTTCACTTTCGGCATCCCCAAGGCCGGCTGGTGGGGCTTCGCGGCCCTCGGTGTCGGTCCCGACAAGAAGCACGACGGCAAGGAACTGTCCCAGGATGCTGTGATCTGGGTACAGGCCGTCGACATGAAGTAGCTCATCCGAGCACAGCACTCATTCGCAAGGGGCACGGGTGGTCCGTGCCCCGACTGCAAACCTTCCTTCAGAAAAGGCCGGAGCAGGGACCCCGCTCCGGCCTTTTTGCCGTCGTGGCGGAAGATTGCAGTGGTGGGAAAACGTACTCGGCGGACGGATGCCCCGGATGCGCGCAAGGGCGTTCGCGCCGTCTTATGGCCGTGGTTCCGTCCGGCAGTCCCGGCCGCATCCGACGAAGGCGGTGTCCGTCTGCCTCTCCGGTACCGTCCGGGACAGGCTCCCGGGGCGGCAGAGCGCCCGGCAGTTCGGCAAGCGGAGATAGAAGGTGCCGCCTTTACGCTTCCACGGGGCGTTACGGCCAGCAAAAGAAAGGCGGGACAGCCAGGCTGTCCCGCCTTTCAGGAACAGGGGGCCCCCCCTGCCGGCATCAGCTCCGTTCGTCAAGGAGCAGCAGAGGGATCAGGCTGAAGATGCCGCCCCCCAGGACCATGCCGACCTCAAGCCAGCGGCTGCCCGTGAGTTCATGCCGCCGTGCGAGACGCAGGCCATGGAGCAGGGCCAGTACCAGGCAGAACGGCAGGGCAAGGGAAGCCCAGCGGGGAGAGAGCGTGATCTCGGGCGAGAAGGACTCCCGGTCTTCATGGGTGAACGTCAGGCGGAAGGGGAAGATGGTGTCGGCAAGGTGATGCTGCCAGACGCGTTGGGCACGGGACATGTGGTGCGAAAAGGTCCGTAACGGGAGAAGCGGCGTGTCCGTCAGTGCCTGCGGCAGCCTGTAGACAGCGGCATGCAGGTGTGTCGCGTCCGATACGACGGCCGTGAGGTAGAGGGGATCGAAGATGAGCTTGCAATCCATGCTGTCAGGCTCGTAATGCGGTATGGACAGCGGCAGCAATGCCGGCGGCAGTCCGGCTCCGCGCTCCTTCATGAGCCAGACGGTCTTCTCATCATCCAGCATCAGTCCCAGCCAGCGACGTTCCCGGCTTTCGGATACCAGAACGTGGCGGGGCGTGACGCCGGACGGTAATGGCACGGCCGTCACTCGCGGCTGGTCATGGTATCGCAGCAGGTGGAAGAGCGCCCCTGTCCCGTCCACCAGAAAGACGCCCCCCTCATATGGCTTGAAGGTGGTGAAGTTCCCCCCTACATGTCGGGCGGGAAAACGGAATCCCGCCGCGAGCAGAGCGTCGGTAAAACGCCTGCTCAGGCCCTGGTCCGGTGTGTTGCTGTCGGCGTTGAGGAACTGCATCCCTGTTGCCGTCAGGCGGAAGCGGTCGTCCGGGTAGACCAGCGCCACCTGTCCAGGATCGGCTTCCAGCAGGGGCAGATATTCCCGTGCAGGCCCCTTGCCGTCAAGCTGGCGTGCGGGCAGTTCCAGGACCCGTCGTGAGCGCTCGATATCCTCACGTTGCAGGATCCTGCCTTCAAGGCGGACGGGGAGCAGCCCGCGGGCCTCCATGTTGCGGAAATAGATGAAGGGCAGGGCCGCCTCGAATTCCAGCCGGTCATGGTAACCGCCGTCTTCGTCCTTGTAGACGATATCGGCATGGTGCCCGTCGGATTTTTGGGCGGCTTTTTCGTCCTCGCCGTGGACCTGTTCCGTATAAATGAATTTTTTCAGCACGGGACTGAAGAAGGCATGTGTTTTGTCCAGCGATTTGAGCAGGGCCATGTCATAGAGCTGTGGCAGGCCCCAGGACAGGATAAGAACGGACATTAGGGTAAGGCAGAGCAGGGCTGCGGCACGCATCATTCGATTCTCCTGTGCCGGTAGTTCAGGGCGGGCAGCAGCAGGCCCGTGGCCAGGACAGGCAGGCCCGCTGCGAAGAAGGGCAGGCTGGGGGCGAAGGCTCCGGGAGCTGCCCGGGCAAGCAGGAGGGGGCAGATGCCCGCCGCCAGCATCACGCCGAGGAGCCGGGCCTTGCGTTGGGGTTCCAGAAGGCAGAAGGCAAGGCACAGATAGGCATACAGGCCCGCGAGGAACCAGGGGGCAGTCGTCAGCAGGGCCAGGCGGGCCGCCTCAGGAGGGAACGCACTATGGCAGAGGAGGACGAGAACGAGGGCATCGAGGCCATAGAGCAGCGTCAGAAAAAGGAGCCCGAACAGCAGATGGGCCAGTATCAGGGGAGCCATGCCGCAGGGAAGATGCAGGGAGATGCGGAATCGCTCGTCACGCATTTCCGGCAGGAACTGGAAGCAGCAGAAGACAAGGGCGCTGCACAGGGGAAGGTAGGCCAGAGGCGCGTAGGGGATCTGACCCAGGTCCAGCACCCTGTACCAGACGATTTCGGGATGGTCCTGCAGGAAAAGACGGCGGATGGCCAGCCAAAGCCAGGTCATGAAGGCCAGATTTCCCGCGCACAGCAGGGCCATGCCCGCGCGGGTCTTGAGAAATTCCTTGAAAAAGATGCTTCGCAGCAAAACTATCATCCCGCTACCTCCTGCCGGTATAGCCGATGAAGGCATCTTCGAGGTTCATGGCTGTCGGGATCATGGTTGCCGGGGACAGGGACAGGCCAGTGCGGGCCAGGGCCTCGGCCATGCCGGAGGCCGTGACGAAGCCGAACAGTTCATAATGGTCACTGTGGGCTTCTGCATTGATGAGACCATCGGGCAGGGGATGCCTGCCGCAGGCCAGGGCGTCCAGCCGGTCACGGGCAGTGGCGTCAGGAACGTCCCGGTGCTGCAGGCGATAGCAGCGGAACGTGTCCATGAAATCCCGAAGGGGCAGTTTCAGGGCATCGCCGCCACGCCGGAGAAAGATGGCTTCATCCACAAATCGGTCCATGTCCTGGATGACATGGGACGTAAGGATGACCGTATGCCGCCCGTCACGCAAAAATTCGCACAGGCAGTCCACAAAGAGACGCCGGTAACCGGCATCAAGGCCCAGTGAGTAGTCGTCCAGTACCAGCAGGTCCGGATCCTGGGCCAGCATGAGCCCCAAAACGACCTGTGAGCGCTGCCCTTCGCTCATATGGGCGATGCGATGCGTGGAGGGCAGGCCCAGGACATCCACAAGGGCATGATAACGTTCCGCTTTCCAGCGGGGATAAAAAGCCGCCATAAAGCGTTCGACCTGGGCAATGGTGAAGAAATCATAGGCAAGGTGGCGCTCAAAAAGCAGGCCTACCCTCTCCCGGGTAGCGGGCCGTATGGCATGGGCGGGGTCCCCGAAGATACGGCAGCTGCCGCCCAGCGGCTTGAGAAAGCCCATGATTATCTTGATCAGCGTCGTTTTGCCGACGCCGTTCTTGCCCAGCAGACCGTAAATCTTGCCCATCTCAAAAGAGAGCGACAGATCTTCATAGACCTTGTGCTTTCCATAGGCGTGCCGGAGATGGTCCACGCAGACCGGGGGAAATCGCATACCTCCTCCTTGCTCTTTTTTTGACAGGTCTATATGAAAAAGAAATTCAATGTCAATAATGCAAGCATAGGAGGAGGAACAATGAAGAATCTTCTCTTCATTCTGGCAGTAGCGGCCCTGTTGGGGGCACAGGCATCGCCTGCGGCAGCGCACAGTGCCCTGCTGAACTGTTTTGACAACGCTGATGGGACGTTCACCTGCCAGGGCGGTTACTCGGACGGTTCGTCGGCAACGGGTATCAGGATCGTGGTGCGGGACAGCAGCGGCGTTGTTTTGCAAGAGGCCCGTCTGGACTCCAACAGTGAGGTGACCCTGAACAGGCCACAGGGGGATTTTTCGGTATTGTTCGACGGTGGGGCCGGTCATTCCGTAGAGGTACGCGGCGATTCTCTTGTGCGTTAGAAGGGGGACTCCGCCCTGTCATCCGGCTCTCCGGCAGGCAGGATGTGAAGGACGGCAGGAAGGACAGGGCATACCGAGAGCCCCTGGCGGTACAGTCCGGCCACTATGGCAAAGAATGCCGGGCGGGCGATGCCTTGAGTCATATGCGCGCTGGTGTCTTTCCGGATCCCGGAGGGCAGACAATACCTGTCTCGGTATGAAGGAAAGGCAGGCTGTCTTTCTCCTCTCTTGCCCCTGCTGAAAGTTTTGGGAAGGGAAAGGGGGAGCGCGAGGGGGAGAGGGAGAACCGTTTTCCAAAACGGTTCTCCCTCTCCCCCTCGTCTGTTCCTTACTAAAACGCCACCCACCAGTACAGCAGGGTGACCACGGCCATGCTGACGGCGCGCAGGCCCTGGTTGGCCAGGATCAGGCGCAGGGCCAGGGCCGGGCGGTAGAAACCGGCGTAGGCGGGCAGCTGGTGGCGGATGGCCCGCATGGGCGTGGACAATATGTTGCCCACCATCAGGGCAAGCACCACGTCGCGGGCCTCGAGGCCGCCGGTCTGGAGCACGCTGCCTGCGGCGCCCAGGGCTGCGCCCAGCTCGGCGGCCAGATGCAGCACGATGATGCCCATGGCCTGGGGCTTGAGGAAGGCCAGCCATTCCATGTGCATGGCCAGCCACTCCTCGGCGGCGGTGAACAGGCCGTAGCGCTGCAACAGATACATGATGATGTAGACGGGCACCGTGAAGCAGACCAGCTTGGGCACTCGGCGGCGGAAGCGCTTCCAGGCCTTGCGGGCGGCGGCGCGCCAGCCGGTCTCGCCGTCGGCGGCTGCCGTGCAGGCCAGGCAGCCCTGCGGCGGTGCGGGCAGCAGGCGGCGGGAAAAGGCGATGGTCAGGCCGGTACGGCCCACGGCGGCCAGCAGGGTCAGGCCCACATAGACCACGGCGGGCCAGCCCAGCACGGGCCAGGTGAGCAGGAAGATGGTGGGCGTGTGGACCAGATAGGCCGGGAAGCTGTTGAACAGATTGGCCAGCATGAGTTCCCGGCCGTCGATCTCGCCTTTCTGGTGGCTTTCGGAAAGCAGGCCGTTGGCCGCTGCCGGGGAGACGAAGGCCAGGGAGAAGGCCGCGCCCGCCACGTCGCGCAGATGGGCGGCCCGGGCCAGCGGGGTGGCCAGGCGGGCCAGATGGCGCGTCCAGCGCAGGGCCTCCAGCAGATTGGCCAGCAGCAGGCCCACGCACAGGCCCAGCAGCAGACGCAGCAGGGGCCAGAGCAGGCCTTTCCAGAGCAGGGCCAGGGAATGCAGAGTGTCAGGGGAAAGGATATCGTTCATGGGCAGGGCGCGGGATCAGGCCTGGGCGGCCGTGAAGCCCGTGTCCTCGGGCAGGTCGGGACCGGCGGCGAAGGCGCGGGCCAGTTCGTCGCAGCGTTCGTTCTCGCGGTGTCCGGCATGGCCGCGCAGCCAGTGGAAGGTGACCTTGTGGGTGCGCAGCAGGGGCAGGAGCTGCTTCCAGAGGTCCACGTTGAGCACGGGCTTCTTGTCGCTCTTGATCCAGTTGCGCTTTTGCCAGCCGGCCAGCCAGCCTTTTTCCACGGCGTCACAGACGTATTTGGAATCGGTGTAGAGGTCCACCTCGCAGGCTTCGCGCAGGGCGGAGAGGGCCGCGATGACGCCGCCCAGTTCCATGCGGTTGTTGGTGGTCAGGCGGGCGCCGCCCACCAGCTCGCGGCGGGCCGTGCTGCCCACCAGGCAGAGGATGGCGGCCCAGCCGCCCCGGCCGGGATTGCCCAGGCAGGAACCGTCCGTATAGATGATGACTTTCTTCATCAAGAATTCCTTTGTGGTTTGAGACCTCCCCCTTCAGGGGGAAAAGGGAATTTGACAAGACGGCGAAGCCGATGAAATCCTTTTCCGTAACTTCTCCCTTCAGGGAGGGGCGATCCGCACGCCCCCTATCCGCCGGTCGCGGAGGCGGTAGCCGTTGCCCGCACCAGCGGGCTTACGGATAGCGACAGCGCTTTCATGGGCTGTCTTGCCGCGTAACACATTGCTGTCTTTATCCGTAGCTTCCTGCGTCGCAACGGCTAAAGCTCATTCGGCGGATGGGGCGACTGTGGATTGCAACATGACCGCGCAGTGTAGGAAAGAAGCGGGGCGCTGGCAACGGGGCCTCCCCGGGTGTGCCCGCGCGCACAGCGGGAGCAGCAAGGCAGGGATGGCGCGGGCCGGGCCGTGGTCTTCGTTCTGCAGGCTGGACTTTGCGGAACCTTTGGGATATGCTTTTCTACCAAAAATTAATGGGGGCATCACCCCCGTGGAGGACATCATGGCTCACAAGAAAATTGAGCGTAAAAAGGAACTGGATCGCCGCCGTCATCGTCGCGCTGAACGTCTGAAGCAGCGCGTGCGTGAAGCCAAGGCCGCCAAGGCCTAGTTTCCGCGGACAGTTCATTGCCGGTTCCCTGCGGGGAGCCGCGAATTTCAGCACAACGGCCGATGGCCCCGGACAAAAAAAGGGGCTGTCGTGGCCGTTCTTGCGTTATAGCTATGCCCATCTACGAATATCAGTGTCCCAACTGTCAGAAAGTCTTTGAAGAATGGACCCATGTGACCGACATGCAGGCACAGGAGCCCTGCCCTGATTGCGGCACCCCCTCGCCGCGGGTCATGTCGCACACGTCTTTCGTGCTCAAGGGCGGCGGCTGGTATGTCAGCGATTACGGCTACCGCAAGGGCATCAAGGACGAGAACAGCACGTCCACCCCTTCTTCTTCCGCCTCCTCGTCGACGAGTTCCACTTCTTCCGGCAGCACTGCCAGCAGCACTTCCGGAGGCTCGGGTTCTTCCACCTCCTCTTCGTCGACCCCTTCCGCGTGAGGTACCTATGATTGAGCGCTACACCCGGCCCGCCATGGGCCGCATCTGGACCCTGGAGAACCGTTACCGCGCCTGGCTGGCTGTGGAAGTGGCCGTGTGCGAGGCCTGGGCCGAACTGGGCCGCGTGCCCGCCGAGGCCGTGAAGACCATCCGGGAAAAGGCCGACATCGACGTGGACCGCATCCTCGAGATCGAGCAGACCACCCGTCACGACGTCATCGCCTTCCTTACTTCGCTGGAAGAAAAGGTGGGCCCCGACGCCCGCTACATCCATCTGGGCTGTACGTCTTCCGACATCGTGGACACCGCCAACGGCTATCTGTTCATGCAGGCCGGCAAGCTCATCGTGGAAGACATCGAAAAGGTGCTGGCTTCTCTGGAAGCCCTGGCCCGCAAGCACAAGGGCGTGCTCTGCATGGGCCGCACCCACGGCATCCATGCCGAACCCACCAGCTTCGGCCTCAAGATGACCGGCTTCCACGCCGAGTTCCAGCGCCATCTGGAGCGCGTCAAGGCCGGTATCGAGAGCGTGCGCGTGGGCAAGATCTCCGGCGCCGTGGGCACCTACGCCTTCCTTTCTCCCGAACTGGAGGAAAAGGCCCTGACCCGTCTGGGCCTGGCCGTGGACCCGCACTCCACCCAGATCGTGCAGCGTGACCGCTATGCCCATTTCTTCACCTCCCTGGCCATCCTGGCCGGCGGCATCGAACGCCTGTGCGTGGAGCTGCGCCATCTGCAGCGCACCGAGGTGCTGGAAGTGGAAGAAGGCTTCGCCAAGGGCCAGAAGGGCTCCTCGGCCATGCCGCACAAGAAGAACCCCATCTCCGCCGAGAACATGGCCGGCCTTGCCCGCCTGATCCGCAGCAATGCCGTGGCTTCCATGGAGAACCAGGCCCTGTGGCACGAGCGCGACATCAGCCATTCGTCCGTGGAGCGCGTCATCATGCCCGACTCCACCATCCTGGCCGACTACGTGCTCAACCGCCTGTGCCGCCTGCTGGACGGCCTGGTGGTCAAGCCCGAGCGCATGAAGGAGAACATGGAGCGTTCCTACGGCCTGTACTTCTCCCAGCGCGTGCTCACCGCCCTCATCGCCACCGGCCTGCCGCGCCAGAAGGCTTATGAGGCCGTGCAGCGTCTGGCCATGCAGAGCTGGGAGACCCGCAAGCCCTTCCCCGAGCTGGTGTGCGCCGATCCCGACATGCATGAACGTCTGGGCGATGCCCAGCTGGCCGAACTTTTCGATCCCACCTACTATCTTAAATACGAAGACGTCATCTACAAGCGCGTCTTCGGCAATTAGGAGGCTCCCGTGCAGCAGTCCATCCTGGAGATCAAGCGTCGTCTGGCCCGCCTGCTGGTGGAAAAGTCCTACCGTGAAGGCGACTTCGTCCTGGCTTCCGGCCGTCGCAGCGACTATTACTTCGATTGCCGCGTGACCGCCCTGCATGCCGAAGGTTCCTGGCTCATCGGTACGCTGTTCAACGACCTGCTCAAGGACGTGCCCGTGGTGGGCGTGGGCGGCATGACCATGGGCGCCGACCCGCTGGTCTCCGCCACCACCGCCATCTCGCATGAACTGGGCCGTCCCCTCAACGGCCTGCTGGTGCGCAAGGAAGCCAAGGACCACGGCACCGGCCAGTTCGTGGAAGGCCTGGGCAACTTCAAACCCGGCGACAAAGTGGCCATGCTGGAAGACGTGGTGACCACCGGCGGCTCCCTGCTCAAGGCCTGTGACCGCGTGCGCGCCGCCGGTCTGGACATCGTGGCCGTGTGCTGCATCCTGGACCGTGAAGAAGGCGGCCGCGAAAAGCTGAAGGAAGCCGGTTACGAACTGCACTCCCTCTTCACCCGCAAGGAACTGGTGGAGATGGCCCGCTCCTAGGGCTTTTTCGCTGGAGCGTTCCCGGCATGATCCGGGGCATGGCGGGGATGACGCCCACCATGGTTCCCGCTCCAGATCCGTCCCGGACCGGGGATACACTGATCGTCAAAGGGCAGCCTTCGGGCTGCCCTTTTTTGTACGCTTTTGTCCGGCACAGGCCGGGGGGCTGGGCGGTAAGCGCCTGTGCCGCACGCTTGCCTGCCCGGATTTTTGCCTGCGGCAGGGCGCTGACAGGCCTGGAAAGCAGCGTGAAAGGTCACAGGAAAAAATTTTTTGAAATTTTTTTCAGGAAATTTTTCCGAAGGCCGCCGAAAAATGTGATGGCGCAAAGCTGCCGGAAATGTGCAGGCTGAAAAACTTTGTCACATTGATGATAGAGATGGTTGTACGCATATCGATTTTGATTCATAATGTACTTTTGACGTAGTAACACAAAAAAATAAAGTATATTTTGCATCATATACAGTTTTATGATGTTCATTTGTTTGGCTTGTTCGTTATTTCTTAAAGTGTATGGAAAGTCTTTTGACTGTTTGTGTGAACAGTCATGGCGGGACTATGTGCATTGCGTAACAAAGTGCGCGTTTTTCCGTGTAAAACCGGCGTAAAGCAGAGCCCGGCCCTTTGCAGCGATGGTGAAAGCGTGCTAGCGTGTTTTTGTGCCATCCGCTGTGGCACGGGCATTCCGGCCGGATGCAGAGGGCTGTCCGGGCGGAAGATATCAACGAGAGGACAGGGGCGAGCCCCGGGAGGATGGAAAAGTGGAGCTTTACAAGCTGTTGGAAACCTTTAACGGACTTTTGTGGTGTCCGGTCATGCTGGTGCTGCTGGTAGGCACGGGCATCTATCTGAATATAGCGCTGCGCTTTTTCTCCTTCCGCAACTGGGTACGAGCTTACAAGTGCCTGTGGCAGGGGCGGTCCCATCAGTCCGAACACGGCGAGATCTCGCCGTGGAATGCCCTCATGACTGCTCTGGCCGCAGATATCGGTACCGGTAACGTGGTGGGCGTGGCCCTGGCCATCGCCGTGGGCGGCCCCGGCGCCCTGTTCTGGATGTGGGTCACGGCCCTGGTGGGCATGATGACCAAGTTCAGCGAAGTGCTGCTTTCCGTGCACTTCCGCGAAAAGACCCCCGCCGGCAACTGGGTGGGCGGCGCCATGTACTTCATCAAGAACGGCCTGGGCCCCAAATGGGTCTGGCTGGGCACCTGCTTTGCCGTGTTCGGCATCTGCGCCTGTATCGGTACGGGCGGCATGGTGCAGGCCAAGGCCATCACCGACAATATCTCCGGCACCTTCGGCCTGCCCACGTGGCTGTGCGGCCTGATCCTGGTGGGCCTGTGCGTGGCCGTGCTGCTGGGCGGCGTGCGCCGCATCGGCGCCGTGGCGGGCAAGATCGTGCCCTTCATGGCCATCATGTATGTCTTCATGTGCCTGCTCATCATCGGCATGAACATCGAAAAGGTCCCCTCCGTGTTCTGGTGGGTGATCTCCGACGCCTTCCAGCCCACGGCGGCCACCGGCGGCTTTGTGGGCGCCACGGTGATGATGGCCATCCGTCAGGGCATGGCCCGCGGTATCTTCTCCAACGAAGCCGGCCTGGGTACCGCTCCCATGGCCCACGCGGCCTCCACGGCCGAGACCCCGCTGGTGCAGGCCTCCATCGGCATGCTCGACGTCTTCATCGATACCATCATCGTCTGCAGCATGACGGGCTTCGTGATCCTGGTGACGGGCACCTGGACCGCCGGTTCCTCCGCCGCCAGCATGATGACCTCCATGGCCTTCGAACAGGCGCTGCCCGGTGTGGGCCAGTTCGCGGTCACCATCTGTCTGACTTTCTTCGCCTTCACCACCATCCTCGGCTGGTGTGTGTACGGTGAACGCTGCGCCATCTACCTGTTCGGCGACCGGGCCCAGATGGTCTTCCGCCTGGTGTACTGCCTGGCGGTGGGCGTGGGTTCCGTCCTGGCCCTGGATGCCGTGTGGCTCCTGGCCGATACCTGCAACGCCCTTATGGCGCTGCCCAACCTTACCGGTGTCCTGCTGCTGAGCCCCGTGCTGTTCAAGATCGTACGGGACGAGGTGGCCCGGGACGACCGTTTCGTCGTGTAGGCAACCGGGGGGCGGGCCCCGGGCCCGCCCCTTTGCAACATATTCCATGACATAGCCTGAGGAAGGCAGCCTTCGGGCCGGCGCTCTCCGTCATCGGGGAGCGGGTCTTGGCGCTCACCCTGAAAACGGCCTTTTCCATGGAAAAAGACCGGCAGGGAGAAGGCTGCGGAGCTGGCAAGGGCGCAGCGGCGCCTCCGTGACGGTCCGGCATGACGGACTGCCGGCCGGGACGCCGGAGGCTCCCATCCCGTTCACCTTTTGGAAGAGGGGCAAGGCATTGCAAAAACGTTACCTTTCCATCGCCATCCTGACGGCCGTCCTGGCCGTGACGGGGATCGCCGGCTATCTGCTGCCGGCGGGCCCGGTCGCGGGGGACAAGGAACCTGCCACGCGTCGCATCCTGTTCGACAATGCGGGCGGTCCCGTGGTCTTCGACCATCAGAAGCACAGCCGTCTGCTCAAGGAAGAGTGCGCCACCTGCCACCACGAGAGCCTGCAGAAGACGCCCGACAAGGCCATGGCCTGTGCCAGCTGCCACGGCGTGGCCCTGGACGATGCCTTCAAGGCGGGGCATGCCAAGAGCTATCCGGCGGAAAGCTGTGTGACCTGCCACCATTACGAACTGGCGGCCAAGGACTGGGGGCACCAGCAGCACAGCGAGGACTTTGGCGTGGACTGCACCTCCTGCCACCATGCCGACACGAACATCGAGCCCGAACCGCAGAGCTGCGCCAACTGCCATGAGGCCGGGGCCCGGCCCACCAACAAGGCTGCCGAGCCCGGCACGCCGCCGGTGCTGGCCGATGCCGTGCACGCGCGCTGCGTGGCCTGCCATCAGGATCTGTTCGGCAAGGCCAAGAACTGCGCTTCCTGCCATGAGCTGAAGCCCACGCGCAAGGATGAGGCTGCCGTGAAGGGCAAGGTGAACGCCCTGTATGCCGACTGCACGGTCTGCCATGTGAAGAAGACGCCGGACAAGCTGATCCCCGGCCGTATGGACGCCTTCCACGGCCAGTGCATGGGCTGTCATGAAAAGCTCGGCAAGGGCCCCTTCGGCAAGGACAAGTGTGCCCAGTGCCATACCAAGTAGTGAGGCGGGTATGAAAGAAGTATTCCAGATGTTGAAGGACCCGCGTTTCCACCTGGTGTACGGGGTGACGCAACGCTACAGCAACGGCCCGGAACCGCGCCGCGTGCGCCTCAACCGCGAGGGCTACAAGCTCGTGGAAGGCGTGACCAAGAAAGCCCTGGTCTACCCGCGCATGCGCCTGGCGGTGCATCCTTCGCCGCTCAAGGGGGACGCGTTTTCGCCCATCTTCGGCCGCATCACCGACGTGACCGAGCGCAGCCTCTTCGTGGAGGCCATCGAGCCCGACGAGGCCCTGCGCGCCCTGGCCGACGGCGTGGAGAAGGTGGACCTGATCAATGACGAACGCACGGGCCAGGAACTGGCCGTGCTGCTCAAGAGCCTGGGCCTGAACACCAAGAGCCTGGGCCAGCAGTGCGAGACCCTGATCATCAACGGCCTCAACCCCGACCCCGGCGTCACCTGGGCCGAGCCCATGCTGCTGACCCACCAGGGCACGCTGCGGGCCGGTCTGGCCGTGCTGCGCCGCCTTTCCCCGGCCAAACGCATCCTGCTGGCCGTGCCGCGCGAGATGCACCTGCACTTCGACGACGTGGAAGTGGTGCGCGTGACGGCCCGCTATCCGGCCAGCGTCGATGCCCTGCTGGTCAAGAGCGTCACCGGCAAGGAAAAGCCCGAAGGCGTGGGCGTGGTGGGGCTCCACAATGTCTGGAGCCTGGGCCGCGTGGCCCGCACGGGCCTGCCGCTCATCGAGTCGGTAATCACCCTGGGCAGCTACACCCACTCCGGCAACTATATCGTCAAGGAAGGCAGCATGCTGGGCGAGCTGCTGGAATTCGCCCACATCAAGCTCAACAGCGGCGACACCCTGGTTCGCGGCGGCCCGCTGCGCGGCGAGAGCATCGACCGCCTGGACCGCAGCATCACCAAGGGGGCCACGGGCGTCTTCGTGGTGGAGGCCGGCACCGTGCCGCCCATGGAAGGCCACAGCCCCTGCATCAACTGCGGCGCCTGCGTGCTGATCTGTCCCGCGCGCCTGAGCCCCAGCATGCTGAGCCGCAACGCGGAATTCGCCCTGCACGAGCGCTGCCGCGACGAACACGTGGACTGCTGTCTGGAATGCGGCCTGTGCGGTTATGTCTGCATCGCCCGCCGTCCGGTCCTGCAATACATCCGTCTGGCCAAGCACAAGCTGGCCCAGGCCGATGAGGCCCGCCGTCTGAAAGAACGGGAGCTGCGTCCCGCGGCGCAGCCTGCCGCCGAAGCCAAGGAAGGAGAAAACTGATGCCCGCTGCCGCTCAATCTTCCGTTTTGCTGGCCATGAGCGCCCCGCCGTACTGGCATTGCGGGCGCACCGTGCGCCGCCAGAGCCTGATGACCCTCGCGGCCCTGCTGCCTGCCGTCATCGGGGCCGTCTGGACCTGGGGCCTGCCCGCCGTACGCGTCATGTCCCTGTGTGTGGCCGTGGCCGTGCTCACCGAGGCCGCCTGCCAGAAACTCATGGGCCGCGAGCTGGCCATCGACGACTACACGGCCGTCTGTTCCGGCCTGCTGCTGTCCTTCATGCTGCCGGCCGACGCCCCCTGGTGGATCGCGGTCATGGCGCCGCTCATCGCCATCAGCCTGGGAAAGATGGCCTTTGGCGGTCTGGGCGCCAACCCGGTCAACACCTCCGTGGTGGGCTGGGCCGTGCTCTTCGTCTCCTTCCCCCTGTTCATGGAACCCAATGCCGTGCAGCTCAACGCCGCGTCCATGGTGGACCCGCTGGTGCGGCTCAAGTTCTTCGGCTGGGCCGATGCCGGCAGCATCCCCCTGCAGGACCTGCTGCTGGGCCAGCAGATCAACGGCCTCGGCGCCGGGCAGGTGGGGGCGCTCTTCCTGGGCGGCTCCCTGCTGGCGGCCCGCGGCATCATCCGCTGGCAGATCGCCCTGGGCTTCTTTGCCGGGGTGGCCGGCCTGGCCGCGCTCTTCTGCATGAGCAGCCCCGCCACCGACGCCTCGCCCCTGTTCCACCTGTGCACGGGCTCGGTCATGCTGGGCGGTTTCTTCCTCATCACCGATCCGGCCAACGCGCCGTCGCGCCCCCTGCCCATGTTCCTGTACGGCCTGCTGGGCGGCGCGCTGGTGATGACCATCCGCAAGTACGGCATCTACCTTGACGGTGTGCCCTTTGCCATTCTGCTGGCCAATCTGGTGGCCCCGCTGCTGGATTCCATCCGGCCCAAACCTTTTGGAGTGCGCTAGCCATGGCCGATATCCTGCGAATGATCGTCGTCCTGTCAGCCCTGTGCGGCCTTTCGGGCTTTGCCCTGTCCTACCTCAAGATGGTTACTGCGCCCGTCATCGAGGAACAGGTGCTGACCTATGTGCAGGGACCGGCCATTGCCGGGGTGTTCACTGATATCGACAACCAGCCCATCGCCGACCGCAAGGCCTTCGAGACCGAAAAAGGCCGGGTGCTGGTCTTTCCCGCCATGCGTGACGGGAAGCTGGTGGGCGTGGCCCTGGAAGCCAAGGGCAAGGGCTACGGCGGTGACGTGGGCGTGATGGTGGGCTTCAATGTGGCCAACGACACGCTGGCGGGCATCGGCACCACCACCCTCAAGGAAACGCCCGGTCTGGGCATGCGTATCGCGGAGCCCGGCTTCACCGGGCAGTTCAGGGGCATCGCCGCGCCGGTGGGCCTCAAGAGCCAGGGGGGCAGCATCGACGGCATCTCCGGCGCCACCATCTCCTCTTCGGGTGCGGTGACGGCCGTGAACCTGGCCGCCGAGGCCTACAAGGCCCTCAAGCCTGAAATCCTCAAGACCTGGGGCAACAAATAAGGAGCCGGCCATGAGCAGCGTCATGCAAGAATTCACCAAGGGGCTGTGGAAGGACCTGCCGCCCTTCCGGCTGGTGCTTGGTCTGTGTCCCACGCTGGCGGTCACCAACTCCGCCAACAACGGCCTGGGCATGGGTGCGGCGGTCATCTTCGTGCTCGTGCTCTCCAACATGATCATTTCCATGGTGCGCGGCATCATCCCCAAGAAAGTGCGCATCGCCTGCTTCATCGTCATCGCGGCCTCGCTGGTGGTGGCGGTGGAACTGCTCATGCAGGCCTATGCCTACCCGCTCTACCAGCAGCTGGGCATCTTCGTGCCGCTCATCGTGGTCAACTGCATCATCCTGGCCCGCGCCGAGGCCTTCGCCGCCAAGAACGGCGTGGCCGCCTCGGTGGCCGACGGCCTGGGCATCGGCCTGGGCTACACCATCTCGCTGACCTTCCTGGGCTCCCTGCGCGAGATCCTGGGCAACGGCACCTGGTTCGGGAACCCGATCATGTGGGACGGCTTCCAGCCGTTCACCATCATGGTCCAGGCCCCCGGCGCGTTCATCTGCCTGGGCCTCATCCTGGCGGGCATGAACGTCATCAATGTCTGGCAGTCCCGTCGCAAGGGCGGCCAGATGGTGGAAACCTCCAGCTGCGGCGGCTGCAAGGCGTGCAGCATGTTCCAGCAGCGTCAGGAACAGTAGCCCGCGGGCTTTCGCAAGGATGCGCGTATGGATATCTTCCAGCTTTTCATCTCGGCCATCTTCGTCAACAACATCGTGCTGGCCCAGTACCTGGGCAACTGCCCCTACCTTGGCTGCTCCAAGGAAAAAGGCGTGGCCCTGGGCATGGGCGGCGCGGTGATCTTCGTCATCATCGTGGCCACGGCCTGCACCTGGCTCATGCAGCGTTACGTGCTGGAGCCCTTTGGCCTGGGCTACCTGCAGACCATCGTCTTCATCGTGGTCATCGCCTCGCTGGTGCAGTTCGTGGAGATGTTCCTCAAGAAGATGGTGCCGCCCCTGTATGCGGCCCTGGGCATCTTCCTGCCGCTGATCACCACCAACTGCGCCGTCATGGGCGTGGCCATCCTGGTGCAGCGCGAGGAATACGACCTGCTCACCTCCGTACTGTACGGCGGGGCCTCGGCCGTGGGCTTCACCCTGGCCCTCCTGCTCATGGCGGGCATCCGCGAGCGGCTGGATACCTGCCGTCTGCCCAAGGCCATGGCCGGGACGCCCATCGCCCTCATCATGGCCGGCCTGATGTCGCTGGCTTTCATGGGCTTCAAGGGCATGGCGCAATAACGCGGACTACGGGCTTTTGACTGCCGCTGGGCGGCAAGGAGAGGCATATATGGTTTTCGTTTCCATCATCACCCTGTTCGGATTGGGGCTCGTGGCCGCCATCCTGCTGTCCATCGCCTCGCGCGTCTTCTACGTCAAGGAAGACCCGCGGGTGGAGGCCGTGCTGGAGGTCCTGCCCGGGGCCAACTGCGGTGGTTGCGGCTTTGCTGGCTGCGAAGGCTACGCCGCGGCCGTGGTCTCCGATCCCGACATCCCGGCCAACAAATGCTGCGCCGGCGGTGCCGATACGGCCATCGCCGTGGGCGAGCTGACCGGCAAGACCGTGGCCGAGGCGGAGCCCCTGTTCTCGCTGCGGCGCTGTGACAAGCTGGCCGGCAACGTGGCCCTGCGCTACCAGTACCAGGGCATGCCCTCCTGCGCGGCGGCGGCCATGCTGCGCGGCGGCACCGATACCTGCCACTGGTCCTGCATGGGCTTCGGCGACTGCGTGCAGGTCTGCCCCTTCGACGCCATGCAGGTCAAGGACGGCGTGGTGCGCGTGGACATGTCCCGCTGCACGGGCTGCGGCATGTGCGTGTCGGCCTGCCCGCGCGGAGTGCTGGAGCTGGTGCCGCGCCGCCATCGTGTGGCCGTGTTCTGCAATACGCGCGACAAGCTGCGTGCCGTGACCGAAGTCTGCGACGCGGGCTGCATCAATTGCGGCCGCTGCGCCAAGGCCTGTCCGGCCAAGGCCGTGAGCAACGTGGCCGGGCGCATGGTGGTGGACCAGATCAAGTGTGTTTCTTACGGGCCCGATTGCGGTGAGGCCTGCGTGGAGGCCTGTGCCCGCCACATCCTGCGGCGAACCTGCCCCACGGGCATCGAGGCCGCCAATGTGGCCAGGATGAAGGATGACAGCGATGGCGACGGCGCTGCTGGGGGCGGCACCGTGCCTGTGACCGGAAAGAATGACCGCCCCGCACAGGAGAACTGCAATGCCTAAGACCTCTCGCCGAGATTTTTTGCGCTGGACGCTGGCCGGCAGCGGCCTGCTGCTGGCCGGTGCGGCCTCCGTCCTGGAGCCCGCGCCCGCCCGGGCCGTGACGCGCCTTGGCGCGCCCATGCAGCAGACGGCCCTGTTCATGGGCACCATGGTGAGCATCACCGTGGCCTGTCCCTCGTCCACCCAGGCCCACGATGCCATGGATCTGGCTTTTGCCGAGGGGCGCCGTCTGGAAGCCCTGCTGACCCGGCATGACGCGGCGGCCCCCCTGGGCGTGCTCAACAGCCAGGGCAGCCTGCGTGACGTGCCGCCCGAGCTGCTCAATGTCTGGCAGCGGGCCCACGGCATCTGCCATCTGACCGGCGGTGCCTTCGATGCCACTGTCCTGCCCCTGGTGCGCCTGCTGGAGAGCCGCAGCAATCCCGAAGGCGAGTTGGAGCTGCCCGAGAGCGACCTGCGCGAGGCCCTGGCCCTGGTGGATACCGAGGCCGTGTACGCCGGTCGCGACGGGATGCGTCTGGAACGGCAGGGCATGGGCCTGACCCTGGACGGCATCGCCAAGGGGCATATCGTGGATGCCATGTCCGCCGTGCTGCTGCGCGCGGGCTGCGAGAACCATCTCATCAATGCCGGCGGCGACATCCTGGCGCGCGGGCACAAGGCCCCGGGCGTGTTCTGGCGCGTGGCCGTGGAAGATCCGGAAAAGCGCGGCCACTACCCGCAGGTGCTGGAGCTGTACAACCAGGCCATCGCCACGTCCGGCGGTTATGAGATGCACTATGACGCCGAGGGGCGCCATCATCACCTGCTGGACCCGTCCACCGGGCGGAGCCCCGTGCTGGGCAGCATGAGCGTGCTGGCCGCCACCTGCATGCAGGCCGATGCGCTGGCCACCGGCCTGTCCGTCCTGCCCGCCGGGGAGGCCCTGACGCTGGCCGACAGCCTTTCGGGCTGCGCCTGCGGCCTGCTGCGCCGGGACGGCCGCCTGCAGGTCTCCCGCCGCTGGCCTGCGGAAGCCTGATACTGATCGTTCATGGATGCAAAAAGCCCGTCCCCCAGGGGACGGGCTTTTTCCGTTTCCGGCACCGGCCGTTCCTGTTCCCCATCCCGGCAAGCCCGCTCTCCGCGATCTGCCGCGGTATCCTGCCGCCGGGCCTCAAAAGGGGCACGGCAAAAGGAGGCAAAAGGGGAGGAGGGAACAACGTCCGGGACGTCTTTCGGCCGCTGGCGGCCATCCGGGGAGAGCGACTTGGTCCGCCGCCGCATCCGGCGGCTGCCGCAAGGCATGAAAAAAGGGAGGACGTCGTCCTCCCTTTTTTGTCATATCGTGCGCCGGGTGCCCTAGCGGCTCCATTTGAAGGTGAAGACCTGCTCGGTATCGGGATGCAGGCTCAGATGCACGGGGCAGGTGTGGGCGGCCCGTTCGATCATGGTCTTTTCCTTTTCGGAGAACTCACGGTCGGGCATGTTGAAGATGATCTCGATCTTGCCGATGCGGCGCGGGTTGGCGCTCATGGTCTTGCTGATCTCGATGGTGGTGCCGGTCACGTCCACGCCGTGGTTCCGGCCGTAGATGCCGATGATGGTCATGGCGCAGGCGGCCAGGGCCGTGGCGCAAAGGTCGGTGGGGCAGAAGGCCTCGCCCTTGCCGTTGTTGTCCTTGGGGGCGTCGGTGACGAGTACGGTACCGCTCTGCTGGTGCACGCATTCCACGCGCAGGTCGCCGAGATATTTGGCGGTGATGTCTGCCATGGGGGAACTCCTTTTTTGCCCCAGAATGCCCTGTCCGCTCCCCGGACGCAAGAGGTATGTCCGTAGTCAGGGAAAACGGTTTCGAGGCTTCTGGGGGCCTTGTGGCGTTATGCCGGGCCATGTCCGGGATGCCGGACCGTTCCGGCCATGAAAAAAGGGGAGGCGCCTGCCTCCCCGTACGTTCGGAACAGCGGGATCGTCCGCTGCTTTAATCGTTGGCCAGACGGGCGGCGTCGGCGCGACGGCGCATGCGGGCCACGCGTTCGCGCAGACCGGCGCGGTAGGCGTCCAGATCCTCGATGCGGGCGCGGGCCACGCCGCTTTCCATGGCGGCACGGGCCACGGCGGGCGTCACCCATTCGATGATGCGCGGATCCAGCGGGCTGGGGATGATGTAGTCGGGGCCGAAGCTGAACTTCTTGCCGCCGTAGGCCTTGCTCACTTCTTCGGGCACGTCTTCGCGGGCCAGCATGGCCAGGGCCTCGGCAGCGGCCAGCTTCATGGCTTCGTTGATCTCCGTGGCCTGCACGTCCAGGGCGCCGCGGAAGATGAAGGGGAAGCCGGACACGTTGTTGATCTGGTTGGGGCAGTCGGAGCGGCCGGTGCCCATGAGCAGGTCGTCACGGGCGGCCTTGGCTTCGGCGTAGGTGATCTCGGGCACGGGGTTGGCGCAGGCAAAGATCACGGGATGCGAGGCCATGCTGCGCACCATGTCCTGCGTGACCAGACCGGGCTTGGACAGGCCCAGGAACACATGGGCGCCCTGCATGGCTTCGGCCAGGGTGGCGTCCTTTTCCTGCGCGAAGGCGGCCTTGGTGGGATGCAGCTTGTCCTGGCGGCCCTTGTGGATCAGGCCCTTGCTGTCGAACATCCAGATGTTCTCGCGCTTGACGCCCAGGCTGACGTAGAAGTTGGCGCAGGCGATGCCGGCGGCACCGGCGCCCACCACCACGACCTTCATGTCTTCCATCTTGCGGCCGGCGATGTGGGCCGCGTTGATGAGGCCCGCGCCGGAGATGACGGCGGTGCCGTGCTGGTCGTCATGGAAGACGGGGATGTTCATGATCTCCTTGAGCTTCTGTTCGATGTAGAAGCACTCGGGGGCCTTGATGTCTTCCAGGTTGATGCCGCCGAAGGTGGGCTCCAGGGTCTTGACCACGTTGATGAGCTCGTCGGGATCGGTGGTGGCCAGCTCCAGGTCGAAGACGTCCACGTCGGCGAACATCTTGAAGAGCATGCCCTTGCCTTCCATGACGGGCTTGCCCGCCAGGGGGCCGATGTTGCCCAGGCCCAGCACGGCCGTACCGTTGCTGACCACGGCCACCAGATTGCTGCGGGCGGTGAGGCTGGCCGCGGCGGCGGGATCGGCCTCGATGGCGCGGCAGGCATCGGCCACGCCGGGCGAATAGGCCAGGGTCAGGTCGTCCTGGGTCTCGCCCCGCTTGGAGGGCAGCACTTCCACCTTACCGGGGCGGGGCTCCGCATGATATTTCCAGACATCTTCCTTGGTATAGCTCATAGTATCCTCTGCTGCTCGGCTGGAGCGGTGAGATAGTGAAAAACGGGCCCGGACAGGCGTGGGGACAGCGTTCTCCTGTTTGCATGGCTCCTTGATCGGAGCGGGGAGGAACGCGCGCTCTCGCGCCGTGACGGGCGTTTTCGGCCCCGGGCCGCGGGACATGGCCGTATGCCATGCGATCGCCCGGCCAACACATGAGTATAAAAATCCGTTGCCGCTTTCGCAAGTGCGGGCAGGGGGGCGGACGTGGCTGGTTTCGGGGGGAAGGAGGGACCCTTGGCCGGCGCACAAGGGTCCCTCCTTCTCCCCGAGCCCCCCATCCTCCCCCCAACGCGCTTTTTTCAGAAGGATGGACGGGTGGTGTGGCGCGGCAGACTGCGCGCCTCTGATGGTCCCCCGGTACTGTGGGAGAGGGGCAATGGAAAATATGGCGGGATGCCCGCTACTTCCGCAGGATGTAGGGAGTAGGTCACCTATGGAGCGGGGACGGGAAGAGGACGGCCGATGTCCCTAGGTGCGCCGTTTTGTTCCGGCATGCGGGGCGGGGCATCAGCGGGGCAGGGGAGGGAGGAGCGCCGTCAGGCGGGCTCCTTGTGCGGGGACTTGGAAGGCTGGAGAAGACACGAGGGGAAGGGGAGATTTTCCACCGGAGACGGCCGGAGGCGGTCGCAGGGCCATGCCCGTCATGACGCGGTCGCTTCGGGCATCGGCAGCGCGATGGCGTCCCCTTCCCCTCTGGTAAAAGAACTGTCTAGCCGATCCATTCCTGGCCGGTGGCCATGTCCATGATGACGAATTCCGTGCCGTCGCCCTTGGCGGCCACGCGGTATTCCAGCTTCTCGGCCACACGGTTGGGCAGCTCGCCGCTCTGGTCGAAGGTCAGCACCCGGCAGGAGAAGCCGTCGTGATAGTCGCTGACGGGGATCTCGCGGGAAGAGGCCACGATGATCTCGTCGCCCACCTGACAGGTACGGGCCGCGGCGCCGTTGAGGCAGACCACGCCGCTGCCGCGCGGGCCGGGCAGCACATAGGTCTCGATGCGGGAACCGCTGTGCTTGTTCCAGATGTAGACGTATTCCAGCGGCAGCAGATGGGCCGCTTCGAGGATGTCGGTGTCGATGGTGATGGAGCCGTGGTAGTTGAGCTTGGATTCCGTGACCACGATACCGTGCAGCTTGGCGCCTACGACGCGGATGGTGCCCTGCCCCTGGGGCTGGACACCCACCAGCATACGGGTGACTTCTTTTCTTTCCATGTGGTTCCCCTTGGGGGACCTGTCCGTCATGCGGCAGAACGTACCGCCGGGCAGGGTCTGGAGGAGCCGTCGGGCTCCTTGTGGACGATTTTGAAGAATGAGGGAGCATGAAGGGGGAAGGGGACTTTTCCAGCGGAAAACGTTCCCTTCCCCCCCTCATATCATTTCATCGTCATCATTCTCGTCTAGCACTGGACGATGCGCACGTCGCCGCGGGTCTCGTTGGCGCGGCGGCGGAAGCGCTGGCGGCGGTCCTCACCGTCCACCTGGTTGGCCAGCCATTCCAGCACGTGCAGCACGGGGTGCTTTTCCTTGAGCTGGATGAGGCAGCGGGCGATGCCGATCTTGCAGGAGGGGCAGCCCACCAGGATGGGCCCGGCGTAGCAGGCGCCGGTCTGTGGCTGGGGCTCGAAGGCCTGGGCCAGGCGTTCCTTTTTGCGGGCGCGCAGCAGGTTGTAGATGGTGGGGGAGGTCACGGCGCCCATGCCGGACTCGCCGCAGCAGCCGGGGATGGTGGAGACCTTGACCTTGCAGAGCTGTTCCAGGGCGCCGGTAAGCTGGGCCTGTCCCTTGAGTGTGGGCACGCCTGCCCATTCGCAGTGGCAGGCCGCGTGATAGAGCACATTGGTGCCGGGGGCCACCGGGGCTTCCATGCCCTCGTGCTGCAGCAGGGGCAGGACGATCTGGCTCACGTCCTTCTGTTCCAGCTGCGGGAACTGCTCGTTGAGCTTCATGCGGGCCAGGCTGTCGCGGCAGGAACCGCAGGCCGTGGCCAGATAGCGCACATCGAAGCCCTGCTTGATGAGGTTGCGCAGCATGGAGGCCAGATACTGGCGGTTCTGGGCCATGTTGTCTTCGTATTCGGTATCCATGCCCGCGGCCAGCAGGGGATAGCCGCAGCACAAATGGCGCGGCGGCACGGCCACGGCGTGGCCGGTGTGCAGCAGCAGCATGATGGCGGCCAGACCGATGCGGTCATAGAAGAGCGAACCGCCGCAGCCGGGGAAGTAGAGCACGCAGGGCATGCCCGGCGTCACTTCCCTGGGCGCGAACACGGAACCGCGGTGCAGGCGCAGGGATTCGTACAGGTTGGTGTAGCCCATCTTGGGGCCGCTGCCCGCAAAGATGGGGCTCTGCATGCGCTTCTTCCACACGGAGGGCACCACGCCCAGCAGCTTGTTCTGCACCTTCTGGCCCAGCGAGGCCATCTTGGCCGCCTTGGGCACGCGGGACGAAACGTCATGCACCAGCCATTCCAGGGCACGCTTCTTGATGGGATGACCGCCGGCGTTCTCGTGTTCCAGCAGGGAGCGCAGGGTCAGGGCCACCTCGCCGGACGGGATCTTGACCGGGCAGTTGGCCAGGCAGCGGCCGCAGGCCGTGCAGTGTTCCACCAGATCGCGCAGCCAGCGCAGCAGGTTGTCGTCGATGGCGCCCTTGTTGACCTGCGAGTAATAGACGGCTTCCAGCAGCATGCCCAGCACCATGTTCTTGTTGCGGGGGTGGTACTGCATGGAACGCTCGGGGTAGCACATGGAGCAGACCTGCTTGCACTTGCCGCAGCGGGTGCAGACCTGCACCGTGGACAGCAGGCTGATGAGCTTTTCCTTGTCCGGCAGACCGCTGGCGTGGATGTCGTTGATGAGCCGGTTGAAGGAGAAGGTGAAGGGACGCACGGGCAGTTCGCGATGCACCAGCTTGGCCGGGTTCATGACGTCGCGGGGGTCCACGCGTTCCTTGAAGGCGCGCAGGGCGTCCATCTTGCTCTTGCCGAGGAAGGAGATCTTGGTGATGCCGATGCCGTGCTCGCCGGAGACCTCGCCGCCCATCTCCTGGCATTCGGCCATGACGCGGGCCGCGGTCTCTTCGGCCTCTTCCAGCATGTGGGCGTCGTTGGAGTTGACCGGGATGTTCACATGGCAGTTGCCGTCACCGGCATGCATGTGACTGGCCACCACGATGCGGCTGGCTTCCATGTAATCGCGGATCTTGCCGATCTTCTTGTCCAGATGGGCGTACTTCTGGCCCATGCCGGCCAAAAAGGCCTCGGCGCGCTTCCAGAGCTCGGTATCGGAAAGCTCGGCCTGCGGGTTGTCGCCGGACGCCACCTTGGAGGCAAAGGAGAACTCGCGGTTGAATTCCTTGTCTTCCATGGGGAAGCCGGGCAGGCGGCCCACTTCCTGCAGGGCGTGGCGGTAGGCCTGGGCCGTGCATTCCAGGTTGAGCTGTTCGAGGAAGAGGGCGAAGTCCGGGATGCGGTCCATGGGGATGACCACGTCCTCGTTGAGCTTGAAGCCGGAGGTGCGCTTGGCGATGGCCGACAGGCGGTGCCGGTCTTCCCAGAAGCGTTCGCCTTCCTTGTCGTCCTGGGCCACGATGATGTCCACGTTGTCCTGTTCTTCCACCACGCAGACGATGTCGTTGACGCACTTGTCCAGCAGGTAGGGGTCGTCACCGTCCACCTGGAGGATGATGACCGAGATGGGCAGGCCCTCATACTTCTGGGACTTGCGCTTGTACTCGATGGCCTGCACGTACTTGGCGTTGAATTCTTCCAGGGCGGACAGATGGGCGTAGTCGCCTTCCTGACGGATGCGGTTGCGCAGGCCCACCAGCTCGCGCACCACCACGGCGGCGGGGTGCATGGAGCGGCCGAAGAATTCCAGCACCATGACGCGCTTGAACTTGGGCTTGGGATGGATGATGAAGCAGGCCTCGGTGATGATGCCGTCCACGCCTTCCTTCTGCATGCCGGGCAGGCCGCCCAGGGCCTTGTTGGTCACGTCCTTGCCCAGGCCGGGCAGGCGGATCTCGTCGCCGCGCAGGTGGATGACGTTGCGCACGCCGCCGCTGATGTCCTTGACCACGAACACGGCCGTTTCTTCGGGCAGGATCTTGTGGCGGGGATGGTTCTCGCGCTCCACGCTGATGATCTCGCCCGTGGGGGTGACCATGCGCCACCAGAGCAGGTTGTCCAGGGTAGTGCCGTATTCGAAGGCGCTGGGGCCGCCGGCGTTCTCGGAGACGTTGCCGCCGATGGACGAGGCCTGTTTGGAGGCCGGGTCCACGGAGAAGAGCGCCCCGGCCGCGTCCACGGCCTTGATGACGTTCTGGGTGATGGCGCCGGCTTCCACGGTGACGGTCATGTTCTCAAGGTCGATGGGGCCGATCTTGGTCAGACGGGTGAGGCTGACGATGACCGTGCGCTTGCGGGCCGGCACGGCGCCGCCGGTCATGCCGGAGCCGCCGCCGCGCGGGATGAGGGCAAACTTCATGTCATTGGCCAGCTTCACCAGGGCAGCCACCTGCTCGGCGCTGTCGGGTTCCACCACCAGCAGGGGCAGCTCCATGCGCAGGTCCGTGGCGTCCGTGGCCGAGGCCACCAGGGCGGAGGGCGAGGAAAGGATGCACTCGTTGGGCAGGATGTTGCGCAGGGCGGAGATCAGTTCTTCGCGGAAGCTGCGTTCGGCCTCGTAAGCGGACCAGAACATGGTGATGCCTTCGCCGATGGCGTTGGCGAAATAGTGGGCCAGGGCCATGGATTCCCGTTCGAAGCGGGCGTGCACGCTGTTGCGCACGGTCTCCACGTTGATGAAGGGGTTGTAGGCCACCAGGAACAGTTCTTCGGCAATGGCAATGGCCAGATGCCGCACAGACTCGGGCCACTCCGCGAAGTCGTCGATATTGATACGCAGGATGCGGTTGACCACATAGTCAGGTGAGATGGATATGTGCGGACCCTTGTGAGCCATGGCGTAGGTACCTCGTTGTCTTCTGCATTTTCCTTGTGCACGGGCCCGGCGGGCCGGATGCACAAGTGGAGAAACCTTGTTTTTTACTGCTATTGGCCGCGCAAGGCAAGCACGCCCCCATACTGGGGCCACTGTCTTCGCCAGAGAGGAAAAAAGCCGTCAGGAACGATTCCTGTCATGCCTGTCATGCCTTGTCCTCTTTACATTTTCCCGAACTTGAAAGATGCTGTGCGCCACACACGATCCCCGGAAAGGAGACTCCACATGCTGCTCAAGCTGCAATGGCTTACAGATATTTTTGACTGGTTGCACCACAATTGGGAGCGGACCCACGTCCAGCGCAAGGTGGCGCTGGTCATCTTTTGGATCTACGTGGCGGCCCTGTGCTGCGTGGAGCTCAAACGCCAGGGCATGCTGCCGCCCGCACTGGCCCAGCTGACGCCCCACAGCCATTTCAGCGCCATCCAGCTGGCCTTCACCCTGATCCTGGGCCTGGAGGTCATGAGCCTGATCTTCATCATCTCCACATCCTTTTCACGGTCCGTGGGCAAGCAGTTCGAGATCCTGGCGCTGATCCTGCTGCGCAATGCCTTCAAGGAACTGGCGCACCTGCCCGAGCCGGTGAGCATCGCCGGCAACCTCGATCCCGTCATCCATATCGCGGTCACGGCGCTGGGGGCCCTGGGCATCTTCGTGGCCCTGGGCATCTACGGGAAGCTGGCCTCCAGCTATGCCTACATCCAGAGCCCGGAGATGCGCATGCGTTTCGTCATCAGCAAAAAGCTGCTTTCGCTGACGCTGTTCGTCATCTTTTTGGGCATCGGCATCCGGGATGCCTGGATCCACATCCACACCGGCGAGGACATGCGCTTTTTCGAGACCATCTATACGGTGCTGATCTTCGCCGACATCGCGCTGGTCCTCATCTCGCAGCGCTACATGCCGTCCTTCCATGCGGTGTTCCGCAACTCCGGCTTCGTCATCGGCACGCTGATGATGCGTCTGGCCCTTTCGGCCACCCCGCCGTGGGACACGGCCGCCAGCCTGTTCGCGGCCGCCTACGTGCTGGCCCTGACCTGGGCTACCAGATACTTCCGGCCCGCGGCCCTGCGCGGCCCCCAGCTGCCTGCCTCGTCCCGCGAGACGGAGCACCTGCCCCCGTCCTACGGCAAGGTGCCGGAGCCTGCGGAACCGCGTGAGGGCGTGCTCTACGGCAAGCCGCATCTGGAAGCCTGGCGGCAGCGCCGCAAGACCCGGGAGGCGGCCCTGCCCGTGGCGCGGGAGGAATGCGTGTTCGGCGCTGCGGAGCGCCGCGCCCGGCGCACGATGCCCCGTCCTCCGGCCGGAAAGAAGAAGACCGCCAGCTGACGGACCGGCCGGGAGGGATGGGCGCCGGACAGCGAGCGCTTCTCCGGCTCCGGTGCCGTCCTGTCGTGATGCATGAAAAAAGGCCACCCTGCGGGGTGGCCTTTTTACGTCCGTACAAAAGCGGTTTATTCGTCGCCTACCTTGAGGGCGGCCAGGAAGGCTTCCTGCGGCAGCTCCACGTTGCCCATGCGCTTCATGCGCTTTTTGCCTTCCTTCTGCTTTTCCAGCAGCTTGCGCTTACGGGTGATGTCACCGCCGTAGCACTTGGCGGTCACGTCCTTGCGGAAGGCGGACACGGTCTCGCGGGCGATGATCTTCTGGCCGATGGCCGCCTGGATGGCCACCTGGAAGAGCTGGCGCGGGATGGTGCGCTTGAGCTTGAGGGCCAGCGAACGGCCGTAGGTGTAGGCGCGGTCGCGGTGCACGATGACGGCCAGGGCGTCCACGGGCTCGCTGTTGAGCAGGATGTCCAGACGCACCAGGTCGGACTCGCGGTAGTCGATGGGCTGGTAGTCCATGCTGGCGTAGCCGCGCGTGCAGGACTTGAGCCGGTCGAAGAAGTCATAGACGATCTCGGCGAAGGGCAGCTCGTAGGTCACCACCACGCGGTTGGCGGCCAGGTAGTGCAGGTTCTTCTGGGTGCCGCGCTTGTCCTCGCAGAGCTTCATGACGTTGCCCACGTATTCGTTGGGCACGTGGATGTCCATGCTCACATAGGGCTCGTAAAGGGCCTTGATCTTGGTGGAGTCGGGCAGATGGGCCGGGTTGTCGATCTCTAGCGTCTTGCCGTCGGTGGTGTCCACCCGGTAGATGACCGAGGGCGCCGTGGCGATGAGGTCCACCTCGAATTCGCGTTCCAGGCGTTCCTGGATGATCTCCATATGCAGCAGGCCCAGGAAGCCGCAGCGGAAGCCGAAGCCCAGGGCCTGGGAGGTCTCAGGCTCGAAGCTGAAGGCGGCGTCGTTGAGCTGGAGCTTTTCCAGCGCGGCCTTGAGGTTCTCGTAATCGTCGGATTCCGAGGGATAGAGACCGCAGAACACCATGGGCTTCACTTCCTTGAAGCCGGGCACGGGCTCGGTGGCCGGATTGGCCGCCAGGGTGATGGTATCGCCCACGCGGGCATCGCCCAGAGACTTGATGCTGCCGCAAAGGAAGCCCACCTCACCGGCGTGCAGTTCCTTCACGTCCGTAGCCTCGGGCGAGAACACGCCCAGGCGCAGCACTTCATATTCCTTGCCGGTGCTCATGAGGCGCACCATGTCGCCCAGTTTCACCCGGCCGTCCACCACACGGAAGAGCACCACCACGCCCTGGTAGCTGTCGTACCAGGAGTCGAAGATCAGGGCCTTGAGGGGGGCGTCCAGATCGCCGCCCGGCGCGGGCAGACGGTTGACGATGGCTTCCAGCACGGCGTCCACGCCCAGACCGGTCTTGGCGGACACGGGCAGGGCGTCGGTGCAGTCCAGGCCGATGGCTTCCTCGATCTCTTCCTTGACGCGGTCCACCTCGGCGCTGGGCAGGTCGATCTTGTTCAGCACGGGCACGATCTCGTGGTCGTGGTCCAGGGCCAGATAGACGTTGGCCAGGGTCTGGGCCTCCACGCCCTGGGTGGCGTCCACCACCAGCAGTGCGCCTTCGCAGGCGGCCAGGGAACGCGACACTTCGTAGTTGAAGTCCACGTGTCCGGGCGTGTCGATGAGGTTCAGCTCATATTCCTCTCCGTTGGCAGCCACATAGGGGATGCGCACGGTCTGCGCCTTGATGGTGATGCCGCGCTCGCGTTCCAGATCCATCTTGTCCAGGTACTGCTGGCGGGCCTCGCGCTGGCTGACGACCTTGGTCAGCTCAAGGATGCGGTCGGCAAGGGTGGACTTGCCGTGGTCGATATGGGCGATGATGCAGAAATTGCGAATATGATCCAGACTGGGCATGGTATATCCTGCATTGGGTTACGAAGATTGAAAAGTATCTTAATAAGCCAAAACAGGGCCAAAGTCCATGCTGCCCGCCCGTGCCCGCCCGGAGGGAGGGGAAAAGGAGCCTGTCCGGGAAACGGAGTTGTGCGGAACCGTTCCCGGACAGGCCGGTCTCATGCCGGCGGGGTCACCGCCTGCATGCGATACCGCGGATTTCGACCTCTGCTCCCGGGCAGAGCCCCCGGACCTCGACGAACAGCCGTGCCGGCTTGTAGGCGGGGAAGTAGGTGGAATAGATGGCGTTGAAGTCCTCAAAGTTGCGCATGTCCGTCACGAAGACATCGACCTGGGCCATGTTGTCGAGCGTCATGCCGGCCGCGGCAAGCACGGCTTTCAGGTTTTCGAGAGCCTGGATGGTCTGGGCCTTGAAGCCGGTGACGATCTGCCCGCTGGCGGGGTCCTGGCCGATCTGGCCGCTCAGATAGACGGTGCTGCCGGTATCCACGGCCTGCGAATAGGGACCGATGGCCGCCGGGGCCCCTGTGCTCTGGATCATGTCCATATGGTTACTCCTCGATATGACGGGCAAGGGTGCGCGGCCAGATGTCCAGCGCATTGTCCAGGTCTTCCGCATGCCAGATGGCCTCCCGCATGCGGGCGCATTCCTGCTCACCGAAGACGGGAGCGGTCAGGCGGGTGAACTTGTCCAGCAGCTCTTCATCGGAGGGGCTGTCGGCGGGTTCCCACTGGGGCTCCAGTTCCCCGGACCGCAGCTCCCTGCCGTCCGTGGTGGTGATGCAGACTTCGGAGAACGTCCGGGCCGGGAAGCGCTCTTCGAAGCGCTCTTCCACCACCACTTCGATCATGTCGGCAAGCTCCAGGACATCCTTGTCGAAGATGCGCGGCGGCAGGACCTGGGCCCCGCTGATCTGGCCGTCCAGCAGGGCGACAGCGATGGGATAGGTGATGTTGTACTGGGCCGCGTCCGTATGCGTGGGGTGTTCGCGGCTGAGCGAGGCCGCCTTGGAGAAGGTATGGATGACAAGACGGCGGATGTCGCTGACGGCAAGGTGGTTTTCCCTGACGATCTTGAGGGCGCCTGCGATGGAGGCCTGGGCCCAGCGGCAGCAGCAGTAGGGCTTGAAGTACAGGTCCGCCATGCGCCAGCGGCTTCCCAGCTCTTCGGCCAGCGCGGCGTCGAAATCCAGCAGGGGGGAGGTGAACCCGGCCTGTGCCAGCAGGATGGACATCATGGCCGTATGGGCCCCCCAGCCGACGCCGTCCTTGGCCATGCAGGGGGTGGCCACACCGCGGGCGATGAAGCCTACCGGGCCGTGGTAATCGGCGCAGTTCAGCGCCTGGAGCAGGACGTCTTCCTTCAGGCCGAGGATGCGTCCGGCGGCGGCCACGGCGCCGATGGCGCCCCAGAGGCCGGAAGTGTAGACGCGGGCATGATCCCGGTTCCAGTACATGCCGGAGCGCATCCCCACCTCGTAGCCGACGGCCACGGCAGCCAGCATATCCGTGCCCGAGGGAGGCGTTTCCGCCATCTCGGCGGCAGCCAGCATCACCGGCGTCAGGGCCGCACCGGGGCGTCCCTGGGCGGGCCGGTAGCCGTGCTCCACATCAAGGGCATTGGAGGCGAAACCGTTGGCCATGCTGGCCCCCAGGGGGGAGACCTTCCTGCCGCTGGCGATCAGGGTGCATTCCCCGCCCTGGAAAAAACGTTCGGCCGTGCGGGCGGTCAGGCGGGCCAGCGGCGTGACCGCACCGGCGGACAGGGCGCCCATGCTGTCCAGCAGGCAGCGCTTTGCCTGATGGCGGATCGGTTCGGGAAGATCGGCATAGCTCTGCCTGAGGATGAAATCCGTAAGGAGGTTAGCGGGAGACGGCATCATTTTGCTCCTTGGAAGAAAGACCTTGGGTCGGTATCCGCTTCTGCCATCCCGTGATGGCGGAAAGGAAAAGGACGAGCAGCAGGGCCCAGGCGTAGGGCATGAGGAGCGCGGAGGTGATGGGCGGGCTGACAAGGCCGTATTCGGCGGCGGCGTGGCTGACCGTATTGAACCAGAGCGCACAGACGATATGCCAGGGCAGCATATAGAAGATCGTACAGGCCGAGCAGCACAGCAGGTCGGCGGCGCGTTCGGGAGCTATGCCGAAGCGCTGGGAGAGGGGCTTGACGAAGGTCGTACCCAGCAGGACTTCCGCAGGGACGTTGGCGGAAATGGGGATGGTGATCAGCACCGTGGAGGCGATGATCGTGATCTCGGCCTGACGGGCCGTCTTGATGAAGGTCTTCTGCACCCAGTTGACGATATCTTCCATGATGCCGCTTTCCATGACGAGCTGGATCACGCCAAGGATGAAGAGGATGAAGATGATGACCCCCGTGACGCCGCTCACGCCGTTCTCGAGCAGGCCGCTGCTCATGCCGCCGGTGGTGACGGGATGGAGCAGATCCGACAGGCTGAGGCGGCCTATGGCAAGGCCGATGACGATGGCCGCGGCAATGCCCCAGGTGAGGGATTCGATGATATGGCGCCCAAGGAGCGAGGCCACGATGACGATCCCGAAGGCAAGCAGGAGCAGCAGGCAGGTGGGCGACATGGAGACCGCGAACTGGGGCGGCGTGGAGACCGTGCCGCCACCGCCGAAGCAGGCAAAGACGATGGCGGAGATGGCGGCGGCCGTGAAGACCAGGGGCGCGCGGGTCCGGGTTATCTTCTGGATGTCAGCGTCCTGGGTGAAGGCGACGGTGATGTTGGAAGAGGAAATGGGGGAATAGCTGTCCCCCAGGGCGCCGCCGGAGAGGATGGCCACGGCCAGGAAGGCGGGGTCCGCCCCAAGGAAGACACCGGCCGGGAACATGACGGGCGTCAGCGCCAGGATGGTGCCGTTGGCGGTGCCGGTACCCAGTGAGAACAGCATGGCCGCCAGGAAGGTGATGACGGTGAACACACTGCCCTGGGCCCCTACGTTGAGCCCGAACCAGAGCAGCCCCTCGATGATGCCGCCGGCCTGCATGATCTGGCCGAAGACACTGGCAAAGATCCAGGAGGCACACAGCACGCCGACGCTCTTGTTGTTGAACCCGCGCAGGACGGTCGCGCAGTATTCCTTGGGCGTCTTGGAGAGGAAAAGGCCGATGCAGATGGCGGCAAAGCCGATGCTCCAGAAGTTCTTTGGCGTGGCCGGCCCGTGCAGGGACAACCATAAGAGGCCGCAGATAAGCAGGAGCAGGGGGATGGCTGCCCCCCACTTTCCCCCCCACATCTTGAGGGCAGCGTTGTATTCGCTCTCGGGGCGGTTCGGGACTGACATGAAGTACCTCCAGTAAATGTTTACGTGGAGCAGTCCTCCACGTGTTATGAAGGCAATTCTGGATCTTGCGGGCCGTTGGCCGGGCCCTGACGGCACGCTTTGCGATAGCTGTAGAGCGTATATTTGGAGATGCCCATGATGGAGGCGATATGTTCGACCATGCCCTTGAAGCGGAAGGCTCCGTGCTGGTCGAACTGGGCGATCAGGGCGATGCGTTCTTCCCTGTCCAGCTCTGTGGGGAGCTTGCCGAATTGCTGCAGTACCTTGCGGACGATGGCTTCCATGGTCTCTTCCGAGGTGGCGGCAAAGGTCTCCTGGGTACCGTCATTGCGGCTGTCTTCGGCGGGGGCCGTGCGTATCTGGTCTTCCAGGGCGGCGATGGCGGCCATCTGGCGGGAGATGTTCTGGTTGATGCACATGGCGAAGACAGGCACGCCCTTGTCGTCCTTGATGTAGGCCAGTGATCCGCGCAGGGGTTCGCCATGGCGGCCCTGGGCGCGGTAGGGGCGCACGTCCGGCGCATCGGAGCCATAGCGGCTCAGGTGGTTGATGAGGAAATCGGTTGCCGGAGCTCCGGGGGCTCTTTTGGTCACTTCGCCGGCGATATGGACCAGGGAGGATTCAAGGCGGCTGAGGTCGTGGATGGCGATCTCGTAGTCACGCCCCCAAAAAGCGACCAGCCCGTCGGCGATCCTGCACAAATTTTCCAGAAGAGTTTTCTTGTCCATGTGGAACTCCATGAGGTGAATATACGGGGTGGCTCTTGATTTGTAAACTATTTTTTGTACGACAAAAAATTTTTTGTATAAAAATTTTCGGGTATGAAAAAGCCGCATTGCGGTTTCCCGCAATGCGGCTTGTTTTAATCAGGAGACTGATTGCCGCTAGCGCAACTGGGCCACATGCAGGCGCTCGACGGCGCGCTGCAGAGCGGCTTCCGCTCTGGCATGGTCCACATTATCGGCCTGGCTGGCCAGGCGCTTTTCGGCGCGCTCCTTGGCGGCCTGGGCGCGGGCGGTGTCGATATCTTCGGCCAGTTCGGCCGATTCCGCCAGCACGGTCAGGACCTTGTTGTTCACATCGGCAAAGCCGCCGGAGATGAACACGTTGTGCTGCTTGCCGCCTTCAGTATAGCGCAGATTGCCAATCTTGAGGGCAGAGAGCAGGGAGACGTGATGCGGCAGCACGCCAAACTCACCCATGACGCCGGGGCACACGGCCATATCCACCTGAGCGCTGACAACGGTCTTGTCAGGTGTCACCACTTCCAGTTGCAGCATGCTCATGGGCGCTCCTTACTTAGCTTCCTGCTGGATGCGGGCTTCGTACTTGGCCACGGCCTGGTCGATGCTGCCCAGCATGTAGAAGTCGGATTCGGCAAGGTGGTCGTACTGGCCTTCCAGGATGCCCTTGAAGCCCTTGATGGTGTCTTCCAGCTTCACATACTGGCCGGGGGTACCGGTGAAGGTTTCGGCCACGTGGAAGGGCTGGGACAGGAAGCGCTGGATACGACGCGCACGGGCAACGGTGAGCTTGTCTTCGTCAGACAGTTCGTCCATACCCAGAATGGCGATGATATCCTGCAGTTCCTTGTACTTCTGCAGCACCATCTGCACCTGACGGGCCACGCTGTAGTGCTCTTCGCCCACGACGTTGGGGTCGAGGATGCGGGAGGTGGAGTCCAGCGGGTCCACGGCGGGGTAGATACCCAGTTCGGCGATCTGACGGGAAAGCACGAGCGTACCGTCCAGATGCGAGAACGTGGTAGCCGGGGCGGGGTCGGTCAAGTCGTCAGCGGGCACGTAAACGGCCTGCACGGAGGTGATCGAACCCTTGTTGGTGGAGGTGATGCGTTCCTGCAGGGCACCCAGGTCAGTACCCAGGGTGGGCTGGTAACCCACGGCCGAGGGCATGCGGCCCAGCAGAGCGGACACTTCCGAGCCGGCCTGCGTGAAGCGGAAGATGTTGTCGATGAAGAGCAACACGTCCTGGTTTTCTTCGTCGCGGAAGTATTCGGCGCAGGCAAGGGCGGTCAGGGCCACGCGGGCACGGGCTCCCGGAGGCTCGTTCATCTGGCCGTAAACCAGCGTGGCGCGCTCCAGAACACCGGCTTCTTTCAGTTCGTTATACAGGTCATTGCCTTCACGGGTACGTTCACCCACGCCGGCGAACACCGAAGAGCCGCCGTGCTGCTTGGCAATGTTGTTGATCATTTCCATCAGGATAACGGTCTTGCCCACGCCGGCGCCGCCGAACAGACCCATCTTGCCGCCCTTGGGGAAGGGCACGAGCAGGTCCACGACCTTGATGCCGGTTTCAAGCAGTTCCACCTTGGTGTTCTGCTCGGTGAACTCGGGGGCGGGACGGTGGATGGGGTAGTACTTCTCAGCGTTGACCGGACCCATTTCGTCCACGGGACGGCCGATAACGTTGAGGATACGTCCCACAGCCGCCTTGCCCACGGGCACCATGATGGGGTTGCCCGTATCCACAACTTCCATGCCGCGCACCAGACCTTCGGTGGCGTCCATGGCGATGGTACGCACCACGTTGTCACCGAGGTGCTGGGCCACTTCACAGACGAGGTCAGGCGCGTCGCTGTTGTTGGGGTTTTTGATTTCCAGGGCGGTCAGGATATCAGGCAGGTGTCCGTCGCTGAACTCAACGTCCACGACGGCGCCGATAACCTGGACGATTTTACCAATGTTTTTGCTCATGCTTGGCTCCTGTTACCCGTTCAGCGCTTCTGCGCCGCCGACGATGTCGATGAGTTCGCTGGTGATGGAAGCCTGCCGTGTCTTGTTGTAGAGCAGGGTCAACGTATTGATCATCTCGTTACAGTTACGCGTCGCGTTGTCCATAGCGGCCATGCGCGCAGCGTGTTCACTGGCAGACGTATCCAGCATTCCCCGGTAGACCTGAACCTTGATGTAGCGGGGGAGCAGCTCGGCCAGAAGGGCTTCTTCCTGCGGTTCGTAAACGTACTCGCAGTGGGCTTCTTCCTGACCTTCTTCCGCTTCCGCCTCAGGGGCAGCCAGGGGCAGCAGGCTCAGTGTGCGCGGGGGCTGATGCCCCATGGACACAAACTCGCCGTACACCATCCAGACTTCATCAAAAGCAAAGGTTTCGTAGCCGTGAATGACTTCCTGCGCGATGGAGCTGGCCAGCGAAAAGTCCAGGCTGCCCATACGGTCACCGTAAGCGACCGAGATGTCGTAGCCGGCCTTGCGCACAGCGTCGCGTCCTTTGCGGCCCATGCAGGCGAAGGTGACCTTCATACCGGCATTGGTTTTTTCAGCAGCGAGCTTCAGGGCCGTGGTGATGATGTTGCCGTTGAAGCTGCCGCACAGACCACGATCGGACGTGACCAGCACGATGGCGCAGTTTTTCTTTTCCTCATGCTCGGCCAGCAGCGGATGGGCAGTGCCCTCCACCTTGCGGGCAAGCTCGGCCAGAACCTGGCGATACTTGCCGGCATACGGCCGGAAGCGTTCGATGCGGGCCTGCGCGCCGCGCAGTTTCGCCGAGGCCACCATGTTCATGGCCTTGGTGATCTGCTTGGTCTTGCCGACCCCCACGATTTTCATTTTTACGTCTTTGAGTGAAGGCATATGGGTATCCCCCGGCGTTAAGCCTGGTAGCCCTGCTTGAAGGCGGTAATCGCCTCGTTCAGCGCCTTTTCCACAGCTTCATCAATGACTTTCTTATCCTTGATGGCGTCCAGCACGTCCTTGCGGGTATCGCGCATGAAGGCCAGCATTTCACTTTCAAAGCGACGGATCTGATCCACCGGCACGTCGTCCATGTAGCCGCGGGTAGCGGCGTAGATGGAAGCCACCTGTTCCTGGGCGGGCATGGGCTGGTACTGGGGCTGCTTCAGCAGTTCCACCAGACGGGCGCCGCGTTCCAGTTTGGCCTTGGTGGCCTTGTCCAGGTCGGAACCGAACTGGGCGAAAGCGGCCAGTTCGCGGTACTGGGCCAGGTCCAGACGCATGGTACCGGCAACCTGCTTCATGGCCTTGATCTGAGCGGCGCCACCCACGCGGGACACGGACAGACCCACGTTAATGGCCGGACGCACACCGGCGTTGAACAGGTTGGGTTCCAGGTACACCTGACCGTCGGTGATGGAGATCACGTTGGTCGGGATGTAGGCGGACACGTCACCGGCCTGCGTTTCGATGATGGGCAGGGCGGTCAGGGAGCCGGCACCGAGCTTGTCGCTCACCTTGGCAGCGCGTTCCAGCAGGCGGGAGTGCAGGTAGAACACGTCGCCGGGGAAAGCTTCACGTCCGGGAGGACGACGGAGCAGCAGGGACATCTGGCGATAACCCACAGCCTGTTTGGAGAGGTCATCGTAGATGATCAGGGCATGCTTGCCGTTGTCGCGGTAGTACTCGGCCATGGTGCAACCGGTGTAAGCCGCGATGTACTGCAAGGGAGCCGGGTCGGAAGCGGTGGCCGAGATGATGGTGGTGTATTCCATGGCACCGTGCTTGCGCAGGGTGTCGGCCACCAGGGCGACAGACGCTTTCTTCTGGCCGATGGCCACGTAGAAGCAGTGAATGTCGGTTTCTTTCTGGGCCAGGATGGCGTCGATGCAGACGGCGGTCTTACCGGTCTGACGGTCGCCAATGATCAGTTCACGCTGGCCGCGGCCGATAGGAGTCATGGCGTCGATGGCCTTCAGACCCGTGGGCATGGGCTCATGCACGCTCTTACGCGCGATGATACCAGGGGCCTTGATTTCCACCGGGCGGACTTCTTCGGCTTCGACCGGGCCGAGGCCGTCGATGGGCTGGCCAAGGGGGTTGAGCACGCGGCCCATAACCTTGTCGCCCACGGGCACGGAGAAGATCTTGCCGGTACGCTTGACAGGATCGCCCTCCTTGATGCCCACATCGGAGCCGAGCAGCGCGACACCCACGTTGTCTTCTTCGAGGTTGAGCACCATACCCATGACGCCGCCGGGGAATTCCAGCAGTTCCATGGCCATGGCATTCTGAACCCCGTAGACGCGGGCGATACCGTCACCGACATACAACACGGTGCCGGTTTCGCTCATTTCTACGCGCTGCTCGTAGTTTTTGATTTGATCTTCAATGATCTTGCTTATCTCTTCAGCTTTGATCTGCATGTGCTATTCACCCCTCTTGAATGTCTCCCGAAGGATCGCCAACTGCGCGCGCAGACTTGCGTCCAGCACTCGATCACCAACCTTGAGCACCACGCCCCCAAGGATGGAAGCATCCACATCAAAGGCAAGCTCAATGCTCGCCCCCGCCTTCTTTTCAAGCTCGGCCTTGAGTTCGGCCCGCTTGTTATCCGTAAGCTCCACGGCGGTAGTGAGCGTACCACGGATAATTCCTTTGGCGTCGTCAAGCAACTTGCCATACCAGCCGACAATCTCGCCGAGATAAGCCAGACGCTCTTTGTCGGCCAACAGCAGGCAGAAGTTGCTGACGGTTTTGTCCGCCTTGATTTTCTTAAGCAGCTTGCCCATCACAGCCTTTTTTTCATCGATGCTGATGACCGGGCTTTTCAGCGCGGCGTCCAGCTTCGGCGAGGCGGCAAGCATGTCTCCCAGCGCGGCGAGATCGCTCCCGTAACGCGAGAGGGCCTCATCCCCTTGTTGTTTGCCCAGCGCAAATATGGCGCCGGCATATCTGCGAGCAACTATCGCGTCCGTCAATGGAGCACCACCTTGTTGAGGGAGTTGGTAATGAGCTTTTCATGCTCGGCGGCGGTCAGCTTTTCAGCCAGGACCTTTTCCGCTGCGTCCACAATCTCATCGGCAATGGCGGCGCGCACTTCGGCCAGCATGGCGCGGCCTTCGTTCTCGGCAGTGCGACGAGCCTGTTGCACAATCTGTTCGGCCTGACGCTTGGCTTCTTCGACGACGGCCTGCTTCACGCTTTCGGCCTGAGCGAGGCTTTCATCGAGGATGGCCTTGCGTTCGGACTCAAGGTTGCTGATGCGCTTTTCCACTTCATCCAGGCGCTTCTGGGCTTCAGCGCGGCGGGCTTCCAGATCCTGGAGGTCCTGGCTGATGCGGGCGCGGCGGCCGGAGAAGAACTTGCGGGCCAGACCGCCCACGAAGTACCACAGGATACCGGCGAAGATGATGAAGTTGAGCACACGCCAGCCAAAGTCGCCCCAGCGCGGCGCGTCATGCCCTTCAGAGGCCTGCGCCCCCACGGCGAAAAGCAGCGTAAGCGCAAGGACAGGCACCATAACTCGCGTCAAGCCCAGCCCAGCGTGTTTCCATTTGCTCAAAGCCCACCCCCTTGATTGGGTTTCTCTTGATTCTTTACCCTCGCGGTCCGAAGACCGCCCGAAAAACCACCGAGCTCGCGCGTGGCACAGTGGCAGAAACGGCGTACTAGCCACGCAGCACACGCTCGGCCAGCTGGCCGGAGAGCGTGGCGACCTGACCGCGCAGTTCCTTCAGGGAAGCATCGGCTTCGGCCTGCAGGTTGCGACGGGTCTCGGCAATGATTTCCTGGGCGCGCTTCTGGGCTTCAGCCACCAGGCTGGCCTGTTCGGCGGCGCCGGCTTCGCGGGCCTTTTCGCGGTTCTGGCCTGCATCCTGACGGGCGCGGGTCAGCTGGTTGTCATAGTCGGAAAGGCGCTGTTCGGCCTGGTATTCGTAGGATTCGGATTCGCCGGACATATCGTCCATGACGGCTTTGCGTTTGCGGATGATTTCGCGGATGGGGCGAATCAGAAGGAGGTTCAGCACGTACAGTGCAATGAAGAAGTTCACCAACTGGAAAACCAAGGTGATATTAAGGTCCAACATTACCGTATCCTCCCTCTGGACGGTGTGATGTTCAAAGCTTTTATAAAATACCCTCAACAAGGGGTTATGTCAAAGGGTATTGGTGACAAAATTCGCAAAGTCTTCGCATCTGCACAAACAATTTTATGATATTTTTCATATGTTTTCGTAAAAATCAAGTAATTTTAAGCCATTACCCAAACAAATAAAAAGCGGGATCTCTTGGGAAAAATGCGCGGCCGCAAGGGCGAAAGAAGGCAGAGCGCGGCAGGAGCCGTCAATTTTTGGACAGCGGCTCACGCTTCGCGGACTATCCGGGACCTCTCAGACCAGCAGCCACTGCTCCGCATCATAGCCGGCGGCAGCCAGCCAGCGGGCGGCATCCTCGTCGGCGCCGTGGGCGGTGAGGGCGTTGAGCAGGAAACAGCGTCCCGGCCCGGGCAGTCCGTCCCGGCCGATGACCGGCACGCCGTGCACCTTCTGCCCGATCTTTTTGGGATCGATGTCCACGAAAGCGGCCACCTGCACGCCTTTTTCCCACAGGGGGGCCAGACGGCGGCGCGCCACCTTGCCCGCGCCCAGCAGGTAGACCCGCGGATGCCAGGGGTTGTGGCGTTCCAGCCAGCGGGCCAGCCAGAGGGCGCGCAACTGGTTGTTGGCGGCCTCGCAATAGCGGCTGTCGCTGCGGGTAGCCCGGCGCGGCGGATCGTTCCAGACCAGCAGCTCTTGCGGCAGCTTGGCCATGCGCACTCCGGCGTGCAGCCAGCGCAGCCACAACTCCCAGTCCTCGGCAAAAAAACCGTCGGCATAGCCGCCGTGCAGCCGGGGCAGCTCGCGCCGGAACATGACCGAAGGATGGCTGACGGGCGTATCGCGAAAACGGTTGCGGCTGATGGCCTCATGATCCAGCAGGCCGTTCTGCCAGTCCACGAAATGGGCAAAGCCGCGCGCGGTCTCGCGGTCGCCGCCAAAATGTACCCGCGTGGCCAGCAGGCCCGTTTCGGGATGTTCCGCCATCCAGGCGGCCTGCAGGGCCAGGCGTTGCGGGTGGCAGACATCATCGGCGTCCATGCGGGCGATGAGCGCGCCCCGGGCGGCCTCCAGACCGGCGTTGAGCGCGCCGGGCAGGCCCTCATGCGGCCGGTGCAGGACGCGCAGGCAGGGATATTCCGCCGCCAGGGCATCCAGCAGGGCCGCCGAGCCGTCGTTGGAACCGTCATCGACGGCCAGCACCTCGAAGTCCGGTACGGGGACGTCCGGCGCGGCTTCCTGCCGGGCCAGGGAACGGATGGCCACGCGCAGGGGCTCTTCTCCCTCTGCCGTCAGGGGCAGGGAAGCGCCGTTCCAGACCGGCAGCAGGACGGTCACCAGCGGGCTAGCAGACATGTCTCCTCCCAAAAAACGCACGGGGAGCGCATCAGGCCGCTATGGGCGTGACACGCTCCCCGTGATGATCAATGACGCAGCAGGGTCCGCACTGCCAGGCACAGTTCCGTGATGCTCTGGCGGGCGTCCAGTTCGTGGTGGGCGGCGTCCCGGTACAGGGGCAGGCGGGCTTCCAGCACCTCGCGCACCTCATCGTCCAGGCTCTTGCCGGTGAGGCTGGGGCGCTGGGCCTCCAGCGGATTGCGCCTCAGGCGGGCGGCCAGCACCTCCACGGGGGCGGACAAAAAAAAGACCCGGCCATGCTCGCGCATGTAGCGCCGGTTGGCCTCCGCCAGCACCATGCCGCCGCCGGTGGCCACCACGCCACGGCCCGCCAGCTCCTCACTGGCCAGGCGCAGGGATTCGCTCTCGCGACTGCGAAAGCCTTCCCAGCCCCAGCGGTCCACCATGGTGGCCACGTCCATGCCCAGACGTTCGCAGAGGTGGTGGTCCGTATCGCAGTAGGGCACGTCCAGCACTTCGGACAGGGCCTTGCCCAGCGTGGTCTTGCCGCAGGCCCGCGGGCCCACAAGATAGATCAGGGACATGGTGCCTCCCTAGAGGATGCGGTTGCCGTCGGCCGTGATGAGCACCGTGTATTCCCAGCGGATGCCGCCCCATTGCGGATAGTAGAGGCCGGGCTCCACCGTGACCACCATGCCTTCCTGCAGGACCTTGTCGCCGCGACGGCCCAGGCTGGGGGCCTCGTGCGTCTCCAGCCCCACGCCGTGGCCCAGGCCATGGGTGAACCAGGCCTCCACGCCCGCCTTCTCGAACACGCCCCGCGCCAGCGTATAGGCCTCGTGCAGGGGAAGGCCCGGCCGCATCTTGTCCAGGGCGGCCTGCTGGGCGTCACGCACCAGCTTCATGGTTTCGCGGAACTCCTTGTGCGGCGCGTCGCCCACCCAGAAGGTGCGCGTCTGGTCGGAGCAATAGCCGTCCACGCGGCAGCCCACGTCCACCAGCACCAGGCCGTTGTCCGGCAGCTTTTTCTCGCCGGGGATGGCGTGGGGCAGGGCCGCATTCTGGTCCACGGCCACGATGGACGGGAAGGCCAGTTCCGAAGCGCCGTTGTCGCGGAAATATTTTTCGATGGCCCAGGCCAGCTCGGCTTCGCTGCGGCCCGGTTGCAGCTGGCTTTCCTCCAGCCAGCGCAGCATGGCGTGGTTGAGAGCGAAGGAACGCTCCAGGGCTTTGATCTCGTCCGCATCCTTGATGACGCGCAGCTCTTCCACCAGGCCGTCGGCGGCCTGCAGATGCGCGCCGCGTCCCACGGCACGGCCCAGCGAGCGGGCGAAATTGAGGCTCACGATCTCCGCCTCCAGGCCCAGGCGGCTGCCGCAACGCCGCATGAGCTGGCCGATCTCCGTGGCCGCGTCCGGGCCGTAGATGAGGATGCGGTCCTCGTCCCAGAGACGGGCCGCCGCATCCTTGTAGCGGGCGTCCGTGCAGAGCCAGTCCCGCCCGTCCGCGCAGATGACCAGGCGTCCCGCGCTCTCGTTGAGCTGCACGTCATGCAGCTCGAAGCCGGAAAGATAAAAACGGTTGGCAGCGTGGCTCACCAGCAGGGCATCCAGACCGCGGGCGCGCATCAGTTGGCGCAGGCGGTCGCGTCGGGCAGCATAGGGCGTGTTCATGCGAGGTTCCTTTGCAGGGAAGGCAGGGAGGGATGCACGGGGGGAAGGGGGACCTTTTTGGAAAAAGGTCCCCCTTCCCCCCCGGACCCCCCAACCCTTCCAAAGACTTTTATTCAGGCCGGTATGGCAGGTCCCCGTCTGGCGGACACAGGGCATGGCATCGTGCGCTGCCGTCGGGCGAGGCTTTGGGGACAAGGTGGCATCTTAGCCGCCGTCCGGCCCGGACGCAATGGCCGGGTTTGCGGAAGGAAATACGGCGGAGATGCCGGGGCCGCTCTTCCTGCCGGAAGGTCATATTGGAGGCACAGGCGGCTCCACTCTGGCCCTGGCTGAGTATTTGGGGAAGGTTATGGATCAGTCTCCCGGCCTCTTTTCCATGAACTTCCCCCTGAAAAACAAGAAAGCCTGTGTCCCCGGAGGGACACAGGCCGTGAAAGCGCGTTTGGGGAAGGAAGGGGGGAGTTTGAGGGGGGAAGGGAACCGCCTTTGTGCGCTAGCCAAAGGGGTTCCCTTCCCCCCTCAACAAAATCACTCTTACAGAGCCTGACGCGCTACCGCGGCGCGCGGTCGGGCAGGCTGGCCACCAGATCGGCGTCGGCGGGCAGGAAGGGCAGGTCACGGGCCTGGGCGGGCGTGACCCAGCGCAGCTCCTGACGTTCCCGGGCGCAGGGCGTGCCGTCGAAGGCGGTGACGTGGAAGAAGTGCAGCTGCACGTGCAGGTCGCGCTCGGCGTAATCGTGCTCCACGATCTGCCAGAGCCGGCAGGCGCGCACGCTGATGCCCAGCTCTTCACGCAGCTCGCGGCAAAGGGCCTGCTCGGCGGTCTCGCCGGGTTCGAGCTTGCCGCCGGGGAACTCCCAGTAACCGGCCATGGGCTTGCCTTGCGGGCGCAGGGCGGCCAGCAGGTGGTCGTCCTGCCAGATGATGCCGCCGGCCACGACGATGGAGGTCATGCCAGATCCCCCATACTGTCGATGTCGGCGCGCCTGGCTTCGATGGCCGCGATCTGTTCTTCCAGGGCGGCCATGTCTTCCATGAGGCGCTCAGTCAGGTCGCGCAGCTCGTTGAAACGCTTGAGCAGCTCGGTGGAGCGGGCGCCGTCGGCGTAGACGGCCGGATCGGCCAGCTGGGTCTCCACGTCGGACTGCTCGTTCATGGCCTTTTCCAGCTCGCCTTCCAGCGCGGCGTATTTTTGCTGCAGGGGCTTGAGCTCCTTGTGCAGGGCGTTGCGGCGCTCGGCCTGCTCGCGCTTGAGGCGCTTCTGCTCCTCGCGGGAGAGGTTGGCGCGGGGCGCGTTGTCGGGCTTCTCGGCCTTGTTGGAGGCGTTGAGGCTGGGGCTGACGCTGCCACTTTCCAGCGCGGCACGGCGGGCCGTGTCGTAGCTGGCAAAGTCGGGGTAGACGGTGATGCCTTTCTCATCCAGGGCCCAGGCCTCGGCACCCACCTGCGAGAGCAGCCAGCGGTCGTGGGCCACCATGAGCAGGGTGCCGTCGAATTTTTGCAGGGCCGTGCCCAGGGCCTCGCGGCTTTCGAGGTCCAGATGGTTGGTGGGTTCGTCCAGCAGCAGGAAGTTGCAGCGTTTGAGGAACAGGCTGGCCAGTACCAGACGGCTCTTTTCACCGCCGGAGAGCTTGCTCACCTGCCGGTCGAAGTATTCCTGCCCCAGCAGGAAGAGGCCCAGCACGCTCATGAGTTCTTCTTCGGTGGTGCGGGGGTCGGACAGGCGCCGGATCTCGCCCAGCACGGTGGTGTCCGGGCGCAGGGTGTCCATCTGGTGCTGGGTGTAGTAGCCCAGGCGCATCTGGGGCGCGGTGACCACGTTGCCGCCGCAGCGTTCCAGGGTTCCGGCCAGCAGCTTGAGCAGGGTGGACTTGCCGCAGCCGTTGTGGCCCACCAGGGCCACGCGCTGGCCGTTGTAAAGGGTAAAAGTCAGCGGCGGCCACATCTGCTTGCCGTCCGGGAAGTGGAAGGCCAGATCGGCGGCGGCAAGGGCCACCTTTTCCATGTGCGGGGCTTCGGGCCAGGTGAAGTTCAGTTCCTTGCGCTTGGGCTCGGGACGGTAATCTTCCAGCTCTTTTTCCAGCTTTTTGGCCATCTTCTGGCGCGAACCGGCCTGACGGGCCTTGGTGGCCTTGGCGCGGAAGCGTTCCACAAAGGCCATCTTGCGGGCCAGTTCGTCCTGCAGGGCCTTGGCCTCGCGTTCACGCTGGGCGTTGTATTCTTCCTGAAGGGAGAGGAACTGGGTGTAGGTGGCCTTGCGGAAGACCGGGCGGGACAGGCCCAGATAGAGCACGTGCGTGCCCACGCGGTCCATGAACACGCGGTCGTGGGCCACGAAGACCAGAGCGCCCTTGAAGTCCATGAGGAAGGACTCCAGCCATTCCACGGCTTCCATGTCCAGATGGTTGGTGGGTTCGTCCAGCAACAGCACGTCGGCCCCGGCGGTGAGCACGCGGGCCAGCTTGGCGCGTTCGCGCCAGCCGCCGGAGAGCTCGCGCAGGGTGCGCAGCCACTTGCTTTCGGCAAAGCCCAGACCGGAGAGCACGGCCTTGGCGCGGTGCTCGGGATTGTAGCCGTGGGTGGCTTCCAGCTCGGCCTGGCGGTGCATGAGCTGGGTCAGGCGCGCCTCGTCCTTTTGCTGGGCGGCCTTTTCCCATTCGGCCCAGAATTCGTTCCAGTCATGGAGCACGTCCAGCACATAGGTCAGCAGGGGCGTGTCCAGGGCCTCTTCGGAAAGCTCCTGTTCCACGAAGCCCAGGCGGCAGCCCCTGGGCAGGATGACACGGCCGCCGTCGGCGGGTTCCACACCGGCCAGCAGGCGGAGGAGGGTGGATTTACCGGTCCCGTTGGGGCCGCAGACGCACAAACGCACGCCGGAATCCACTTCCAGCGAGAAATTGTTGAAGATGTCCCGTCCGCCAAAGGACTTGGACAGTTCCTGGATGGTTATTTTCACAGCAGGCCCTCGCGCCTGTAGCCTTCCACGGCTTCTTGCATGCCCTGGTCGAGCGTGAGGGCGGGGGCATAGCCGAGTTCCTCGCGCAGGCGCGATGCGTCGCAGGTCCAGCCGGACTGGCGGGCTTCGCGGTATTTGTCCAGATTCCAGTTGGGGGCGCGGCCCTTGCGTCCCAGCGCGGCCAGCAGGCTGCCGCCCAGCGTGGACAGCAGCGCGGTCAGGCCCAGGAAGCAGAGGGGCAGGCGCAGGATGCAGGCCTTTTTGCCCATGGCACGGGCCATGGCGCGGTAAAAGTCGGCCATGGCGTAGCAGCCGCCGTCATTGACGTGATAGACGCCGTGCGCTTCGGGGCGGCAGCAGCAGATGATGGCGCGTCCCACGTCGCGGCCATGCACGGCCGAGACCGGGAAGCGGCGGAACATGCCGGGCGTGACGGCCACGCCGTAGCGCAGGCCCTGGAACACGGGCAGCAGGCCGCGGTCGCCGGAGCCGTAGATGATGGGCGGCCGCAGGGTGACCATGCGCTCGCCCAGGGCACGGCCCAGGATCTGTTCCACCATGAGCTTGGACCAGCCGTAGGCGGACACGGGCGCGCCGGGGGCATCGTCGCCTCTGCCGGCGGGCGTGTCGCAGGGGCCGCTGGCGGCCAGGCTGGAGACCAGCACCATGCGCTGCGGGGCCTGGCCCTGCGCGTCGAGACGCTGCCAGGCCGTGGCCAGGGCGCGGGCGGCCTCGCTGTTGGCGCGCAGATAGTCCTGCCAGCCCAGACCGAAGAGCAGGGCGGCCATGTGGATGCAGATGTCCTGGCCGCGCAGGGCTTCTTCCAGCCCGGCGCCGCTGCGCAGGTCGGCGCGGACCACTTCCACCCCGGCGGGCAGATGGTCGCGGCGGGACGTGGCGCGGGTGATGCAGGTGACGCGGGCCCCGGCAGCCACCAGCTGGGGCAGCAGGTGACGGCCCACGAAGCCGGTGCCGCCGGTGACGACGACCTTTTTGCCGTCCAGCCAGGGAGCGGGCATGCCCAGGGGAGTATCGGCGCTATGGCTCATGACACGATCTCCTTGCGGTACAGGCGGTAACGTTTGGTGATCCGCCCGGAAAAGTCTTCGATGAGGTCATTGACGGCCATGTTGTCCTCCAGCACCCACGAGCCTTCCACCTGGCAGAACTCGGGATGGCGGCGGGCCTGTTCCAGCATGTAGTCCAGCAGGAGCAGGGGCAGGCCCAGCAGGCGGAACTCTTCGCGGATGCCGAAGAGGATCATGCGGTACTTGCCGCGCATCTCGCCGCGCGCCTGCCAGTAATGCCACAGGGCGCTCAGGCCCAGCTTGCCGTTGAGGCGCTTGAGCAGGGGATTGAAGTCCGGCAGGGCCACCATGCCCGCGGCGGGCTCGCCGTCATGGAAGAAGAGGACGAAGAAATCGGGGTTGAGCAGGCCCTTGAGCTCCTTCACCAGCACGTCGGCCTCGCCGTCGGAAAGGGGCGCGAAGCCCCAGTTGCCGGCCCACGAGATGCGGTAGAGGTCCAGCATGATGCGGATGTCCTCGGTGAGGGTGGCCTTGGAGGAGACGCGGCAGGTGAAGCGCTTCTGCTCCTTGAGATGGCGGATCTCGTCCTTGAGCCAGTCCTCCACCCGCAGCTTGTCGCGCTCGATGAGGTAGGCGAACAGGTCCTGCTCCTTGCGCATGTGCCAGGATTCCAGCAGGGCGGGATAGTAGGGCGGGTTCCAGGGCATCATGAGCGCGGGGGCCTCGTCGAAGCCGTCCACCAGCATGGCGCAGGTGTAGTTGGTGGACGGATTGAGGGGCCCGCGCATAAAGGCCATGCCCTGGTGGCGCAGCCAGTCATGGGCGGCCTGCAGCAGGGCGTGGGCGGCCTCGCGGTCATCCCGGCATTCGAAGAAGCCGAAGGCCCCGCAGCGTTCGCCGGCATAGGCGTTGTATTTTTCGTCCATGATGGCCGCGATGCGGCCCACGGGGCGGCCGTCGCGCAGGGCCAGGAACAGCTCGCGCCGGGCGGTCTTCCAGAAGGGATGCTCGCCGGGCGAGAGGAGCTCGCGGTCCTGCTTTTTCAGGTTGGGCACCCAGAGGGAATCCGGCGTGTAGATGCTCCAGGGCAGTTCGACGAAGCGGTCCAGGTCTTCCGCAGTGTTGACGGGGATGATGCTCAGTTCTGCCACGCGGGCCTCCATGGAGCAGACTTGCAGGGGCTGCCGTTCCCTGTTGCGGTTGGATATTTGGGGCTGGCCGGGCCGTCCCGGCAGGCGCCGGGACGGGGCGCAGTGCCCCGGACAAAAAACACCGCGCGGGAGAGCGCCTTACGGTACCCTCCCGCACGGGAAAAGGAGCGGACGTGCGTTAGGCCGTCTTCAGGGAGCCGCGCAGCTCGTCCAGGCTGGTCACACCCAGCTGGCGGCAGACGGCGGGCAGTTCCTTGACGATCTCGAAGGCGCGGTCGGGGCTGATGAAGTTGGCCGTGCCGATCTGGACGGCATGGGCACCCACCAGGATGAACTCCAGCACGTCTTCGGCGGAGCAGATGCCGCCCAGGCCGATGACGGGGATGTCCACGGCCTTGCAGACCTGCCACACGCAGCGCAGGGCCACGGGCTTGATGGCCGGGCCGGACAGGCCGCCGATGACATTGGCCAGGCGGGGCTTGCGCCGGGCCACGTCCACGGCCATGCCCGAAAGGGTGTTGATGCACGAGATCATGTCCGCACCGGCGTCCTGCACGCTGCGGGCCATGAGGGCGATGTCCGTGACATTGGGCGAAAGCTTGATGATGAGCGGCTTGTTGGGGGCCGCGTCACGGGCGGCGCGGGTGACGGCCGCGGCCAGCTTGGGGTCCTGCCCGAAGAGGATGCCGCCGCTCTTGACGTTGGGGCAGGAGACGTTCACTTCCAGCGCGGCCACGCCTTCCTCTTCATTGAGGCGGGCGGCCAGCTCGCCGAATTCGGCGGGGGAGGTGGCGTAAAGGTTGGCGATGACGGGCAGATGCTGCCAGGGCAGGCGGGGGAGCTTTTCCTTGCAGAAGGCTTCCACGCCGTCGTTCTGCAGGCCTACGGCATTGAGCATGCCGGCCGTGGTCTCCACGATGCGCGGGCAGGGGTTGCCGTCGCGGGGCAGCAGGGACAGGCCCTTGACGATGATGCCGCCCAGGCTGGTCAGGTCGCCGTAGGGGGCGAATTCCATGCCGTAACCGAAGGTGCCGGAAGCCGTGAGCACCGGGTTCTTGAGGTGCAGGCTTTGCGTGGGCCCCTTGAGGGTGACGGAAAGATCCATAGAGTGCTGGTTCATGCTGTCCCCCGGCCTAGAGCTCGATCTGGTTGGCCCAGAACACGGGGCCGTGGTTGCAGGTCTGGACAAGGCCGTTGCGCTTGTCGGCCACGGGCCATTCCTCGGTGGTGCGGGTCACGCAGCCCAGGCAGGCGCCCACGCCGCAGGCCATGCGGTTTTCCAGCGAGAGCTGCACGCGGGCGTTGAGCTCACGGGCGAAGCCGTGCACGGTCTTGAGGAAAGGCAGGGGGCCGCAGGCCAGGATCAGGCCCTTCTGCTCGGCGTATTCGCGCATGCGTTCCTGGATGGTGAAGATGAAGTTGTCCAGGTCGCCGGGCACGGTCTCGCGCAGGCTGTCCAGGGGCACATGCTCGTTGATGCTGTCCACGGGGTAGCAGCTCAGCGGCTCGCGATGGCCAAAGAGCATGGTCACGTTCCACGGCTTGGGGTGCTCGCTCACATAGCCCACGAAGGGCACGATGCCCATGCCGCCGGCCAGCAGCAGGGTGGGGGTGTCGGGCTCCATGGCGAAGCCGTTGCCCAGGGGCCCCCAGACGCGCACGGTGTCGCCGGCCTTGAGTTCGGCCATGCGACGGGTGCCGCGCCCCACGACCTGGAAGAAACAGATCAGGTGGCGGGAAGTCATGTGGCAGATGCCGAAGGGACGGGCCCAGGGCATCTCGAGACCGAACGACGTGGGCCGCACCATCACGAACTGGCCGGGACGCCACGACGGCCAGTCGGGGCGGGTGAGGCGCAGGGCGAAGAAGCGGCTTTCCTGGCCGGTCTGGCCGAAGGGGACCAGATCCAGCACCGTAAGTAGGCAGGAGCTAGGTTGTGTCATCGCGCAAGTATAGGAGCTTGTGCCGGAGCGGTCAACATTCCGGGCCCGTCAGAAGCGGGCGGAAGGCGTTTTTTTCTGCCTGCGCCGCAAGCCGGGAAAAGCGCAGGCAAAAAGACTCGGCCATGCCCCGGGGAGAGCCTGCGTCAGGGGGGCGGACGGCGGGCGTCCGGGCCGCGGGATGCTTTGCATATCCGTCCCGGCGGCGGTGCGGGAAGGATGCGGAAAATCGTTTCGATTTCAGCGTGTTGCGACGCACCATGCCGCACGGTCGGCAAAAAGGGCGCTGCACTGCCGGAGCACTGCAGGATAACTGTGTAATTTTTCACACGAAAATTGTCAGTACAGACGCGCCGTCACATCTTCCCTTTTGCCATGATGCCCGCTATAGTCAGGTTTCTTTTGGGGCCGGGCCGGAATGATGCTGCTGCAGACCCCGTATAGCCTTTGATTTGCCCTGCATGGAGAATTGAGCATGAGCAAGAAGTTGACTGTTGCCGTTGTGGGCGCCACGGGCGCCGTGGGCCGTGAAATGCTGAAAACCCTGCACGATCGCCAGTTCCCGGCCACGGAAGTGCGTGCTTTCGCCTCGGCCCGTTCCGCCGGGACCAAGGTGCCTTTCGGCGATGACGAGCTGGTGGTGCAGGAACTGAAGGAAGATGTCTTCGAAGGTATCGACATCGCCATCTTCTCCGCCGGCGGCAGCACTTCCGAAAAATTCGCTCCCCATGCCGCCCATGCCGGCTGTGTGGTGGTGGACAACTCCTCCCAGTGGCGCATGGACGACCGCTGCCCCCTGGTCGTCCCCGAAGTGAACCCCGAACACCTGGAAGGCCATCAGGGCATCATCGCCAACCCCAACTGCTCCACCATCCAGATGCTGGTGGCCCTCAAGCCCATCCATGACGCCGTGGGCATCAAGCGCATCGTGGTCTCCACCTATCAGGCCGTGTCCGGTACCGGCCAGAAGGGCCTGGAAGAACTGGAACGCCAGACCCGCGACCTGTTCAACATGCGCGAGCCCGAAAACAAGGTCTATCCTTACCGCATCGCCTTCAACGTGCTGCCGCACATCGACGTCTTCCTGGAGAACGACTACACCAAGGAAGAAATGAAGATGGTCAACGAGACCGTGAAGATCTTCAACGATCCCACGGTCAAGGTGACCGCCACCTGCGTGCGCGTGCCCGTGTTCTACTGCCATGCCGAGTCCGTGAACATCGAGACCCACAAGAAGATGACCGCCAAGGAATGCCGCATCCTGCTCTCGCAGGCCCCCGGCGTGCGCGTCTTCGACAACCCGCGCGAAAAGATGTACCCCATGCCCGCCTACTGCGTGGGCGACGACGAGACCTATGTGGGCCGCATCCGCGAGGACGAGACCATCGAGAACGGCCTGAACCTCTGGATCGTGGCCGACAACGTGCGCAAGGGCGCGGCCCTCAATGCCGTGCAGATCGCCGAGGAACTGCTCAAGCGCGATCTGGTGCGCGTGCCCGACAAGAACGTTTTCATGTCCTAGTCCGCAGCGACAGGATACGGACAGCAGAGGGGGAGGGGCCCGTTCCCGCCGTGGCGGGGCAGGTCCTTCCCCCTGCTTTTTGCCCTGCGGCGCACAGGTGCGGGCGTGGTTCCCGGCAGCGGGGCAAGGTATTCCCCGCCGCTGCCGTTCGTGCTAGAAAAAGACGTTTCACCGGCGACAGCCGCCGGCAGGGGCCCTGCCCCCGATCAGCAACCACAACAGGCCGCTCCCGCGCGGGAGGGCCTTTCGCGGGGATGCCATGAAGATTCTGGATGCCGATGCCTGGATGGCGGCCCTGATGGCCGCGCCCCGGCCCGGGGCCGACAAGATCCTGGCCTTTTACGATGCGCGTGTGGACGCCGTCTGCCGTGATGCGCGCTGTCTGCTCCTGCCCCTGGACGACCACATGTGCCACCGGGGCGATGCCCTGTTCGAGAGCCTGTGCTACCGCGAGGGCCGCATCTTTGCCCTTGAGGAACACCTGGCCCGCCTGCGCGACGGCAGCCGCGCCCTTTCCCTGCTGCCGCCCTGTTCGTGGGACGAGCTGCGCGCCCGCATCCTGGACGTGGCCCGCGCTTCGGGCACCGATCATGGCGACATCCGCGTGCTGGTGGGCCGCGGGCCCGGCGGTTTCGGCGTCTCGCCCGAGGAGTGCCCGCAGTCCAGCCTCTATATCGTGGCCCTGCGCAAGGCGCTGCCCACGGAGGCCTTTTACGAGAAGGGCCTCACGGCCTTTGCCAGCGCCATCCCGCCCAAGCAGGAATATCTGGCCCGCATCAAGAGCACGAACTATCTGCCCAATGTCTTCATGGCCGCCGAGGCCCGGCAGCGGGGCATGGACGTGGCCGTGACCTTTGACGAGGACGGCCATCTGGGCGAGGCCGCCATTGCCAATGTGGGCATCGTGGATGCCGAAGGCCGCCTGTGCTGTCCCGAAGGTCGCCGCATCCTGCCCGGCACCTCCATGCTGGCCGCCCGCAGGATCGCGCCGCAGCGCCTGCCCGTGGTGGAACGCCCCATCCGCCGGGAAGAGATCTTCACCGCCCGCGAGATGCTGCTCTTCACCAGCGCCAGCCTGTGCGTGGGCATCAGCCACTTCGAGGGCCGTCCCATCGGCCAGGGCCCCGACGCCGGCCGTCCCGGCCCCGTGGCCCGCTGGCTGCGTGACGCCCTGCTGGAACACATGCTGGCTACCGGCACGCCATTCTAGGGGCATATTTGAGAGGGAAGGGGCCCCTTCCCTCAAACTCCCCTCTCCCCTGCGCACGTTATCCGGGAAAGCCCCGCCATGTCAGATGAACATGGTGAAAAGTTCCATACAGGGAAATATCCATCCCTCATGGAGCATCCCGGTTTTCTTGAATTTGTATGTGCGGGTTTTGGGGAAGGAGGGGGAATGGGGGAGGGAACCCCTTTTTGCCGCAAGCAAAAGGGGTTCCCTCCCCCATATATTTCTCCCGCTGGCCGTCGTCTGGACGCCGGGCGGGATGTTTTTTATACAGGAAAGGCCCCGTGCGGGCTTTTTTCCTGTTTTTGTCATGACATGCCGCCGGAGCACGCCGGGGCATCCACTCTTTCCAAGGAAGACGCCATTGAAATGCAAGATCTGCAAGGCGACGGCCGTGGTGCCCCTGCGCAGCCACAACGCCGCCTTCTGCCCCGACTGTTACCTCAAGTTCTTTGCCCGTCAGGTGGAAAAGGGCATCGAAGGCCAAAAGCTCTTCACCCGTGACGAACGCATCCTGGTGGCCCTTTCGGGCGGCAAGGATTCGCTGGCCCTGATGCTGGAGCTTTCCCGGCAGGGCTATGACGTCACCGGCCTGCACATCGACCTGGGCATCCCGGAATCCTCGCCCGTGGCCCGCGGCGTGGTGGAGCGCTTTTGCGCCAAGCACGGCCTGAAGCTCATGGTCAAGGAACTGGCCGCCGAGGGCCTGGCCATTCCGCTGGTCAAGGAGCGCCTTAACCGTCCCGTCTGCTCGGCCTGCGGCAAGATCAAACGGCATTTCTTCAACAAGGTGGCCCTGGACGAAGGTTTCGACGCCCTGGCCACGGGCCACAACCTGGATGACGAGGTGGCGCGCCTGTTCAGCAATACCCTGCGCTGGGACACGGCCTATCTTTCGGACCAGGGCCCGCGCCTGGACGGCGAAGACGGCTTTGCCCGCAAGGTCAAGCCCCTGTGGCGCCTGACGGAGTTCGAGACCGCCAACTACGCCTTCCTCATGGGCATCGAGTACCACTATGCCCCCTGCCCCTACAGCCCCGGCGCCAGCTTCAGCACGCTCAAGGCCCTGTTGCAGCGTCTGGAAGCTGCCATGCCCGGCCGCAAACTGGACTTCTATCAGGGCTTCCTGGCCCGCGCCCGGCCGGTGTTCGCCCGGCGCGAGGCCGAAGAGGGCGTGGAACTGGCGCCCTGCACCAGCTGCGGCTATCCCACCTCGTCCGGCGACATGTGCGGCGTGTGCCGCATTCGTGAAGCCCTCAAGGACAGCAAATAGCCTTGGCTGCTCCAGAAAGATCATGGCGGGGAGGGGCGGCGCCCCTCCCTGTCTTTGCCTTCTTCCCTGCCCGGAGACCGCTGCGCTCGCACAGGGCCGGGGATTTGTCTGGAGCACCGGCAGCCTTTCCCCGGCTGTGCATGCGCCGGAGCCTCCATGCCCGGCCTTGTTTGACGGCAGGCTGTACGGCGGCCGGGGCCATGATCGCTAGGGAGGCCCGTCATGGGCGTCGCTGAATACGTCCGGGCCCTGCTGGCCTCGGACAAGCTGGGGCCGCAGGTACGGCATCACCGCTGCGAGCCCGCGCGGGCGGCCGTCTATGCGGAAAGCCGCCTGCCCTGGCCCGCGGCCATCCGGCGCACGCTGGAGGAGCGCGGTCTGAGCGGCCTTTACAGCCATCAGGCCCTGGCCACGGACCACATCCGCGCCGGGCATTCCGTGGTGGTGGCCACGCCCACGGCCAGCGGCAAGAGCCTCATCTACAATCTGCCGGTGCTGGAGCGCCATCTGCGCGACAGCGAGGCCCGCGCCCTCTATCTTTTCCCGCTCAAGGCCCTGGCCCAGGACCAGCTGGCCGGGCTGCAGCGCCTGGTCTCCGGCTGGCCCGAGGAGGCCCGGCCCACGGCCGCCCTTTACGACGGCGACACCAGCGACCATTTCCGGCGCAAGATCCGCCGCGACCCGCCCACGGTGCTCATCAGCAATCCCGAGATGCTGCACCTGGCCCTGCTGCCGCACCATGAGCAGTGGGCCCCCTTCCTGGCCGGGCTGTCCCACATCGTGGTGGACGAGGCCCACACCTACCGCGGCGTGTTCGGGGCGCACATGGCGGGCGTGTTCCGCCGCCTCAACCGGCTGGCCGCCCATTACGGCGCCATGCCGTCCTATGTTTTTTGCACGGCCACGGTGGGCAATCCCGGCGAGCTGGCCGCGTCGCTCTCCGGCCTCGACCTGCTGCCCGGCCGCCAGCCGCCCGTGGTGGTGGACCAGTCCGGCGCGCCGCAGGGCGCACGGCATTACGTCTTCCTCGATCCCGACCAGAGCCCGGCCACGGCGGCCATCGATCTGTTGCGGGCCGCGCTGGCGCGCAAGCTGCGCACCATCGTCTACTGCCGTTCCCGCCGCATGACCGAGCTGGTCAGCCTGTGGGCCGGGAGCCTTTCCGGGCCGTGGGTGGGCCGCATCTCCGCCTATCGTGCGGGATTCCTGCCCGAGGAACGCCGCCAGATCGAGGCCCGCATGGCCTCGGGCGAGCTGCTGGCCGTGGTCAGCACCAGCGCCCTGGAGCTGGGCATCGACATCGGCGGGCTGGATGTCTGCATTTTGGTGGGCTATCCGGGCACCATCATGTCCACCCTGCAGCGGGGCGGGCGCGTGGGCCGGGCGCAGCAGGAGTCGGCCGTGGTGCTGGTGGCGGGCGAGGACGCGCTGGATCAGTATTTCATGAGCCACCCCGAAGACTTTTTCAGCCGTCCGGCGGAAAAGGCCGTGGTCAACCCCTGGAACGAGGTCATCCTGGCCCGGCATCTGGAGTGCGCGGCCGCCGAGCTGCCCCTGTCCGCCCGCGATCCCTGGCTGGCCCCGGCCCCGGCGCAGGAGGCCCTGCGCGATCTGGCGGCCCAGGGGCGCCTGCTGCTCTCCGCCGACGGCAGCCAGTGGCTGGCCGCCCGCAAGCGGCCGCAGCGGCTGGTGGACTTGCGCGGGACGGGCCGGAGCTTCGTCATCGAGGACAGCGAGGGCACGGTCATCGGTTCCGTGGACGGCTTCCGGGCCTGGCGCGAGACCCATGTGGGCGCGGTCTACCTGCACCGGGGCCGCAGCTATGTCATCGAGGAGATGGACCCTGCAGCGGGCCGGGTGCGGGCCCGTCAGGCCAAAGTGGACTGGTTCACGCGGGTGCGCGGTCACAAGAGCACGGACATCCTTGAAGAGCTGGAGCGCCGTCCCCTGGGGCGCGGCGTGGTCTGCCGGGGGCGGCTGCGCATCATCGACACCATCACCGGTTACGAGAAGCGCAGTACGCGCGACAACCGCCTGCTGACCATCGTGCCGCTGGAAGCGCCGCCGCAGATCTTTGAGACCGAGGGCCTGTGGTACGTCATCCCCGAGAGCTGCCGCCAGCGTCTGGAAGAGGATTTCGTGCACTTCATGGGCTCCATCCATGCCTGCGAGCATACGGCCATCGGCATGCTGCCCCTGCTGGTCATGGCCGACCGCAACGATTTCGGCGGCATCTCCATCCCGCTCCATCCCCAGACCGGCCTGGCCTGCGTCTTCATCTACGACGGCCTGCCCGGCGGCGCGGGCCTGACGCGTCAGGCCTTCGGCCATGCCCGCGAACTGCTGGAGGTCTGTGCGGCGCTCATCGAGGCCTGCCCCTGCGAGGACGGCTGTCCTTCCTGCGTGCATTCGCCCAAGTGCGGCTCGGGCAACCGGCCCATCAGCAAGGCCGGGGCCCTGCGCCTGATCCGCGATCTGCTGGCACCCGGTGCGGATGCCGAGGGCGAGGCCCTGTGCGCCGACCTGCGCATCAGCCCGCCGCCGGAACTGCTGCCGCCCCGTCCTGTGGACGAGCCCGCGGCCCCGGTGCCGCCGCCCGTGCCGGACATGGCAGCCATCATGGCGGCCTGGGCCGGACAGGCCCCCGCCACGGCCCCGGCGGGAGCTGCGGGACAGGCCGGGCCGGGTGCCCGGACAAGCGCCTCTGGAGCCGGAGGAGCCGGGACGGTGGCCTCGGAAGGCGTTCCTTCGCAGGAGGAGCGTATCGAGGGCCGCGGAGGAGAGGTCTTTGTGGCCGGTACGAGCCCGCAGACCAGCGCATCCGCCGCAGCCGGGAAGCCTTCCGGCAAACAGGTGGCCCTTCCGCCCCAGTCATCCCCGGTGGTAGAACGGAAGACCGGCGGGGCCACGGCGGCAACAGCCACCCTGTCGATTATGCAAAAGCCGGGGCTCATGGCTCCCGCCGTAGCTGTCGGTGATGCGGGCAACGTCCGTGTCCGTCCCGAGCCCGGTGTGGGCGCGGTGGGCAGACCGCCGGAACATTATCTGGTCTTCGACGTGGAGACCCGGCGCAGCGCCGCCGAAGTGGGCGGCTGGAACAGGGCCGACCGCATGGGCGTGAGTATCGCCGTGGCCTATGACAGCCGGGCCGACGATTTCTTCACCTACACGCAGGAGGCCCTGCCGGAGCTCTTTGCCCGCATGCGGGCCGCGCAGCTGGTGGTGGGCTTCAACTCCTTCCGCTTCGACTATGCGGTGCTCTCGGCCTTCGCGCCCTTCGAGCTGCGGGCCCTGCCGGGCCTTGACCTCTTGCGTCGGGTGCAGGACAGTCTCAAGTACCGCGTGTCCCTGGACAATCTGGGGCAGGCGACCCTGGACGAGCCCAAGAGCGCCGACGGCCTGCAGGCCCTGCGCTGGTGGCAGGAAGGGCGGCTGGACGACATCGCCGCCTACTGCCGCAAGGACGTGGACCTGACGCGGCGGCTCTACCTTTTCGGGCTGGAACACGGCTGGTTGCTTTTCACCAACAAGGCCGGGCAGCGTGTGCGCGTGCCCGTGGATTTCAGGCAGTGACGATGGAGACGGCGGAAAAGATCATCCAATGGCGGCGGGAGCTGCACCGGCACCCGGAAGAAGGCTGGACGGAATTCTGGACCACGGGCTTCGTGGCCCGGCAGCTGGCGGACATGGGCCTTGCCCCGCGTGTGGGGCAGGAGGTCATCGACCCTGCCGCACGCATGGGCCTGCCCGCGCCCGAGGTCGAAGCCCGGGCCCGGCAGCGGGCGCTGGCGGAAGGGCTGGAGCCGTACTGGCTGGAGCGCATGGGCCGGACCACGGGCCTGGTGGCCGATGTGGGCCCGTCGGACGCGCCGCTGGCGCTGGTGCTGCGCTGCGACATGGACGCCCTGCCGCTGATGGAAGCGCAGGAGGCTTCCCACCGGCCCGTGCGCGAGGGCTTCGTCTCCCGGCATGAAGGCCTGTGCCATGCCTGTGCCCATGACGGCCATATGGCTCTGGGCCTGGGGCTGGCGGCCCTGCTGACGGCGCCGGACGCGGCCCCCCTGCGGCGGCGTGTGCGCCTGCTGTTCCAGCCTGCCGAGGAAGGCGTGCGCGGTGCGGCGTCCATGGTCTCCCATGTGGCGGGGGCGCGGCATTTCCTGGCCGTGCATATCGGTCTGGGAGCCCCGCACAGCGGCGATCTGGTCACCGGCGTGGGCGCTTTTCTGGCCACCAGCAAATTCGATGTCCGCTTCACGGGCCGGGCGGCCCATGCGGGCGCTGCCCCCGAACAGGGACGGGACGCCCTCAAGGGCGCGGCGTCGGCCCTGCTGGGCCTGCACGCCCTGCCGCGTCATGGCCACGGCACCAGCCGCATCTGCGTGGGACGTCTGGAAGGCGGCAGCAGCCGCAATACCGTGCCTGCCTCGGCCTTCATGGCCTGCGAGACGCGCGGCAACAACAGCGAGGTCAACGACGACATGCTGCGGCGTGCCCGGGACGTCATCGCGGGCGCGGCCGCCATGCACGGGCTGGAATGGCGGCTCGACGTGGTGGGCGGTGCGCCCTCGGCGGCAAGCGATGCGGCCTTCGCGGAGCTGCTGGCCCGCTGTGCCCGGGAACTGCCGCCCGATGCCCGGGGCGGGGGCTGCTTCCCGCTGCCCCGGATCCGTGAGCAGGGCGACATGGGCGCCAGCGATGACGCCACGACCCTGATGCGGGCCGTGCAGGCAGAGGGCGGGCTGGCGGCCTATGCCTTCCTGGGGGCCGATCTGGCGGCCGGGCACCATCAGCCGGGCTTCGATTTCGACGAAGCCGTGCTCTGGCCCGGTGTGCGCTGGCTGGAAAAGATCTGCCGGGAGTTGGCCGGCTAGGACGTGGCCGGGCCATGCGGAAGGGCCGCCTCTGACGGACTTGCGGGAAAAGCGACCGTTCGGAAGATGCCGTCGCGGCGACGGGAAAAGGCCCCGCAGGCCTGCGGGACCGGGGGATGCCGCCACGTGGCGCGCAGCTGCCCTGATTTTTCTACATTTGAGAATATTTTTTATAATTACCTGTATGCGCAGGATAATTTTTTGATGGAGCCCCTGCCCTCATCGGCAGGGCCTGTGGAAAAATGCTGTTTTCCACATTCGGGTCGAAAAATAACAGCCCCTGCTGCTGTCTGTTTTGTCAATAGCTTGAGATAACAGGAAAAATCTTTACGGCATAGCTTCTGCATCATGTCCGGCATCCCGGACGCCGCCATCCGGCAAAGGCGTCGGGCAGAGCAGGAGATGCACGATGGAAAGACGAAGGTTCCTGTATTCGGCACTGGCCGCAGCCTCGCTGGCGGCCATCCCGGCCGCGCGGAGCAGCGCCGCCGCCACTACGACAGCACGCAGGGAAGGGAGCGCGCCCATGACACCTTCCCAGAGACAGAACCCCATGAGCTGCAACGGCATGGTCACGTCGCCGCACTATCTGGCCAGCCAGGCCGGGCTGGACATCCTGCGGCGCGGCGGCACGGCCATCGATGCGGCTGTGGCCACGGCCGCCACCCTGGCCGTGGTCTATCCGCAGATGTGCACGCTGGGCGGCGACAATTTCTGGCTCATCTATGATGCCCGCACGGGCAAGATGAAGGGCCTCAATGCCAGCGGCCGCGCCGGGGAAAAGGCCAGCATCGACTTTTACCGCAGCCGGGGGCTGAGCAAGGTGCCGGCGCGCGGCTATCTGGCCGCCAATACCGTACCGGGCGTGGTCTCGGGCTGGGACGAGGCCTGGAAGTACAGCCGGTCGGCCCTGGGCTCGCAGCTTTCCTTCGCCTCCCTGCTGGACACGGCGCGCGAGCTGGCGGAGCGGGGCTTCCCGGTCAGCACGTCACTGGCGTACTGGAGCGAGGTGGATACCGACCCCACGGATCAGGAATTCCGCGATCTGCAGCGTTATCCGGGCTTTGCGGCCACCTATCTCAGGGATGGCAAGCCCTACGGGCTGGGCGAGGTCATGCGCCTGCCCGAGCTGGCGGCCACGCTGGCCCTGCTGGCGGACAAGGGCGCGGACGAATTCTACAAGGGCTCCATCGCCGCGGCCATAGCGGCGGATCTGGAAGAGAACGGCGGCCTGCTCACCGTGCGGGACTTTGCCCGGCATACGGCCGACTGGGTGGAGCCCATCTCCGTGCCGTACCGCGACTGCCGGGCCTGGAACCTGCCGCCCAACACCCAGGGCATGGCCTCGCTGGAGATCCTGAACATCCTCAACAACTTCGACCTGTCGCAGATACGGGAAGGCAGCGCGGACTATTACCATCTTATCATCGAGGCCACCAAGGAGGCCTTCCTCGACCGCGATACCTACCTTTCCGACCCGGCCTTCGTGGACATCCCGCTGGAGCGCCTGCTCTCGGCCGGGCACGGCAAGCGGCAGGCCGCCCGCATCCGCATGGACAGGGCCGCCACCAGCCTTGCGCCGCTGGACCCCAAGGGCGACACCATCTGGCTGGGCGTGGTGGACGGGCAGGGCAATGCCGTTTCCCTGATCCAGAGCATCTACCATGACTTCGGCTCCGGCATCGTGCCCCGGGGCACGGGCGTGCTGCTCCAGAACCGGGGCAGCTTCTTCTCCCTCGACCCTGCGCACGTCAACCGCCTTGAGCCCGGCAAGCGCACCTTCCACACCCTGAACCCGGCCATGCTGACCAGGAACGGCAAGCCTTTCCTCGTCTACGGTACCATGGGCGGCGAGGGCCAGCCCCAGACGCAGGCCGCCATCGCCACCCGCGTGCTGGATTACGGCATGACCCCGCAGGAAGCCATCGACGCGCCCCGCTGGCTGTACGGCCGCACCTGGGGCAAGTCCAGCAACGACCTCAAGCTGGAGGGCCGCATCTCCGCTGACGTGGCCGACGAGCTGGCCCGGCGCGGGCACCCCGTGCGCCGGGTGGAGGACTATACCGATACCATGGGCCATGCGGGTGCCATCCGCATCGACCCGCAGACAGGCGTGCTCCAGGGCGGTACGGACCCGCGCGGCGACGGCCTGGCCTGCGGCTATTAGGCGGACGGCAGCTCCCCTTCCCGTGGAGCCGCTGCCGGTATGACGGCCGCGGCCGCCCGGGTTCCCGGACTGGACGCAGCACCCCCTCGGGAAGCGCTGTGAGGTGGAAAGGTCTCAACGAAACAAACATAAAAAGCCCCGGCAATGCCGGGGCTTTCGTCTTTTTTAGCCGGTCCCGTGGGAAAGGGGGGCCCTTCCCCCGGCAGCCGTTACGCATCGGCCTATGGGCAGGCCGCAGTGATGGCGGTTCAATACAGTTTTTCCAGATCCTTCTCATCCATGCCGTAGGTATGTTCCGTTGCCGGGAAGGTCCCTGCGCGCACCTCGTCGGCATAGGTCTGGAAAGCCTGGCGCATGGCCGCGCCCAGCTCGGCATAATGTTTGACGAATTTGGGCGAGAGTCCGTCTACCATGCCCAGCATGTCCTGCCAGACCAGCACCTGGCCGTCGCAGTCCGGGCCCGCGCCGATACCGATGGTGGGCACGCTGACGCTGCGGCTGACCAGCGCGGCCAGCGGTGCGGGCACGCATTCCAGCACGATGGCGAAGACCCCCGCCTGTTCCAGTGCCCGGGCATCGTCCAGCAGGGCCTGTGCGGCTTCACGGCCCCGGCCCTGGACCTTGTAGCCGCCCATGCTGTGCAGGGATTGCGGCGTGAGGCCCAGATGCCCCATGACCGGGATGGACGCCTGCACGATGGCTTCCACCTGCGGGCAGAAATGGCGGCCGCCTTCCAGCTTCACGGCCTGGGCCCGGCCTTCCTGCACCAGGCGTCCGGCATTGGCGCAGGCCTGCTGCGGCGACAGGTGGTAGGACATGAAGGGCATGTCGCAGACCAGCAGGGGCTTGGTCAGGCCCCGGGACACGGCGGCGCTGTGATGGATCATCTGGTCCATGGTCACGCTCAGGGTATCGGGCTGCCCCAGCATGACCATGCCCAGTGAATCCCCCACCAGCACGGCATCCACATGATCGTCCATGAGCCGGGCGACGGTGGCGTCATAGGCCGTGAGCATGGCCAGTTTGCGTTGCCCCTTGGCCTGGCGGAAGGTGACGGCGGTCTGTTTCATGGCAGTGCTCCCTTGCTGCGGGCGGGGCATGACCGCCCGGGAAAAACGGGCCGTGGCCCGGGTAGGAAAAGAAAAGGCGGGGAAAGGACGCATGTCCTTCCCCCGCCCTGATATGGACAGGATGGCTAGAAGCCTTCTTCCAGCGGCGGCCAGACCAGCCAGGGGCCGTCAGGCGTCACGGTCTTGCGGTCGGCCGGGGCCAGGAAGACCTGGCGGCCTTCCACGCGCAGGCGGCCTTCGGCCAGCCATTGCAGGGCCTGCGGGTAGATGCGGTGCTCCAGCGGATGGATGCGGTTCATGAGGTCGTCCAGTTCCTCGCCGGCATTGGCAGGCACGGCGGCCTGGATGATGACCGGGCCGCTGTCCACCAGTTCTTCCACGAAGTGCACGGTGCAGCCCGTGATCTTCACGCCGTAGGCCTGGGCATCGGGACCGCCGTGGGCGCCCGGGAAGCTGGGCAGGATGGCGGGATGGATGTTGATGACCCGGCCGGGGAAGGCCTGGAGGAAGGTGCTGGTCAGCAGGCGCATATAGCCCGCCAGCACCACATATTCCGCGCCGGACGCCTTGATGGCGGCCACCATTTCGCGGTCGAAGCTCTCGCGGTCGGCAAAGGCCTTGTGGTCGATGCAGACATGCGGGATGCCGGCCTTTTCGGCGCGTTCGAAGACCTTGGCGCCGGGACGGTTGCCCGCGATGAGGCGGATGTCGATGTCCAGCACGCCCTGGGCGGCCTTGTCGATCATGGACTGGGCGTTGGTACCGCTGCCGGAAGCCAAGATGGCGATTTTCAGGGCCATGGTTTACCTCTGCGGGCTGTAGTGGGCTTTCAGGGCCTCCACCAGCGCGGGGATGGTGTAGGCCTCGGGCTGGATGTGGCAGGGCAGGCCGTTGTCGGCCAGGGTCTTGGCCGTGACCGGGCCGATGGCGGCCAGCTTCACTTCAGGATGGGCGCGCAGCTCGTCCGCCGGGATCAGGGAGAGGAAGTTCTCCACCGTGGAGGAAGAGCCGAAGGTCACGCAGTCCAGGGTGCCGTTCTGCATGGCGGCCAGCACTTCGTCCTTGCGGGCGGCGGCGGGCACGGTCTCGTAGGCGGCGATGACGTCCACCTGCGCCCCGGCCTTGCGCAGCTCGTCGGGCAGCACTTCGCGGGCCTTGGCGGCGCGGGGCAGGAGCATCTTGACGCCGGCCACGGGGCCCATGGCCAGCAGGCCTTCCACCACGCCCTCGGCCACATAGCGGGCCGGGATGAAGTCGGGCTCGATGCCGCGTTCGCGCAGGGCGTCGGCCGTGGCGGGGCCGATGGCCGCCACCTTGCACTGGCCGATGGCGCGGCTGTCACGGCCGCAGGCGGCCAGGCGCTTCCAGAAGTGGCGCACGCCGTTGACCGAGGTGAAGATGATCCAGCCGTATTCGGCCAGACGGGCCACGGCGGCGTCCAGCTCGCTGTAATCGGCCAGGGGGCTGATCTCGATGGTGGGGCACTGGATGACGTTGGCGCCCAGTTCGGTCAGGCTTTGGGCCAGGCCGCTGGCCTGTTCGCGGGCGCGGGTGACCACGATACTGCGGCCGTACAGCGGACGCTGTTCGAACCAGCCCAGCTGGTCGTGCAGGGAGCAGACCTTGCCCACCACGATGACCGAGGGATTGCTGAATTTGTTGTCCACGGCGGCCTGGGGCAGGGTGGAGATGGTGGCCACCAGGCTGCGCTGGTAGGGCGTGGTGCCGCGGTAGACCAGAGCGGCCGGAGTGTCGGGATCCATGCCCGCGTCCAGCAGATGCCGGGCGATGTCGGGCAGGTTCTTCATGCCCATGACGAAGACCAGGGTGGAGGCGCTGGCGGCCAGGGCCTTCCAGTTGTGCACGGAACCGGGCTTGTCCGGGTTCTCGTGGCCGGTGATGATGGTCACCGACGAGGCGAAGTTGCGGTGGGTCAGCGGGATGCCCGCATAGGCCGGGGCCGCGATGGTGCTGCTGATGCCGGGCACTTCCTCAAAAGGCACGCCGGCGGCCAGCAGTTCTTCGGCTTCTTCGCCGCCGCGGCCGAAGATGTAGGGGTCGCCGCCCTTGAGGCGGGCCACCACCTTGCCTTCCTTGGCCTTGCGCACCAGCAGGGCGTTGATCTCGTGCTGGGGCAGGGCATGGTTGCCCGCCACCTTGCCCACGTAGATGCGCTCCGCATCGGGGCGGGCATGGCCCAGCAGCGAGTCGTTGGCCAGTGCGTCATAGACCACCACGTCCGCGCAGGCCAGCGCGTCACGGCCCTTCAGGGTCAGCAGCCCGGCATCGCCGGGACCGGCTCCGATAAGATAGACCTTCATTTATACGCCTCCACGCGCCAGTTCCAGCAAGGTGCGGGCGCCGAAGCCCGTGGAACCCACGGGGCAGAGCGCCGTCTTCTTGGTTGCCCAGTCCACGCCGGCGATGTCCAGATGCGCCCAGCGCACGCCCTCACGCACGAAATGCTTGAGGAAGAGCGCCGCGTGGATGGCCCCGCCTTCGCGCGGGCCCATGTGGCAGATGTCCGCCACCTCGCTCTTGAGGTTGTCTTCGTAGCCCTTCCACAGGGGCAGGGGCCAGTAATTCTCACCGCCCACGGCACCGGCGGCACGGATGTGCTCGGCCAGGGCGTCGTCATCGCAGAACAGGCCCGCCACCTGCGTGCCCAGGGCCACGGCGCAGGCGCCGGTCAGGGTGGCGATGTCCACCACGGCCGCGGGCGTCCACTGCTTCTGGGCGTAATCCAGGGCGTCGCACAGGGCCAGACGGCCTTCGGCGTCGGTGTTCTGGATCTCCACGGTATCGCCGGAAGCGGCGCGCACCACGTCGCCGGGGCGCATGGCATTGCCGCCGGGCATGTTCTCGGCGCAGGCCATGATGCCCACCACGCGGCGGGGCAGCTCGTCCCCGGCGCAGGCCACCAGCGTGGCCAGCACGGCGGCGGCCCCGCTCATGTCGCCCTTCATGGCGTGCATGTTGGCAGCGGGCTTGAGGCAGATGCCGCCGGTATCGAAAGTGATGCCCTTGCCCACCAGCACCAGGGGCTTTTCCTGCTCATGGCCTTCGGGAGCATGCTCCAGCACGATGAGGCGCGGCGGACGGGCAGAGCCCTGGCCCACGGCCAGCAGGCAGTTCATGCCGGCTTCGGCCAGATCCTTCTCGTCCAGCACGGTGCACCTGAGACCGGCATCGGCGGCCAGCTTCTGCGCTTCTTCGGCCAGCAGGGCGGGAGAGAGCAGGTTGGACGGCGTGTTGTCCAGACGGCGGGCCAGGCACACGGCCTCGGCCGCGCGTTCGCCGCGGCGGGCGGCCTGCTGGCCGCCGTCGGGCACGAAATCGCCCTCAAAGGCCACGGCCAGCCACTGGGGAGCCGCGGGGGCGTCCTTGGCGGGCTTTTTGAGATCGTATTTGTACAGGGCCAGGCAGGCGGCGTAGACGCTTTCTTCCACCAGGCGCTCACGCCCGCCGGGCAGGGTGGCCAGCTGGGGTTCCAGCAGCAGGATGGATTCCAGGCCCAGTTCGTGGGCACGCTGCACACCGGTGGCCACGGCCGTGCGGATGTCGTCCGTGGTCAGGTCTTCACGGGCGCCCAGGCCGATGGCCAGCACGCGCGGCACGCGCAGTTCGGGATGGCCGTGCAGCAGGGCCTGCTGGCCCTTCTTGCCCTGGAAGTCGCGCATGGCGGGCGCGATGGCCAGCCAGGGAGCCAGATTGTCCAGCGCGGGGCAGGCTTCCAGCATGTTCTCGCCCTGGCAGACAGGCACTATGAGAATCTCGGCCTTCCACTGGTCGGGGCCGAGGCATTGAAAACGGATGTCCATAGATTTCTCCGAAGCATCGAGATGAACGGGCGTCCCGCAGCGCGGGACGGCGACGGCGGGTTGCCATCGCGAGGAGCAGAATATACGCTGTGCCGTCGTTTTTGCCAAGCCGCGAGGCGCTTTGCCGTCCCGGGGCCCTTTCCTCTCCGGCCTGTGCCGTCATCCCTGCCCATCCGCATCCTCTTTCCGCCATGCTCGTCTACATCCACGTCCCGTTCTGCCGCTCCCGCTGCCGCTACTGCGCCTTCCACTCCCTGCCGCTGGGCCCTGCCTCGCCCGACAGTTCGCCCCGGGTGGCGGCCTACCGGGACAGCCTGCTGCGCGAGCTGGATCTTTGGGCCGCGCGCTTGGGCAGGCGGCCGGTGGAGAGCGTCTTTTTCGGCGGCGGTACGCCCAGCCTGCTGCCGCCCGACTTCCAGGCCGCCGTGCTGGAGCGCATCGACCGGCATTTCCATCTGGCGGCCGTGGCCGAGATCAGCATGGAGGCCAATCCCGAATCCCTGCTGGCCCGCCGGGCCGTGGACGCCTATCTGGCCGCGGGCATCAACCGCATCTCCATGGGCGTGCAGAGCATGGACGACAGTTTCCTTTCCCTGCTGGGACGGCCGCACCGGCGCGCCGACGTGCTGCGGGCCGTGGAGCATCTGCGGGCCGCGGGCTGCCGCAATCTGGGGCTGGACCTCATGTGGGGCCTGCCGGGACAGGATGCGGCCCACTGGCTGGCCACGCTGGAAGACGCCCTTGCCCTGGAACCGGAGCATGTCTCGGCCTATGGCCTGACGCTGGAAGAAGGCACGCCGCTGGAGCGCGACTGGAGCGCCGGGCGTCTTTCCCTGCCCGAAGATGACGAGCAGGAACGCATGTATCTGGAAGGCATCCGCCTGCTGGCCGCGCACGGCTTGGAACAGTACGAGATCTCCAACTACGCCCGCCCCGGCTTTTTCAGCCGCCATAATATGGGCTACTGGACGGGTGCCGACTATCTGGGCCTGGGCCCGGCGGCCACGTCCACCCTGGAGGGCCGCCGCTGGACCGATACGCCCGATCAGGCGCGCTGGCAGGCCGACATCGACGCCGGACGTCCCGACCATGATGCCGAGGCCATCACGCCGCGCATCCGGCTGGAGGAGCGGCTCATGCTTTCCCTGCGTACCTGCGCGGGCTTCGGACTGGCGGAATACACATCTCTCAGCGGCCGGGATTTCATGGCCGACCACGGCGGCTGGTGCCGCGAATTGGTCGCCGCCGGTCTGGCCCGTCTGGACGGGGACAGGCTGGCGCTCACGCCGCAGGGCCTGCTGGTCTCCAATGCCGTAGTGGCCGATCTGTTCGAGCGTCTGGACGAGCTGGGGATGTAAAGAGATCTGTTGGGCGGGCGAGGGGAGAGGGACACCCTTTTGGAAAAGGGTGCTCCCTCTCCCCTCGTGCTCCCCTCTCCCTTCCCAAAACCTTTGCTCCGGTCTCTGGACGATGCCGGGAGCGCCCCGGGCAGCCGTTGACGTTGGTCTCCCGAAAGGTTTGGCGGGTGGAGGCGGGGCGGGATGTTTCTAAAATAAGCTGCAGATAGCGTCGAAGGCAGACATCGTCCCGATAAAAACGGCCGGCATCCTTTGCAGGATGCCGGCCGTTTTTAGGTGTTGCAATGCTGTGGACCCGGGCGCCATCAGGATGGCGGGGGACACGTCCCTCCCGGCGAAAGTGCGCTGGAGAGAGGGAGTTTGAGGGGGCTCCCCTCAAACCATGCCTGCCGCCGCAGGGCCCTTGCCTAGAATTCCAGGCTGCCGGGAGTGCGGGGGAAGGGGATGACGTCGCGGATGTTGGTGATGCCGGTGAGCATCATCAGCAGGCGTTCGAAGCCCATGCCGAAACCGGCGTGGGGCACGCTGCCGAAGCGGCGCAGATCCAGATACCACCAGTAGTCCTCGGGCTTCTGGCCCATCTCGGCGATGCGGGCCAGCAGCTTGTCCAGGCGCTCTTCACGCTGGGAACCGCCGATGAGCTCGCCGATGCGGGGCACCAGCACGTCCATGGCCGCCACGGTCTCGCCGTCGTCATTGCCGCGCATGTAGAAGGCTTTGATCTCCTTGGGATAGTCATAGACGATGACGGGACGGCGGAAGTGTTCTTCGGCCAGGAAGCGCTCGTGCTCGGTCTGCAGGTCCACGCCGAAGGCCACGGGGAAGGTGAACTCCTTGCCGCTGTCTTCCAGGATGTGGATGGCTTCCCGGTAGGACACGCGGGCAAAGGGCTGGGCCAGCATGCCCTTCAGGCGGTCGATGAGGCCCTTGTCCACGAAGTTGTCGAAGAGCTTGAGGTCGCTCTCGCAGCGGGTCAGGGCATGGTCCACCACATGGCGGGTCAGGCCTTCGCCCAGCTCCATGATGTCTTCCAGTTCGGCAAAGGCCATCTCGGGCTCGATCATCCAGAACTCGGCGGCGTGGCGCGGGGTGTTGGAGTTCTCGGCGCGGAAGGTGG
>ENA-UEQL01000004-UEQL01000004.1-human-gut-metagenome-genome-assembly--contig:-NODE-4-length-94346-cov-8.610880_pt1 | contig 94346 bp, 59 predicted proteins | sample MGYA00242905_ERZ507926 | MGnify/ENA primary metagenome ERZ507926 (study PRJEB26167, sample SAMN06115531) | human gut metagenome | host: Homo sapiens | place: China:Henan | collected 2015-09-09 | study...
GCGCTCTCGGAGTTCTTCAATCAACGGGAAATCGAGGTGGGGAATTATCCCTACATGGATCTTTTCCTGATGGGCAAGTGGAAGAGAATGCGGATATTCCTGAAATATCAGCATATCAACCGGGGCCTGTTCGGAAACGGCGAATATTTCGCGATTGCGAAGTACCCGCTCAATCCGGGCATGTTTAAGATGGGTATCTCGTGGGGTTTCTATGATTAGCGTACTGTACGGCACAGGAAGCTGCCTGCAAAAGCAAGTTTTATGTTAAAGAAAACCTGTTTAATTTTCGTATTTTTAACATTACAGACCACTTTTTACGGATTCAACGCCGATTTTTCGACGTCGTCCGAAGCGGGGATTACCCTGGAGGAGAAAATGGAAGCCCGGTATGTGATCTCTCCTTACGATCACGTAATTCGGAATATCAGCGAGCGGGAGGGGAACGACTGGCGCCTGATGAGTGCTATTGCCTATCACGAGTCGCGTTTCAAAGCCGATATAGTTTCCCGCCGTGGAGCGAGGGGGCTGATGCAGATCATGCCTGCAGTGGCCCGGCAGTTCGACGTAGCCTCGGAAGAAGCCTTGCTCGATCCGGAAACCAATGTATTGCTGGCCAATAAAGTGTGGAATCGGATCGATTCGACGCTCGACCTGCCGGCGGGAATTTCCGAGAAAGACCGAATGAGCCTGATCCTGGCCTGCTACAACGGTGGAATCGGTCATGTCAATGACGCCCGGCGGCTGGCCCGTGTGAACGGTGAAGACCCCAATTCCTGGGAGGTGGTGCTCCGCTACCTGGAACTCAAGGCCGATCCCGCCTATTACCAGCATGAGGTCGTGAAATGCGGTAAATTTACCGGTTACCGTCAGACGCGGGCTTTCGTGCAGGACGTAATGAATCGTTATAATAAGTATTGCCGGATCACTCAACTCTGATCCGGAGGGCGCCGAGAGGGTAAGTCCGATAGCAAAACAAAAAAGCAGGGAATCATTCCCTGCTTTTTTGTTAGAAATAGCTGCATTCACCGACTGTCCTTTGTCGTCCGTCCGATCGGAGGAATAGTCTGACGGCGAATATACCTATTCACCGGTTTTGTCCAGCCGGTCGTAAATCAGTTCGAGGTCATCGACGACGAGCACGCTCGAGGTGCTTCCGATGAAATAGTCGCCCCAACGGGAAGCCGAGCAGACGACGACGATATGGGTCGGTTTGCGGTCTGTCGCCACGTACTTCAGCGGTATGGTAAACTCCTGCCATTCGGAGTAGCTGGCGGTGAGCGGCAGTTGTCCGTAGCCGATTACGGCCGGACTCGTCGGATCGAAGAACGAACTGGGGTTGCGGGTGTCGATCGCAATCGGGTTTTCGGCCGATCCGAACTGTTCTCCCTGCGAGATGCCGTACTCTTCCGGGGTCCAGGTGCCGACGGCGATGTAGATCATGCCGTTGTCGGGATCGCCGACCTTGAGGTTCATCCCCGGCGGCTGGGTGCTGCCCACGTTGGTCAGCATTCCCTGGTTGTATTTGAACCAGCCGTGCAGAGCCGTCGGACGGGCTTCGAAAGGTTGTCCGAAGCAGACGATACCGTGCGTGAGATTTCGGATTCCGTAGAATATGCCTGTAAAGAGATTGCCGGCGGCCAATTTGTAAACGCCGACCAGACCTGCGAGCTTCGACGAAAGCTGTGCGGCATAGATGCCCGATGTGCCGGGACGCACGTCCGTCGTCTTGTCGGTCGGAGTAGCGTTGCCGATGCTGGCGCCTTTGTTGCCTGAATTCCAGAAGTGAATGCCGTCGGCCAGGTAGGGATAGACGACTTTGTCGATCGTTTCCCACTCTTCGAAACCTCCGTTCGGGAGTTGTGGTGCTGCTTCGGTCGTGACGCTTGCTACTTCCGTTTCGTTGCTGCCGGAGTAGGCGACTACTTCGTATTGGGTTTCCGGGGTAAGTCCCGTGATACAGGTGTCGAATGCACCGCCCGAGATGTTGATTTGCTTCTTATCGACTTCGGTCCACGCCTCGTCGCCGGTCTTGCGATAACGGAATCCCAGTTCGTCCGCGCTGTTGCCTTCGGCATAGGCCCAGATGACCCCGCTCCAGGCATCGACCTGCGTGAAGCGTATCTTGGTGTCGGTAACTTCGACGTAAAGCGACCATTTCTCTTCGAAGCCGTGGTAGGTGACATAAACGTAGCGGACCGATTCGAACGAAGTCAGCTCGTCGATCGGAGGTGTCATCGTGGTGATGTCTGCCGGACCGAGTTTCAGCCGCGTGACCTTGAGGTCGCTCAAATCGGTCCCTTCCGGAACGTATGCTTTCGCCGTAAGTTGATCGACGTCGATTTCCGCAGCGCCGATCTGCGATTCGACTTCGAAATAACGTTCGATCTGCTGGTCCGCTACGATCGTCCATTCGTAATCCTGATAAAACGAAAGGGTGATGTAGAGCGGAGTCCGCAGGTCGAATGTCCCCGAAAGGGGTTTCGACGACCGGGCATTTTCGGTGACCGATATTTTGTCGATCTTTACGTTGGAGATGTCGGTTTGTTCGTCCAGATGAAGTGTGACGATTCGTTCCTGGGTATTGATATCTTCGGGTGCGCAGGTGAAACCTTCGCCTTCGACACCGAGGATTTGCAGCGTGACGACCGGATAAGGAATCGAATTTTCGATGCAGGAGGTCAGCAGCAGGAGTATGCCGATAAGTATATGTCGGAGATGTTTCATCATGCTTTGTTGGCTTTCTTGTTCCATAGATGAACGGTAACGCCGATGCGGATATTGAGCAGGTTGAGCCGGAACCGCATTTTCGAAGCGGTTCGTTGCCCGATCTCGTTGCCGTCGGCATCTTTCTGTTTGATCTTGGTGTATTCGATACCGCCCAGTCCGAAGGAAATGGTGCTGCACACGTTCGGGAAGATATAAACCGCCAGACCCGGGTTGAACCCGAGCGACAGTTTCAGGTCGTCGCTGAACGTGCTTCTGAGGGTGCCTTCGGTTTCGTAGGTAAACTCCGAATTACCGGTCTTCATCGAAAGATCTACTTCACCGAAAAGCCCGAAGTGTCCTTTGCTGTCCAATCCCGCATAGGAGCGGAAATAGAGGCCGACCGACAGTGCACTGCTTTGCAGGTGGAGGTTTTTGAAGGCCAGATTGACGTCGTTTTGCTCTCCCAGATTGAAATTGCCCGTGTCTAGCGTTCCGTTGATGTTGGTGTATCCGAAACGGACGCCGGCCGACATGTTGTCCTTGAAGAAGTAGCCTACGGAGGGGTTGATGGTGAAGATACTGCCGTTCAGATTCAGGTTGTCCAGGATCAGCAGGTAGTCCGTGTCGTCGCTTGAGAGGGTGCCGTAAGATACGGTGAGGCCCAGGGCGATTTCACCTGCGTAGGCGAATTTGATTTTGTTGATTTCACGGTCGATTCTCCGTTTCATCGGCAGGAATCGTTGTTTCCGACGTACCGGGGAAACCGAGGTCGGCATCGATGCCGACGAGTCGCTCAGATCGGCGTAGAACGTCGGGGCCGGAAGTTCCTCGATGACAGGGACGGTCGTCGGAACCGGAGTGGCGGAGAGGCTGTCCTGCAAGCGGGAAGACGGAATTGCCTCCGGGGATGTCGGTTCCTGGGCTCGGAGCATGGAAACCGTTGCGACGGCTATCAGTATGGTAAAAATCAGTCGTTTCATCGTATTTCCGCGTTATAGATAGAAAGATACTCCCAGTCCGATCGACAGGATATTGACCTTGAAATTCATCAGGCTCGAAGTTCGCTTTCCGACGGTTACCTGGTTGTGTACTTGGCGTGTTCGGGTGTAGGAAAGACCCATTACGCCGATATTGACTTCGAAAGCCAGGTTGTTGGTCGCGAAGGCTACCAGGCCGGGCGATATGCCGATCGAGGCGGAGAAATTGGTTTCGTAAGTGCCCCGGATCGGGGAGTCCGCAGCGAACCGGGATTGGCCGCCGCCCAATGTCAGGCTGGTTTCGTTGAACAGGGCGAAGCGCTTGTTTTGTCCCAGAGGGATGTACTGACGCCAGATGAAAGCTCCGGAGTAGTTGTGTTGCAGTGCGTTGTAGAAATCGACACCGAGGTCGATGTCGCTGCCCAGTTTGATGCTGCCGCTATCTATGCGGAGCAATGAGCGGGAATAGATGAATTTGACGCCGATAGCCATGTTGTCCCGGATCGCGTAGGCGATCAGGGGGGTGACTTTGAAGGTGTAGCCGTCTGAGTTGATATCTTCGATTACCAGAAACGTGTAATCTTTGTTCGTGTGGGTAGAGTAGGAGGCGGAGGCTCCGAAAATCCATTGTCCCCGGGGGACGAACTGGTTGGACATGGAAGTCAGGCCCCGTTCTGCGCGAGGATCGGCCTTACGCTCCGGGGCGGATTCCATCGGAGCAGGCGATTGTGCATCGGTCCGAAGCGGATGTTCGGGCCGAGGGCTTTCGGAGCCCGTGTTCACGGTTTCCGAAGAATCGGGTTGCGGTATTGCCGAATCAATCGCAGGTCCCGGAGCGGCCTGCGATTGATTGCTTGCAAAACATAGACACAGTGACAGTGTCAGTGTCAGGATGGCGACGGTTCCTCGCATGAAAATCAATATACAAATTCGATGTCGTCGATATACATTCTGCTCTCCTTGTTCCCTTCCATGTAGTCACCGCGGTAGCTCGCCGAGGCTGTTACCATCAGGTAATTGGGCTTTTCATCACTGCGGTATTCGATGGGAATTACGATCTTTTTCCAATCGCTTTGGGAGGTATCGTTGAGCCAGTCCCCGTGGCCGTAGATGGGGCCTTCGGGCAGGCTTTCCTGGGAAGGATCGAAGAAGGTGCTCTGGTCGTTTGTGTCGATCTTGTGGTAGGAGCTCCATTTGCCCATGCAGACGAAGAAGCGGGCCTTGTCGCCGGACCCGACCGTCCCTTTGTACCAGAATGTGATCGCTTTGGGACGGGCGTTGAAGGTGAACGGACGACCCATATACACATCGCCTTTGGTGATGTTGTGAACACCGCCGAAGGCTCCGATGAAGAGGTTGCCGGCAGCGATTACGCCGAAAGCGCTCTGGGTCTTGAGCAGGGCGGACTTGCTCCCGGTCGATCCCGGACGGGGATCGTCTGCGGGTTCGGTCACCACGATACCGGCGGCATTGGCACCGGGGTTACCCGTACCCCAGAATCCGGTATAGCCCGTACCCATGCCGTTCGAGCCGATTTCGTCCGCCGAGCAGGGGTACCAGGTTTTGCTGTTCGTCCAGGTTTCGAATCCCGCATTGGGAAGCTGAATGCCCGTTGCGGCCGAGAAATTGTGTACCTCGCCCGTTTCCGCATCGTTGATGAGCAACTGGTATTCGTAATCGCGGTCTGCGGCGAAGTCGATGGCTTGTGCCGTATAGGTATAGTCGGCACCCGCAACGGCGGTTACGGTCTTCCACTCACCGAAGGCGGGCGACTCCGCCAGGCGTTCGCGTTCGCGGTAACGTACTTTGACGTTGGTGAGCGCCGGATCGGTGACGATTGCCTGAAAATCGGCCGTATTGAGCCAGAGGTCGTACACCGCCAGGTCGGTGAGTCCGGGTGTTGCGATGCGGGCTTTGCCCGTACCTTCGGCTTGTGCGACGTCGGTCATCGTAAATTCTACTTCGTGAATGCCGCCGGCGAACGTGGAGAAGAAGGTTCCGCCGAGGGAGAGTTTGCCGCTGTTGTCGTCGGTCTTGGTGTAGCTGATGCCTTTGGCTGCGGCTTCCGGAAGCAGCGCGCCGTCGCTCAACACCTGGATCGTTTCGTCGTTGGCCTTGATGGAGATGCCCGAAAGCGCCTGTACCGAGGATACTGCGAACGAAATGTCGTCCGTATTGAATCCGATTACCGAGTTGATGTCGAATCCGTCGCCCTTGATCGTCGGCTGCGGGCTGAAGATGAAGGGATCTTCGTGGATCTCTCCGTCCTCATCGACTTGTACGGTGATGCCCAGGTAGCCGTTCGGAGTCTTCGAATACTTGAATGTCAGCGTATAAAGATTGCCGCTTTCGGGTGTCGGAATGACTCCGGTTTTAGAAACGCTGCCTAACTCCGTGCTCGAGCTGTAAAAGCCCCAACTCAGGTTGTGAACATCTTCGGGCAGCAGGTAATAACCCGTTGCGTTCTCGGTGTATTTGAGCGTCGGTACCGAGCCGTTTTCTGCTTCCGTTTTGGAGAAGGTGTCGATGGCGCTGACGTAAGCCTTGAATCCCGGATCCATTTTGTCCAGAATCGTCTGATCGAAGACGACTTTGACGCCGATGTTGGTGGTTGGGCAGACTACCTCTTTGAGGACGGTCTGTTGGGGTTCGATATCGACGTCCAATTCGCCGTAATAACTCTTGTTGGTGAAGGTCGCCTGGCTCTGGTCTCCTGCTTCCACTTTGATACGGTAGGACCCTGCTACCAGGTAGAAATCACCCGGAGCTTCCGTAGCCGGCTGGTATTTGCGGATCAGCTTCTCTTCTCCGTTTTCGATCTTATAGACGCGCATGATACTTCGATCCAGAGCGTTGTATGCGTCGGCACGCGAGCCGCCGATATTGACGCTCAGGCGCAGGGTTCCCATCTCTTCCGAGGCGTTGCCGTCGATGTCGCTCTGCGAGCAGGCTGCGGTCAGGAAGGCCACGCCTGCAAGCAGCGAAATATATTTAAGAATCTTTTTCATCACTGTTTCGGTTTACTGTTGGGGAACATAGAGCATGATGGACTTGATGTTCTGTCCCGAAGCATCCGTTGCGGTCAATTTGAAGTCCGTGTTGCCCGGAGCTACGGCATAGAGCATCGTCATAAACTGAGAAATGTCGAATTGCAGGGTTTTCTGTCCGACGATTTCGTCTTTGGTCTTGAACCCTAACGAGTGGAGTCCTTCGTCCATTTTGTCGGAAGCCGGATTGACCAGATCCATATGCGCTTCCAAGCCGATACCGAGGCTTTCGAGGACTTCGGCGGTGAGGGCATCGCTGATGATATCGACCGTCAGGCCGGTTATTCCGCTCTCGGAGGCGAGGTTGATGAAGACGTTCATACCCTCCTCCGTGAGCGTGTGGCGGGAGTCGATATCGACGATATCCGTACCTTCCGGATTGGTGCTCCAGAAGATGTTCGGTCCCTCTGCGGTGCCGCTGTCGTGGGTGACCTTGATGGTCATTGTCGTGTAGGAGCGACGGCCTTCGGAGTCGATGGCGATGAACTTCGCGGTATGGGTGCCCGTGTGGTCGTACAATCCTTTCATACCGTTGTAATTGACCTTGACGAGCAGATCGGAGCCGCTTTGCTTGACTACGCAGTAGTCGCCGGCCGGATTTTCGCCCGGCCAGAGGGCTACCGTGTTGTTGCTGTAGCCGGCCGTTGCGAGAGCTTCCAGGAACTGGGCGTTGTCCGAATCGAAGACAACCTCCAGCGAGGCGACGGTCGAACCCTGGTAAGGAGTTACGACGGCCGTAATCATCGGGGAGCAGCTCTGAACGTCGAAGTCGAACATGCTGGTCGTGATGGGGTAGGGCTGGGCGATATCCCCGTTTTCGAGGGTTACTGCCGGAGAGTTCTCGTCCGAAATTTCTTCGTCGGGAATCTCCTCTTCGCCGTAAGAATAGAACGAAGACATGACATCCACGTCGATTTTCTCGTCGTAAACCCATGTTTCGACCGTAACCTGGAATTGGACGTTGCCGTCGCTGGCATGCAGGATCTTGATGTTGATCTTGCGCCATTGTCCGGCTTTGACGTTCTGTATCTCCTGGCTCCAATTGACCGGCACATAGGAGGCCGGTTCTCCCTCGCCGGCTTTGTTGTATTGGCCGGAAAGGACGATCTTCAGGGTGTTGTCCGTATCAACTGCACGGAAGAAACCGGGTTTGAGCGTTTCGCCCGTAGCTTCGGCGCGGCCGTAAACCAGGGAATTGTCCTGGATCGAAAGGGTGACGGTGAGTTTGTCTGTTTCGTCGTCCGGCTTGAACAGGTTGTCCAAATCGGCGGAAAGTCCGACCGTCGTCTTGATATTGCCCAATTTGCAGACCAGGTTATTGACCGTTGTCGTGAGCTTTTTGATTACGTTGACCGAAACTTCGCCGTAATAGACGGGCGTTTCCCACGCTACGTCGGGAATGCTGGCGTAATTGGGCGATTCCGCCGTGACGGTATAGCTGTCCTGCGGTAATTCGATATTGCCCGTGGTCTTTATTTCGGCATAGGTGTAGCTGCCGACCTGTTCTTTTTTCGAATTGTAAATCTTTACGATATAATCGTCCGGTGCGTCCACCGTGCTGCGCGTCGAAGAGGTGCCGGGAGCGTTGTCCGTCGGCAAAATTTCCATGTCGTCCGCTACGGTCAGGTCCCAGTTCTCAAAGCTCAGGATACCCGTTTCCGAACCGGGTCCTTCCGGTTGTCCGCCCGTCGGGAGATCGTCTTTTCCGCATCCCGCCGCCATGAAAAGACAGCAGAGCGGCAAGAGCAAATATTTGGTAAAAGTCTTCATAGGATCTGTTTTTAGCTTATTTTATACGGGGTTATGCTTCGGGGTTGAGTTCGATTTCCTGCGGGGGTACTTCGGTCAGCGTATCGTCCAGTCGGATGCTGATGCTGCCCTGTCCCGCCTGCGAAGCGTCGATCCGGATTTTGTGCCAGGTGCGGGCCGTCGTGACACCGATCTGCTGCTGCGGGAATTCCACTTTCACGCCGTTCTGCGCCTTCACCGCCGTACCTTTGAGCAGAAGTTTGCTTCCCGGCTTGACGAAGATCGGAGTGTCGGGCGAAGAGGAGTGGGTGAAACTGAAATTGTTGCCCGCTTCGGTCTGGACGGTGAATTGCGCTTCGGAATAGTATTTCTTGAACCACTCGCCGCATTCGAGGCTGATTACCGAGTTCGTGAGCGAGGCGGTAATGGTCTTTTGAATCGTCTTGCGGGCGAGTATCGTAAAGTCGAGCGCTCCCTGGTAGCAGAAAGCCGTGCTGCCCTCCTGCTGCGGATCGCCGTAGCTGATCGTCGCCGTATAGTCGCCGCTGGGCATGAAGGGGGCCGTATATTCGCTGAGCGTGGTGTATTCGGCGAGGTATTCCGCTGTCGCTGTGCCTTCTTTGCCTTTTACGACCAGCTTGAAGCTGTTGCCGGACGGCTTGCAGTTGTCCGGCAGGGACGTTTGCGCCCGGGTCGTCTGCGAATCGACCTCGGAGCAGGTCGTGGTCCGGAATTCGACCGAGCCCTCCCCGTCTGTCGTTTCGGGGATTTCCTCTTTCGAGCAGCCCCCCCCCAACAGTGCAAGGGTCGTTAGAATCAACAGGTATTTTTTCATAGGGTTATTGATTTGGAGGTTTATTTTACGATGGTTACGCGGATGTTGTCGAGGTACATATACCAAGTTCTCGATACCCATCCGTTGCCGGTGAAGTTGTATGTTCTCTGAGTCAGCCACGACAGGCGCGTTGCATTCGTTGCTGCGGGAACTTCGCAGGTGCATACTCCCTGAATATTTCCGAACGATACGCCGCTCAGTGTATTGAGGTTGTCGATCTGTTCTTTCAGCGTGTTTTCGAGGCCGTCGTTACCTTTTTTAGGGGCCGTATCCGTGAGGGTTCCGAAACTGCAATAGAGATAGTCGTTGTCCTTGTTGGCATTGAAGGTCACTTTCAGCTTTACGGTTTTTCCGGGTTTGATATAGGCGAGCGGCGGAGTGTCGAGCCGTCCCGGATACTGGGCTACGGTTTCGTGTCGGACGGAAATACGCATCGCCTTTTGCGAAACCTGAAGACGGGTTCCCGTCCAACCCTCGTCAAAGCCGTACTGCGACAGAGAGATACCGTCCGGATTGGATGTCGTAGCTTCTGTTTTGTATTCGAAATCGGTTTTATCGTCGAAATCTTCCGAAAGGAGGTACGGGATTTTGAGTGCGATCGGCAGATGTTCGCCGGGAGTGAACGAAGCGACGCTTACATTTTGCGGCACGAGGGCATTTTCGGTTTCGAAGCTGACCTGCAACGGTTGTTGAGCCAGCAGATCGCCGTAAAGGTCGCCGTAGAAAGCCACCGTGTATTTGTTGGATTCGTCGATGGGGAAGGTCTGCTCGGTCGTCCCGTCGCGGAAAGTCATTCCTTCGGGAGCTTTGACGATCAGGTTGTAAGGCTCTTCACCCAGATTCGAGGAGTCGCCCGTGACCGAAAAATCGACATAGCTTACCGGCAACTCGGTCGGGATCGTCAAGGTAATGGGGGTGATGTGCCCTGCCGCCATTTCGCGGTCGATCGGGACGGAGAGCGTGTGGGAACGGTATCCGTTTGCTGTATAGGCCGTAAAAGAGATGTCGCCGCTTACCGTCGTGGGGTTGATGAAGGCCCAGGCATAGTTTTCGGCTTCGTCCGTCAGCGGGGTATTCAGATCGAGCGTGATGCTCTTCGAGCCTTCGGTCAGGGACATTGGGGCCGACGGATCGGCAGCGTCGAACGAAACGGTTCCGACGACTTCTGTCGGGAAATCGATAACCAGACGTGTGATCGGTTCGCCCCAGATGTTGCGGCCTGCGGGGACTTCGATTCGCAGTGCGTGGCATTTGTGACGGAAGCGCAGCGCGTGCGACGGTGGAGTTTCGAGCATTTGGTTGGACTGTTCGAACAGGGGAAGCGCGTCGGCGGTCAATGGATCGGCGGCCAGAATATCCCATTTTCCCTCGTAACGGCCCGTCTGTTTTGCCGGAATTTGGTAAGATACCTGCGTGCCGCTGACGCTTTCGGGCACCGGGCTGACGGCCGTGTAGGTATAGGTTCCTGCCGGCATATCGGCGACCGTCGAATTGAAAACGGCGGTCGAATAGCTGGGGGTGAAGTAGGCCAGCGAGAAATTCTGGGCGTTGAGCGTATAGTTGCTGCCGTCGGCGGTCGCCCAAAGGGCGATCTTGTCATTTTTGTCCCAGCGGGTCGAAGCCCAGTCGTTGTCGTCGATCCAGGTTCGGGTACCGTCGGGCAGACTGTAAACCTGCGGTTCTTTCGTGTTGTCGCACAAAATGGCGACTTCGACTCCGCCGGACGGAGAAGTCGGCTGCTCGATTTCCTCGTTGCGGGAGCAGGCGCCGATCAGAAGCAGCGCCAGTACAGGGAGAAGGATCCGATGTTTTTTCGCCATAAGACAGTTAGTGAATGATATTCACAATTTTCACAAAAATAGACGGGTTTTTTCTATAATGGAAATAAATTCAACGAAACGGGTAAAGTTCATCACGAATCCCCGGTTTTACGGGCGTTTTGTTTGAGATAACAGCGTGGAATTAACGTCAAATACCTCCTTATTCCAAGGAGGTATTTGACGGAATATCGCTGAATGGAGTTAATATACCCATTCGAAGTCATCGACATAGAGGCAGGCTTTCGAGTAGCCCGTCATGTAGTCGCCGTAGGCATTCGCGGCGCATGAGATCACGATCGTGTAGTTCCCTGTGGGAGCCGGAGCTTTCTCTTCGTACCAATGGATTTTGAGTGCGTCTTCGGAAGAAACCAAGGCATCGCCGGGGGTGCTTTGATCGATCCACATCGAGCCGTAGCCGACGACTTTACCTGCTTCCGATACGACGTCCGCTCCGTTGGCCGGATCCCAGGCTCCCGTGGTCGAGCCGGTTCCCGAAACGACCGTGTGGGGCTGGGACCAGTCCACGATCGCCACGAAGATACGGCATTTGTCGGGATCGCCCTTGGCCACACCGGGGGCCGGATTTTGCGATCGCACGATGTCGATGTCGCCGGTCGTGGCGTGATATTTTACGCGCAAAGCCTTGGGACGTGCCGTGTAGGTGTATTTGCTGCCGAATTTCACCGTACCGGTCATGCTGGCATAGTTGAAACTCTCGGTAAAGAGATTGCCTGCAGCCAGGACGAACATATTTTTGCTCTGCAGTTTCGCTGCGGGTGCCGCTGCGCCGAATTTATCCGTGGTAGAAGAACACAAATCTGTCGTGATGTCGTTATTGCCGCAGTCCCAGAAAGAATCTCCGGTTTTATTGGGGTAGGGAACGTCTTTGCTTCCGGACAGACCTGCCCGGGAAACAGTACTCCATTCCGACATGTCCGCGTTGGGAATTACATCGCCTTTGGCCGTCGTGAAGCGGCCGGTTTCCTTTTCTGTACCGTCCAGCTTCAAGCGGTAATCGTAGGTCGTACCTGCGAAAACGCCGGTGGCATAGTCCGGTTCGTAAACGGTTTTACCCATTTCGTTGGTCGATGAACTCCAGGTCGGCTCGATCGCGGCCGTGAAAGTGCCGTTGCCGTTGTCGGAAACGGTCGCCTGCTGCCAGGCGTCGTCGGTGCTGCGCTTGTATTCGAGCGTCGCGCTCGCGGCCGTTGCGGAGGGGACGATTTTCAGCGTTGCGGTATTTTGCCACAGGTCGGCGGTTTCGAGCGTTACCTGGCCGTAATGGAAGGTCAGGTCCTGTACGGTCGTCTGGCCGGCCAGGTCGGTAACGGACACCTTGAATACGTGGTTGCCGATTGCATCGGGGAGCATCGCAATCATCGGGACGAGCTTGGTGATGTCGAATACGGTCGATTTCGTATATTGGATCTCCGTGCTGCATTTCAGACCCAAGTCTTTGTATTGGATGCTTCCTGCGATCGAAGTTTCGTGTACCAGATCGAGGTTTTGTATCCCCAGCGAGTTCAGGGCGTCGGAAACGATTTCGACTTTCAGTTCGGCGATACCGCCCGGTACCGTGATGTCGATGGCTGCGGGGTAGGTGAGCGACTGGTCCGGCCCTACCGTGATTTCATGCGTGGCGTCGATGTCCTGGTCGGGCCAGTCGAGCGACGGGGCAGGAATGGCGGAGGGGGTCAGCGTGCCGACCTCTTTCTTGTAGAGGACACCCGCCTCGAACGGCTTGTCGGTACGGTCGATCTTTACGGAGGCCATCTGTTTGGTGGCGGTGATGATGTCCAGATTCAGGTTGTAATTGCCCGGCAGGACATTGAAGAAGGCGTCCAGTTGAGCTGCGGCCGATGCAGACCCGCCGTCGAAGTTTATCAGAATCGACTTCGACCGTTCTTCCGTGTCGAGTGCGGGTGCGGCGGCCTCTCCTTGTGCCAGGTCGAAATTCAGGGATTTGGCCGACAGGAAATCGTCGCTTTCCGCCGTCAGCAGCACGCAGCGAATCGGGTCGGAGGTCGAATTGGTCAGGTCGAAATCCAGGATCGACGTCAGCCGCTGCATATTGAAGCGGATCCTTTCGCCGCTGTCATCGACGCCTTCCGCTGAATTGGCCGTAGTTTGTGCGGGTGCTATCAGAATGTCGAACAGGCTGTTGTAGGTTCCGCCCTTCTGGATGCGGGTATTGCCGAAAGGAATGGTGGCCGACGTGCCGTTCAGGGATTGCTCTCCGTGGGGATAATAGGCCAGGTAGGTCCAGGCGCCGGTTCCCGGAGTGAGTTCACCTTTGAAAATGCCTTCGCTCGAAAAGACGAAGGGTTTGTTGATTTGCGCGACGCCGTTCAGCGTTGCGTGTATGCCGAGTTTGTCGATATCGACCTCCCAGGCGCCGTTGAAACGGTCGTCGCCGATTTCGATCGTCGCACGGGTTGCCGGCAGTTCGGCGGCGAAAGAGACAGGGACGGTTTTTCCGTCGTTCCCTCCCGGAGCGGCTTCATCCGTCGCAGGATCGGCGGAGCATCCGCAGAGGAGAACCAGTCCGGCCGTTGCGAGGGCAAGGGTATTGATTATGCGGTTCATAAGTTCGATGGTTTTAATTAGTAACTGTCGTTCGTTGCGTCGTTGTACGACATAGGTTCTACGGTGCCGCCCGGGAAAGAGTCGCCGAATCCGCGCTCTATGCGGATGTCCAAAACCCCGATGCTGGGGGTCACATACTTGCGAAGCGTCTTGGTTGTTTCCATAATGCTTATCTGATTTTAAGTTCGAAGTCAAAATTATAGTTTGCGGAACATGAAAAAAAATAAATTCAACGAGCGACGGAAAAGTTGTCACCAATACGCTTTTTTTATCAATGGCTTCCGATTCCGTTGTGGAAAATAGAACGGCGGCCTTCCCGGAAGAAGGCCGCCGTTCGCATCGAAACGGTTGAAAAACGCTATTTTTTCAGGTATTTGTCGAGCCAGCCGAAAAATTCGCGGTTCCAAACCACTGAGTTCTGGGGCTTCATCACCTGGTGGTCTTCGTCTTCGAATTCGACCAGACGGGCGTCGATACCGTGCAGACGTGCTGCTGTGAAGGCTTCGAGCGACTGCGTATAGGGGATGCGGAAGTCGAGTTCGCCGGTGATGATCATAATCGGCGTATCCCACTTATCGACGAACTTGTGGGGCGAGTTAGCATAGGTACGCATGGCCGTCGCGTTCTGCTTGTCCCAGTAGGGGCCTCCGTAGTCGTTGTTCAGGAAGAAAAGCTCCTCGGTCGATCCGTACATGGCTTCGAAGTCGAAGATACCGCAGTGGGAGATGAAAGCCTTGAAGCGTCCGTCGTGGTGTCCGGCCAGGAAATAGACCGAATAACCGCCGTACGAAGCGCCGACGCAGCCCAGACGGTCCTTGTCCACCCAGGGCTCCTTGGCGACGTCGTCGATGGCCGAGAGGTAGTCGCGGATGTTCTGGCCCGAGTAGTCGCCCGAGATCTGGTCGAGCCACTCCTGTCCGAACGAAGGCACGCCCCGGCGGTTGGGGGCAACGACGATGTAGCCGTTGGCGGCCATGAGCTGGAAGTTCCAGCGGTAGCTCCAGAATTGCGATACGACGCTTTGCGGACCGCCTTCGCAGTAGAGCAGCGTCGGGTATTTCTTCGCAGGATCGAAATCGGGCGGCAGGATTACCCACGTCAGCATCTGTTTGCCGTCGGTGGTTTCCACCCAGCGTTTCTCGACTTTGCCCAGGCGGATTTTGTCGAGGATCGGCTGGTTGATGAACGTGAGCTGCGTGAGGGCTCCGTCTTTCAGGTCGATTTCATAGAGTTCCGAGGGCGAAGAGATCGTGCAGATATCGGCTACGGCCTTGCCGTTTGCGATCGATACGGCGTTGATGTCGTGATCGCCCCGGGTCAGTACGGAAACGTTGCCGTTCATGTCCACGCGGCAGAGCTGGTGCGTAGCCTCCATCGGCGCGAGGAACCAAAGCGCTTCGCTGCCGTCCCAGATGACGTTGGTAGCGTTGTAGTCGAAATTCTTCGTGAGTTCCTTCACCAGGCCCGTTTCGGAATTCCAGACCATCAGACGCTCCTTGTCGGCTTCATTGCCCGCACGACGCTGCGAACGGAATGCGATTTTGGTGCCGTCGGGCGAGAATACGGGGTATTTGTCGTAGCCGACGAAAGGCAGTTCGGTTTTGGCTGCCGCATCGTGACCGGAGATGGGGGTGAGTCCCTTGCAGATGTTGGTCGTGGCGCCTGTCTCCGTGTCATAGACGAAAATGTCCGAGTCGGTCGAAACGGCGTATTTCGCACCTGTCAGCGGTTTGCAGGTGTATGCGAGTCGGGTGCCGTCCGGAGCCCACGCGATTTCGGACATATCGAAATAGGGTGCCAGCGGAGTGTCCCACTCCGCACCTTCGCCGATGATGTCCACGCCCTTCCCGATGCCGCCGGAGGTCAGCTCCGCGATGAAGATGTGGCGGTATTCGCCTTCATCCCAGCGGTCCCAGTGGCGGCACATCAGGTCGTCGTAAACGCGGGCTTTCGATTCGGCCATGTCCGGGTGGATGTCGGACGACTTGCGGTCGGCGACCTGTACGCCCTGTACATAAAAGACTTTGTCACCCGCAGGATTTACGCCGAACCCTTCGATGTCCTTGTCGAGTTTCGAAAGCTGGCGGGGATTTTGTCCGTCGGCAGCCATTTCCCAGATTTGCGAACTTCCGCTGCGGTCGGACAGGAAGTAGATCTTGCTGCCGTCGGCATTCCATTTCGGATCGGAGTTGTTCGATGAGAAGTCGGTCAGCTGGGCGACTTCGCCGCTGGCGGCGTCACGAACGTAGATCGCCGTAACGCCCCGGTTCTCCTGCATATTGTACCAGGTGACGGTGTAGAGCAGCCGACTGGCGTCGGGCGAGAGCGAGGCCAGTCCTACGCGGCCCATTTTCCACATCACTTCGGGCGAGAGAACGCCGGCGGCGATCTCCTCCTGGGTGAGCGAGTTGTCGATAGCGAGGGGCTGGGAGCGCTTTTCACTGCATCCGCCGAGTCCCACGAGCGTAATTGCCATAAAGAGGAATAAATTTTTCATTTGAGATCGGGTTTACTTCATATGATTTATACTTAAATTTGCGCTTGTCAATAGCGATTTTTATGCGTATCTATCTATATTTTGCAGATAAAACTCTGATTTTTACCGATGAAACGTCGCCGGCACGTTTTTTTGCCGTCGATCTTCCGCAGGGCGGGCGTATTTCCCGGACGAAGATACTTAATTTTCTGGAAACTCACAATGAGGTTGCGGTTTGTACGCCCGATCCCGAGCAGGCGTTTTCCCTCTTCCGGCAGGAATTCGCTGCTGTCGAGGCTGCGGGCGGCGTGGTAGTGAACGATCGCGGCGAATATTTGATGATTCACCGCAACGGGCGCTGGGATTTGCCCAAAGGACATGTGGAGCCGGGCGAAAGTACGGCGGAATGTGCCGTGCGCGAAGTCGCCGAGGAAACGGGAGCTGTGGGTGCGGAGGTGGTTCGCTTCCTTTGCCGGACGTTGCATGCCTATTATATGCACGGGCGGTGGGAGCTCAAGGCTACGCACTGGTTCGAAATGCGCGTTTCTTCGAGCCGAGCCCTTAAACCTCAGCGGGAAGAGGGAATCGATGTGGCTGCGTGGTGTCCGGCCGCCGAACTGAAAGATCGGCTCGAAGGGATGTTTCCTACGGTGCGCCGGGTGTTCGAATGTTTGGAAAAATAGAGGCCGCTTTTCGTGCCGGATAGATAGAGGACGATTTTTCCGCCGGCCCGATGTCGCGGCCTGTCCGGGACAGGCGGTTCCAGCCTGATAATTTGCCTTGCCGTATCGGTTTCAGGCTGCGGTATTGTCCGGAACGAGGGTATCAACGAAAAACCCGGTGCAGATCGCACCGGGTTTTTCGTTGGGTATTCGGTATTACATCGGTATTACATCGCGCTGCCGTTCATGGCTTTGGCCATGGCTTCGGCGATTTGGTCGAGCGCTTTTTGGAGCTTGCCTCCGATCATCATACGCATCATCATATTCAGTTCCGCGTGCAGCACCAGCCGCATGCGGGTATCGTAGGGACCTGCCGGCTGCAACTGGATCCAGAAGGTGAAGTCGATGGGGACGCCGCCTTCGCCGCTCTGTATCTTGACGTATTTGGGAGCTTCCTTGGCCACGATTTGCAGATTGACGGTGAAGCCCTTGACTTTGAATGAACAACTGTTTTCGTCGGCCTGCCACTCTTCGACCTTGTCCTGCACCGCAGGAGTGAGGTTGTCGAAACGGCTGATGACCGTATAAATCTGTTCCGCCGAGCGGAGTATCTGTTGGTGTTTCGATTCGTATTTTTCCATTGTCGTGTGTTTGTCGTCAAAAGCGGCGGTTGTCTTTTTTTGCAAATTTTTCGCTTTTCCCGGGCGACCGTTTTTCGAAGCCCTTATTTTTCGGGGCCAAAGATAGTGAAAACTGGGAGAAAACGGGATCTTGTTCCCGGTTTTCCGAGGCGCATCCTATCTAAGACTATGTCAAAGATAGTGAAAGCCGAGCGCTAATCCAAACTTAACTTTCTGTTTTCCTATTCCTTGCATGGTAGAGTTCACAAGTGTCCTCTGCGTATGCTTCGAATGTCGGTCGTTTGAGCCTGCCCCCCCCCTATTTGCTGCAAGGATGATAAAGTGTAGCGAGCCGAATCTGACCGGCGGGTTCCCGACTCCTTCCCGTTTCACGTTGCGGGGTGGGGAAACTTACTACGCCCGATATTCGTTTCGGCAGTCGGTCGTTCGAGCCGGGCTGGATCACACACTCTCTGTTGCAACCGTGTGCCGGATGATCTCGCCTGCTGGAGCCGGAGGGCGGGAAGTCTGTGTTGAGAAGTACTATACAGGGATATTGGGCCGAATCGGGAGTCAGTCGATTTCGATCGTGCGCTCTTCGTCGTCGCCGACGGCGATCCGCACGGTCATCACCTCTTCGGGCAGCAGCTCTTCGATCTTCTCGGGCCATTCGACCAGACAGAGATCCCCGGAGTAGAAATATTCCTCGTAGCCGAAGTCGTAAGCCTCTTCGAGCCGGTTGATCCGGTAGAAATCGAAGTGATAGATATTCTTCCCTTCGCGGGTCGTATATTGATTGACGATGGCGAAAGTGGGACTTGTCACCGTGTCGTCGGCTCCGAGCCGGGCGACGATTTCCCGGATCAGGGTGGTTTTGCCCGCCCCCATTTCGCCGCGGAAAACGACGACCGAGCGTCCTTCGAGCGCGTTTATGACGGCGGCCGCTGCGTGCGGCAATTCGTCCAGAGAGTCGATGTGGATGGTCTGCATGATTTATTGTTTGGGTTTTAGTACGATGTAGGGAACGATCATCTCTTCCATCGAGATTCCCCCGTGCTGGTAAGTATTGCGGTAGTACCGTATGTAACGGTTGGCGTCGTTGTTATAGACCAGGAAATCGGTGTTGTAGGCGAAGATGTAACTCGACGATAAGTTGATCGACGGCAACTGGATGTCTTCCGGGCGGGTGATTTCATATACCTCGCGGGAGTTGTAGGCCAGGTTGCGGCCGGTTTTGTAGCGCAGATTGGCCGAGGTTTCGCGGTCGCCGGTCACCTTCACCGGGTTGTCGATGCGGATCGTGCCGTGGTCCGAGGTGATGATTACCGTGTGTCCGCGTTCCGAGAGCAGGCGCAGCAGTGTCAGCAGGTCGGAGTGTTCGAACCACGAACGGGTGAGCGAGCGGAACGAGGCTTCGTCCTCGGTGAGTTCGCGGATGATGTCCGTTTCGGTGCGGGCGTGCGAGAGGATGTCCAGGAAGTTATAGACGATCACCGAAAAGTCGGCGTCGTAAATCCGCTGGATGTTGTCGATCAGCTTGCGGCCCGCCTCGGGGCGCACCAGTTTGTCGAAGGTGTATTTGTAGTTCTTGCCGCTGGAGGTCATCAGCCGTTGCAGAAACTGTTCTTCGTATTGGTTCTTGCCGCCCTCCTCGTTGTCGTTGAGCCACTTGTTGGGCATCAGCTTGTCGATGGCCAGCGGCATCAGGCCGGCGAAAATGGCATTGCGGGCGTATTGGGTCGCCGTGGGCAGGATCGCGCAGTAGAAATCGTCGGCCGCGATGTCGTAGTAGCCGCGCAGCAGGGGGCTGATCGAGCGCCACTGGTCGTAGCGGAAGTTGTCGATTAGCAGCAGCGTGGTCTTGGGATTCTCGTCTGCCACCGGGAAGATCTTCGACCGCATGAGCGTATGCGACATGACTGGGGTGGTTTCGTCGCGCTTGTTGATCCAGTCGTAGTAGTTCCGGCGGACGAACTTGCAGAACTCCTGGTTGGCTTCGTGCTTCTGGTATTCGATGACCTCCTTGATGCTTTGGTCGGTCGAATCGGAGAGCTCGATCTCCCAGTTCGTGATCCGGCGATAGACGTTGCACCAGTCGGCGAAGCTGTCGGCCATCTGGAGTGCCGAGGAGAGGCGTCCGAATTCCGCCCGGTAATCGGCCGTGGTCTGTTCGGTGACCAGTTGCTGGGAGTGGACGTTCTTCTTGATCGAGAGCAGCACCTGGTTTGGATTCACGGGTTTGATGAGGTAGTCGGCGATCTTCGACCCGACGGCCTTGTCCATGATGTTCTCCTCCTCGCTCTTGGTGACCATGATGACCGGAGTAGTGGGGCGTACCTCCTTGATTTTCGGCAGGGTTTCGAGTCCTGTCATACCCGGCATCATCTCGTCCAGGATGATGAGATCGTAGCTGCCTTCCGTTGCCATGTCGATCGCGTCGTATCCGTTGTTGCAGGTATCGACTTCGTAACCTTTTCCCCGGAGGAAAAGCACGTGGGGTTTCAATAGTTCGATTTCGTCGTCCACCCAAAGTATTTTGACCATATTCGCGGTTTTAGTTGAAACAAAGATAGTGAAAGCCGGGAGAAAACGGGAGCCTGTCCCGGTTTCCCGAGGCGCATCCTATCTAAGACTATGTCAAAGATTGTGAAAGGTTGCGGGCTTGCCCGCCGGGATTGCCGAACCGGATCCTATCTTCTACAAAAATAGTGATTTTACCAATTATACAATGCGAATTTCGGGCAATTTATTGTGTCCGGCGGACGAAACTTTCGGGCGGCGGTGTCCGGTTCCGGCTATCGGGTTGTTTGATAATGCGTTGCCTTTTTCCGGATATTCTTCGATACGGTCCGGCTCCGGTCGGCCCGCCGGGTATCGACGCGCGGTTTTATGGCCCGGTATTTGAGTAAGGGGTTTCGAACTGCGGCGCGACGTGGGCGAGGTGAATTGCAAAAAAATGTTCTACTTTGTTGTGATATAATCAAATAAAACTTATATTTGCAGTCCCGAAATAGAGTTTAACTTATAAATATAAAGAGTATGACAAAGGCAGATATCGTTAGCGAAATCGCTAAAAGTACCGGTGCTGAAAAAGTACAGGTCCAGGCTATCGTCGAGGCTTTTATGGAGAGCATCAAGGGTTCCCTGGCGCAGAACAACAATGTATATCTCCGTGGTTTCGGCAGCTTCATCGTGAAAAAACGCGCGAAGAAGGTGGCTCGTAACATTTCCAAGAATACGACCATTACGATCCCGGCCCACAACATTCCGGCCTTCAAGCCTGCAAAGAGTTTTGCGGCAAAAGTTAAATAAATAATAGAAACTTTAAACAATTACAGTTATGCCGAACGGAAAGAAACATAAGCGTCACAAGATGGCGACCCACAAGCGTAAAAAACGTCTTCGCAAGAATCGTCACAAGAAAAAGTAGGTAGCACGCCTTAGTGCTAATTAAGGTAGATAAAGCTAAAAGGGTGCGAGGCCCTTTTAGCTTTACCTGTTTTCCGATTCCCGCTCCGTTCGCAGGGCGGGATATGTCGGATCGTCGGGAAGGAGAGGACGATGTGTTTGTGAACGTATCACCGTATATCGAATCCGCTCCCGAAAAGCCAAAAGAGGCTTTTTGCGAAGGGAATGTGCCGCAATATCGTCCTCTACGGACCAGGCGAGTTGAAAACAATGGAAGCCGGGCTGTGCTTCCCGAACGTCGAACAGCCGCAAACCCCATAATGTCAGAATCGTCGCCGCGGTCTGCGGGACGAAAATATATATGAACCGAGAATTAATAGTCAATGTAAACCCGACCGAGATTTCGATCGCCCTGTGCGAGGACAAGGTGCTGGTCGAGCTCAACAAGGAGCAGTGCCAGACGGGATTCGCCGTAGGGGATATTTATCTGGGCAAGGTGCGCAAGATCATGCCGGGGCTGAACGCCGCGTTCGTCAATATCGGCCATGAGAAGGATGCCTTTATCCACTATCTCGACTTGGGCTCCCAGTTCTCTTCGTTGCAGAAGCTGGTGGCGAGTTACCAGCCCGGCAAGCGGGGAATCCGCCTGGACGCGATGAAGCTGGAGCCGCCGATCGAAAAGTCGGGCAAGATCGGCTCCTACCTGCAGGTGGGGCAGACCGTTATGGTGCAGGTGGCCAAAGAGGCGATTTCCACCAAGGGACCGCGCCTGACGGCCGATATTTCGCTGGCCGGACGCAACGTGGTGTTGGTGCCTTTTTCGTCGAAGGTGTTCCTGTCGCAGAAGATCCGCTCGGCGGAGGAGAAGAAGCGGCTCAAGGGCATTGCAGCCGCCGTTTTGCCGAAGAATTTCGGCGTTATCATCCGCACGGCGGCTGTCGAGGCCAAGGACAGCGATATCGAACAGGATATCCGCTCCCTGTTGGACAAATGGCAGAAGACCCTGCAAAATATTCGCAAGAATCCCGCTCCGGCTCAGTTGATGAGCGAGATGAACCGGGCCAACACCATTATCCGGGATTCGTTGGGAGGCGCCTTTTCGCAGATCGTCGTGGACGACGAAGCGATGTACCATGAGATTCAAAACTACATCCGTCAGATCGAACCGCAGAGCGAGAAACTCGTAAAACTTTATAGGGGCAACGTCCCCATCTTCGACAATTTCGACATTTCGAAGCAGATCAAGTCGCTCTTCGCCAAGTACGTGTCGTTGCGCCGGGGCGCTTACCTGATTATCGAGCACACGGAGGCGATGAACGTCATCGACGTCAATTCGGGCAATCGCACCAAGGCGGAGGACGATCAGGAGCAGACGGCTTTCGATGTCAATCTGGCCGCTGCACGCGAAATCGCCCGGCAATTGCGTCTGCGCGATTTGGGCGGTATCGTCATCATCGACTTTATCGATATGCACAAGGCTGCGAACCGTCAGTTGCTCTATGAGGAGATGAACAAGCTGATGGCCACCGACAAGGCCAAGCATACGGTGCTGCCGCTGACCAAGTTCGGGCTGATGCAGATCACCCGCCAGCGGGTGCGTCCGGTCGCCGTGCAGGACGTTACGGACGTCTGTCCCACGTGCAACGGCACGGGGCGTATCGAGCCGACCGTTCTGCTCGACAAGAAGATCGAGAACAAGATCTCCTATCTGGCCCAGGATGCGGGGCACAAATATATCAAGTTGCGCGTCAGCCCTTACGTTTCGACCTATTTGAATCACGGTCTGTGGTCGTTGCGCCGCCGCTGGATGTGGAAGTATAAGATCCAGTTGAAGATCGTGGCGGACCAGAGCGTCGGTATCGTCGATGTCCACTACTACGATAAGGAGGGCAAAGACCTGTATAAGGATTAGATATACCGGACGCCGCAGGGACGGAGGCATGGGCTCGGTCGATGGGCCGGATGGAATTCGGCCCCTTTTGCTGGCTGGAAGGCGGACGAAGTCCGGAGCCGGACAGAGGCGGAAAGTGGATAGACTTACATGTTCGGTCGCAGGTACGATCTGCGGCCGATACGAATACACGGAGTTGAATAATCGTTTGACCGCCTTGCGGAATCGGTTTCTGCAGGGCATCTTTTAGCTGGTTAGCTGGGCGGAATATGGGTCCCGGAAATAAACCGAATATCTTGCAGTTGATCGCCGGAGCGGAGCCTCTCGGTGCAATGCGTCGTGCGTACGATTCGGCGGGGCGGACCGTGCTCCTGCGCGATATGGTCGGCGGGGCCCTCTCGGTCTATGCCGCTGCCCTGATCGTCCGGACGGGCGGTACGCACGTCTTCGTGGCGGAAGACCGCGATGCGGCGGCCTACCTGCTCAACGACTTTTACGCCCTGCTCGACGAAAGGCAGGTTTACTTTTTTCCGGGCTCCTACAAGCGTTCGATCGTTTACGGTACGGAGGATGCGCAGGGTGTCGTGCAGCGGACGGCGGCGTTGAGTGCCCTGCGTCGGGAAATGGCTGCGGGCGAATACCGGATTATCTGCACCTATCCGGAAGCTCTGGCCGAACGGGTGACCGACCCCGACTCGATGCGGCGCGAAACCGTGCGGGTGAAGGTCGGCGACCGGCTGGCGATCGGAGAGCTGGAGGAACTGTTGGTCGATTCGGGATTCACGAAGGTGGATTTCGTTTACGAACCCGGACAGTATTCGCTGCGTGGCGGTATCTTCGACGTGTTTTCCTTTTCCGAGAGCAAGCCTTACCGGTTGGACTTTTTCGGGGAGGAGGTGGATTCGATCCGCCGCTTCGAGATTTCCAGTCAGCTTTCCGCCGACCGGCTGAACGAGGTGGAGATCGTTCCGAACCTGGACGGTTTTGCCGGGGATCGGATTTCGCTGCCCGCGTTTGCGGGAGAGGCGACTTACTGGTTTTTCGATCCCGATTACGTACTGCGGCGCGTGAACGATCTGCGCCGCAAGGTTCTGGGGGAGATGGAGGAGCCTGCTGAGATCGACAGCCATCTGGTGAGCCGGAAGGTGTTGTTGCAGGACATGGCCGGGATGCGTTTGTTCGAATTGCGCGACAGCCTGAAGGAGCGGCCGGCCGATGCGACGATCGCGTTCCGCACGGCTCCCCAGCCCAAGTTCAACAAGAATTTCGAATTGCTGGCCGACGACATCATTTCCAACGGACAGCGCGGTTATAAAACTTATATCCTGTCGGAAAACCGGGCGCAGCTCGAACGGCTGGAGAACATTTTCTACCAGTCGGGACGTAAGGAGGCGCAGATCAACCCTCTGCCGATCACGCTGCACGAGGGTTTCATCGATCACGACCTGAAACTTTGTTTCTATACCGACCATCAGATTTTCGACCGCTACCAGCGCTATCGGATCAACGGCGAGATCAAGCGCGACGAACAGATGACCGTCGCAGAGTTGAATCAGCTCCGCATGGGCGATTATGTGGTGCATATCGATCACGGCGTGGGGCGTTTCGGCGGTCTGGTCAAGATCAACGAGAACGGCAAGGTACACGAGGCTATCAAGTTGATTTACAAAGATAACGATGTTTTGTTCGTGCATGTGCACGCCTTGCACCGTATTTCGCGCTACAAGAGCGGCGAAGGCGAAGCGCCCAAAATCTATAAATTGGGCAGCGGAGCCTGGCAGAAGCTCAAGACCGCGACCAAGAAGGCCGTCAAGGACATCTCGCGCGAACTGATCGCCCTCTATGCCAAGCGCAAGGCCAGCAAGGGATTCGCCTTTTCGCCGGATACTTATTTGCAGCAGGAGCTGGAAGCCTCGTTCATGTGGGAGGATACGCCCGATCAGCAGACCGCGACGCAGGCCGTCAAGCGGGACATGGAGTCCGATCAGCCGATGGATCGTTTGATTTGCGGCGATGTGGGCTTCGGCAAGACCGAAGTGGCGATCCGAGCGGCGTTCAAGGCTGCGACCGACGGCAAGCAGGTGGCCGTGCTGGTGCCTACGACGATTCTGGCCCTGCAACATTACCGCTCCTTCGTGCATCGGCTCCGGGATTTTCCCGTGAAGGTCGAATATCTCAACCGGACCAAGTCTTCGAAAGAGACGTCCCGCATCCTATCCGAGCTGGCCGAGGGTCGCATCGACATCCTGATCGGTACGCACAAGATCCTGGGCAAGCAGGTGAAATTCCACGACCTGGGATTGCTTATTATCGACGAGGAGCAGAAGTTCGGCGTAGCGGCCAAGGAGAAGCTGACGCAGATGAGCGTCAATGTCGATACGCTGACCCTCACCGCGACGCCGATTCCCCGCACGCTGCAATTCTCGCTCATGGGGTCGCGCGACCTCTCCGTCATCTCGACGCCGCCGCCCAACCGACAGCCGATCATTACCGAATCGCATATCTTTTCGGAGGAGATTATCCGCGACGCCGTCAATGCCGAGCTGGATCGGGGCGGACAGGTCTATTTCGTCCACAACCGGGTGGAGGATCTGATGACGCTTCAGGGTATGGTTACTCGGCTCTGCCCCCGGGCGCGGGTGGGAATCGGCCACGGCAAGATGCCGGCCGAACAGCTCGAAAAGCTGATTATGGATTTTATCTACGGGGAGTTCGACGTGTTGATTTCGACCACGATCGTCGAAAACGGCATCGACATTCCCAATGCCAATACGATCATCGTCAATAATGCCCAGAATTTCGGCTTGAGCGATCTTCACCAGTTGCGCGGGCGCGTGGGACGCGGCAGCCAGCGGGGGTATTGCTACCTGCTTTCGCCCGGCGACGAGCTGCTTACTCCGGATGCCCGGCGGCGCTTGCGGGCCATCGAGGAGTTCTCGGATCTGGGTTCGGGATTCAATATCGCCATGCAGGACCTCGACATTCGAGGCGCCGGCAATCTGTTGGGCGCCGAGCAGAGCGGCTTTATCGCCGACATCGGCTTCGAAACCTACCAGAAGATCATGCAGGAGGCGATCGCCGAACTCCGCTCGGAGGGACTCGAGATGCCCGGCATGGGCGATGCCGAGCAGGGCGTGGTCGATAAGATGAGCTATATTTCGGACAGCGTGATCGAAATAGACGTCGAGGCCGAGCTGCCCGACTCCTACGTGCAGCAACCCGCCGAGAAGCTGCGCTTGTACCGGGAGCTGGATACGGCCCGCAACGAGGAGATGCTCAAGAGTTTCGAGGCCAAGCTGATCGACCGCTTCGGTCCGTTGCCCCGGCCCGCTGCCGAGCTGCTCAATGTGGTCCGCCTGCGGTGGGAGGCCGTGCGGCTGGGTATGGAGCGTGTGAAGGTCAAAAACGGCTTGATGATCGTCCATTTCGTAGGCGACGACGATTCGCCTTACTATAAGAGCGATACGTTCATGGAGCTTTTGCGCAAAGTGACGCAGCGCCCCGACCGATTTGTTCTCAAGCAACACAATAATCGCCTGGCGATGACCGTTAGGGGGATTAAGGATGTCGCAGCGGGATACGAGGTGCTTAAATCTTTGTAGAAAGAGCTGGGGAGTATTTTTGATGTATGGACTTGCCCGAACGCGACCGATATGCCTCGTCTTTTTCCCGAAGTTCCTCCCTCGGGAGAGGGTCGGAGGACGGCATAACGCTCCGCAGGGTTGTGGGGTGCCGCCGAAATCGGCAAGAGAACGGTCGTGGTAACCGAAAAGTATATAACTGCTATAAAAACTAAATCCGGACGGTTGTGAACGATTCGTGCCGCAGTGAACTTGGAGAGCGGCCGTGCCGGACGGAAAGAACGAAGCAAAAAATTCAACGATGAACCTGACGATCGACATGGGTAACACGCGGGTCAAGTACGCTGTATTTGACGGCGGTACCGTCGTTTCCGACGGATGTTCGGAAGAGTTCGACGAAGCGGTGATAGATCGGATTCTTGCTGCTCATCCCGGTATTACGCAGGCTATTGTTGCGACTACGCGCGGTCCGGTCGATGACACCGTCGCGCTGGTGCGTCGCCGCATCGGGCGCTGTCTGCGGCTCTCACCGCAACTTCCTCTTCCCATTCGTAACGGTTACACTACGCCCGAAACTCTGGGTGAGGACCGTCTTGCGGCTGCCGTCGGCGCTGCGTCGCTCTACCCGGGCCGCAATCTGTTGATCGTGGATTTCGGGACGGCCATTACCATCGATCAGGTTTCTGCCGACGGGGTTTTCCGGGGCGGTAATATTTCTCCCGGCGTACAGATGCGCTTCCGGGCCTTGCACGATTATACGGCGGCGCTTCCCCTGTGTGAATCCTGTGAGGACCAGACGCTTTTGGGGCGTTCGACCGTCGAGGCGATCCGGCAGGGCGTGATGAACGGCATTGCCTTCGAAATCGAGGGGTATATCGCCCGGCTGTTTCCGGAAATCGATGCGTTGTCGATAATTTTTACCGGCGGGGATGCAAAATTCTTTGTTAAACGAATTAAAAATACGATATTTGCACATTGTGATTTGGTCTTTCTGGGGCTGAACCGAATTTTAGAGTATAATGCAAGTGAAGAAAGCCGCCGTTAAACTGTGCCTCGCGCTGGCCGTCATTGTACCGTGCATGGCATGGGGACAAACCAGCAGTATCAACGCTTTTTCACCGTATTCGATGTACGGTCTGGGTGAACTGCGGACCCCGGGAACGCTTCAGACACGTTCGATGGGCGGTGTCGGCGTCGGTATGCGTAATGCGGCTGCTGTCAATTTGCTCAATCCGGCGGCTTACAGTGCCGTGCGCCCCAAGTCGTTCCTTTTCGATTTCGGTCTTGAAGGGCAGTGCTTTTACAATTCCCAGAAATATTACGGGCAGACGCTCAATACAAGTTATTATACGGTCAATTTCCACGACATTGCGTTTCAGTTGCCGATTGCCAAGCATTTGGGGTTGGGCTTCAGCCTGACGCCTTACAGCAGCGTCGGTTACCGGATGAAACAGGAGGTGGACGACGATGAAATCTGGGGTAATATCGGCCGCGTGCAGTACCAGTGGGACGGCGACGGCGACGTGACGGAGGTGAAGCTCGGTCTGGGCTGGGAGATCTTCCGCGGATTCTCGATCGGAATAGCTGCCCAGTACTATTGGGGCGACATTCAGCGGATTTATAAAACCGCTATTTTGGAGAATATAACCGGAGGAGGTCTTATCGCAGACGCGACGGGAACCGAAACCTACAGCGTTTCCCGTTTTAAGGGACAGTTCGGCGTACAGTGGTCCCCGATCAGCAACCGTCGGCGTATTCTGACGATCGGTGCGACCTACGATATCGGCGGCGACTTGAATCCGAATGTGACGACGAAGGTGCAGACCGGCGATATTTTCAATACGGTCGCTATGGATATGGGAAATCGTCTGGGGCTCAAGCTGCCCCAGCAGGTTGCCGTAGGTATTTATTACAACACGCCTAAAATAGCTGTGGGGGCGGATTACGTCTATCAGGACTGGCGAAGCGGCAATTCTCGGTTGGTCGAGAAATCCGCAGCCGGTTTCGATGTGGCTTACCGGAACACGAATACGGTTAAACTCGGGGTCGAATACACCCCCAATAAAGCGGATGTACGCAGCGCATTGAAACGCTGGTCCTACCGGGCCGGAGTTCGTTATGGTACCTATAACCAGACTTTCGGCGGAGTGGATGTCAATGAATACGCCGTGACGCTGGGCGTCGGTATTCCCCTGACGGTGTTGGGCGGCATATTGGGTGCGTCGTCGGTCGATCTGGGTGTCGAAGTCGGCGGACGCGGCAGTTTCAAGGCGATCAACGAACAGGTGAGTCTGGTTAAACAGACCTATTGCAAATTTTCGCTGGGTGTGACATTGTTCGGTGATTATTGGTTCGTTCGTCCGAAATACGATTAAACCACACATAAAAAATAAATTATAAAGAAGAATATGAATCGCATGAAAATTTTGCTGTCGGCAGTATTGGTGTTCGCTGCGACAGCTTCGATCGCCCAGGATTTCAGTGACCCTCGGTACGCTCCGTGGGGAGATACGCCCGAACAGCGTAAGCAAAACATTCTGACGAGCAACCTGCTGAAGGAAGCTGTCGATACCCGCGATTACGACGCAGCCGCTGTTTATTTCCGTACGCTTGCACAGGAGGCTCCTTCGGCTTTCGAAGCGACCTTTATTCGGGGGGCACAGGTTTATTCGAACAAGGTGCAACGCGCACAAGACCTGAATGAGAAAAAAGCTCTGCTCGATTCGCTGATGATGATTTACGACCTGCGTGTACAGTATTTTCCTTCCAGTCCCAATTACGGTACGGCTTATGTCCTTGACCGTAAAGCTCGTGAATACCTGACTTTCAATCCTTCCGACCGGGAAGGCGTGCGCAAGTTGTATAAGGAGGCGATCGAAGCCGGTTTGCAGAGCGGTTATGCTGCGCTGCCGGATGTCGCATTGGTATATTTCAGCAATTTGTGCGATGATTATAAGATGGGCGAGGTCTATCCGGATGCCGTTTTGGATGAGTACGCTCGTCTGGCCCCGATTTTCGAGAGTGATGCTCCTGGAGTAAAGGAGGCGAAAACACAGTTCGATACTTGTTTTGCGGGTAGCGGTGCTGCCGATTGCGAGAACCTGGAGAAGATGTTCCGTCCGCGTATCGAAGCGGCTCCGGAGGATATGGAGTTGCTCAAGCAGACGGTTTCGCTGATGTCCCGTTCGCAGTGCAGTTCCGAATTTTTCCTTCAGATCGCCGAAAAATATTATGCGATGGAACCTTCTGCCCAGACGGCCATGATGCTGGCTCAAGGATTTCAAGAGCGGGGCGACTTCGCCAAATCGACTACTTACCTGCGTGAGGCGATTGCTGCCGAACAAGACGCCGTTCAGAAAGAATTGCTTCTGGTGCGTTTGAGTATGACCGAACTGGCAGCCAAGAATCCTACGGCGGCTGCAGTTGCGGCTAATGAGGCCAAGGCGCTGAATCCCAATAACGGTATGGCTTATTTCGCCCTGGCGCAGGCTTATGCGGCTTCGGCTGCATCTTGCTCCGGACTGGAGGGTCAGGCTATTTTCTGGGTCGCTTACGATACGATGACGCAGGCAGCCAACCTGCTTGCCAACGACGCCGATGCCGGCAATTTCGCTCAGACGGCGCGTGATGCGGCAGCAAACTACCGTCGCGGATTCCCGACTGCCGAGGAATGCTTCTTCAACGAATTGATGGAGGGTGCACGTTATACGATTACCTGCGGTCCGGCCCGCGGTATCGTGACGACCGTACGCCCCCGGTAGCGACATAGTTTGTACGAACGATGCTCCGAAGCATTCAACGATATGCACAGGTAGCACTTCTCATCGCGGGAAGTGCTATCTTGCTATATTCGTGCGACAAGGAGTCGGTGGCCGAAGAGCCTAACGATGAGGCTTTGATGACCGAGTACAGCGAGCATTTGACGATGACCAATACGGAGAACGGCCGGAAATCCTATGTTTTTACGGCTCCTTTGGTGGAAGGTTACTCTTTGGCAAAAGAGCCTTATCAGGAATTTCGCAAGGGCGTGGATATCGTGACATATCAGAAGGACAGTACCGGAGCGGTCGATGCTACGCTAACGGCTAACTATGCGATTCATTACGGGAATCGGAAATTATGGGAAGCCAAAGGAAATGTCGTAGTGAAAAAATCCAACGGACAGGAGCTCTACACCCAGCAGTTGTTCTGGAACGAGAAAACGCGCCGGATCTGGTCTAACGTCGATTCCAAGATCGTGGAAGAGAGCGGAAATTCCTACATCGTCGAAGGATTCGAGTCGGACGATCAGTTGAAAGACTGGAAATTTCGCCGAATCAAAGGGCGTATGTGGGTCAATATCGAGCCGACACGGGACGCGGATTCTACGTCGGTGAAACCCGTTGCGGACAATGTTTCCGCTGCGAAGGAGGCAGTTTCCGAACAGCCTGTCAAACCGGCCCGGCCGATACGGGGGAACGACCGGAAAATTCAACTGACTCCCGTAGAAAGTAACGATCGTTCCTTATGATAACTTCGGTGTTTATAATTCTGCTGATGTTGTTGCTTTCGGCTTTTTTTTCGGGGATGGAGATCGCTTTTACGAGCAAGAACCGCCTGAAACTGGAGATCGACCGGAAGCAGAGTCGGCTGTTCAATTTCATCGCCGACATTTTTGCCCGTCACCCCGGGCAGTACATCACGACGATCCTGGTCGGGAATAATATCGCCCTGGTTATCTATTCGCTCTATATGTCGCTGTTGTTGCGCTCGCTCGCGGCGGCAGTGGGTTGGACGGAGATCGCTCGCGGCGGGTCCGTCGTTCTGGAAACGGCGGTTTCGACAATCATCATCATCTTCGTCGCCGAATTTCTCCCGAAATCCGTTTTCCGGAACAGCCCGAATTTTTATTACCGCCTGTTTGCTCCTGCGATCTATTTCTTTTATCTGCTGCTTTTTCCGATCGCCAAGCTGACGACCTGGATTTCCCAGGGGATTTTGTGGCTGATGGGGCGTAAGCCGAAGGTTGCGATGATGGAGCCCATTTTCGACCGGACCGATCTGGCCAGCTTGTTCGAATCGGGGAAGCCGGAGGCGCAGCATGAACCGGATAATGAGATCAAACTCTTTCAGAATGCCCTGGATTTTGCCGATTTGCGCGTGAGGGATTGCATGGTTCCCCGTATCGATATGGAGGCGGTCGATATCGATGATACCTCGATCAAAGCGCTTACGGCGCGTTTTGTCGAGAGTAAGTATTCCCGTATTTTCGTCTGGAAAGAGAGTGTCGATAATATCGTCGGCTATGTCAATTCGAAGTCGCTGTTCCGGCATCCGACGTCGATCGATGAGGTGCTGATGGAGGTGCAATACGTCCCGGAGACGATGCCGTTGCAAGCACTCATGCAGCGGCTCATCCGTCATAAGAGCAATATTGCGGTCGTGATCGACGAGTTCGGCGGTACGGCCGGTATTATCTCTTTGGAGGATGTTCTGGAGCAGATTTTCGGCGAAATCGAAGACGAGCACGATGTGCCCGACCTTACGGAGAAACAGGTCGGCGATTCGGAATTTGTCCTTTCGTGCCGATTGGAAGTGGAATATCTCAATGAAAAATACGGGCTTGCCATACCCGAGAGTGACGAGTACGAAACGCTGGCCGGGTATATCATTTTCCGGTATGAAGGGCTGCCGGCGGCCGGAGAAACCGTGCGTTTCGAGCATCTTGAGATCAAGATTCTGCGCAGGACCCGTTCCCGGTTGGAGTTGGCGCGCGTGAAACGGTTGTAGTTTACGGGATATTTTCGACCGGTGAGGGGCAAGTGCGTTTTTTCGATATGCCGGATGCGGAAAATGACGAAAGAATTTGGTCGTTTATCATGGTTTTCAGAATATATTTATTATCTTTGAACACTCATTTTGAAACAATAAATTAAAATAGTTTATATGGCAAGTTTAAACACGTTACGGACCAGATTCGGTGTGGTTTTGTCGATTATCATCGCGTTTGCACTGCTGGCATTCATTCTCTCGCTTAAAACGGATATGGGACTTTCGGGTAACGACCCCAAGGTCGGTGTGATCGACGGTTCGAAGATCAGATATTCGGAATATATTGAGGTATACAACAACCTGAAAGACCAGAGCAACATCTCCGAAAGTAATGAAGAGCAGATGGATCAGTTGGCTGAAATGGCTTGGCAGACTCTGATTGCCAACCACGTGTACTTGCCCGGTTTCGAGAAGATGGGAATCTCGGTGACCGATGCCGAGCGTGAGGGACTTATCAGCGGCGAGTATTATTCCGGGACGATGGCTGCGGCTTTCACCGACCCCCGTACAGGACAGTACAGTGTGGAGGGTGTGAGTGATTTTATCGCCCAGGCAACCGGAAATCCCCAGATGCAATATATGTGGGGGGCTTTGGTCGGACAGGCTATGCGGGAGCGCGAAATCAATAAGTATAACGGCTTGGTCAAAGGCGGTGTATATGTCAATCGGCTGGAAGCGGAAGAAGGCGTCGATGCGCAGAATAAGACTTTCAGCGGTTCTTGGGTCGGCAAGCGTTATCACGATATGCCTGATTCTCTGTTCTCGGTTTCCGATTCCGAAATCAAGGCTTATTACAATAGCCATAAGGCCCGTTATGAGCAGAAACCTTCGCGCACGCTCTCTTATGTGGTGTTCGAAGTGGCTCCGAGTGCAGAGGATATGGCGACTTTGGAGAAGACCGTTCGGGAAGTCGGCGATGAATTTGCCGCGTCGGACGATCCGAAAGCATTTGCCAAGAATAACCGTTTCGGTAAAATTACAGACAATTATCGGTCGGTTGCCCAGCTTCTGGACGATGAGGCCGAAGCGCTGGCCAACGGCAAGCAGTATGGTCCCGTCCTGAAGAACGATACCTGGACGATGACCCGTGTCGTTGAAACTTTGAACGCTCCGGATTCCGTGGGCGTCCGCCATATTGTACTCACCTACGACCAACGCGACCTGGCCGACAGTCTGATGACGGCTTTGCGGCAAGGTGCGGATTTCGCACAGGCGGCTCGTACCCATTCGCTCTATATGCAGGATGCCGGAAATGGAGGCGATGCGGGCGTGATGCCTTTCTCTGCATTCCCGGACGAGCTTTCGGGACTTCTTTCGACGGCTAAGCAGGGGGATATTCTCCGTGTCGAAGTGGGTGACGTTATTCAGATTTTACAGGTTTATCGTCTGGACAAACCTTCGAAGCACATGCGCCTTGCGACGATCACTTATCCTGTTGAGGCTTCGTCGGCGACCCGTCGCAATGTGCATAGTCAGGCAAGTCTTTTCTCTGTCGAGGGCAAGGGTTCTGTCGATGCGTTCAACGAGGCAGCGAATAAGGGAAACCTCACTCCTCGTGAAGCGAAACTCACGCAGGGTGACCGTCTGCTGCAGGGACTGGCTGATTCGCGTGAATTGGTGCGCTGGGCATACGATGCCAAGGTGGGCGCGATTTCCGAGATTTTCCCTGTGGGTGATGACTATGTGGTCGCAGTGGTAACTGAGATCGACAATGAGGATTATACGCCGATCGAGAAAGTAGCGAACAATATTCGCCAGACGCTTATAACCGATAAGAAGTTTGAAAAGATCGTCAGCGAAATGAAGGGTTCGACTATCGAAGAGGTCGCCCAAAACCTTGGTACCGAAGTCGTTCCTTTCGAAGATGTCCGTTACGGATCGTTCTTTATCCGTAACATGGGTGTCGAGCCTCGTGTGATCGGAGCGATTACCGCAACGGAGCAGACGAATACGCTGTCCGAGCCGGTCAAGGGAAATGTAGGTGCTTATGTTTTCGTGGTGACGGATATTCAGGAGGCGGAAACTCCGCAGAGTATCGAAGCTGAAAAGGTACGTGCCGAGGCGTCGTCGCAGGGGATGATTCAGCGTCGTCTGTTCGATTTCCTGGAGCAGATGTCGAATGTGGAGGACTTGCGCGGCAAGTATTTTTAACCGTTACCGGTAGATTTTTTCCGGAATAGTTCCGGCCGAAAAAGAGGGATGTAGCTTATACATTCCTCTTTTTTATTGTCGTTATTGCGATGGCATAGGGGGATGACTTCTCTTCTTAAAAGCGATAAGAGCCGGTTTCCTGAATTCTCTTCTGTGAGGTGCTCGGAGTGGTAGTCCGGCCAATCCGCCATTCTCTTTTTCCGCATCTTCGAAATGTCCGTGATTTTATCGTATATTCCGGAAGTCTTTGGGGCTGGGGGAGGAGAACGACGGTCTCGGCAGTCGAGTTTCTTTCCGGATAGGTGTTTGCGGTATGAAATCGGCTGTTTTCGAGAGTCGGGGAGGGAGGATATTCGCTGTCTGTCTAACGGGAAATATGGCCTACAAACATAATTTGTAGGGTTTGTGGAAATGGCACTGTGACAGCATGTATTCGGTCGTTGTTTGAGATCCGCCGCTGTATTTGCGCGGACTCTGGAGGTGAGGCCGGCGATGGAATTATGAAGGTCGATGGCAAAGTTCTTTTTCGGTCGGCCGGTTCGCTTACCCCATTAAAAAGCCCCGCATCTTTTGATGCGGGGCTTTGATAATAACAGAGGAGTGATCCGGATTATTTCTGCTCGTCGAGCAGGATCTCCATGATCTTGATCGCTGCGGTCGCAATCGGGGTACCGGGGCCGAAGATGGCGGCGGCACCGTCACGATACAGCTCATCGTAATCCTGTGCCGGGATCACACCGCCGACGATGACGATGATATCCTCGCGGCCCAGTTTCTTGAGTTCGGCGATGATCTGCGGAACGAGCGTCAGGTGGCCGGCGGCCAGCGACGATACGCCCACTACGTGAACATCGTTCTCGACAGCCTGTTTGGCTGCCTCCTCGGGAGTCTGGAACAACGGACCCATATCGACATCGAAGCCGATGTCGGCGTAACCGGTCGCAACGACTTTGGCGCCACGATCGTGTCCGTCCTGACCGAGTTTGGCGATCATGATGCGCGGCTGGCGGCCCTCCTTCTTCGCGAATTTGGCAACCAGTTCCTTCGCGTGTTCGAATGCGGGATCTGATTTCACTTCTGAACTATATACACCTGAAATGGAACGAATAACTGCTTTGTAACGTCCTACGACCACCTCGCAGGCATCCGAAATCTCGCCCAGCGAAGCGCGTACCTTGGCGGCCTCGATAGCGAGTTCCAGCAGGTTGCCCTTGCCGGTCTTGACGCATTCGGTGATGGCCTCGAGCGCCTTCTTCACGGCTGCTTCGTCGCGGTTTGCACGCAACTCCTTCAGACGCTTGATCTGGCTCTCGCGTACGGCCGTGTTGTCCACAGCCAGAATATCGATCGGAGCTTCGTGATCCAGACGGTATTCGTTTACGCCGATGATCTTCTCGATGCCCGAGTCGATGCGGGCCTGCTTGCGGGCTGCCGCCTCCTCGATACGCATCTTCGGAATACCGGTTTCGATGGCCTTGGCCATGCCGCCCAGCTTCTCGACCTCCTCGATACGCTCCCAAGCTTTGTGGGCGATCTCGTTGGTGAGGGTTTCGATGTAATAGGAACCTGCCCAGGGATCCACTTCGCGGCAGACGTTGGTTTCCTCCTGAATGTAGATCTGGGTGTTACGGGCGATACGTGCCGAGAAGTCCGTCGGCAAGGCGATCGCCTCGTCCAGTGCGTTGGTGTGCAGCGACTGGGTGTGGCCCAGAGCGGCACCCATCGCCTCGATAGCCGTACGGGCTACGTTGTTGAACGGATCCTGCTCGGTGAGCGACCAGCCCGAGGTCTGGCTATGCGTACGCAGGGCCAACGATTTCGGGTTCTTGGGGTTGAATTTTTTGACGATCTTCGCCCAGAGCATACGTGCCGCACGCATTTTGGCGATCTCCATGAAGTGGTTCATACCGATCGCCCAGAAGAACGACAGACGGGGTGCGAAAGCATCCACCGACATACCGGCTGCAACGCCCGCACGCAAGTACTCCAGACCGTCGGCCAGCGTGTAGGCCAACTCGATGTCGGCCGTGGCGCCTGCCTCCTGCATGTGGTAGCCGGAGATCGAAATCGAGTTGAACTTCGGCATGTTCTTCGAAGTGTATTCGAAGATATCGGCGATGATCTTCATCGAGAATTTCGGCGGATAAATATAGGTGTTGCGCACCATGAACTCCTTGAGGATGTCGTTCTGGATCGTACCCGACAGTTGATCGAGGGTGCATCCCTGCTCCAGACCGGTCACGATGTAGAACGCCAGGATCGGCAGCACGGCGCCGTTCATGGTCATCGACACCGACATCCGATCCAGCGGAATGCCGTTGAAGAGCACCTTCATATCCTCCACCGAGCAGATCGACACGCCGGCCTTACCGACGTCGCCCACTACGCGCGGGTGATCGGCGTCGTAGCCGCGGTGTGTCGCCAGGTCGAATGCCACCGACAGACCCTTCTGTCCGGCAGCCAGGTTGCGGCGATAGAATGCGTTGGACTCTTCGGCCGTCGAGAAACCGGCGTATTGGCGGATGGTCCAGGGACGCATCACGTACATCGTCGAATAGGGGCCGCGGAGGAACGGTGCGATACCTGCCGCATAGTTCAGGTGCTCCATCTCCTCCAGATCCTTTGCCGAGTAGGAGCCCTTGACAGGTATCTGCTCGGCAGTCAGCCACGGTTCGGTTTGGCCGCAGCCTTTCGAAGCGCAGCAGCTCTTCTGCTCGCCTCCGTCATATGTTAAATCTGAAAATTTTGCTCTCATGACTTTTGCTTTTTAGATACCCATTTCTTTGAGGTAGAACTTCAGTGTTTCGAGTACGTTGCTCTTGACGTTGATGAAATTCTTGATGCCCTGGGCTTCCAGTTCGGGCATACATGCCGGAGCGCCCGCAACCACGAGGATCGCCTTGTCGCCGAGCAGCTCTTTCACTTTGGGAGCCGCCTCTGCGTAGTCGTCGTCCGATGCGCAGACTACGACGATCTCGGCTTTCGATTCCAGAGCGGCCTTGACGCCCTCTTCGATCGACTTGAAGAACGTGTTGTCGATTACTTTGATGCCGGCGCATGCGAAGAAGTTGCAGGAGAACTGGGCACGGGCACGGGCCATAGCCAGGCTGCCGCAGGTCAGCATGAACGCTTTGGGCGCCTTGCCGCTGCGGTCCACGTGCAGACGCATGGCTTCGAATGCCATGGAGCCACGATAGGGAGCCAGCGTGTTGCCTTCGCTCACGGGGCGGGTTACGGCGGCTTCGGTCAGCTCCTTGCCGGCGACCTCCGTAAAGTTGGGGTATTGGTTGGCGCCCAGCAGGATTTCGCGGCGCGTTGCGATGTTCTTGTCCTTGGCTGCGGCCGATGCCTTGACGCGCTCTACGATGAAGCCGCTTTCATAGGCTGCGGTGTAGCCGCCCTTCTCCTCGATTTCGCGGAAGAGTTTCCACGCCTCGTTGGCGATCGAGTCGGTGAGGTTTTCGATGTAGTACGAACCGCCGGCCGGATCGACGACCTGATCGAAGTGCGACTCGTGTTTGAGCAGCAGTTCGACGTTGCGGGCGATGCGCATCGAAAATTCGTTGGGATCTTCGTATGCCTTGTTGAAAGGAGTCACCTCGAGCGAGTGTACGCCGGCGATCGATGCCGACATCGCTTCGGTCGTGCCGCGCAGCATATTGACGTAGGGGTCGTATGCCGTCTGGTTCCACGTCGAGGTCACGGCGTGCGTGAACATCTTGCAGGGGCAGTTCTTCGCGGGGTTATAGGCTTTCACGATGTTGGCCCACAACATACGGCCTGCACGCAATTTGGCGATTTCCATGAAGTAGTTCGAGGTGATGGCCTGCGAGAAACGGATCTTTTTGGCGGCCTCTTCGATCGTGAAGCCCATATCCATCAGGCGTACCAGGTAGTCGTGACCGGCAGCGAGCGAGAAGGCGAGCGCCTCGACGATTGTCGAGCCGGCGTTGCTGAAGATTTCGCCCGATACCGTGATTACGCGGATACCTTTGTAGGCTTTGGTTTTCCGAATCAGGTCGGCGATCTTTTCGAAACACTTGGCACCGTTCTCCGAACAGAAGCTGCCTTTCGAGGTCAGTTTCTTGACCAGCGGGTCGATGCAGAAATTGATGTGCACCTCTTCCGCAGGCAGTTGCTCCTTTTCGATCTTCGCGATCACCAACTCTGCCACATGGGCGGTTTTACTGCCGCTGAAGGTAATTTCGACTGCAGGGATATGAATATCCTTGAGCAGCGTATTCAGATCTTCTGCGGAGAAGGTCTCCGGAACGATCTGGAATTCGATCGAATCGACGCCCGCGTTGAGGATCTTGAGCGCGACGGCGTTCGCCTCCTTGGGACAATTGACGATGACCGTCTGGTGGATCTTCCAGCGGTTGTGGGCGCGGGTGCCCCGCACGTAGGGGAAAACCCCGGCTTCGGAGCCGAGGAACTTCAGTCCGGCGAGGTTTTCAGCCCGGTAGTAGGGACGGACATTGAAACCTTCCGGCGTTTTCCACACCAATTTACGCTCGTAGTCCGCACCTTTGAGGTCGGCCTTGATTACCTCCTCCCACTGCTCGGTCGAAACCGGCGGAAATTCGGTAAACAACTTTTCACGTTTGGTAGTTGCCATAATAAATTAGAGATTAGTATTGAAATATGTTCAATTGCTTTTAAACTGCCCGTAAAGATATAAAATAATTGCCGGATTGTAAGCAAGAAATGCGGAAAATAGCCGGTTTGTACCAACGAAGGCTCTTTCCGGCGGAGGTTTCGGAAATGCCCGGATCACGAATGGGATGATTTTGCGAAAAATGCTGTTTTTCGCAAAATAACGTCTGAAATCGACTGGTGTGATGAATTTTTAAGCTATTTTTTCGGGAAAAGTTGTTTTTTTATTGGTTTTTTTTGAAAAATATTCGATTTTTTTGGGGAGATGTGGTTTTTTGTGCGTTTTTGTCGTGTCGAATATTTATCTTTGTGCGCAGAAAGGATGCCGTTCGTCATCCGGGCGGAAATGTACGGGTTTTACGGTATTCCGAGTTCATAATTCGAATTGATCCCATGTCATTGCTCCGATTCAAAATGGTGGAGGCGGCCATCAATCACAAAGCCGTCGAAGTGAAGGCTCCCGAGGGAAGTCCTTCCGAGTATTTCGGTACGAAGGTATTCGGCCGCGAGGCCATGCGCCGGTATCTCAACAAGACGGTTTATGCCCAACTGCTCGATACGATGCAGCGGGGGACGCCGCTGACGCTCGAAGTCGCCGACGGCGTGGCTGCCGGAATGCGCCAGTGGGCGCTCGACCACGGCGCCGACCACTATACGCATTGGTTTCAGCCTCTCACGGGCGGTACGGCCGAGAAGCACGACGCCTTTGCCGAGCCGGACGGCTGCGGGGGTGTACTCGACGAATTTTCCGGCAAGGTGCTTGTCCAGCAGGAGCCCGATGCGTCGTCGTTTCCGAACGGCGGTATCCGCAACACGTTCGAGGCACGGGGTTATTCGGCGTGGGACCCCACCTCGCCGGCCTTCATCGTGGGCGGTACGCTCTGCATCCCGACCGTCTTCATCGCCTATACGGGCGAGGCGCTCGATTATAAAGTGCCTCTTCTGCGGTCGATTTCGGCCGTGAATAAGGCTGCGACCGAGGTGTGCCGCTACTTCGACAAGGAGGTGAACCGGGTGATTCAGTATTTGGGTTGGGAGCAGGAATATTTCCTGGTGGACGAAAGCCTTTGGGCCGTACGGCCCGACCTGATGCTGACGGGCCGTACGCTCATGGGGCATGAATCGGCCAAGAACCAGCAGTTAGAGGACCACTATTTCGGCGCGATCCCCACGCGGGTCATCGCCTTCATGGCCGATCTCGAATACGAATGCCTGAAATTGGGCATTCCGGTCAAGACCCGTCACAACGAGGTGGCTCCCAATCAGTTCGAGCTGGCTCCGGTGTACGAGGAGTGCAACCTGGCCAACGACCACAACCAGTTGTTGATGACCATCATGGACAAGATTGCCCGCCGTCATAATTTCCGGGTGTTGCTGCATGAAAAACCTTTCAAGGGAATCAACGGTTCGGGCAAACACAACAACTGGTCGCTGGGAACCGATACGGGCGTCAATCTGCTCAGTCCGGGTAAAACCGCATCGGAGAATTTGCAGTTCATTACCTTCCTGGTGAATGTGATTTCGGCCGTGCACAAGCATAACGGCCTGCTGAAGGCGGCTATCATGAGCGCCACCAACTCCCACCGCCTGGGGGCCAACGAAGCGCCTCCGGCGATTATTTCGACCTTCCTCGGTACGCAGGTTTCGGCCGTGCTGGATAAACTCGAGGCCAGCCGCAGCGATTCGGCGATCCGCTTCAATGCCAAGAACGTCTTCAAGATGAGCGGCATTTCGCATATTCCGGCTTTGTTGCGGGACAATACCGACCGCAACCGCACTTCGGCTTTCGCGTTTACCGGCAACCGTTTCGAGTTGCGTGCCGTCGGTTCTTCGGACAATTGCGCCGAGGCGATGATCGTGCTCAATACCGCAGTGGCGGACGAGTTTACGGCGTTCCGCGAGCGCGTGGATGCGCGTATCGAGGCCGGAGTCAGGAAGGAAAAGGCGATTTACGAGGAGCTCAAGAGTATGATCCGCTCTTCGCGGGCGATCCGTTTCGACGGCAACGGCTATTCGGAGGAGTGGCGGGCCGAAGCGGCACGCCGGGGGCTCGATTGCGAAACCTGTGCGCCGCGTGTATTCGACCGCTACCTCGATCCTTCGTCGGTCGAGATGTTCGCCCGCATGGGCGTACTCTCGAAGGTGGAGCTCGAAGCCCGAACCGAAGTGAAGTGGGAAACCTATACCAAAAAGATTCAGATCGAAGGCCGCGTGTTGGGCGACCTGACGATGAACCACATCGTGCCGATCGCTTCGCGTTACGAAGCTCTGCTGCTGGATAAGGTCTATAAGATTTCGCAAATCGGACAGGGGCTCGACGCTTCGGCCGATGTCGAACTCATCAAACGTATTCAGCAGCATACGGCTCTGATCCAGCAACTGACCCACGATATGATCGAAGCCCGCAAGGTGGCCAACAAGATCGAGGATCAGCGGGAGAAGGCGCTCGCGTACCACGATACGGTGGCGGTCTATTTCGACCAGATCCGCAAACACGTGGATCGCCTGGAGGAGATCGTGGACGACCAGATGTGGCCGCTGCCCAAGTACCGGGAGCTGCTGTTCCTGCGGTAGTTGCTTCGGCTTGCCGCTTCTGCGGGCGGGAACGATAATCGGGATAATCCGGCGGATTCGCCGGATTATTTTTTAACTTTGTATGCCTCGAAAACTTCGGAGCAGAATCAATGTAAGGATTTATGTATCGCAACCTGAGTGAATTTATCGCCCGCCTGGAGCGGGAAGGCGAATTGCAGCGCGTGAGCGTGCCGGTGGATCCGGTGTATGAGATCGCCGAGATTACCGACCGCATGTCCAAGCAGCCGGACGGCGGCAAGGCGCTGTTGTTCGAGCAGACGGGGACGCCGTTTCCCGTGCTGACCAATATGATGGGTTCCGACCGTCGGATGGCGATGGCGCTCGGCGTGGAGTCGCTCGACGAACTGACGCGACGGCTCGATGATTTGTTGCAGCAGGCCGTCACGCCGAAAAATTCGCTCCTGGATAAATTGCGGATGCTGCCTTTGCTGGCCGAGATGTCGCGCTGGCTGCCGCGTACCTCGTCGTCGCGGGGCGAATGTCAGCAGGTCGTGCTGCAGGGGGAGGAGGCGTCGCTCGATGCGCTGCCGGTGCTCAAGTGCTGGCCGTGCGACGGCGGACGCTTCGTGACGCTGCCGCTGGTGCACACCCTCGATCCCGAAACGGGAATCCGCAACGTGGGTATGTACCGGCTGCAACTGTTCGATGCCCGCACGACGGGCATGCACTGGCACCTGCACAAGACCGGAGCCCGTCATTACGAAGGTTACAGGCGTGCCGGGCGGCGAATGCCCGTGTCGGTAGCGTTGGGCGGCGATCCGGCTTATACGTATGCTGCTACGGCTCCGATGCCGGACAACATGGACGAATACCTGCTGGCAGGGTTCCTGCGCCGGCGCCCGGTGAAACTGGTGAAATGTATCACCAACGATATTTATGTTCCGGCCGACTGCGATTTCGTGATCGAAGGGTATGTCGATCCGTCGGAGCCGAAGACGGTGGAAGGGCCTTTCGGCGACCATACGGGTTTTTACTCGCTGACCGATGAATATCCCCGCTTCCATGTGACGGCCGTCACGCGGCGGCGCGATGCCGTTTATCCTGCGACGCTGGTGGGCATTCCTCCGCAGGAGGACGCCTATATCGCCAAAGCCACCGAGAAAATTTTCCTGGCACCGATCCGGCTGGCCGTACAGCCCGAAGTGAAAGAGCTGACGATGCCTGTTTCCGGTACGGCGCACAATTTGGCCGTGGTGTCGATCGACAGACGCTACCGGGGGCAAGCCCATAAAGTAGCGCAGGGACTTTGGGGGGCTGGGCAGATGATGTTCAATAAATACCTCGTCATTATGGGCGAGGATTGCGACGTGCATGATCCGGACCGGTTGGCCGCCTTGTTGCGCCGGGCCGAGTTTCCGCGCGATTTGATTGTAAGCGAGGGAGTTTACGACGTACTCGACCATGCGACCGCGACGCCCGGGTTCGGCGGTAAACTGGCGTTCGACCTGACGGAGATCGATCCGTCCGCTTCGGCGGAGGCCGTTCGGCTTCCGGAGCGGTTCGAGCTGACGCCCGGTCTGGTCGAGGTCGCGGACGGACTTGCCGGGAAGTGGGGAGCCTTGCTGCTCTTTGCCGACGATGCGGTGGAACAGAAGCCGGATCTGACCGCTTTCCTTGCCCGAAATCCGTGCCGGGGGATTCGCTATGTCTTTCTTTTCGACGGACACGCCCGGACGCTGCGCCCGGACGAGCTGCTGTGGCTCGCTGCGGCCAATACCGATCCCCGGCGGGATGTGGAGTGCCGCGACGGTGTGCTGTGCGCGGATGCCCGGAGCAAGCGGCCATGCATTGCGGGCAACCCTTCGCGTTTTCCCAATGTGGTGACTTCGCTGCCCGAGGTCGTTCGGAAGGTGGACGAACGTTGGGCGGAGTATGGTTTGGGTGAGCGGCTCGAATCGCCTTCTGACCGTTACCGGGCGTTGTTGTTGTCCGACAAAGCTGCGTGGTAGAGGATGGCCGGATTTTTCCAGATGCGTGAGCGCCGGGCGCTCGTGGTGTTTCTCCTGCTGGCGGGAGTGTTCGTTGCCGGGCTGCTTCTGGCCGAACGGCGGGAGAGCGCGGTATCCGCCGACCGGGTGGAGGCGGAGATGGAAGCGACGGTTGCGGCGGACTCCGTGAGGCTGTTCGAGTTCGATCCCAATACGGTGGAGTATGCCGATCTGCGGCGGCTGGGGCTCACCTCCCGCATGGCGGTCAGCCTGCTGAAGTACCGCGCAGCGGGCAAAGTGTTTCGGATCCCCGAGGATGTGGCTACCTGCTACGGCATGACCGATTCAGTTTATTTCATTCTGGAACCCTATATTCGGATTGGGCGCGAGTATGCGCTGACACCTTCTCCGCGTCGGGAATATCGGGAGTATCTCCCGCGGAAGCCGAGGAGGATCGTGCCCCGCGAACGATTCAGGATCGATACGGTGTCCGCATCCTACCTCGCGTCGCTCGGTTTTTCCGTCCGTCAGGCCGAGGCTATTGTCCGTTATCGGGATCTTTACGAAGGTCTTCGGGACGAAGCGGGTTTTCGGGCTTGCTATATGATCGCCGATTCGGTGGCCGATCTCTTGCTGCCTTATGTAATTTTTCCGGAACCGGAGCCCGTTCGTTCCGGATTGATCGAACTCAACGGGGCCGATTCGGCGACCTTACGCTCGGTGGTCGGGATCGGTGAGAAGAGCGTCATGGCCATTATCCGATACAGGGAGCGGCTCGGCGGATTTTACAGCGTGGATCAGTTGGCCGAGGTTCCGCAGGTCACGGAGTCCAATTTCGAGCGGATCGTGAAACAAATTTATTGCGATAGTTTCAAAATTCGAAAAATTGATATTAACTTTGCACCTCCGAGTACGCTCAAGGGGCATCCTTATTTGCCGCCCGCCGTATTCAGGAAGTTATTTAGTAAAAGACAATTGAAAGGAGGTTGGAGTACCGTCGAAGAGTTGGTTGAAGAGCACATATTAACCCCGCGTGAGGCCGAGCGATTGGCCCCGTATCTTCGGTTTACGGTACGAGAAGCCTCGAAAGACATACCGAACGGGGAGTCGGCGACGTCCGGATGGAGTCCCGCCCCGATACAAGACACGATCCATTGGAAAATAGAGTAAAAAACAATAAAAAAAGCAACGAATTATGATTATCATGCCGGTAAAAGAGGGCGAGAACATCGAGAAGGCCCTCAAGAAATTCAAACGTAAATACGAGCGTACGGGTGTCCTGAAGGAGCTTCGCCGCCGCCAGTATTTCACCAAACCTTCGGTTGCGAAGCGTATCGCCATGCAGCATGCCATTTACGTAGAGAAGCTGCACCGCGACGAGGAATAGGAAGATTTTTCCATATCTTAATCCTGATAATAGACAAGAATTTTTTATCTTGTCTATTATTTTTTTGTTGTTTTACAGCGGGTTGCTCTCTGTTTCTCCTGCAAAACTAAATTTTTTAGTTTGAAAACTATAAAAAATAGTTGTATGTGAAATTTTTTTAGTTATCTTTGTTTCAGAAGATTTTTATGCAGGAGCCGGCAATGCGGAGCTGTGCTGCCGTTTGTGCAGGTCCTGTTTCGTTCGACTTTAACCGACATCGACTATGGAAAAGCTGACACCCAGAGAAGAGGAGCTGATGCGTTGTTTCTGGACGCGGGGCCCGTTGTTCGTGCGCGAACTGGTTGCGCTCTGGCCCGAACCGAAACCTCATTTCAATACGTTATCGACGATGGTGCGTGGCCTCGAGGCGAAAGGGTACGTCGGACACAAAGCCTATGGCGGCACCTACCAGTATTATCCGCTCGTCAGCGAGGAGGAGTTCAGCCGCAAGACGCTGAAGGGCGTGGTGAGCAAGTATTTCGACAATTCCTACCTCGGGGTGGTTTCGTCGCTCGTACGGGAGGAGAAAATCTCCGTGGACGATCTGCGCGACCTGATCCGGCAAATCGAAAGTCAAACCGAAAAACGATAGTCCTATGCCGACCTTTCTGCTTTACAGTCTGAAGGCTGCGGGATGCCTGGCGGTTTTTTACCTGTTTTACAAGTTGTTGTTGAGCCGCGATACGCTGCATCGGATGAACAGGGTGTTGTTGTGCGGAGTGTTGCTGCTGTCGTTTTTGCTGCCTTTGTGCGTAATTACCGTCGAGAAGGAGTTGCCCGGGGTATCCACCGCTGGGATCGACGTGATTCCGGAAAGTTATTTCCGGCGGGACATGGTATTCGAAAACCGAATCCCCGACGATACCCGGGACCTGATGATAATAGAGGAGCCGGAGCCTGCTCCCGAACCGTTCGACTGGGGCTTTTTGCTCGGAATCATCTATTTTGCAGGGATGTTTGCGACGTTGGGATGGACCGTATGCAACATCGTGCGGGTTGTGCGAATGACGCGCCGCGGCCGGCGCATACCGCTCGGAAACGGGAGCGTATTGGTGTTGTCGAACCGGATTCGAGCTCCGTTCAGTTGGATGAAATACGTGGTGATGTCCGAGGAGGATTATGCCTGCGGCGGAGGAACGATCCTCGTGCATGAACAGGCGCATCAGCGGTTGGGCCATTCGTGGGACCTGCTGCTGGTCGATTTGCTGGGGTGTTTGCAGTGGTTCAACCCCGCGATGTGGCTGTTGCGTGTGGAACTGCGTGCCGTGCACGAGTACGAGGCCGACGAGCAGGTGCTCCGCTGCGGGGTCGATGCGAAAGATTATCAGATGCTGTTGATAAAAAAGGCCGTTGGCGGGAGGTGGTACTCAATTGCCAACAGCCTTAATCATAGTAACCTTAAAAACCGAATTACCATGATGTTGCGTAAACGATCATCGAGGTGGGCCAGGGCCAAGGCGCTCTATGTCCTGCCGCTTGCGTGCCTGGCGCTCGGCACTTTCGCACAGACCTCCTATGTCCTTCCGGAGGACAAAACTACGAAAAATTCCGGAAACGGTGAAATGCCTCTTCCTGCTGGTGCGGACGGCCGTATGGTCGGTACACCGGAAGGGGGAATGCCACCGGTCGAAGGCTCCATGGCCGAATTGCTGGCTAATCTCGAGCGTACCGCTCTTGAAAAGCAAACGGCAGAATCGGGGGCGCACACCTTTACCGGACGCGTATTTGGCCGGGACGATAAGCCTTGGGCCGGTTATGAGTTTATTTGCAGCGGCGGCCGGCGGGTTGTGACCGACGCGGAGGGCCGCTTTACGATCGTTACGGAGAAGCCGATCGTTTGTTACCTTGTTGGAGGGGATACGGATCAGAAAGTAAAATCAGTCGGTAGCCGCTTCGGAATTCCGATGGAAACGGACATTGCCTTGGAATTTCATTTGAAAGAGTCGCTTGCTCTGACCCACCTGCCCGTATCCGATGAACCGGTAGTGTATGCGGTTTATGGCGATCCGGCAGATTTCCGCTTCGATCCGAAACATCCGCCTCTGATAATGGACGGGATCGACGAATTGTCGGCTGAAACGCTGGATACTTATTTGGGGCTGCCGGAACAGAAGATGATTGGTGCCTGGATGGTCAAAGGGCCGGAGGCACTGAAGGGATACGGTACGCGGGCGGCGAACGGAGTGTTGTCAATCAGGGTTCAGACCTATCCTTATACGGAGTCTTGGAGTCCGGCCGATCCATCGCTGTGGGATCCGGAGGATTTGGAGCTTTATCTGGTGTGGGAAGGGGATGAGTTGCCAGAACAGTTTGTCGCCCGCCGCGATGCGTACATGAAAGAGGAGTTTGCCAAGTTGCTGACTGCTGATGCGGGGAAACTCGAACGACTCGGGTATAAATCGGTCGATGGTGCGGAAGAGTGGGTGACTGTCGAGGTGAGCGATGGGGCTGCCCTCATTCCTTTCTGGATTGATCTGTCGGACGAGGGCTTGTATCTGCTTGACGGTGAGGAGATCGATTACAGACAGTTGGGCGCGATGTCCCCTTCGAGTATCGCCACGGCGACCCAAATGACCTCCGGCGAGGCACGCAGACGCTACGGCGATCGGGGTCGTTACGGTGCGATCGTCTATACGAGTCGTCCGGAGTCGGAACGTGTGACAATCGAAGAGAAACAGAAGCCTTCCGATTTGTATCACTATATTACGGGCGATTTCGAACCGACGGGTGTGCCCGATACTTACCGGGTGCGGCGGATCGAGTTGAGCAATTCGATGCCGTTCGAATTCCGGCCGTTGGTACTATGGAATGGCAAGGTGTCGAATATCTTCCTTTTCAGGACTCCCGGTATCGTTCGCGATATAGAAACCGTTCGGATCGTAACCGAGCCGGACGAAGCGACGGTCGCCAGATACGGCGTATCGGCCCGGAACGGGGTGATCGAGGTCGTTTCCAAAACGGCTTCACGCGAGGATGATTTCGAGGTGACCGTTTATGATAAATACAACAATCCGATGCGTTATCTGAAGGGTAGTTTCCGATCGGTAGATGGTAAAAATACCTATAAGGTGAGCGGATTGAAATTGCGGAACGTGCAGGGAGTACGTCCCGGAATGCTGCCGTTGGTAGCTGTGGACGGGCGTGTGGGTTATATCACCGATCTGGAGAAGATTCCTGCCCGCAAGATCGAAACCATACAGATTTTCTCCTGGGAGGATGTATTCCGTAACCCGGCATTAGTCGAGCGTTACGGGGATGCCGCCCGTGTCGGAGCGATTCTTGTGACGACTCGCGATGCTGCGAAACAGGCCGAAAAAGAGGCCCGGAAGTCCGGTGCGGGTGAATCTGTCGTCGCATCCGTAGCGGAGGGACCGTCGTCCGGTACGGTTCAGACCGGTAATACTTCGGTGGACGGGCAGGTCAAGGTGCGGATTTCCGAAGTTGCTGCACCGAACGATTCGCTCGTGGTTTCCGGTCGCGATTTGAGTTCGATGCTCTTCCTGCTCGATGGCAGAAAGGTCGCAGCTGCCGAGGTAAAGGCTTTGAATGAAGCGGAGATCGAATCGATGTCGGTCTTGAAGGACGAATGGGCTGTCGGACGTTACGGCGAGGCGGCGGCGGATGGCGTGGTTTATGTGACGACGACCGCAGGCGCCCGGCAGTTCGACCGTCTGGAGTGTAGTTTCGAGCGTGGGAACTCTTTCCAGGAAGGTCCCGGTCTTTATCGGATCGAGGATACGGGAAACGGATTTGCGATCCGTCCGCTCAATGGAGCCCGACCGCTTGTGTTGATTAACGGCCGGCAGGTTGATGATGACTATTTGAAGTCGATCGATGCGGGGAAGGTTCTGTGGGTTCGGATTCTGCAACCCGGGTTCGAATTGCTGGACCGTTATGGCGAGCGGGCGCGGGACGGTGTGATCGAGTTTACGACGAATGAATCCGGAGAACGTACGACTTTGGCGGTTTATTCGTCGAATGCGTCGGGCAAAACGCCTAATAAGATGACAGTCGTCAGGGAGCCTTCCGGCGCCTCCTCGGGGCGCACTTCTGTGTCAAAGTCGATTTCCGTGTCTAAATCGATTGCCATGTCGGCGCAGCCTTTGGAGGAAACCGTTACGTTGACCTATACGACCGGAGCGGATTCGGATTCGGTTTCAGTTGTTGATAACGGTCGTTCTCTGAAGCAGGTCGGTTTAATAGTATTGGATGGCGAGGAAATTTCTGCCGATCGCCTTTCGCAACTGGATCCCTCCCGAATTGACGCGATGACGGTATTGAAAGGAGAGCAGGCGGTCGAACGTTATGGCGAGAAGGGAACGGAAGGGGTGATCGAGATCACGACGAAAAAGTCGGAGGAACGAAAGTTCAAACGCATCGGTTGCGCATTTATAAATGGAAGTTCTTATAAGATCGGGCCGGGACTTTGGCGGATCAAAGATACGGGATTTGGGTTTTCCATTAGCCCTCAAGACGGTACGCGTCCATTGGTGATGGTTGACGGGGAATTGGTCGATCTCTCTTACTTGGATGACATTGATGCCGACGCTGTGGCGACTGTCCAAATTGTTCAACCGAGTGCGGAGTTGGTTGAACAATACGGAGAGCAGGGGTATGACGGTATGATCCGGTTCGTAACAAAGGAAGGCCGGAAGAAGACGAAAAAAATCGAAGCGCAGCGCCGTAAAGCGGCACACGCTGACAATGAATAGAAAAACTCCTATCAATAAGCGTTAATATCCTGAAAGGGAAACATCCTGCAGTAATAACGTCTGCAGGATGTTTTTTTATAAAAATAGGAGCGTCCGTTCAAGGGGACGCTCCTATTTTTATCTCTGGTCGTGGCGGACGGAGTCTTTTCATGCCATACGAAAAGAACATTCGTTCGGAGGGTGAATCCTTTAGTGAATCCGTCCTTCTTTGGCCTCGATGCACTCGGTTGCGTGAGGCACTTTCATCAGCCGCTCCTTGGGGATCAGCTTGCCGGTGGTTTTGCAGATGCCGTATGTCTTGTTCTCGATGCGTACGAGTGCCATTTCGAGGTTGCGGATGAATTTCATTTGATGGGCTGCCAAGCGGCCGCTCTCCTCTTTGGAGAGCGTAGTGGCTCCCTCCTCCAGCACCTTGAACGTCGGCGAGGTATCCTCCGTATCGTTCGATGCGGTGTGGGTTATCGTGGCGCGCAGGAGTTCGTAATCCGCACGTGCTGTTTCCAGTTTTTTGAGAATGAGCTGTTTGAACTCTTCCAATTCGGCGTCACTGTATCGGGTTTTTTCTGCTTCTGCCATAGTTTCAATATTTTATTTGTAATAATGTTATACTAAATTAAACAATATTCCCGTTACTTCCAAATTTTTTGCCGGAAACGTGCAGGTTCTCCTTTTTTGGTCAAATTTTGGTCACCGCGATACGGACCGGTTGCTCATCTACCTCCGACTCCACGACGAATTCGCCGCTGGGAGAAGGCACTCCTTCGATTTCGACAGCCAGCGTTTGCGAGGCGATGTAGTCGGCGAAGGATTTGAGCGCGGGAAGGACGAACTCCTGCTGTTCGATCTCCACACGGATTTTGTCCGTCACCTCGAAGCCCGAATCCTTGCGGATGTTCTGGATACGGTTGATCAACTCGCGGGCGATACCTTCGGCACGCAGGTCGTCGGTGATCGTGATATCGAGGGCTACGGTCAGCTTGCCCTCCGTAGCTACGAGCCAGCCCGGCATATCTTCCGAGGTGATTTCGAAATCGGCAGGGGTGACGGTGATTTTTTCGCCGTCCACGTCCAGCAGGGTTTCCGCCGATGCTTCGATCGCGGCTATCTGATCCTGTGAGAACCCGGCTACGAGAGCTGCGATCTGCTTCATCTGTTTGCCGTATTTGGGACCGAGGGTCTTGAAGTTGGGCTTGATGCGCTTGGTGATGAGTCCCGTCGTATTTTCGATCAGTTCTATTTCCTTGACATTCACTTCGCTCATAATGAGCCCCTTGACGGCTTCGATGCGGCGTGCGGTGTCGGCGTCGAGGACCGGAATGAGTATCTTCGTGAGCGGCTGGCGGACTTTGATGTTCACCTTGCGGCGCAGGGCCAGTACCATCGACGAAACCTGTTGGGCCATAGACATCATCTGCTCCAATTCACCGTCGATGAGCGAGGAGTCGCAGACGGGGAAGGTCGAAAGATGTACCGACTCGTCCGTGTGGCGACCGCTTACGGCGTTCAGATCGCGGAAGATACGGTCGGAGATGAACGGCGCGAACGGTGCGGAGAGCATCGAAACGGTTTCCAGACAGGTGTAGAGCGTCTGGTAGGCCGCCAGTTTGTCGCGTGTCAGACCGCCGCCCCAGAACCGCTTGCGGTTGAGGCGCACGTACCAGTTCGACAGGTTTTCGCATACGAATTCCTGGATCATACGGGCCGCCGGCGTCGGATCGTAATTCTCGAGCGATTCGGTGACGTTCCGGACCAGCGTATTGAGCAGGGAGATGATCCAGCGGTCGATCTCCGGGCGTTCGCTCATCGGAACTTCCGGCTCCTGTCCCGTAAAACCGTCCACATTGGCGTAGAGGGCGAAGAACGAGTAGGTATTGTAGAGCGTGCCGAAGAACTTGCGGCGCACTTCGTCCACGCCGTCCCGGTCGAACTTGAGGTTGTCCCAGGGCTGCGAGTTGGAGATCATGTACCAACGCGTCGCGTCGGCGCCGTAGGTCGAAAGTATTTCGAAGGGATCCACGGCATTACCTAGGCGCTTGGACATTTTGTTGCCGTTCTTGTCGAGCACCAGGCCGTTCGAAATGATGTTCTTGAAGGCCACCGAGTCGAAGAGCATCGTGGCGATGGCATGCAGCGTGAAGAACCATCCGCGCGTCTGATCGACGCCTTCGGCGATGAAATCGGCCGGATAGACGCTCTTGAAGTAGTCGCCGCCGTGCTCGAAGGGGTAGTGTAGCTGGGCATAAGGCATGGCGCCCGAGTCGAACCACACGTCGATCAGATCCGGTTCGCGCCGCATCGGTTCGCCTTTGGACGAAACCAGCACGATATTGTCCACGTAAGGACGGTGCAGGTCGATCCGGTCGGTCGAGTAGTTCTCTTTGGAGAGGTCGCCCGGCTTGAAGTTCTTGTAGGGATTCTCCTTCATCAGACTTGCCGCGACGGATTTTTCGATTTCGGCGACGAGCTCTTCGACCGAGCCGATGCACTTCATTTCCGAGTAATCCTCCGTAGCCCAGATCGGCAGCGGCGTGCCCCAGAAGCGCGAGCGCGAGAGGTTCCAGTCCACCAGACCTTCGAGCCACTTGCCGAAGCGTCCCGTTCCGGTCGATTCCGGCTTCCAGCGGATCGTCTTGTTGAGTTCGATCATCCGGTCGCGCAGCGCCGTAGTTCGGATGAACCAGGAGTCGAGCGGGTAGTAGAGCACCGGTTTGTCCGTACGCCAGCAGTGGGGGTAGGAGTGGGTGTGCTTTTCGATCTTGAAAACCTTGTTCTCGGCCTTGAGCATCACTGAGAGATCGACGTCGAGCGTCGGCGCGTCGGCGGCGAGCGAATCGTCGTAGGCGTTTTTCACGTAACGGCCCGCCCATTGGGAATAGGCCGCTGTATCGACGTTGTCGCGTATGAAGGTCGGGTCGAGCTCTTCGAGCAGGAAGAACCGTCCCTTGCGATCGACCATCGGCTGATTCTTGCCCGCCTTATCGACCATAAACAGCGGGGCGATGCCTGCGGCGCGGGCCACGCGGTCGTCGTCCGCACCGAACGTCGGGGCGATATGCACGATACCCGTACCGTCGGAGGTGGTCACGTAGTCGCCCAGGATGACGCGGAACGCATCGCCCGCAGGCTTCACCCAGGGGATGAGCTGTTCGTAGCGGATGCCTTCGAAGTCCGGACCCTTGTAGGTGACCGGAGAGATTTCGAACTTGCCCTCCATCTTGGGGGTAAAATACGACCCCAGCAGTTCTTTGGCCAGGATGACAGTCTGGGGGGCATCCGTATAGGGATTGCGGCATTTGACGCGCACGTATTCGATTTCGGGGCCTACGGCCAGCGCGGTATTCGACGGCAGTGTCCAGGGCGTGGTGGTCCAAGCCAGGAAGTAGAGATCGCCTTCGGCTCCGTCGAAGAGTTTTTCGCTCCGCTCGTCGCGGATGATTTTGAACTGCGCCGTGCAGGTGGTATCCTTCACGTCGCGGTAGCAGCCCGGCTGGTTCAGCTCGTGGGTCGAAAGTCCCGTGCCGGCGGCCGGCGAGTAGGGCTGGATGGTGTAACCTTTGTAGAGTAGCCCCTTGTCGAAGAGCTGTTTCAGAAGCCACCAGAGGGTTTCGATGTATTTGTTGTCGTAAGTGATGTAGGGGTCGTCCATATTGACCCAATAACCCATTTTGCGCGTGAGTTCTTCCCACAGGCCCGTGTACTCCATCACCGCCTCGCGGCAGGCGCGGTTGTACTCCTCTATGGAGATTGTGCGCCCGATGTCCTCCTTGGTGATGCCGAGTTTCTTTTCGACGCCTAACTCTACAGGCAGTCCGTGCGTGTCCCATCCGGCCTTGCGGTGAACGAGGTAACCTTGCTGCGTCTTGTAACGGCAGAAGATATCCTTGATCGTGCGGGCCATGACGTGATGGATGCCCGGCGTGCCGTTGGCTGAGGGAGGTCCTTCGTAAAAGACGAAGGTGGGATGACCCTCGCGGGTGGAGATGCTTTTGTGGAACGTGTCCTGTGCGTCCCACTCTTTCAGTACGTCGGCGGCCAACCCCGGCAGATCGAGGCCTTTATATTCTTTGAACTTCATATCCTGTTGTTTTCAATCGTCGTTTTCATGGGCTGGCAGAATCCGATCCGGCCCGATTCCGCCGGACAGCCCCGAATGCGGAGCTGTTACCTGTCTTTGTCGTATTCGGCAGCGCCGGAATTCGCTGTGTGCCGCCTGTTTCGTGCGGGAAGCCGGCGGCGGATTTTACCAACATGCAAAGTTATGAAAAAATGCGAATAAATAGATCTCGGATAGCAGTTTTTTGTATGCAGACAACGGGTTGTGGCGGAAGCTGTTGCAGGATTCCGAGAGCGATTTTCCGAAGCGGCGGATTTATTCGTCGGTTGCGGTGCGGATAACGCGGGCCGGATTGCCTGCAGCGACCGAATTGTCGGGAATGTCGTGCGTGACCACGCTGCCGGCGCCGATGACGCAGCGGCAGCCTATCTTGACGCCGGGACAGACGATCACGCCGCCGCCCAGCCAGCAGTCGTCGCCGATCTCGATGCCCGCTCCTTTTTCTTTGCCCGTAGCCCGTTCCGTGGCGTCCATCGGATGCACGGCCGTCAGAAGCTGTACGCCGGGACCTATCAGACAGCGTTGTCCCAGGCGAATCGGCCCGAGGTCGAGAAAGACGCAGTTGAAATTGACGTAGGACCCTTTGCCGATGGAGATGTTGTAACCGTAATCGCAGTAGAAAGGGGCGCGGATCATGGCTTCGACCCCCGGACAGAGTTCCCGGAGCGTCGCCAGATAGGTCGCGTCCTTGTCTTTGAGTGTGACGTTGAGCCGATGGGTGAGGTGGCGGGCCCTGGTGCGGTCCTGTTCGAGTTCCGCGTCGTTGGGATGAAACCACTCTCCGGCCAGCATTTTCTCCTTTTCGGTCATGGGAATCGGCTTTTAATCGAAGCTCTGCATCTCGATCAGCTTGGCGTAGATGCCGTTTTTAGCCATCAACTCCGGGTGAGTGCCTTGCTCGGCGATCCGACCCCGTTCGATGACGATGATTTTGTCGGCGTTGTGGATGGTCGAAAGGCGGTGGGCGATTACGATCGAAGTGCGGCCTTGCAACAGGGAGTTAAGTGCGTCCTGGACGAGCTTTTCGCTTTCGGTGTCGAGGGCCGAAGTCGCTTCGTCCAGAATCAGGATTTCGGGGTTCTTGAGTACGGCTCGGGCGATGCTCAGGCGCTGGCGCTGACCGCCCGATAGTTTGGCGCCCCGGTCGCCGATGTTGGTGTCGTAGCCCGACGGACACTCCATGATGAAGTCGTGGGCGTTGGCGATTTTGGCCGCAGCGACGATCTCTTCGTGCGTCGCTCCCCGGCGTCCCATGGCGATGTTGTTTTCGATGGTGTCGTTGAACAGCACGGTATCTTGCGCAACGATGCTCATGTGGGCACGCAGGCTCTCCTGCGTGTAGTCACGGATCGAAACCCCGTCGATCAGGATGTCGCCGCCCGTAGTGTCGTAGAAGCGGGGGATCAGCTCGCTGAGGGTCGATTTGCCGCCGCCCGAAGGACCGACCAGAGCCACTGTTTCTCCTCGCCGGATGTCGAACGAGATGCCGTCGATCACCTCCCGGCTGCCGTCGTAGGAGAAGTGTACATTGCGGAATTCGATCTTCTCGTGCAGGCCGTCCAACGTCTTGGCGTCGGGCTTGTCCTGGATTTCCGGTTCGGAATCGAGCACGTCGAAGATGCGCTCGCCTGCGGCGATACCCTGATTGATGTTGGCGAACTGGTCGATGAACGAGCGCACGGGGCGGGTGATCTGCGAGAATACGGCGATGAAGCCGACGAATCCGCCGGCCGAAAGCGATCCGTTCATGACGAGCGAACCGCCGAAGACGATCAGTACCGCGACGGCCGTCAGGCCGAGGAATTCGCTCATCGGCGAGGCTAGTTGCTGGCGGCGGGCCATCGAGAGCATCAGGCGCGAAAATTCGGCGTTGAACTCGGAGAACTTGCGGCGGATATAGTCGGTGGCGTTGTAGCTTTTGATGACCTTGATGCCCGAAAGCGATTCGTCGAGCACGCTTACCATGTCGCCCATGCGTTCCTGCCCTTTGAGGGCCGGGTGGCGCAGTTTTTTGACGATCCGTCCGATGATGAGCGCCACTACGGGCAGGAACAGGATGGCGAACAGGGACAACTGCCACGATACGAGGAGCATGTAGATCACGTAACCGATAATAAGCAGCGGATCGCGGAAGGCGACTTGCAGCGTATTGGTGATGCAGTACTGGACCACCATGACGTCCTGTGTGATGCGCGACATGAGATCGCCCTTGCGCTGATCGCTGAAATATCCGGCGTTCATCCCCATGATTTTGTTGAACAGATCGTTGCGCATGCGTTGCAGCGACCTGACACGCATGTTTTCGACCGTCCAGGCGCTCATGTAGCGGAAGAAATTGCTCAACAGGTTCATTACGATCGTACCGCAGGCGAGCAGGAGGAGCATTTTCGACATCGTGAAATTCGTCCCGAACAGTTGCGTATAGACGTAGCTCAACATCTGCGAGGCGTCGATGTCCGAGAACGAGAGCCCGTGCATGGGAAAGTCGTAAACGGGTTGGAAAACGTAGGAGTTCTTGTCGTCGAACAGCGTGTTCATGATCGGGAGGATCATGGCGTAGGTGAGCGTGTTGAACAGGGCGTACAGCAGCGCGTAAAAGAAGTAGGGGACGGCGTATTTGGAGATCGGGCTGACGAATCCCAGCAGCCGCATGTATGTTTTGAACATAAATTCCGGATCGGTTATTGTTTCGGAGTAAAGTAGGGGCAAATATAGCAATTTAATCAGGATATGCAATCCGGTTGTCCGATTTTGGGGAAAGAATGTTATTTTTGTAACAGGATAGAGTCATAAAAAGGAACAATAGACCATGGAAAATTTCAAACAGATCGATCCGGCTGAAATTACCGATAATTTTATCCGGGCCATCGGCCGGGAGTGGATGCTCGTCACGGCCGGGAACAGAGAAAGTTGCAATACGATGACCGCCAGTTGGGGTTTGATCGGGTTCATCTGGGGACGCCCCGTGGCGCAGTTCGTGATACGTCCGCAGCGTTATACGCGGGAGTTCGTCGATCGGGAGGAGAGGGCGACCCTCTCGTTTTTCTCGCCCGAATATCGTGCGGCTCTCGAATACTGCGGCAGTCGTACCGGCCGTACGGAGGATAAGATCCGCAATGCCGGACTGACGGTCGCCTGTACGGACGACGGAGTGCCCGCGCCGGCCGAAGCACGCCTGATCCTGCAATGCCGCAAGCTCTATGTCGGAAGAATCCGGCCCGAAGGGTTCGTCGATCGCAGTTGCGATACGAAATGGTATCCCCAGCACGATTATCACGAGGTCTATATCGCGGAGATCGAGCGAGCTTATGTGCGGAAGTAAGTTAAGTAGAGATAGGAGCAGGAGGTGAGTAGGGCAATGCCGTCCCGAGTTCGGGCGGCCGTGTGACCGGATAGTTTTTTAAAAAGTCTCGGGACATTTCGTCGTGTTTCGGGGCTTTTTATTCTCTTTATATGGCTTACTCTCCACTGCCCGGAACATACCCGGTATCTTCCAGCAGGTGCGCCCTGTCGTTGGCTGCGGCTACGGCCAGTTGGTCGCAGCGGTTGTTTTCGACCGTATCGGCATGACCCTTGACCCAGACGAAACGGACCTTGTGACGGCGGTAGGAGCGCAGGAAGCGGGACCATAGATCGGGGTTCTTCTTGCCGGCGAACCCTTTCTTCTCCCAGCCGAATACCCAGCGTTTCTCCACGGCATCGACCACGTATTTCGAATCGGAGTAGATCGTCACGTCGCTGCCTTCGAATTTCAGCATTTCGAGGGCTACGCAGACGGCCAGCAGCTCCATGCGGTTGTTGGTCGTCAGGCGGTAACCCTGCGACACCTCCTTGCGGAACCGTCCCGATATCAGGACCGCTCCGTAACCACCCGGACCGGGATTGCCCAGGGCCGAGCCGTCGGTATAGATGGTGATTTCCGGCATAGTCGGGTATAAACTCCTCTCTCTGCTGTTGTAAGCCGGAGAGAGGAGTTGAATGTTTCGTGATGAGTTATTTCAAGGTGGCCAGTTGTTCCCGAAGCGCGGCGATCTTGGCTTCGGCGTCGGCCTGTTTGGCCCGTTCGTTGGCCACGACTTTCTCGGGAGCCGACGAAACGAACCTTTCGTTCGAGAGCTTCTTTTGCACGCTGGCGAGGAATCCTTCGAGGTATTCCAGTTCGCCTGCGAGTTTTTTGCGTTCGGCCTCGATGTCGATCATGCCTTCCATCGGTACGAAGTATTGCGTGGTCTTGACGAGGAATCCGACGGCCGAAGGATCTTTCTCCCGGGTGGTTTCGATCTGCGAGAGGTTGCCCATTTTCTGCAGGACGGGAGCGTATTCCGCCGGGTAGTTCTCGTCGGCGATCACCCGGAGCGTCAGGGGGTCTTTCTGCGGAATGTTTTTCTGCTTGCGGACGTTGCGGACGGCCGTTACGACCTCTTTCGTCAGTTCGAACCGGCCCAGCAGCGCCTCGTCTATCTCCCGTGCTTCGGGCATGCGCTGGACCATGATCGACTCGCCTGCCTTGCGGGGTGCCAGGTCCTGCCAGATCTCTTCGGTGACGAACGGCATGAAGGGGTGCAGCAGACGCAGCAGGTCGTCGAAGAAACCGCACGTGGCTTCCAGCGTCGGCCGGTCGATCGGGCATTGGTAGGCCGGTTTGATCATTTCGAGGTACCAGCCGCTGAAGTCGTCCCAGAAGAGTTTATACAGATTCATGAAGGCTTCCGAGATACGGTAGGAGGCGAAGTCCGATTCGACCTGACGCAGCGTCTTGGCGAGCGTTTGCCGGAACCATTCGATCGCCAGACGGTTGTTTTCGCCTTGCGCGAGGGCCGGATCGACCGTCCAGCCGTTGACCAGCCGGTAGGCGTTCCATATCTTGTTGCCGAAATTGCGTCCCTGTTCGCAGAGCGCCTCGTCGAACATCACGTCGTTGCCCGCCGAGGACGAGAGCAGCATCGCCACGCGCATGCCGTCGGCGCCGAACTGGGCGATCAGGTCGAGCGGATCGGGCGAGTTGCCGAGCTGTTTGGACATCTTGCGGCCGATTTTATCGCGCACGATCCCCGTGAAATAGACGTGACCGAAAGGCTTCTCACCCCGGTATTCGTAACCGGCCATGATCATGCGGGCCACCCAGAAGAAGATGATGTCGGGACCGGTTACCAGATCGTTGGTCGGATAGTAGTATTCGATGTCTTTGTTATTCGGGCGGCGGATGCCGTCGAATACCGAGATGGGCCACAGCCACGACGAGAACCAGGTGTCGAGCACGTCCTCGTCCTGCCGCAGATCGGCGAGCGTCAGCGAGGCGTCGCCGCTCTTGGCCCGGGCTTTCTCCAGTGCCTCGTCTGCGTTGAGGGCCACTACGTAGCCGCCTTGGGGCAGATACCAGGCCGGAATGCGCTGGCCCCACCAGAGCTGGCGCGAGATGCACCAGTCCTTGATATTCTCCATCCAGTGACGGTAGGTGTTCTTGTATTTTTCGGGAACGAGCTTGATTTCGTCCTCCAGAACGGCCCGCGTCGCCGGTCCGGCGAGCTTCTCCATCGAGAGGAACCACTGCATCGAGAGCTTGGGTTCGATCGCTACGCCGGTACGTTCGGAATAACCCACGTTATTGGTGTAGTCTTCGGTTTTCTCCAGCAGGCCGACCGCGTCGAGATCCTTTTCGATCTGTTTGCGCAGGGCGAAGCGCTCCATACCGGCATAAAGCCCTACCTTGTCGTTGATCGTGCCGTCGTCGTTGAAGATGTCTATCGATTCGAGCCCGTATTTTTCACCGAGCATATAGTCGTTCACGTCGTGCGCCGGAGTAACCTTCAGGGCACCCGTGCCGAAAGCGATGTCCACGTACGTATCGCGGATCACGGGCACCGACCGGCCCACCAGCGGGACGATGACCCGGGCGTCTTTGGGCAGCCAGGCGTAGCGTTCGTCGTCGGGATTGACGCAGAGGGCCGTATCGCCGAGGATCGTTTCGGGCCGTGTCGTGGCGACGATGATCGTGCGGTCGGTGCCTTCGACCCGGTAGCGCAGGTAGTAGAGTTTGCCGTGCGACTCTTTGAATACCACCTCTTCGTCCGAAAGGGCGGTCTGGGCCGACGGGTCCCAATTGACCATGCGTACGCCCCGGTAAATCAACCCCTTTTCGTAGAGGTCGCAGAAGACCCGCAGGACGCTTTCGGTACGAGCTTCGTCCATCGTGAAGCAGGTGCGTTCCCAGTCGCACGAGGCGCCCAGCTTGCGCAGTTGTTGCAGGATCACGCCGCCGTATTTCTCTTTCCAGTCCCAGGCATGACGCAGGAACTCTTCGCGCGAGAGCGACGATTTCTCGATCCCCTCGGCCTTGAGCTTGGCCACCACCTTGGCTTCCGTGGCGATCGAGGCGTGGTCGGTGCCCGGAACCCAGCAGGCGTTCTTGCCCTGCATGCGGGCGCGGCGCACCAGTACGTCCTGCAACGTGTTGTTGAGCATATGTCCCATGTGGAGCATACCCGTGACGTTGGGTGGCGGGATGACGATCGTATAGGGTTCCCGTTCATCGGGTTCGGAATGGAAAAGGCGGTGCTCCATCCAGTAGTCGTACCATTTGGATTCGATCTGCTGCGGGGCGTATTTGTCGGCGATTTGCATCATATTATGTGGGATATTTATAATTTGTACAGGATTTGCAAAGTTATGAACATTCTGTTAATATGAAATAAAATTAGGAGGAAAATCGTTATCTTTGCAAAATCTGTAAATTTTTTAAGAAATAGGTGCCCGCTGTACTTAAAAACTTCCCCGATTGAGGAAAGGAGAAACTGTAGGGAGGCGGGAGAAACGGAATTTTCCGAAAGGAAATCCGTTCGACGTACGGGGCTGCACCTGTTTTCGGTAAAAGAGAAAAATATGAGTAAGAAGGATAAAATAAAAAACATCGACATGGACGATCTGAAGGCACTGCCCGATGTCCTGGACGGACGCCATCACGTCATTCCCATCGTAACGGGCGGGGACGAGGTGTTGGAAGAGGTCAACGTGCCCGAAATATTGCCGATATTGACCTTGCGCAGTTCGGTGCTGTTTCCCGGAGCGATCACGCCGATTACGGTCGGCCGAGAGAAGAGCATCCGGCTGGTGCGCGAAGTGAACGAGCGCAACGGATTGCTGGGGGCCGTGCTGCAACGCGAAAGCGAAGTCGAAGACCCGGCGCCGGACGATATGTATAAGGTCGGCACTGCGGCCCGTATTATCAAGATTCTGGAGATGCCCAACGGTAACCTGACGGTGATTCTGAACGGACTGGAGAAAATCGAGGTGAAGGAGTATGTCTCCACGGAACCTTATTTCCAGGCCAGCGTGACGCCGTTGCGCGACTCTTCTCCCGATGTAAAGAGCCTGGAGTTCGAGGCTCTCGTGGATTCGATCCGCGACATTGCGCTGGGTATCATCGCTATTTCGCCGGACATGCCCAAGGAGGCGGCGTTCGCCATCAAGAATATCGACTCCAAGCGGGGAATCATCAACTTCATCTGTTCGAACCTCGAGCTTTCGGACGAAGACCGCCAGTCGCTGCTGGAGTCTCCCGGTCTGCTGGCCCGTGCCCGCAAGTTGTTGGAGATTCTGGTGCGCGAGCAGCAGCTCGTCGAGCTGAAGAACGAGATCCAGAGCCGTGTCAAGCAGGAGATCGACAAGCAGCAGCGCGATTACTACCTGCAGCAGCAGATGCGCACGATTCAGGACGAGCTGGGCGAAGGTGCCGACAGCGAGCTGGAGGGATTGCGCGAGAAGGCGTCCAAGAAGAACTGGCCCAAGGAGGTGGCCGAACTTTTCGAGAAGGAGATCACCAAGCTCGAACGGCTCAATCCCGCCGTGGCCGAATATTCGGTGCAAGTTACCTATCTGCAACTGATGCTCGAGCTGCCCTGGAACGATGTGACGCAGGATAATCTCGATCTGAAATGCGCACGCGAGCAGCTCGATCACGACCATTTCGGGCTGGACGAAGTGAAAGAGCGTCTGTTGGAGCATCTGGCCGTTATCAAGCTGAAAGGCGACCTGAAATCCCCGATCCTCTGTCTGTACGGCCCTCCGGGCGTAGGCAAGACCTCGCTGGGCAAGTCCGTGGCGGCGGCGCTGGGACGTAAGTTCGGCCGTATTTCGCTGGGCGGTCTGCACGACGAGGCTGAAATTCGCGGACACCGCCGCACCTACATCGGGGCGATGCCGGGCCGGATCATCCAGACCATCAAACGCTGCGGGTCGTCCAATCCGGTCATCATCCTCGACGAGGTGGACAAGGTGACCGTAAGCAATCACGGCGACCCGTCGAGTGCGCTGCTCGAAGTGCTCGATCCTGAACAGAATACGACGTTCCACGACAACTACCTCGATACGGAGTACGACCTTTCGAAAGTGCTTTTCATCGCCACGGCCAACAACATCGGCAACATCAACCCGGCGCTGCGCGACCGTATGGAGATGATCAACATTCCGGGCTACATTCTCGAAGAGAAGGTGCGGATCGGCCTCGACCACTTGCTGCCCAAGCAGATGGCGGCGCACGGCATTCCCGAGGGGCAGTTGGTGCTGACGCCCGAGGTCGTCGAGCAGGTTATCGCAGGCTATACCCGCGAGTCGGGTGTCCGTTCGCTGGACAAGCACCTGGCGAAGATCGCCCGCTACCGGGCCAAGCAGATCGCTTTCGAGGAGGCTTATACGCCGGAGCTTACGCAGGCCGATGTCGAGAAGATTCTCGGCATCCCGAAATTCCTGCGCGAAGAGTACGAGGTCGGGGATATGGTCGGCGTAGTCACCGGCCTGGCTTGGACCGAGGTCGGCGGCGACATCCTCTACATCGAGTCGGTGCTGACCCCGGGCAAGGGCAAGGTGAGTCTGACGGGTAACCTGGGCGAGGTGATGAAGGAGTCGGCGACGATCGCCCACGAGTGGGTGATGGCGCACCACAAGGAGCTGGGTATCGATCCCGAAATGTTCGAGAAGAACGACATCAACATCCACGTACCGGAGGGAGCCATTCCCAAGGACGGTCCTTCGGCGGGTATCACGATGGCTACCTCGATCGTTTCGACCTATACGGGGCGCAAGGTGCGCGAGCGTATCGCCATGACCGGAGAGACGACCTTGCGGGGACGTGTAATGCCGGTGGGCGGTATCAAGGAGAAGATCCTGGCGGCCAAGCGTGCCGGTATCAAGGAGCTGATCCTTTCGGAAGACAATCGTAAGGACATCTCGGAGATCAAGGCGGAGTACATCGACGGTCTGACGTTCCACTACGTGCGGACGAACGAGGATGTGTTGCGTTTGGCTCTCGAGGAGAAGAAATAATCCGTGTTAATTTGAAAAGCGGGACGTAATGTCCCGCTTTTTTCGTATTTTAGCGACTTGAAACAGATAGAGTCACGAGTTATGGAGTTTGTTGCGATCATTCCCGCCCGCTATGCATCGACCCGCTTCCCGGGCAAGCCGCTGGCGATGCTCGGGGGAAAGCCCGTCATCCGTCGGGTGTATGAACAGGTGACCGGCGTGCTGCCCGATGCGGTCGTGGCGACCGATGACGAACGGATCCTGCGTGCCGTCGAGGAGTTCGGCGGTCGTGCCGTGATGACTTCGGCCGAGCACCGCAGCGGTACCGACCGTTGCTGGGAGGCTTATGGAAAGCTCGGCCGGGAGTACGACGCCGTGATCAACGTGCAGGGCGACGAGCCTTTCATCCGTCCGGAACAGCTTCGGGCGATCATGCGCTGCTTCGACGTGCCGGGTACGGACATCGCTACCCTGGTGCGGCCCTTCGCCGAGTCGGACGGACTGGCGGCGCTCGAAAATCCCAATTCGCCGAAAGTGGTGCTCGACGGCGGGTCGCGGGCGATCTATTTTTCGCGTTCGGTGATTCCCTACCTGCGGGGTGTGGAGCGGTCGGAGTGGCTGGCGAAACATACTTTCTATAAACATATCGGTATGTATGCCTTTCGTACGAAGGTGCTCGCCGAGGTGACGGCCTTGCCGCAATCTTCGCTGGAGAAGGCCGAGTCGCTCGAACAGTTGCGCTGGCTGGAGAACGGCTACAGGATCGGCGTGGGTATTTCCGACGTGGAAACCATAGGTATCGACACGCCCGAAGATCTGGCGGCCGCCGAGGAATTTTTGAAACGAATGAAGCGATAGAATCATGGATAAAAAACCTCTCTTTATAGCCGGTCCCTGCGTGATCGAATCGGCGGAATTGCTCGATACGGTCGCTGCGACGCTGGCGGACATCAATCGTCGGCTGGGCGTCGAAATCATTTTCAAGGCTTCGTTCGACAAGGCCAACCGCACGTCGATTTCGTCGTTCCGGGGACCGGGGCAGGAAAAGGGCCTTCGGATGCTCGCCGACGTTCGGTCGAAGTGGGGGCTGCGGCTGCTGACCGACATTCACGAATCCTGTCAGGCCGCTCCGGTCGGCGAAGTCGTCGATGTGATCCAGATTCCGGCGTTCCTTTGCCGTCAGACCGATCTGTTGGTCGCTGCGGCCCGTACGGGACGTACGGTCAATATCAAGAAAGCGCAGTTCCTTTCGGGTGAAGATATGCGATACCCTTATGAAAAGGCGATGAAGGCCGGTGCCGGTGAGGTTTGGCTTACCGAACGTGGCAATATGTACGGCTACAACAACCTGGTGGTCGATTTCCGCAACATCCCCGATATGCTCGGTATCGCTTCGACGGTCGTCATGGACTGCACGCATTCCGTACAGCGCCCCGGTGCCGCCGGCGGCAAGACGGGCGGTAACCGCGAGTTCGTGCCTGCCATGGCCCGGGCAGCCCGGGCGTTCGGTGCCAACGGTTTCTTCTTCGAGGTGCATCCCGATCCCGATCATGCCTTGAGTGACGGCCCGAACATGCTTTATCTGAATGATTTGGAAAACGTAATAAAATCTTTGCTATAATATGACCGCAGACAAGCGGGCCGATATCCTCTCGCTGGCCCGAAAGACGATCCATACCGAAGCGCTGGCGCTCAAGCATCTCGAACAGACGCTGGGCGATGATTTCGTGTGTGCTGTCGAACTGATCCTGCACAGCCGGGGCAAGCTCGTGGTGACCGGAATGGGAAAATCGGGGCTGATCGGCCGCAAGATCGCCGCGACGCTGGCGAGCACCGGTACGCCGAGTTTCTTCCTGCATCCGGGCGAGGCTTTTCATGGCGATCTGGGAATGATCTCTCCGGAAGATACCGTGCTGGCGCTCTCTTATTCGGGTGAAACGGACGAAATCCTCAAGATCGTGCCGTTCATCCATACCAACGGCAACAAGCTGATTTCGATGACGGGCAATCCCGAATCGACGTTGGCCCGCAATTCGGACGTGCACCTCGACGTGGCCGTACGCCACGAGGCCTGCATCCTGCACCTGGCGCCTACCACTTCGACTACGGCACAGATTGCCATGGGCGACGCGATGGCCGTAGCGCTGATGAAGCTGCGCAATTTCACGAGCATCGATTTCGCGCGGCTGCATCCGGGCGGCAGCCTGGGCCGCCGTTTGCTGATGACTGTCGGCAATGTGATGCACAAGGAGGGGTTGCCCGTGGTAGCTCCGGACTGTTCGGCCAAGGATATGATCCATGCCGTCAGCAAAGGCGGTCTGGGGCTGATCGTCATTTGCGAGGGGGACAAAGTGCTGGGGATCGTCACCGACGGGGATATCCGCCGGGCGATGGAACGCCGCGAATCGGAGTTTTTCTCGATCCGGGCCATGGACATCGCCACGCTCAACCCCAAGACCATCGGGCCCGATGAGAAGCTGATCGCTGCGGAGAAGAAAATGACCCAGCATAAGATCAATTCGCTGCTGGTGACCGACGACGAAGGCAAACTTGTCGGTGTAATCCAGATTTACGACATAAAACTTTGAAAATTATGTTTCTGATTATCGTCGATTACAAGAAGCCGCTCGAAGAGGTGGAGCGCTACCTGGCGGAGCATCGGGCTTTTCTCGACCGTTATTTCGCTCAGGGCAAATTGCTTTGCACCGGGCCGCAGAATCCCCGTACGGGCGGTGTGATCGTTTCGAAAGCCGCGAATCGTGCGGAAGCCGAAGCTTTCACGCGGGAAGATCCGTTCTTCCTGCATGGGATCGCTGATTATACGATCGTCGAGTTCGAACCGACCAAGTATCTTCCCGGATTCGAGAAATTTCGGTAGTAAGCAAATAAACAGGAGCGCCCGCGACTAATCGCGGGCGCTCCTGTTTTCGGAAAACGGTTGTGGAAAGTGTTGTAAACCGTTTTGATCCGCCTCTTCGTAACGTTTTGGAAGAAAGGCGGTCGTTTGACTCTTCTCCTGTATCGGATAGGGGTTGTTTCGTGTATTTTTTGCGGCTTTCCGGTTGAAGTTCCTGGTGTCGTTGAGTGGTCCGGATGCTTCTGGTTCGGGGCGCTCTATTATCCCCGTACGTAGTGCGGCATTTCGGCGGGAATCGGCATCGACAGTTCGATGATACCGCCTACGGTGCCGTCCTCGCGGCGCCAGGCTGTTTGGTAGATCATTTTGCGGATCCCTTTTTTCTCGATGGTGTAGGCATTCGTGTCGCCTTTTTCGAGGATGCGGGCGATGATCCCCTTCGAGCGCTCGTTGTGGCAGGGGAGCATGCTTTTGCCGCGATACTCTCCATTGACGGAGATGGATTGCTTGTTCTGGTAAATTACCACGCCTTCGGTGTCGCATACCGTTACGGCGCAGTTCGTGTCGTCAGCCCAATTAAAATTCATAGTAGTATTCTGTTTTTATAGTTTCTTCGGTTGCAGAAAGCGAGGTCGGGGCCGCATTTTATTGCGAGATCTTGACCAGTTGTTCGCGGTAGGCGGTCATGATTCGCGATTTGGAGATGTAGCCCAGGTAGTGTTTCTCCTTGTCCACGACGGGTAGCACCCAGACGTGGTTTTCGTCGAAACGGCGCAGCACGCTCTGGATCTGTTCATGTTGCAGGATCGTGTCGGGGGACAGGAGCATGTAGCGTGTAATCGGGTTGCCGTACTTTTGCGGATTGAACAGGTCTTCCCGCACGTCGTTCAGGCGGACGATGCCCAGCAGGTGTTTTTCGTTGTCGAGAACCGGGAAATAGTCGTCGTGACGCTCTCGGGACATGATCTGTACGATGTCGCCCAAAGTCTGGGACGGGTGGATGTAAACCCCGTCGTCCTGAATCAGGTCGTCGAGCCTCAGAAAGACGAAGACCGATTCGTCCTTGTTGTGGGTGATCAACTCCCCGTTCTGGCGCAGTTGCTTGGTATAGATCGAGTCGGGATCGAGGTAGTAGTCGATGGCGAAGGCGATGCAGGCGGTAATCATCAGCGGGATGAAAAGGCCGTAACCGCTCGATAATTCGGCGATCAGGAAGATCGAGGTCAGGGGGGCCTTCATCACGCCCGACATTACGCCCGACATACCTACCAGGGTGAAAGAAACCAGCGACAGGTTCCATCCGAACAGGGTGTTGCAGACCAGCGCCGTGATAGCGCCCATGAATGCGCCGACGAACAGCGAAGGGGCGAACGTACCGCCGACGCCGCCCGCAGCGTTGGTCGAGGCCATAGCGATCACTTTGAAGAACATCGTGCCTACGATGAAGAGAATGACCACCCAGTCGATCTGACTGAAGCGGTAGAAGAGCGAGTTGTTGAACAACTCGGTCGTGTTGCCGTGCATGAGCGACATGAAACCTTCGTAGCCTTCGCCGTAGAGGGGCGGGAAAATGTAGATCAGGATGCCGAGTACGGCTCCGCCGATCAGCCACTTCTTGTAGGGACTGTCGATCTTTTTGAAGAAGGTGCCCACCCGGGCATTGACCGTGGTGAAGTAGTAGGACATCAGCCCGCAGAAGATACCCAGCAGGACGAAAAGCGGAATTTGGTTGAGCCGGAACGCATCGTCGGGAGTCAGCGAGATGGCGATGATCGGATCGAATCCCCGGATCGTGAGGGCGACAGCGGCGGCCGTGATCGAAGAGATGAGCAGCGGTACGACCGTGCGCGAGGTGAGATCGAGCATCAGGATTTCGAGCACGAAGACCACGCCCGTGATCGGGGCTTTGAAGATGGCTGCAAGGGCCGCCCCGGCTCCGCAGCAGAGCAGCAGGGTGGTGTTTTTGTAGTTCAGGTGGGCCAGGCGGCTGATGTTCGAACCGATGGCTGCGCCCGTCAGGACGATCGGGGCCTCGGGACCGACCGAACCGCCGAATCCGATCGTCGTCGCACCGCCTACGACCGAAGTCCAGCAGTTGTGGGAGGCAATGTACGAGTTTTTACGCGACATGGCATATAACACGCGTGTAACGCCTTCCGAAATGTTGTCTTTGACGACGTATTTGACGAAAAGCGAGGCCAGAATGATACCGATGACCGGATAGAACAGGAAGAGAAAATGCGACTGTTCGACGGGGAACCAATGGGTCAGCCCTGCTTTGATTCCGTAGAGCAGCAGTTCGAACAGGCAGGTACCCAATCCGGCCAGAACCCCTACGATGATGGCCAGCAGCGCCATGATCTGCGTACTGGTGAACCGTTTGGTAAGCTCCAGGAAACGGATGTAGATACGTTCGCCCCAATCCGCGATCGTCTGCGGTGTTATGCGTTTGAACATTTCGGGTACCTTGTCTGCTGGTTATGCGCGTTATCGCTGTTGCTGGTATTGGCGAGCCTGCTCGGCGATCAGCTCCTTGTCGTCGAAGTAGTCGATCCGCATGGCGTGGCGCACTTCGCCGAGCGTTTGCGCGGCTGTTGCCCGGGCATGCTCCGAACCTTTGCGCAGAATTTCATAGACCTCTTCGATGCGGCCTTCGTACTGCTTGCGGCGCTCGCGGATCGGCTCCAGCGTTTCGTTCAGCACGGCGATCAGGAACTTCTTGACCTTCACGTCGCCCAGCCCGCCCCGGCGGTAGTGCGCCTTCAACTCGTCGAGCGAGGCGTAATCGGGCAGGTATCGCTGAAAATGTTCCGGGCGACTGAAGGCGTCCAGGTAGGTGAAGACGGTGTTGCCCTCGACCTTGCCCGGGTCCTCCACCCGCAGGTGGTCGGGATCGGTATACATACCCATCACCTTCTTCTTCACTTCATCGGCCGAGTCGGAGAGGTAGATGCAGTTGCCCAGCGATTTCGACATCTTGGCCTTGCCGTCCGTACCGGGCAGACGCAGGCAGGCCGCGTTGTCGGGCAGCAGAATTCCCGGCATGACGAGTGTTTCTCCATATACGGAGTTGAATTTATGGACGATTTCGCGCGTCTGTTCGATCATCGGTTCCTGATCCTCGCCGACCGGTACGGTCGTGGCCTTGAAAGCGGTGATATCCGAGGCCTGGCTGATCGGGTAGGTGAAGAATCCTACCGGAATACCCTGGCGCTGCGATCCCTCTTCTTCGTTGCCTTCGGCGAAGCCGCGCAACTGGATTTCGGCCTTCACCGTCGGATTGCGCTGCAGACGGGCTACGGTCACCAGGTTCATGTAGTAGAAAGCCAGCTCGCAGAGTTCCGGCACCTGCGACTGGATGAAGAGCGTCGATTGCGCGGGATCCAGTCCGCAAGAGAGATAGTCGAGAGCGACCTCGAGGATGTTCTGCCGCACTTTCTCCGGGTTGTCCGCATTATCGGTCAGCGCCTGTGCGTCGGCGATCATGATGAATATTTTCTCGAATTCGCCCGAATTCTGCAACTCCACGCGGCGGCGCAGCGAACCTACGTAATGTCCCAGGTGGAGTTTACCGGTCGGACGATCTCCGGTGAGTATGATTTTTCCCATCAGTTAAAAAGTTTCTAATAATAAATAGTCTGCAAATGTACGAAAAACTAAACCGATGGTCGAATAATAATTGCGAAGTATCGGTTTTTTTTATATTTTCGTGCGTGCAAATAAGATAAACTATGACTATCATCCAACTCGAATACCTGCTGGCGGTAGCCAATTGCGGTAGTTTCTCTTTGGCAGCGGAACACTGTTTCGTGACCCAGCCGTCGTTGAGCATGCAGATCAAGTCTTTGGAGGAAGAATTGGGCGTGGTGCTGCTCGATCGCAGCAAGAAACCGGTCATTCCGACCGAGGCGGGCGAGGTGGTGCTTGCCGAAATCCGGGAAACCCTCCGGGCTTACGATCATATCCGCGAAGCGGTCGCGGAACTCAAAGGCGAAACTTCCGGTCGGTTGCGGCTCGGCGTCATTCCGACCATCGCACCTTACCTGTTGCATAAGTTTATTCCCGATTTCGTGCGGGACTATCCCAAAGTCGAACTGGAGATTGCGGAGATGGTGACCGCCGACATCGTCGATGCGCTGCGCCGCGACCGGATCGATGCGGCATTGGTCGCCGGCGGAACCTGCGGCGAGGGGATTCAGGAACACGAGTTGTTCGACGACCGGTTCCATCTTTACGTGTCCCGGGAGAATCCGCTTTTCGAACGCACGAACGTCCGTATCGAGGATATCGACCTCAAGGAGCTGGTGCTGTTAAGTCCGGGGCATTGTATGCGTGACCAGATCATCGAGCTGTGCCAGGCCAAACGGGAGGTCCCCTCGCACTATACGTTCGAATCCGGTTCGCTCGATACGTTGATGCGGATCGTCGATAGCACGCATTGCGTGACGATTATCCCCGAAATGGCCGTGGAATACATTCCTGCGGAGCATCGTTGTCAGGTCAAAACGCTGGCCAAGGGGGCTACTTCGCGCAAGATCGCCGTGGCCGTGCGCCGGACCTATGTCAAAAGTTCGATCATCAAAGCCTTGATCGATACTATTTTGTCGAAAGTTTCCCGCCAATAGGGATTCGGGACGGATATTTGCAGAGTAAATTTTCGGATATTCTCTTGTATCTTTGCGGGAAGCGGGATGCGTTCGGCATAAAAAAACAAACGGGTTTGTTTTGTTCTGCCCTCATTTTCGCTACCTTTGCAAAGTTGTATTGACCGGTAAATTCAAACTATGGAAAAATTGACAGGCACGATAATTCGTGCAATCCAGGATAAAAAGGGTAAAAATATCGTATCGTTGGATCTTTCGAAAATCGACGGGGCGATCTGCTCCTGCTTCATCGTTTGCAACGCCGACTCCACCACGCAGGTCGCTGCGATCGCGGCGGGTATCGAGGAGCAGGTATTGGAAACCCTCGGCGAGAAGGTCTGGCGCGTGGAAGGACAGCAAAATGCGCTGTGGATCGCTATGGACTACGTGGATGTGGTGGTGCATATTTTTCAGACAGAATTGCGTGAATTTTACAAATTGGAGGAGCTGTGGGCCGATGCCCCGGCGACCCGTTATGAGTATGACGAATAATATTTTATGGCACAACAGAAAATAAACAACAAAATGAATATGCCGCGTCCTTCGTGGATGTGGATATACGGCGTCATCATTATTTTTATTGTCGGCTACTGGATGTTCGGACCCGGCAACGGAGTCCCGGTCAAGAGCGACTGGAATACCGTGGCGCAGATGATCGAGCAGGGCGACGTCGAAAAAATCCAGGTCGTCAATCGTGACCTGGCGGAAATCTACCTTAAGAAGGATGCTGCGGACCGGTACCGTAAGGATGCTGCGGACCCGCGTTTCCGTAATATGCCCGAAACGGGGGCTCAGCTTACTTTCAATATCGGGTCGGTGGATACGTTCCGTCAGGATTTGGATAAGGTGACGGCCGAGTCGGGTAACAAGGTGGTGCTGGTGTACGAGAACCGGGAGAATTCCTGGACATCGATTCTGCTTCAGATGCTTCCCTGGATCATTATTATCGGCGGCTGGTTCTTCCTGATGAGCCGCATGTCGCGGGGTGCCGGAGGCGGTGCTGGCGGTATTATGAACGTGGGGAAGGCCCGGGCGCAGGTGTTCGACAAGGAGAACTCGAAAAAGGTGACTTTCAAGGACGTTGCCGGACTGGAGGAGGCAAAGGTCGAGATCATGGAGATCGTCGATTTCCTCAAGAACCCCGACAAATACAAATCCATCGGTGCGAAAATTCCCAAGGGCGCGTTGCTGGTAGGCCCTCCGGGAACGGGTAAAACCCTGTTGGCGAAGGCGGTGGCGGGAGAGGCCAATGTGCCGTTCCTGTCGATTTCCGGCTCGGATTTCGTGGAGATGTTCGTGGGCGTGGGCGCTTCGCGCGTGCGCGACCTTTTCGAGCAGGCCAAACAGAAAGCTCCCTGTATTCTTTTCATCGACGAAATCGACGCCATCGGCCGGGCCCGCGGTAAGAACGCCGGGTTCTCGGGCAATGACGAGCGGGAGAATACACTCAACCAGTTGCTGACCGAGATGGACGGTTTCCAGACCAATACGGGCGTGATCGTCCTGGCGGCGACTAACCGGGTTGATATTTTGGACAAGGCGCTGATGCGTGCCGGACGTTTCGACCGGCAGATCGAGGTGGGATTGCCCGACGTGAAGGAGCGCGAGGAGATTTTCGACGTGCATCTGCGTCCGTTGAAGCTCGATCCGGAGCTGGACCGTACTTTTCTGGCCAAGCAGACGCCCGGCTTTTCGGGTGCCGACATCGCCAATGTCTGCAACGAGGCGGCGTTGATCGCGGCCCGTCACAATAAGAAATATGTGTCGCGCGAGGATTTCCTGGCGGCGATCGACCGCATTATCGGCGGTCTGGAGCGTAAGAACAAGATCATTTCCGACGAAGAGAAGCGGGTGATTGCCTATCACGAGGCCGGACACGCTACGGTAAGCTGGATTTTGGAGAATGCCAGTCCGCTGATCAAGGTGACTATCATTCCGCGCGGCAAGTCGTTGGGCGCGGCCTGGTACCTGCCCGAAGAACGGCAGATCACCACGCGCGAGCAGATGATGGACGAGCTGGCTGCGATGCTCGGCGGCCGGGTGTCCGAGCAGATCAATTTCGGCGAGGTTTCGACCGGAGCGCTCAACGATCTGGAGCGGGCGACCAAGATGGCGTATGCCATGGTGGCTTATTACGGTATGAGCGAGAAGGTCGGGACGATCAGCTATTACGACTCTACGGGCCAGAGCGACATGGCGCTGACCAAGTCCTATTCCGAACTGACGGCCCAGCAGATCGACGCCGAGGCTAAAAATACCATTGCCGAAGCCTATGCGATGGCGGCGGAGGTGCTCCGCAGCCATGCCGACGGTTTGAAGGAGCTGGCCGAACTGCTGTTGGAGCGCGAAGTGGTCTTTACGGAGGATGTGGAGCGTATCTTCGGTAAACGGAAAAAGGATATTCTGCGGGAACGGAAAGAGGCCGAGCAGAAGGCTTTGGCGGAGCGGAAAGCTGCATCTGGCGATGCGGAAGAGGCAGCCGGGAAAAAAGAGGTTGCGCCGGCCGAGTCCCGAAAGGACGAAGAAAAGATTTCCGGAACCGCCGCTTCCGCTGTGTCGGACGGAAAATCGTCGGCGGAAACGCCTGAAGTTTAACGAGGTTTACCCGAAAAAGGTTGAATTATGTCTGATAAAATGAGGAATCTTCTGGTGCGAACCTTGAGCGGTGCCGTCCTGACTGTCGTGGTAGTCGGAGCGGTGCTTTGGTCGCAGTGGAGTTTCGGAGTGCTGTTGCTGGCGATTCTCGTCGGCGGTATGTGGGAGTTTTACCGGATGGCCCGCCGGGAGGATATTTACCCTCTCAAATGGCTCGGACTGGTTACGGGTACGGCTCTTTTCGTGGCGAGTTTCCTGCTGGCGGTTTCTGCGGAGCAGGTGGCGTTGTTGCCGAGAGCGCTTTCCGTCCTCTTGTGGTTGTTGCCGGTTTTTATTTTGCTCATACCGCTGATGTTCGTCTGTGAACTGTTCCTCAAGCGTGCCCGCCCCGCCGCCGATGTGGGGGCGACGCTCGGAGGCGTCTTTTATGTGGCCGTGCCTTTGTCGATGATGGCCTATCTGCCTCTGCTGACGGGGGAGGGTGGCTGGAATCCCTGGGTGATTTTGGCCTACATCTTCATTATTTGGGCCAACGACGTATTCGCCTACCTGGTGGGGGTCAGCGTCGGCCGACATCATCTTTACGAGCGAATTTCGCCCAACAAGTCGTGGGAGGGGTTCTTCGGCGGCATCGTCGGTGCGATCGCCATGGGTTGCCTTGCCGCATGGTGGCTCGACGGTAGCTATTGGCTGTGGTGCTGTTTAGCTGCGATCGCTGCCGTGAGCGGTGTGTTGGGCGATTTGATCGAGTCGATGTTCAAGCGTGCGGCCGGCGTGAAGGATTCGGGCAATATTCTGCCGGGGCACGGCGGCTGGCTCGACCGTTTCGATGCGCTCATTTTCTCGTTGCCGTTCGTGGTCGCTTATCTGGTATTGCTGCATATTTCATAAGAAAACTTACTATCCGAATATGAAAATAAACAAGGAAGGCTACAAGATTATCGGGCTGACAGGAGTCGTCTGTTTCCTGCTTTGGGCGCTGATGTACTATCTGATGTCGCGCCATGCCGAAGCGGGACTGCTCTGGTTCGGATCCATTCTGCTTGTGCTGTTTTGGTTCTTTATCGTGGCATTTTTCCGGGAGCCGCGGCGTGTGAAGATCCATGATGCGGAGTTGGTCTTCGCTCCGTGCGACGGCCGGGTCGTAGTGACCGAAATGGTGCACGAGAGCGAATACCTCGATCGGGAGATGCTGCAGATTTCGATCTTCATGTCGATTACCAACGTTCACATGAACTGGGTGCCGGTCGGAGGTACTGTGGAGTATTTCAAGTATCATCCGGGGCGTTTCCTGGTGGCGTGGCATCCCAAGTCCTCGACCGAGAACGAGCGGACGACGACCGTCGTGCGAACCCCCGACGGCAAGGAGGTGCTCTTCCGTCAGATTGCGGGTCTGATCGCCCGTCGTATCGTTTCCTATATGAAAGTCGGCTCGAAGGTGGAGCAAAATTCGGTTTGCGGGTTCATCAAGTTCGGCTCCCGCATTGACGTCTTTCTGCCGAAGGATACCGAACTGCTCGTGGAGATCGGGGATCCTGTCGTGGGATCGCAAACTCCCATCGCCCGGTTGAAGTAACTTATTGGCGGCGGTTTTCGCGTTGCGGTACGTATGAGTATTACACCTCAAACATTGCTTCGTTTTACGGTGGGGGCGGCCATTACGGCCGTCGTCCTCTTTTTGATGTGGTACTTCAGCTCCATCGTGATCTACATTCTGGTTTCGGCGGTGCTGGCCATTATGGGACGCCCGCTGGTAGCCCGGATATCCCGAGGTCGGATCGGGCGATGGCGTGTGCCGCGCTGGTGCGGAGCGCTCGTTACGCTGCTGGTGATCTGGATCGTTTTCGCGGTGATGTGCGGGCTTTTCGTGCCGCTGGTGACCAACAAGCTCTACCAGTTGGCGCACCTCGATTTTTCGACGGTGCTGACTTCTGTCGAGGAGCCGCTGCAGCGTATTCAGGATTATCTCACTCACTTCTTCTCGTTGCCCGAAACCCAGGTGTCGTTCAAGGACACGCTGATCTTGTTCCTGCAGTCGCTGATTAATTTCGACACGATCAATACGGCGTTTTCATCGGTGGTGAGTTTGGCCGTTTCGAGCGTGATCGCCTTTTTTTCGATTTCGTTCATCACGTTCTTTTTCCTGCGGGACGACGGACTTTTCTATGCGATGGTAACGGCACTTTTCCCGGATCGATACCAACAGAACGTGACGCATGCCCTCAATTCGGTTACAGTGCTTTTGTCCCGCTACTTCCGGGGGATTTTGGCCGAGAGCTTCCTGTTGATGCTGGCCGTATCGCTGGTGATGATGGCTTTCGGCATGAGGGCGCAGGATGCCTTTTTCATCGGTCTTATCATGGGGGTTATGAACGTCGTGCCATACGCCGGTCCGACCATCGGCGGTGCTGTTTCGGTCTGCATGGGTATCATCACCCCGATCGAAGGGATGTCGATCGGCCATACGATGTTGGTCATTGCAGGATCGCTGTTGATTTTGAAGGGGCTAGATGATTTCGTGTTGCAACCGACGCTCTACTCCGAGCGGGTCAAGGCGCAGCCGCTCGAGATATTTCTCGTGATCCTGATCGCCGGGTCGTTGGCCGGGGTGATCGGCATGCTGCTGGCCATACCGCTTTATACCGTGCTGCGGGTTTTCGCCAAGGAGTTTTTCTCCCAGATTTCCCTGGTGCGCAAGCTGACCGAAAAGATTTGAGGCTATGTCTGTCTGGATCGAAGGAGAGGTGATGCACGGACGGCAACTGGGCCGTGAGTTGGGATTTCCGACCGCCAATATGGAGGTTGCGGATGCGGATACGATCGAAAGCGGAGTGTATGAGTCCTATGTGGAGATCGACGGCGTGGAGTATAAGGCCATGTCGAATCTGGGGAGCAACCCCTCGGTGGGTGGAGGTCCCCGACATCTCGAAACCCATATTTTCGACTTTTCGGGCGATCTCTACGGTCGGAGACTCCGGGTTGAGCTGCGGCGTAAGATCCGCGACGAGCGCAAGTTCGATTCGCTGGAGGAGTTGCAGCGCCAGATCGAACGGGATCGCAGCTGTATTTTGAGTTCGGAGAATCGGCGGCGATGACCGTGCGGCGGTTTATGCCGTTTTTCGGCCGGAGGCCGTGTTTACCGCTTCGTGGCTTCGATTCTCTTCGGCGGGAGTCGGTGTCGCAATGCGGCCGACGAGAGCCGACGATTCGGCAAGAGATTATGTATAATTGATTAAATGATAAAAAGTATGTTTTTGGATTTGTCCCTGCCTTACAAAGTGGCCGATATGTCATTGGCCGAATGGGGCCGGAAAGAGATTGAGATTTCGGAGCACGAGATGCCCGGACTGATGGCCATACGCCGCAAGTACGGCCCGCAGAAACCGTTGAAGGGCGTGCGTATCATGGGGTCGCTGCATATGACGATTCAGACCGCCGTGTTGATCGAAACGCTGGTCGAGTTGGGCGCCGACGTGCGCTGGTGTTCGTGCAATATTTTTTCGACGCAGGACCATGCGGCGGCGGCCATCGCCGAAGCGGGGGTTCCCGTATTTGCGTGGAAGGGCGAAACGCTGCCCGAGTACTGGTGGTGTACGGCGATGGCCATGTCGTTCCCCGGCGGGAAGGGCCCTCAGTTGATCGTCGATGACGGCGGCGATGCCACGTTGTTGATCCACAAAGGGTATAAGGCCGAAAACGACGCTTCGACGCTGGATTACGAACCGTCGTCTTACGAGGAGGAGGTCATTCTCGATACGCTGAAGAAGATTCTGGCCGAAGATAACGGCAAATGGCACCGAACGGTAGCCGAGTGGCGGGGTGTGAGCGAAGAAACGACGACCGGCGTGCATCGCCTTTATCAGATGCAGGAGGCGGGCGAACTGCTCGTTCCTGCGATCAACGTGAACGACTCCTGCACCAAGTCGAAATTCGACAACCTGTACGGTTGCCGCGAGTCGCTGGCGGACGGTATCAAGCGGGCGACCGACGTGATGATTGCCGGCAAGGTGGTGGTCGTTTGCGGTTACGGCGATGTCGGCAAGGGCTGTGCCCGTTCGATGCGTTCGTACGGAGCCCGGGTCATCGTTACGGAGATCGACCCGATCTGCGCTTTGCAGGCCGCGATGGAGGGTTTCGAGGTGAAGACCGTCGAGAGTGCTCTGGCCGAGGGTAATATTTATGTGACTTGCACGGGAAACTGCGACATCATCACGCTCGAGCACATGCAGCGGATGCGGGACCAGGCGATCGTCTGCAACATCGGCCATTTCGACAACGAAATCCAGATGGCCCGTCTTGAGGCTTCGGATGCCGTGCGTACCAACATCAAACCGCAGGTGGATAAGTTCACCTTCCCCGACGGCCATTCGATCTTTATCCTGGCCGAAGGCCGCCTGGTGAACTTGGGTTGCGCTACGGGACATCCTTCGTTCGTGATGAGCAATTCGTTCACCAACCAGTGTCTGGCGCAGATCGAGTTATGGCAGAAGAAACTGGAGGTGGGCGTGTATCGTCTGCCCAAACATCTGGACGAGGAGGTTGCCCGGCTGCATCTGGATAACCTCGGTGTGGAGCTTACGCAGCTTACGAAAAAACAGGCCGACTATATCGGCGTACCGGTCGAGGGTCCTTACAAGGCCGAGCATTATCGGTATTAAAATAGATCGGGTTCCGTTCGGTGCCCGAAAATAAACCCGGCGTCAGTTTATCTGACGCCGGGTTTATTGTTTCGGGCTGCGGGCGATTGGTCGAGTAAGGTGCATCCGAAACAGGACGTACCGCTTGCTTTGCCTCCGGGGAAAGGAGGATAAAAAACGTCTTCGGAAAAATCCGAAGACGTTTTGAATGATCGGGTCGGTGGAATTAATAGCCGAACATCTCCTTTTGGCTCACGATCTGTACCGTGCCCAGCTTGCGCAGGTAATCCTGGTCGAGGTCTTTCAGGTCGCCGAGGATGCAATAGGTGTATTTGCGGTCCTTGATCCACTGTTCCTGGGCGGCTTTGAGGTCGGCGAAGGTCATGTCCTGGACCTTTTCGAAGATGGCTTTGTTGCGGTCTTCCGTTACGCCCAGATCTTTGTTGGCGATGTATTTCCAGAGCACTTCGTCCTTGATCGTACGCGAGGTCCGCAGATTGGTCAGTACGGCTTCTTTGGCCAGTTTGAAGGCTGCTTCCGATTCGGGCATGTTGTTGATGATCTCATCGAATGCGTCGATGGCCTGGGCCATTTTGTCGTTTTGCGTGGCGATGATCGCTGCGAAAAGATAATTGTCGTCCAGGTAGCTCGGATTGATCCACTCCGTGAAGGCCATGTAAGCCAGGCTGCGGGATTCGCGCATCTCCTGGAAGACGATGGCTCCCATGCTGCCGCTGTTGTATTCGTTGTACAGTTTCAGAGCGGGATCGACCGCTACGTCGAATTTTTTGCCCAGGTTCGAGTACTGGAGGAAGTAGAGCTGCGGCGCGTTGTAGTTGGCCAGGCAGACCTTGTTCTGTTCCGTAGGCTGGAACGCGATATTTCCCCGAGTCAGCGGTTCGAGCACTTCCGGCGTTTGGTGGTGTGCTTTCAGGTCGGCGAGCAGCCCGGCTTTGTCCTTAGGACCGTAATAGAGGATGGTGTGCTGCTTTTTCAGCAGGTCGCGGACCTTGCCGATCAGTACGTCCGACGTGAGCGCTTCGAGCTGCTCGTTGTTGAGGGTCGTGCGCTGGATAGCTTCTCCGCCGAAGAAGGCGAAACGCTGCAAGGCTGCGAAATTCGCTTCCTGGTTCAGTTTGTTGTCTGCACGTTTTTTCAGCAGGTCGGCCTTGTAGTTGGCGAGAATCTCTTCGTCGCCCTGTGCATTGGCTACCAGGTCTTCGAAGATATCCATGACCTGTCCCATGTTTTCGCTCAATCCCTTGAAGGTTATCGCACAGCGGTTCTGACTGGCCGACAGGTCGTAGTAGCAGGCGATGTCGTAGAGTTCGGATGCGATCTCCGCAGCTGTCTTGGCCTGGGTGCCGAGGTAGTCGATATAAGCGAAGGCATTGTTGAGCGCCGGATCGTTCAGCACGCCGGTATCGAAGAGGTAGGTCAGCGAGAAAAGGTCGTTGATGTCATTTTTCTTATAGAGGACTTCGAGGCTGGAATCGGTTTTGAAAATCTCCATATCGCGGTTGAAATCCACGAATACGGGTTCGATCGGAGTTACCGTCGAATTTTGAATTTCGGTCAGGAATGCACTCTGGGTGTCGCGGTTCATCTGGATCGGGGTGAGGGCCGGTTTGGCGATCTTCTGCACGCTGGGGTCCTCTCCCTGGCGTTTGTAGATAATGCCGTAATTCTCGGTGCCGAGTTTTTCATTGGCCCAGGCCACCAGTTGTTCCTTGGTGATGGAGCCGATGCGGTCGAGCTTGGTCACTTCGTCGCTCCAGGGAATGTCGTTGTAGAAGGACGAAAGGTACATTTCGACACGTCCCACGTTCGTCTCTTCCTCGCGCATGGTCGATACTTTCAGGTTGTTTACGACCGCCTTGATCAGCTCTTCGCTGAATTCGCCGTTGCGGAGTTTCGCTACCTCTGCGAGCAACAGATCCCGGACCTCGTCGAGGGTCTGACCCGCTTTCGGAAGACCTTGCAGCACGAGGGCTCCGTAGTCGGCCCGCTGATCCGGGTACGAGAAGGCGTCGAGTACTTTCTGTTGCTGCATCAGGTCGAGGTCGATCATGCCGGCCTGTCCGTTGTAGAGGATCCGGCTGGCCAACAGCAGGTATTCCGCATCGTCCGATGCGGCGTTGTCCGTGCGCCATGCCAGCGTTACGTTCGCGGCGTCGGGACCGTAAACCTCCTTGACGATGGGTTTGGTGATCGGGGCTTCGGGTTCGAAGGCGAGCTGCGGGATATTCTCGTTCGGCTGCATATCGCCGAAATATTTGTCGATCGTGGCGATCATCTGGTCGGGATCGAAGTCGCCCGAAAGCAGGATGGCCATGTTATTGGGCACGTAATATTGCGTGTGATAGTTCTTTACGTTGGTAATCGACGGGTTTTTCAGGTGTTCCTGCGTGCCGAGTACGGATTGTTTGCCGTAGGGGTGGTTCGGATAGAGCACTTCGCCGATCGTGGTGTAAACCTTACGGTTGTCGTCCGTCAGGGACATGTTTTTCTCCTCGTAGATCGTTTCGAGCTCGGTGTGGAATCCGCGGATCACGACGTTCTTGAAGCGGTCGGCCTGGATCCTGGCCCAGTTCTCGATCTGGTTCGAAGGAATGTTTTCGATATAGACCGTCCGGTCCATCGAGGTGTTGGCGTTGGTTTCCAGAGCACCGATCGCCGACATCAGTTTGTCGTACTCGTTGGGGATGGCGTATTTCGAAGCTTCGTAGCTGATGCTGTCGATCTGACGGTAGATTGCCGCACGCTCCGCATCGTCGGTCGTCTTGCGGTAAACCTCGAAGAGCTGTTCGATCTGGTCGAGCAGGGGCTTCTCGGCTTCGTAGTTGCTCGTGCCGAACTGTTGGGTGCCCTTGAACATCAGATGTTCGAAATAGTGGGCCAGACCGGTCGTTTCGCTCGGGTCGTTCTTGCCGCCGACTTTCACGGCGATGTAGGTTTCGATGCGCGGTTCTGCCTTATTGACGCTCATATAGACTTTCAGTCCGTTATCCAGCGTGTAGATACGGGTCTTGAGCGGGTCGTTCTTGACCGTTTCGTACGTGTACCCGGATGAATCGGTACAGGCCGTGGTAAGCAGCGCGAAGGCCGTTGCCGCGATTAATAACAGAAATTTTTTCATACGGTTTATATTTTAGAATGTTGTTACGATCCAGTTTTTTACGACAGGGTAGGTGTCCGACCAGACGAGGCAGATCATCCAGATGGCGGCTACGAGCTTCAATCCCGTACCTGCGATGAAGGCGAGGAAAGAGCCGAAGCCCGAACGGAACGCCTTGGCCGAGTCGCTGCGGTCGTGGATTAGCTCGCCGATGACCGCGCCGAAGAAAGGGCCGAGGATGACGCCGACCAATCCGCCCGCGAAAAATCCGGCGATCATGCCGACGGTCGCCCCGATCGACCCTGCCCGCGTACCGCCCACCAGACGTGCGAAATAGCCGGGCAGGAAGTAGTCGATGACCGAAACGGCCACTGTCACGGCCAGCCAGATCCAAAGTGTCGCGGACGATATTTCGGAATAGCTGCAAAAGGAGGCGCAGAGTAATCCCACGTAGCTCAACGCTACGCCCGGGATGATCGGAACGATACATCCGACGATGCCTGTGATCGAAAACAGGAATGCTGCGATCGAAAGCGCTATGTCCATAAAAATGCGGCCGGCAAAATAGGTTGCGTCGTTTTTTTCGGTTCTCCGTCAGGCTGTGCCGAACTTGTTTGGCGTATGTCCTCGCTTTTCGGGAACTTTTATGCAAATATATGGGTTATCGACTGCGTCACCAAATATTTAGGGGCATTTTTGACGGTTCGTACCGCGTATGAAAAAATCCTGCCGTTGCGGGGCAGGATTTTCGATCGTTTGCCGGAGTTTTCTACCGGATCAGCTTGTTGGTTTTCGTATCCGGGAATATCACCCAGGGCTTGAAGGCTTTGGCTTCTTCGAAATCCAGCAGGGCGTAGGAGGCGATGATTACGACGTCGCCCACCTGCACCTTGCGTGCGGCAGGGCCGTTCAGACAGATCGCACCGCTGCCCCGCTCTCCTTTGATAATATAGGTTTCGAGGCGTTCGCCGTTATCGACGTCCAGTACCTGTACTTTTTCGCCTTCGATCATGTTGGCCGCATCCATCAACTCCTCGTCGATGGTGATGCTGCCCACGTAGTTCAGGTCGGCCTGCGTGACCGAAACACGGTGTATTTTGGATTTGAGAACTTCGATCTGGAATTTCATCGCAATTTGATGTTATCGATTAAACGAATATCTCCGGCTTGTACGGCGATGCAGCCTTGTATTGCCGGGCTCTCTTCCCAGGTGCGGACCTGCTGCATGGTCGCCGCATCTACGACCTGAAAGTAGATTACTTTCAGCAGCGGATTGCTCTCTACCTGTGCCGTAACCCAGGCTGCGAGCTGGTCGGGTGTCGTCTGATGGGATTTTTCGACTGCAGCCTTCAATACCTTATATATATAAGGGGCCGCCGTCCGGTGATCCGTATCGAGCAGGGTGTTGCGCGACGAAAGCGCCAGCCCGTCCTCTCCGCGCACGATCGGGCAGGGGATGATCTCGACCGGAATGCGCAGTTGGCGTACCATTTCGCGGATTACCGCGATCTGCTGAAAGTCCTTCTCGCCGAAATAGGCTTTGGCAGGTTTCACCAGATCGAAAAGCCGACTCACGACCTGTGCCACGCCGTTGAAGTGGCCGGGTCGGGTCGCACCCTCCATCACTTTGTCGATCATGCCGAAGTCGAACGTACGGGTGTCGGGTTCGGGATATACCTCCTCGACCGAAGGCATGAAAACATAGTCCGCACCGACCTCTTCGAGCAGGCGCAGGTCGGCTTCCGGGGTCCGGGGGTAATTTTTCAGGTCGGTTTTGTCGTTGAATTGTGTCGGATTGACGAATACGCTCACCACGACGGTCGCACACTCCCGGCGTGCGCGTTCAACCAGCGAACGGTGTCCTGCGTGGAGCGCACCCATGGTCGGGACGAATCCGATGCCGGACCGGTCCCGGCTGCCGAGTGCCCGGCGCAGTTCCTCGCTGTTTGTGATTGTTTCCATTTTCTTGGTTTGAAAAGTTAGTCGTATTGACGGCGGCAAAGGTAGAAATAACAATTAAGAATCGGAAGAGAAAAATTCAAAAAATGGGAAGAGCGCTCCATCTCTCCGAATCCATGCGGTCGAAAGGCGATTCCGGGTTTGGCAGGTTTCTTGCGGATACCAGGTAGAAACTTAAATTCGTATTATTATGGCAGATAAAATTTATGATGTCGGTCGATTCCGACACTCCATCGACAATTGGCAGCTCTCCATGTTGCTCGGTATTATTTTCTTCATCGTGGGTATCGTCGTCTTTTTCGAGCCGGGCGGTACTTATCTCGCGCTTTCCGTATTGTTCGGGATCGTCGTGATTCTTTCGGGCGCTTTCGAACTGTATCTGGGTACGAAGGCTCCCACCGGGTCGGGCAAGGGATGGTACATCGCAGGCGGTGTAGTCGAAATCCTGCTGGGTATCCTGCTGCTGTGCACCCCGTCGATGCTCTTCACGATCCTGCCGTTCGTGCTCGGCTTTTGGCTCCTCTTCCGGGGATTCATGGCGGTCGGCGTCGCCAGCGAGATGATGGGTGTGGGTATCAAGGGCGCCGGCTGGACGATGACGCTGGGTATTCTCGTGATTATTTCCGCGTTTCTCGTTCTGTTCAATCCGATTATCGGTGTCGGTGTAGTCGTGTTCTGGGTGGGATTGTCCCTGCTGCTGGCCGGTGTCGATTTGATTGCACACGCTGTCACTCTGCGGCGGTTGCGCAAGGAGCTGTAACGGTCGATAATGTTCCGATTCGTCTTCGGCCTGGCAATATTTTGCCGGGCCGAAGCGTTTTTTATACAGATTCCCGATGAATTCCCGGCAGCACGATCAGAATGTCTTCGATCTGTCTTTTGTTCTTTATGTCAAAAAATTGTTAGAATATAGCCGTTGGTTTCATTTTTTTGTTTATCTTTACAATAATTTTAAGAAAAGACTTGAAATAGAGGTGTCGCGGCGTGCCGTTTTCTGCCGGGAGAGAGGAAGCGTCAGGGAATTTATAGTATTGAAGAATGAAATAAACGGAGAAGGGCTTGTGCGGTTGAATATGCGGGCTGTCGAATACGGCCCGATAAAACGGAGCCTACTATCTGCTTCCAAAACGGATACGGTCCTTGAGCGGATGTCGGAAGCGGCTTTTCGAGATATTATTATAAAAAAGTGATTATATACTTGATGTACTTCTTTGGGGGCGTAGCGCCCCGAGTCCCCTCCGAGGAGGGATCCGTGGTGGCAGAATTACAGACGCAGCCACGAGTTGCGAATAGGTGACCGTCGGATAATGGTACATTACTATATGATTGCTGTTAAAAATAGAACCACTTTTATTCATCCGAATGAGGGGTGGTTTTGATCGTTCGGCCCCGAGTTCATAAATTAATTAATTTAATTAACCATTTATCTTTTATGAAAAAATTCACCCTATCTCTGGCGTTTGCGGCTCTTATGACGGCCGTGGCGTTGATCTTTAGCGGTTGTAGCGATGATCCGGAAGTCGGCCCCGAGGCTCCGGTCATCTCTGCGAAAGATATGCAGGTGCCTGCGACCGCTGGAAAACAGAAACTGGCTTATTCGATCGCACATCCGGTCGAGGGTCAGTCGATTTCTGCTGAGTCGGACCAGACTTGGATTCACGATTTCGAATACACGGACGCAAATATCGCCTTCCAGGTCGATGCCAACGAGGGCGAGGCTCGTACGGCGGCTCTTACTTTGAAGTACGAGGGTGCTGCGGATCTGAAAGTCGAGATCAAGCAGATGGCTTTCGATGCTTCGATCGAAATTTCTCCTAAAGCGCTGTCATTCGGTTATACAGGCGGTGAAGAGTCTGTTACGGTGACCAGCAGCGGCGATTGGACGCTGACGGTGCCGAGCGGTTCCGACAGTTGGGTCGTTCCTTCCGCTACTTCGGGAAAGAACGGCGACAAGGTTACGTTCAATGTAGAAACGGAGAACAATACCGAAGAGGAGAAGACCGCTGAGTTCATTTTCGATTGCAAAGGCGCTCAGATGAAGCTTACCGTAACTCAGAATGTGAAGGGTCAGTTGATCTTCGTGACCGAATCTCCGCTGGCGGTCGCTCCCGAAGGCGAAACGGTTACCGTGAAACTCCAGACCAACATCGAACCCGTAACGGCGACGATCAATGTGCCGGAAGGCGAAACGATCGATTGGATCACGGACGTTACGACCCGTGCGATGACGGAAAAGGAGTTCCAGTTCAAGGTGGATCCCAACAACGACGACACCGATCGTAGCGTAACGATCACCTTCTCGAACGCGGACGCTAAAGAGCAGTTCGTAATTACCCAGGAGAGCACCAACCCGAATATTGCCAAGAAGCTGAAGGACGAACTCTTCCGGAAGTATATCATGGAGAACTACGACCTTGACGAAGACGGGGTGCTGACCTCGGAGGAGGCCGCTGGCGTGACCTCGATCAATCTGGATGGCGATGCTTCCAAGGGTGATCCTGCGTTGCGTCCGATTGCTTCGCTGGCCGGTATCGAGTATTTCAAGGAACTGACCGCTCTCCGACTGAACTGGATCACGCCTGCGATCGAGGCTGTCGATCTGTCCAAAAACACGAAGCTGACGAATATCGATATGACCCTGGGTTCCGGAGTCAAAGGCATCGAGTGTTCTAACCTGCCCGAATTGACCTATTTCCGGATGAAGCGTCTCTCTCAGTCCGAAACCGCTCCCGATAAATTCGAGGATACCGGTCTGGACGTGATTAATTTGGACGGTTGTCCGAAACTGGGCGAGATTAATGTTATTTTGATTACTAATTTGAACACCCTCTCTTTCAAGGATTCGAAAGATCTTAAGACGTTGGTTCTTGAAGGTTCTTTCGCCAAAGAGGATGAAAACGGAGAGCCGACGGCGTTGGATATTTCCGTATGTCCGGGTCTTTCCAAATTTATCTGTACCCCGAACCTCGGCAAACTTGTTCTGACACAGGCGCAATACGACCAGTTTAGGGAGGATTTGTCTATCAATCAGGAGTCGTTCTTTGGAATTTGGGCTGTTACCGATGCACCCGACATTTCGGAGGATTGGGATCCTGTATTCCGTGCCGCTTGTATCGAGCAATTCGACCTGGATGGCAACGGCAAACTCTCTGCGATCGAGGCGGGCAAGGTTTCGGGTACGAATGCGACGTTGGTTATCGATAAGGATACGCCGAACGTAGGGGATCTTAAGAGTCTTAAGGGTATCGAGAATTTTAAATATTTGAAAAACATCTACATCACGGGAGCGACCGCTCTGGAGGATGTCGATCTGTCGAACCAGACTTATCTGACGAATCTTGTGTTGAGTTTGGCTAATGGTGTGAAGTCGTTGAAATTTACAGATATCGTAGAGTGGGGTGATCCGGTTAAAGTCGAGTTGATCTTCTCGGATCCTGCTGCCAATGTGGGGCCTGTGACGCTCGACTTCTCTCCGCTTGCCTCGAGACTCTCTTCGATTACGATCAAGAATGCTTCGAAATTGGCAGAGATGAACCTCGCCGGTTGCGAGAAGCTCGCTTCGCTCGACATCGCGACGGGGCTGGACGCTCTGACAACGCTCGATATCAGCGAATCGCCACTGCTTGTCGATCCTGCTAAGGTGCTCTTTGGTAAGGCTATGAAGGAGGTTAGCGCTACGGCAGCCCAAGCCGCTGCATTGTCTTCGACTTATCCGAGTATCTCATTCGGTGCATCCGATGTGGCGAAGAACGTCGATCCGATCCTCCGTGCGAAGATTTTGGCGGATGAGAGTTACAATCCGGATCAAGGCAATACCGTGATTACGCAGGAGATTGCTGACCGGGTTACTGGTAGGCTACGAGGATAATGTTGCGAATTTGAAATCCCTGGCAGGGTTGGAAGTCTTCAAAAACATGACGACGCTCAGCGTAGTCGCTCCTAATGCGCAATTGGAGGATGTGGATCTCTCTGCTTATACGAATCTGACGACTGTTACGGTGTCTCCGTCGAAGGGGTATAAGTCAATTAAACTTCCTGCCGGTATTGTAAACTTCACTTCGGTTTGTTCGAATGCGCAGTCGATCGGTCCTGTCGATTTGGATTTGACGGCTTATACCAATCTGGAAACTGTGGATGTCGGCGGTACTTCTTGGGGCAGCGGCAGCAAAGCATTGGTTTCGTTGAACTGCAAAGGCTTGGCTAAGTTAAAACTTATTCGTGCTGCTTTTGCTTCGGCTAAAACCATCAACATTAGCGGTTGTGATTTGCTGCAAGGGTATGTCGGAGCACAGGCTGCCGAGGGAGCAAATCTTCCTTTCGATCAGAGGGGCGCAACGATTATCGTTGGCTCGCAGGAGCAGTACGATGCGTTGAGAAGCAGCTGGTATGACTACTATGGAGAATCTCCTTATTGCGAGATGAAAATTGAAGAGTAATTTTTTAGTTCCTGTCTGGAAATAGCTGTAGGTTTACTTGTGCGTTTCCGTTCGAATCGAATCCCGGCCGGGTTTATCCCGGTCGGGATTTTTGTATTTATACGAGAGGGAATATAAGGTAGTGCTGTCATTGTAATGTCGGGAAGGTCGGGTGGGGAAGGTCGGGATCCTTTAGTCGGGTGAGAAGGGGGAGGCGTGTTTGAATATAGAATATAGGGCATTAGGTTATGTGTTGCGTTCTCCGGCTGGCGCTCATAACGCTACGTGTTCCGTTGTTTTGCCACGGCGGATCGTTTTGTCGGCTTCGGGCGTGTGCCGGGAGGCATGGCAGATCTTGTTTATGATGCGGGCGGATGTTGTAGACTACGTTCTGTCGCGATCGGCTTCGTATTGTTATGGGGAAGAGACATAGGCTATGCGTCTTGTGTCGTGTCGGTATGAGCTTGGGAAATGTTGAGTAATAGATTTTCAGAAAATGAATGAAATTTTTTCCGGAAAATGCTTGGCGTTTTTTGAAATTATTTTTATATCTTTATAGTATCGATTGAAAGAAAAACTCGTGGCGGCTCGTGATAACACAGTTTTATTCGCAGAGGGAAGGAATGGCGGGAAGATAATGTGAAAGGAACCGGAGAAGCGACGCAGAAAGCTGTTTTTTAAGATCGAGAAGTATGGCAAAGGGTAAAAATACGACGATAAGCGGGGCCGGAGCCGTAAAGATGTCGGGTTCGACGCCGATTGCCGGCGGTCGTTGCGCTTTTTTCGAAGTAGTCAAGGCCCGTTTGTTCGAAACTTATTGCAGAAACATCCATTCAATTAACTTTTTATATTAACCCCGGAAGTATTTACGGTAGCGATACCGGAAGTGCTTTCACAAAAAAATCATTAACCAGTATGAAAAAACTATCGCTTTTTTGCTGTCGTTTTTCGCGGTTTTCGCTTTGGGCCTCACAGGTTGTAGCGACGACCCGGATGTGAAACTGGAGACACCAGTCATTAAGGCCTCGAATCCTGCAGACATCGCAGCCGTTGCGGGTAAGGTAACAGTACCTTACACCGTGGATTATGCCGTAGATGGTTGTTCTCTCGATGTGACGTGGGATGCGACTTGGCTGCACGATCTGTCGGTCAGTGCAGATAAATTCACTCTTCAGGCAGACGCCAATCCGGGTGCTGCGCGGGAAGCTAAACTCACGCTGACTTACCCGGAGGCAACGAGTGTGGAATTGACGGTTCGTCAGATGTCTGCTTCGGAGTCTATTTCGATCAGTCCGAAGACCTTGTCGTTCTCGTACAAGGGCGGCGAGGAGACTGTTACCGTTACCAGTTCGAAATCCTGGACGCTGGAAGGTAGCGCAGATTGGGTTGAGGTGGACAAGACGGAAGGCGAATCTGGCGAGAGCGTCGTGAAGTTTACGGTTTCTACGACCAATGAGACAGATGCGGCCAAGGAGGTGACATTCAATTTCGTAAGTGGCAGTGAGAAGGCCCCTCTCAAAATCCAGCAGAATCAGGAGGGGAAGCTCATCATCGACGAGGATTCGAAAACGATATCTGTGTCCAATACGGAGCAGAATGTAACGGTGAAACTTCAGACGAACATCGAGCCTGTGACGGCTACGATCGCGGAGGGAGTCGATTGGATCGAGGCTGTGGATACCCGCGCTATGATCGACAAGGAGTTCTCGTTCAAGGTGCTGGCCAATACGGGTGGTCCGCGTGAGGCGACGATTACCTTCACGAATTCGGATGATTCGGAGCAGATCGTAATCAAGCAGGCGGGCAAGGAGCTTGCGTATCCTGCCGTAATCGCCGATAAAGCGTTGAAGACCTACATCATGACGAATTTCGATGCGGATCGGGACGGTGAGATTTCGAAGGAAGAAGCCGAGGCGGTAAAGACGATTGAGCTTAAAGACTCGGAGATCGCTTCGATCGACGGTCTGGAGTATTTCCCGAATCTCGAATCGGTCAATTTTTACGGCAGCCGTCTTTTGAGTGCCGACTTTTCGATATGCCCTGCTCTGAAGTCCCTCGATGTGGGTAATTCGGTCGGCCTTTCGACCCTCGTATTGCCCGCGACATTGGAGCACCTCAATATTACGAGCTGTTCGAAGTTGAAGAAATTGGATCTGAGCGTATGTCCTGAGTTGAATGAGTTGAGCGCAGGATATACCGGTTTCGTGGTCGCACCCAAGTTGAGCGGGAATCCGAAATTGGAGGAGGTGAGCTTTCCGTCGGCGAAATTCGCTACGGTCGATGTTTCGAATAACCCGGAATTAAAGAAGATTTACATTGGTGGCGATACGTTCAATAAGCTGGACGTTACGAAGAATCCGAAACTGGAATCGTTGGATGTGTCTGGTATCATTTCTGAGTTGGATGTGACGCAGAACCCGCTTCTGACGAGCCTTAATTTCGCCAATACCAAGATTGCTTCGATCGATGTGTCCAAGTGCCCGCTGCTGCGCTCGATCTCTTTCGGTGGTACGCCGATCGTTGAAATCGACCTTTCCAAGAACCTGATGCTGACTTCGGCGGATGCTTATAACGCCAATCAGCTGAAGAAGGTTTACCTGACCGAAGGACAGACTATCGAGAGTTCGATGGGAATCAGCGACTTTATCGTGTATCTGCCTTACGAGGCTTCGGAAGATGCGGTTGCGAATGCTCAGGACGAAACTTACAAGGCTTACCTGTTGGATAATTTCGACACGGATAAGGACGGCAAGCTTTCCCCGAAGGAAGTTGCCGCGATTACGGAGATCAATATCAAGGGCAAGGGAATTAAGAGCCTGGATGGTGTGGAGTACTTCCAGTTCACCAATCTGACCAAGTTGGATTGCTCGGACAACGAGCTGACCAATCTCGATATTATTACGTTCTTTACGGGACTCGAAGAACTCGATTGCTCGAACAACAAATTGGCAGGCGGCCTTTCGTTTACCAAGAACAAGAATCTGCGGATTTTCAAAGGCGATAATAACGAACTTACTTCGTTGAGTAATTTTGGCGACAAGATCGAAACGGTCACGGTTTCGAATAACCGACTTACCCGTTGTGATATAGGATATTCAGGGGCGCTGCTTAAACTCGATGTGTCGAATAATATGTTGTCTGATATCAATGTACACTATGATCAGGCATTGAAAGATTTGAATATTAGCAATAATGGTATTACGGGAGTCACGATTTGGACGTTGGTGTCGTTGGAGAACTTCGATTGCAGCAATAACCCGCTCAAGGAGATCGCTACGGCAGGCTCCGGCTACGGCAGCAAGCTGCTCTCGTTGAATGTAAGCAATACGAATCTCACTAAGCTGGACGTTTCGGGCAACACTTCGCTCCAGTCGCTCAACGTGAAGGGATGCGCTACGCTGCCGGAGGTATTTATCGGTACGCTGGATCCTTCGAAGATGACGATCGAGAAGGACGATAACACGAAGATCGTCGAGGTGGACATCACCGCTGCAATGACGGACGAGAATTTCCGCAAATACGTTGTGGATAGCTTCGGTTCGGACGGTAAGATCAACCGTGATCAGGCTGCGGCTATCACGAAGCTGACCGTCAATAACATCACGGCTCCTGGTGTCAAATCGCTCGCGGGTATCAACTACTTCCCCAACCTGACGGAACTGACCGTGTCCGGACTGGAGTCGTTGGATGATACCGATCTTTCGAGCAACCTCAAACTGACCTCTGTGTCCATCACTCTGGAGAAGGGTATGACGAAGATCATTACCACGAATCTCGCAGCATTAACCACCTTCTCGCTCGAGATTACGGGTTCTGCTGCAGAAAAGACGGTTGGTCCGACACATATCGATATGACGGGATGCGTGGGTCTTACCTCCCTGACGGCGAAAAATTGCCGGGAGCTGGTTGCTTTGGAGATCAAGGACTGCGCAGAATTGGAATACCTCAATCTTAGCGATTCTTTCGTGAAGAGTTGGTTTGATGAGGAGGGATCAGAACATACGATTTCGATAGCTATTTATAATTGTCCTAAACTGATTGATCCCGAGAAGTTCATTCCGGCTGCTAATCTTAGCACGATTTGGGCGACGAAAGCGCAGATGGAGGCATTCAAGAGCTACTTCTCGGAGAACTACGATTGGGGCGGTGGTTGGCAGACCATTTAATTCATTTCGAATGAATACGATCCCGGCAATTTAGAAGTCGGTGCTGTATTCGAAGGTTTATTCGGTCCGGCTGGTAATGTTACCTGCCGGACTGTTTGTTTGCTGACGAAAGCAGAGATTGATTGTTTCGAATCTGTCGGTGGGCAAACATTTGTTCGCGGAGACGTTATTGCCATTCATAGTGGTAAAAAGATGCGAGTTCTTTCGGATCGGAAAGCCGGGACGGCGGAGGCGCGTTTTGCTCGGTGTGCGTTTGGTAGGATCATTTTTAGCGGAAATTTGGTTTTGATTCAGAAAAAGATTGTAGAGGCCTTTCGTAAAATGTTCGATTTTTTCTGTTTGAAATTGATTAATAGAATAATTTTTATCACTTTTGTACGATTGATGCGGGTTGAGCGTCTAAGATATCGAAAGAGTAAATTTATACTATATTTATATCTCGATGCGTTATATTACGAAAATTGAAGAAGCGGAGGACTATGCGAGTTTTGTCGCGTTCTGAAAAAAGAATTGCAGGGGAGCCGGCTGTTTGGGCAGAATTTCGTGCGGATACTGAACAGGGTGTTACGGATGTTTTGCTGCATATGACATTATTATTGAACCACTTTTTAACAAATTGTATTAACCCCGGAAGTATTTACGGTAGCGATACCGGAAGTGCTTTCACAAAAAATCATTAACCAGTATGAAAAAACTAACGCTTTTGTTGGTGTCTTTTTTCGCGGTTTTCGCTTTGGGCCTCACGGGTTGTAGCGACGACCCGGATGTGAAACTGGAGACACCAGTCATTAAGGCCTCGAATCCTGCAGACATCGCAGCCGTTGCGGGTAAGGTAACAGTACCTTACACCGTGGATTATGCCGTAGATGGTTGTTCTCTCGATGTGACGTGGGATGCGACTTGGCTGCACGATCTGTCGGTCAGTGCAGATAAATTCACTCTTCAGGCAGACGCCAATCCGGGTGCTGCGCGGGAAGCTAAACTCACGCTGACTTACCCGGAGGCAACGAGTGTGGAATTGACGGTTCGTCAGATGTCTGCTTCGGAGTCTATTTCGATCAGTCCGAAGACCTTGTCGTTCTCGTACAAGGGCGGCGAGGAGACTGTTACCGTTACCAGTTCGAAATCCTGGACGCTGGAAGGTAGCGCAGATTGGGTTGAGGTGGACAAGACGGAAGGCGAATCTGGCGAGAGCGTCGTGAAGTTTACGGTTTCTACGACCAATGAGACAGATGCGGCCAAGGAGGTGACATTCAATTTCGTAAGTGGCAGTGAGAAGGCCCCTCTCAAAATCCAGCAGAATCAGGAGGGGAAGCTCATCATCGACGAGGATTCGAAAACGATATCTGTGTCCAATACGGAGCAGAATGTAACGGTGAAACTTCAGACGAACATCGAGCCTGTGACGGCTACGATCGAGGAGGGAGTCGATTGGATCGAGGCTGTGGATACCCGCGCTATGATCGACAAGGAGTTCTCGTTCAAGGTGTTGGCGAATACGGAGGGTGGCCCGCGTGACGCGACGATTATCTTCAAGAATGCAGATGCTTCGGAGCATATCGTAATCAAGCAGGCGGGCAAGGAACTGACCTATCCTGCCGTGATTCCCGATAAGGTGCTGAAGACCTACATCATGACGAACTTCGATACGAATAAGGACGGTGAGATTTCGAAGGAAGAAGCCGAAGCGGTAAAGGCGATCGAGCTTACGGGGTCGGAGATCGCATCGATCGACGGTCTGGAATATTTCCCGAATTTGGAAACGGTCGATTTCACTACGCACCGTTTGTTAAAGGCCGATTTCTCGCAGTGTTATGCTTTGAAGGAGCTTAACCTGAGCAGCGGCGCCGGCCTTTCGTCGGTCGTGCTTCCTGCCAGCTTGGAAGAACTCTCCGTTATGTCGTGTAATAAGCTCAAAAAGATCGATCTTTCGGTTGCACCTAATTTGAAAAATCTCTATGCTTCGAGTGCTGGTTTCGTGGTCGCTCCCGATTTGAGCAAGAACACCAAGCTGGAAATCATCGGCTTCAGTTCGGCTAAATTCAGTACGATCGACGTTTCGAAGAACACGGAACTGAAGTCGCTGAATGTCGGCGGCGACGTGTTCAACAGTTTGGATGTTACGAACAATACAAAATTGACAAATTTGGCGGTAACGGGTACAATTACAACGCTCGATCTTACGAAAAGCGCACAGTTGGAAGTTCTGAATATCAGCAACACCAAGATTTCAGAGATCGACGTAACGAACTGTCCTTATCTGCGTTCGATCGACTTCGGCAGCACCCCGATCGTCGAGATCGACCTTTCGAGAAACCTGCTGCTGACTTCGGCATTGGCATATATGGCGAACTCCCTGAAAACGGTTTGGTTGAGTAAGGGGCAGACGATCGAGAGCACGTCGAATATCGAGAGCTTTATCCAATACAAGGATTATGAGGCAGGGCCGGATGCTATCGCTAACATCGAAGACGAAGCGTATAAGACTTATCTGCTGACTTTCGATAAGAACGGGGACGGTAAGCTCGACAAAACCGAGGTCGAGTGGCTGGATAAGACCGGGTTTACCGTGGTCGTGGCTAGCGGCGGGTACCCCGAAAACGTCGTCAAGGGCTATCCGATAACCATCGGCGACCTTCGCGGCGTAACGCTTTACCACGCGGGTACGGCGATAAAGGACGGCGCGCTCGTCACGAACGGCGGCAGAGTGTTCGACGTGACGGCGGTCGCGGATAACATCGAAGAAGCGCGGGAGATCGTTTACCGCGAGATCGGCAAGATAAAGTTCGAGGGTGCGCGTTACCGCTCGGATATAGGAAGAGTTTAAGGAGAAAGAACGATGGTCTATCGTATTTATGCAGAAAAACAAGCGCGTTACGCGGGTACGGACAAACTCAAGGGCGAACTT